>Ga0116173_1000444_pt1 | contig 39230 bp, 38 predicted proteins | sample AD_UKC085_MetaG_FD_89800 | JGI IMG/M metagenome (GOLD analysis project Ga0116173, IMG submission 89800) | Active sludge microbial communities of municipal wastewater-treating anaerobic digesters from USA - AD_UKC085_MetaG | ecosystem: Engineered > Bioreactor > Anaerobic > Digestate | place: USA...
CGACTCGACCATGAATAATGATTAGTGGCTCATTATTTTTTTATCAAAACTGGCTCACTTTTTTATTAGCGCTGTGGCTCAGTTTTTTATTGACAAAGGCACTGATGCAGCAGCGTCAAAGAATTTCTTGCAGATTTCATCACTACTGAGATAGACCCACACTTTTTCTTCATTTCCTAACATTTCTTTGATCATACGATTTATGCACTCCTTAATATTGATTCCACAAGAGTACAAAAAAGCGACCCCATCGTAACGACAGGATCGCTATATCAGCTATATTATCATCCCATCGTTCAAGCTTTAGCACCTTACATTCCTGCAGGTTGCTGTACGGTCAACGGGCTTGTCCCTCACATACTCTTTATGGTAATTTCAGTATATCATATATTTCGTTTTATGTCAAGGCAAAATATATAATTCAGTGATTTAAATATATACCATACAATCAAAAATAATCTCCCTCGCCATAAAGACGAGGCAGTTTTCAAGTCCGGCAGCTTTCTGAATATCACCTTTATCAACTGCGATCAGATATTCCTTATCCGATTTCTTCCAACGCTCGACCTGACTGTCGATAGCTTCAATGACATGCTTTTCAAGGTCGTCAAGGTATTCAATAACATTACCATCATCGACAAGCCTTTGCAGACGTTCAGGGTACTTGCTTGCAGAATAAGATAGGTGATACTGGATGCAGTCAGTGTGGAAGCTGGTGCTCTCTGTCTCATGCGTTCCTTCGTTGAAGTGCTTTACACAGCAGGCAGCTGTATCGAGTGTCCAAAAAGGAACATTTTTCTTTGTGTGCGGATCATATGCTGTTTCTTTGCTTTTGAAAATTCTCATGGATAATTCCTCCGAAATAGTAATTTCTGTAATCTGGTACACCTTCCGTTACTCTTATCCGTGTGATTTTTCGTGTGATTTTCCTCGTGTTTCGTGTGATTTTTTCACATTTCCAACTGCAAAAATGCAGTTTCAACCGAATGTCTGATATAAAGAAAAACGCTGTATATCGGGATTTCCTCGATATACAGCGTTCAAGCGTTTGGTTGCGGCGGCTGGATTTGAACCAACGACCTTCGGGTTATGAGCCCGACGAGCTACCTAGCTGCTCCACACCGCGATATATAGTGCAATATCATCTGCGACTATATTAGTATATCACATTTGAAGTGCGATGTCAACAGAAGAAAAGATATTTTTTTATTTTAACAATTCTTACAGCAGCAGTTCCATCTCGATACAGCTCCATAGCTCGCCGAATGCCGGAAACTCCTCTGACACGCCGCACTCGACGAAGCCTGCCGCACGATAGCAGCCCACAGCTGCGGAATTTTCGGCAAAGACTCCCAGCGAAAGCCTTTTCGCATGAAGCACATACTTCGCATGATCTTTAGCAAGCCCCAGCATTTTTCTGCCTACGCCCTGTCCGCGGCGGCAGCTGTCAACGATGACAAAGCCGAAACGGACAGCAGTTCTTCCGCTGTCGGTAAAACGCAGTATCAGATGTCCCACGGGAACACCGTTGTCGTCTACGGCAGTCATGGGGAAAAAGTCCCCGTTTTTGGAGCAGGCTCTGTAATTATCAATGATATCGCCTGGCACTATGGGGTATTTGTCGTACCTGTCGGCGCACCACATTCTGAACTCTCTTTCGCAGCCGATCCAGCAGGTAATATATTCGGCATCACTTTCCATGAACTCTCTGAGTACCATACATTCACCTCAAAGCCACTGTATAAATGCAGTCTTATCGCTGCTGTTATAGCCTGCATTCTCATAAAATCGGAGAGTTCCTGCCTCTTTTGAGCCTGTCAGGAGCATCATCTTGTAGCAATTCTCCTTTACAGCGATCTCCTTTGCGAAGTCAAGACAGGCAGAGGCAAGACCGCGGCGGCGATAAGGAGCAGAGGTGACCACATTTTCGATGAAGGCGTAAGGGCGCTGTCCGCGGGTCAGATTGGGTATGATGACGCAGACACATGAAGCGGCGATTATTCCGTCCACATCGGCAACTATTATATGGTGGTCGGGGTCGCTGATTATCCTGTTCCAAATCTTCATGAACCGCTGATCCTTTTCTGGAAACGGATTATCGTGAAGCTCCATATAAAGGGTCATGAGACCGTCAAGGTCATTGTCCTCAAGCTCTCTTACTACTGCTTTACCGCTAAGTTCTTTCATCATAAAAACATCCGCCCTTTTGTTTGAATTATATCGCTCTATGGGCATAAAGCCCATTTTTGTATACAGCCGCATTGCTCTTTCGTAATCGGATACGGTATCCAGGAGCATCTGCGAAAAGCCGCTGTACTGCGCAAAGCTTATAGCAGTCTGTATAAGGCGGTATCCCAGTCTCTGACCGTGATACTTTTTGTAAAGATAAAGCCCCTTCAGCTCACACTGACTGTCATTAAGTCTCTTCACAGCCACGGTTCCGATGATGTCACTATCGTCCATAAGACACCAGAAGCCCATGAAATTATGCTCAATATCTGCAAAAACAGTGTGTCTGCCCTGAGGCTCAAACGCCTTCCCCGACTCAGGGAACACTTTGCTGAAAAAGTCCATAACTCCGCTCAGCATACGGTCATTGTATTTTACAATCCCGAAACCCATTGTTTACTCGTCTCCAAAATCTCTTTTTATTTTCGCCAGCTCATCTTCTCCTTTTTTGCGGAGCTTCTTCACTAACCTGACATCTCCCATTATCTCTGCCGCAGCTGCAAGAGGAGCATAATCAACAGGAGCGAATTTACGAAACTTCTTTTTTATAAGGGGGCGGATCATCTCCCATATCTCAGCTCTTTCCTCTGCGCTGTCCCGTATGAGGCGGGCTCCGACTTTACTGCATGGTATTTCTTCGGAACTTAAAAGATTTATATGCTCCATAAAGACCTCCGCAGCTCTGTCGACTTCACCCTTGTCAGCCAGCATGAGGACATAGTGCTCCACAGCGCTGCACAGATCCCACTCGTACTTGGGCGGCTCTGCAAGATAGGTCTCATATATGCCCGTAACAGCCTGTTCCCTGTCGCACATTCTTTTTGTAGCGTGTTTGGCATAACTTTCAAGTTGTTTCAGTTCCTCAAGACCGAGGGGCTGCTCCTTGAAAATATCCACGAATTTGCAGGCGTAATCCTGTCTGCCCAGATCATCTGCCAGCCATATACTATTATCGAGAGTCAGCTCATCAAGAGGCTTGAACCGCTTCATACTGTGATCCTTGTCATAGCCCAGCTCACAGTCAAAATTGGCATTCTTTGCCCTTTCAAACAGAGCATCGTCCTCGGGACGCTGATATCTTCCCAGAAGGCAGGTGAACAGCTCCAGATTTATCCCCACGCCCTGAAATGACTCATTCTCGCGGGAAACCACCTCAGTCTCAAAGAGCTCCCTGACGGCAGCTTCTGTTTTTTCCGCAGGATAGCTCCCGTACATCAGCTCATAGCACAGTCTTGTACGGTTGCTGTAATTCTTATCGGTGTCGCCGTATACCTCGTCAGTCTCCTTACAGTAAAGATAATTCTCCTTGTCCCCCGAAAGGTATCTTTCAGCATCTTCCCGGCATTCGTTCATCATTTTGTGCAGTAATTCCTTGTAGTCCATTGCAGCTTCTCCAACGATCTTTCTGTGTTATTTTACTCTCTTTGCGCCGAAGGCGTGGATAGTCCTGGTGCCTGCTTTGCAGCTTCCGCCCTGGAGGGTCCCCTTAGGGATAAAGAGCTCGTCCCCTGCATGGAGGACTGTGGCTTCTCCGTTTATGGTGACGGTGTACTCCCCTTCCACGCAGATCATATACTCGTCATAGTCATGGACGTGCTCCTTTGACACCCTGTCGCAGGGATAGCTCCAGAAAGCCATCTGGCTGCCGTCTGGAGCGGTATAGTAATACCCCTCTATATCGGGAGTATTCTGCTGCTCAGCAGGTATCCTGTTGGCAGCACGCTTCATAAAATCAGGAAATTCCTTCATAGTACCTCCTTGTCAGTCAAGCCTCAGCTCGCAGCCGCCCACGGGACGGACTGTCAGCACGTAACAGCAGCCTGCTCCGAATATACGCTCCATTTCCATGGCGTAGTCAGTGGTGAGGTAGTTCGGCACGAATGCCTGTATAGTCCCTGCGAAGCCGCCGCCGTGGACTCTCACCGCTCCTGCCCCTCTGAGGAAGCGCTTGCTGAGCATAATTGCCAGAGTCACAGGCTGCACCTGCGGGTCGCCTGCTGAATAGAGATTTTGCAGCAGCTCTGCGGAGGAGGTTCCTGACTGCCCGACCAGCTCAAAGAAGCGCTCTGTATCGCCGTCGGTGAGAGCTTCCGCTTCCTGAGCTGCACGGCTGTTCTCGGCGAAGAAGTGAGCGGCACGGAGCAGCGCCCTGTCGGTGCACTGCTGACGGAGAACGGGGAGCTCCTCATAAAATCGCTCCTCATCGCATTCGCGGAGGTACTCACAGCCCATAGCCGCAGCCACGGACTTCATCTCAGCCGCCACAGCGTCGTAATCCGCGGACAGGTCGGCGTGGCTGCCCCTTGTATCGGTTATGCAGACGGAATAGCCTGCCTTGTCAAAGTCGAAATGCAGAGAGGACATCTTCGGGGCGTCGGGCTCGGCAAAGTCGATGAATACCGCTCCGCCCTCCGCGCAGACGGTCTGGTCCATGAGACCGCAGGCCTTTCCGAAGTAGGCGTTCTCCGCGAACCTGCCTATCCTTGCAAGCTCCGCCGCAGACGCCTTTCCCTGGTTGTACTGCTCATTGATAATGGTCGCCGTCAGTATCTCGAAAGCCGCCGATGAGGAAAGTCCGCTGCCGCTGACTACCTCCGAGGTCATATAGGCGTCAAATCCGCCGATCTTCACGCCCATCTCCGCAAATTTTGCAGCCATACCGCGGATAAGCGCCGCAGAGGTCCCCTTCTCCGCCGCATTGACCTCAAGGCTGCTAAGGTCTATCTCATCAGCCATGTAACCCTCTGAGTGAACGCGGATAACACCATCATGGTGAAAGCTGACAACAGCGATAATGTCAAGGCTGACTGCCGCCGCCAGAACGCAGCCGTGCTGGTGGTCGGTGTGATTTCCGCCTATTTCTGTCCGTCCGGGAGCTGAGTAAACGTGGATCTCCTCACACTCTGGGCACATCACCGAGAACTTCTCCGCAGCGCTGAGATAACGGGCTCTTGCCTTCAGCACCGCTCTTTCCGAGGCGCCGTAAAGCCTGCGGAACTGCTCATCAAATCTGCCGTCGGATATGCCGCTGATAAGTTCGTAAATATTCATAGGCTCATCTCCTTTTAAGCTATCATTTAAGTATCCCCTGCCTGCACATAAGCAGATACCTTCGTATTATCGGTCTTGCGTCCTTCATTTTCACAGGCAGGCCGTGACCTGTCGCCAGCCATTCGGGAGAGATCTCCAGAATCCTCTCCAGAGACCTTGCCATAGCGGTCAGAGATGTGGCATGAGGCGTAATATCGGGCTTGCCCCACATTGCAGTAAAGGCGTCGCCGCAGTAGAGCACTCCGTCGGAGAGCACTCCCACAGAGCCGAGGGTATGCCCAGGCAGAGGAACTGTCTCCGCATCAAAGCCCAGCTCCCTGAGGATATTTCTGTCGCCGCTGCCGATGAGTATATCGGGAGTGTAGGGACGAGTGCTGAAAAGCTTCATCCTGCCGCAGACATTCTGCTGTATATTGCGGAGCCTGTAACGGCGCAGGGCAGCCTTCACGGGCTGTCTGCCGTAATGACCAATAAGCTCCCTGTCACGCTCGCCGAGAATGATCTCCGCACCTGTTTCCCGGCGAAGCCTTTCCGCGTTGCCGTCGTGGTCGACGTGGGCGTGAGTAAGGAAGATATAGCGTATATCAAGGTCGGCTATGTACTCCGAAAGCCTTTTGTATATGAAGGGCATTCCCGTATCTATGAGCATATCTCCGTCCCTGCCCCTGAGGACATAGCAGGTCATGGGACTGTTTGCCACAGAGGCGCAGAAGTAACGGATATTGCCGAATTGCATTGTACGTTCAGTAATTATTTTCATGGTCTGCCTCCTTTTTAACTTAATTATACACCCGGATAGCCGCCTTTTCTATAACTTTATGTAAACTTTGCCATGTAAAAAAACAGAGCTGAAATAGTGCATTTTCACGAAAATCCCGTTTTTTTCAATTTACACTTGACGGCGGCATGATTTTACTGTATAATTTAATTAACACATCACCATTAACTTAAATTTAAGGAGATCATTATGGCGGATATTAAGATGATCGGCAGCGATCTGCCCTCTATCCCCTGGCAGGAAAAGCCTGCCGACTGTACCGCTCCCGTGTGGAGATACAGTGAAAATCCCATAATCGGAAGAAATCCCCTGCCCGATGTTGCAAGGATATTCAACAGTGCAGTCATGCCCTATGAGGACGGCTTTATCGGAGTCTTCCGCGGCGAACAGCGCAACGGTATCCCCCACATATACCTCGGAAGGAGCAAGGACGCCATTCACTGGGAGTTTGACCCCGAGAAGATACCCTTCACCGACGAGAAGGGCGAGCCTTTTATGCCAAAATATGCCTATGACCCCCGCCTTGTAAAGGTGGAGGATACATACTACATCATGTGGTGCCAGGACGCTTACGGTCCCACCATCGGTATCGCTGAGACAAAGGATTTCAGGACCTTCAGACGCCTTGAAAATCCCTATCTTCCCTACAACCGCAACGCTGTGCTCTTCCCCAGGAAGATAAACGGCAACTTCGTAATGCTGTCACGTCCCTGTGACAACGGACACACAGCCTTCGGCGATATATTCATCTCCGAGAGCCCCGATATGGAGTTCTGGGGACGTCACCGCCATGTCATGGGACGCTCCGAAAACTGGTGGGAAAACCTGAAAATCGGCGGAGGAGCCGCTCCCATCGAGACCGACAAGGGCTGGCTCATGTTCTACCACGGAGTAGTCAACACCTGCAACGGCTATGTTTACAGCATAGGTGCGGCGATACTTGATATAAACGAGCCATCGAAAGTGCTTCACCGCTGCGAGAACTATATCCTCACCCCCGAGGAGTGGTATGAGGAGCGCGGCTTCGTGCCAAATGTGTGCTTCCCCTGCGCAACTCTCACCGACGCCGCAACAGGCCGCATAGCTATTTACTACGGCTGCGCAGACAGCTATGTGGGAGTAGCCTTCACTACCGTGGAGACCGTGTATGACTATATACTCGCCCACGATAAGCTCTGGGAGGAAGACGGCACCGTCGGAAGAAGATAACATCATTCCATCACTTATAACGAATATGGCAAAGCCCCGAAACACAGCGTTTCGGGGCTTCTGCTTTGCGCCGCACTTCAGCGGCGGTAATTATTGAAGCTGTTCTGATAACCGTAACCGGCTCTCTCATTCTTGTCCTTATAACGGCAGACAAGCACCATTATCAGTGTCATTATTGCGCCGAGTATCGCTGTATCCGCAAATACGCATCTCAGGAACCTGAACCGAAGCACAGTGACCATAGCCTTACCGTCCCTGACCTCAGAAAGCTTTGAATTTATAACGCCGATACCGTAGCTCTTGTCATAGTCATTCTGGTCGCCGCCCGAGAAGACCACCTTATCCGCAAGCTGTCTTGCGGCTCTGTCGGACTTGCGCTCGCCTCTCTTAGCGTCCTTTATCTTGAGATAAAGGCTGAAGCCTGAATGTATCTTATCCTCATTGTCATGATCGATATAGGTATTATCACTGTTTATCACTTCTCCGCTTACCGGGAAGTCAAAGGATTCGATCATCTGACCGCCCTCGTGAAGCACCGTTATCTTTGCAGGCGAGACAATATAGTTCTCATCCACAGTATAGGAGTCAAGCCTAAGCTGTATATCATCGATCGTCTCCATTATGCTGAATATCTTTCCTGCTTCGCCTGCCTTTATCAATTCGCTGACATCGATGACTCCCACAGCGCTCTTGAACTTATCAGCTCCAAGATCATTATCCTCATAGACAAGTGCAAAAATGCCGTCAGACAGCCTGCTCATGCCGTTTTCATCGAACATTATCACAGACTGGTCCATCTGAACATTGGTAAATACAAATGTGCTGATGAAGTTCTCTTTCAGATCCAGGGTGGAATTGTCCAGCAGACAGCGGACAGTAAGTCCGCTAAGTCCGTTGCTCTTGCCTTCTTCCTCGGGCTCCTTATAAAGCGGATGGATCATCTGATCCACCTTTGAAGAGTAGCCCTTCATGGAGTCAGTCATCCTGTTAACCAGCAGCTTATCAACAAACAGCGAGCCAACAGCATTGACGATAAAGAATATGCCTGTCAGAAACGCAAACCAGATTATAACTCTTTTTAAAAGCTTCATAGTAAAATTACTCCCTTCGAAATGATCCCAATAATATCATTTAATGAATTATATACTATTTTAAATAAAAAGTCAATACTTCTTACTTCTGTCCCTCATCTTCGTCATTTTTACTAAGGGGTATTCCGTCAAATTGATGAAAACAGGGATTTTTTATTGTAATTGTGCACAAATATACGCGTTGAAAATTGTCCGCTATGTGCTATCCTTGCGAATTTCACTGTACTATTCTGCATTTTCGCAAAAAATACTTGCAGTTTTTTGTGAATTGTGATAAAATAGAGTGATACTGGAAAATGACAATAGATTTTTCAAGGATACTATTTAAAAGGAGAAACATATGGCAAAGATAAAAGCTGCCGTTATTTTCGGCGGCACTGCACGAGAGCATGACCTTTCCCTGGCGTCTGCCGCAGAGGTCATAAGCAGTATCCCGAGAGATAAATATGAGGTGATCTGCATCGGCATCACCCGTAAGGGACGCTGGCTCTATTTCCCCGGCGACGCTGAGAGCATCGCTGACGGCACCTGGGATCAGGATCCCGACTGCACCTCCGCATTCATCTCGCCCGACCCTCTCCACAGAGGTATCATCACTATCGAGAACGGTGAGACCTCGCTGAAAAAGATAGACGTGGTATTTCCCGTACTCATGGGAAAAAGAGGCGGCGACGGCACTATACAGGGCCTTCTGGATCTTTCGGGCATTCCCTATGTGGGCAGCGGAGTTCTTGCTTCGGCTTCATGTATGGACAAGTCCCACACCCACATGGTCATGGACGATTACGATATTCTCACCGCTCCCTGGAGACTCATCACACAGCGTGAGATAAACCACCTGGACGAAAAATGCACCTCTATCGCTTCGGAGCTGGGCTTTCCGCTTGTGGTAAAGCCTGCAAACAGCGGAAGCAACGCAGGAGTAAGCTTCGCGCATAACGGAGATGAGCTCCTTGCAGCGGTAAAGCTGGCATTCTCCAGCGACAATAAGGTGGTCATCGAAAAGTATATCAGCGGACGCAAGCTTGAGGCTGCTGTTTTCGGCTATGATTCGCCGATCTGCTCGGCTATCGGCGAGATAAACGCTCCCGATGTCCCCTATGACCCCAACAATTTCAATGTAAGCACCGGCGATGACCTGACTATCCCCGCAGATCTTCCCAAGGACATCGAGAGGAAGGTAACGGAAACTGCGGTCACAGCCTTCAAGGCTCTGGGCTGCAAGGGCATGGCAAGAGTTGATATGTTCCTCACGGACAGCGGAGAGCTCCTTCTGAATAAGATCGGCACCATGCCCGGGCTCAGAAAGAACAGCGTTTTCCCCAGACTTATGGAGGAGCTCGGCTACTCACATGATGAGCTCATAGACGGGCTTCTGGAACAGGCTATGGACAACGCCGACAGGACTTACTGAGCTATAAAAATGAAATAAAAAAGCGGCGAAGCCGCAGCATCGGGTTTCTCAAGGGAGGCTCTCCCTTGAGCAGGAAGGGGTGCGGGGAAGGGCAGCGCCCTTCCTGAAAAGTAGTGTGACGAGCGAAGCAATGTCACACGGCTGCAACGCACTCCCCCCCTCGGCTTGCCCGACGCTTTGACCTTCGGCATACAGAAGTCAAAGTAATATACATTAAGGAGACTGCTTTGAAAAATAACGTTTTGATCTCACTGACGAGTATCCAGTGGCAGGAAGACGAAAAAAACGAAACAGAGCTGCTCACCAAAGCCAGAATGACCCACGAGAACGGCTGGGATATAATCTCCTATGAGGATACCTCCGCCACGGGCTTCGAGGGCTCGGTGACCACCATCAAGGTGGACGACAGCAAGAACGCTTCCATTACCCGCGAGGGAACGGCAAACTCCGTCCTCTCCCTGGAGATAGGACGCAAACACTTCTGCCAGTACGGAACTCCATACGGCAACCTTCAGATCGGCGTATACACCCACGCTATCGAAAATACCCTGGCCGAAAACGGAAGGCTCTACCTTAAATATACTCTCGATCTCAATTCCTCGTATCTATCTGATAACGAGATAATAATGACAGTACAGGCTCAGAACTGAGTCAAAAAGAAAGGATAGATCAAATGTCAGACCTTATCAATTCCGCATCGCTCCGTCTCCGTGAAGTTATCATGGACGCTCTCGGAGTGCTGGTGGCTGAGGAGAAGATCCCCTCGGAGCCACTCCCCCCATTCAATATCGAGATCCCTGCGGATAAGTCCCACGGTGATTTCGCCGCAAACACCGCTATGGTATGCGCAAAGGCTCTCAGAATGCCCCCCAGAAAGATCGCCGAGCTCATCTGCGAAAAGCTCAGCCTTGAGGGAACTATCTTCGAGAGAGCCGAGGTGGCAGGTCCCGGATTTCTCAACTTCTTCCTCAGCAGGAAATGGTTCTCGGACGTTGTGAAGAACGTCCTTGACGAGGGAGAAAACTACGGCAAGACCGACCTTGGCAAGGGCAAGAGAGTCCTTGTGGAGTTCGTTTCCGCAAACCCCACAGGTCCCATGCACATCGGCAACGCAAGAGGCGGCGCTATCGGAGACTGTCTCGCCAGCGTTCTCCAGTGGGCAGGCTATCATGCCGAGCGTGAGTTCTACGTCAATGACGCAGGAAATCAGATCGAAAAGTTCGGAAAGTCTCTGGAGCTCAGATACTTGCAGCTCTGCTCCCCCAAGGGACAGGAGCTCCTGGCTCAGTACAAGAACGACACCGAGAAGCTCTGCTCCGAGATCTTCGCAGGAAGCGGCGAGGGCGGAGAGTTCGAGATGCCCGAGGATGTTTACCTTGGCACCGACATCATCGAACACGCCAGGAACTTCTATGACATAAACGGAAAGGCTATGGAAAGCGTTTCCGGGGAAGAGCGCAGAAAGGCTCTGGTCGATTACGCACTTCCTATTAATATAGCAGGTCTTGAGCGTGACCTTAAGAAGTACCGCATCGTTTACGATAACTGGTTCCGCGAGAGCACAGTCCACGAAAAGAACGAGACCAAGAAGGTGGTTGACAAGCTCATTGAGGCAGGCAAGGCTTATGAGCAGGACGGCGCCATCTGGTTCAGGGCTACGGAATACGGTCTGGACAAGGACTTCGTTCTCAGGAGAAGCAACGGTCTCTATACTTATATAGTACCCGACATCGCTTATCATTATGACAAGCTGGTGACACGTAACTTTGACAAGGCGATAAACGTACTTGGCGCCGATCACCACGGCTACGTTCCAAGACTGAAGGCTGCTCTGACAGCCCTGGGCGTTGACGCCGACAAGCTTGACGTTGTCCTCATGCAGATGGTAATGCTGGTCCGCGACGGCGAGGTAGTAAAGCTCTCCAAGAGAAGCGGCAAGGCTATCACCCTTGTAACTCTCCTGGACGAGATACCCATAGACGCAGCACGTTTCTTCTTCAACCTCCGCGAGGCAAACTCACAGTTTGAGTTCGACCTTGATCTGGCTATCGAGAAGTCCTCACAGAACCCAGTTTACTACGTTCAGTACGCCCACGCAAGAATTTGCAGCCTGCTGAGAAACCTCAGTGAAGAGGGCGTTGAGATACCCGAGACTGCCGACCTTGATCTCCTTGATAATCCCCGCGAGATCGAGCTTATCCGTCATCTGGCTTCACTCCCCAGGGAGATAAATACGGCCGCAAAGAGCTACGATCCCTCCAAGATCACCAAGTATACCGTTGATCTGGCAACTCTCTTCCACCGCTTCTATGACGCCTGCAGCGTAAAGAACGCAGAGAATGAGCAGATCAGGGACGCACGTATCCTCCTCTGTGTGGCAGTCCGCCAGACACTCAGGAACGCTCTGGAGATACTCAATATCGACAGACCCGAGAAGATGTAAGAAATTACATTTTCCACCGTAAAAATTACGGTTTGGTTACAGAAAAATCACCGCATTTGGTGATTATAGACAAAATTCAACATATATGTAAGTCATGTTTGTGAGCCTTCGGACGAAAGTTAACACTTTGTTAACAAATTACAGGCAAAAATGTGTTACAATTTGTAATATGTTGAGGAGCGATGTGCTCCCCGACTCTCTCTGAAGGTCCGCTCAAAATAAGATCTTATTAAGAGAAAGGATGTTAATCATGTCCAACAGATTATTTCAGGGTTTAGTTCATCAGATGCGCGACTCTATCGACGCTACCATCGGTGTAGTGGACGAGACCGCAACTATCATCGCCTGCAGCGACCTCGCCCGCGTAGGTACCACTAATGAATTCGTTTCACTGGACCTCAGCGATTCCCACGACATCTTCATCCGCGACGGCTTCACCTACAAGCCCTTCGGCTCAAGAGTAAAGCCCGACTATGCGGTTTTCGTGGAAGGCGTTGACGACGCTGCTGCAAAGTATGCGAGCATTCTCGCTATCGCACTTTCAAATATTAAGCAGTACTACGATGAGAAGTATGACAGAAACAACTTCATAAAGAATGTCATCCTCGATAACGTTCTCCCCGGAGATATAGTTATCAAGGCAAGAGAGCTCCACTTCAACGCTGAGATCAGCCGCGCTGTATTCCTTATCAGGATTATCTCCGCTAACGACATTTCAGCTTATGATGTTATCCAGAACCTCTTCCCCGACAAGAACAAGGACTTCGTCTTCAATATCACTGAGACTGATATCGTTCTCGTCAAGGAGCTCAAGAGCGCTGTTGACTCAAAGGATCTTGAGAAGCTGGCTCGTTCTATCGCTGACACTCTCAGCAGTGAGTTCTATACAAGAGTTAACGTTGGTATCGGTACAGCCGTTGTCGGCGTTAAGGATCTGGCTCGTTCCTTCAAGGAAGCTCAGATGGCTCTTGAGGTAGGCAAGGTATTCGATACAGACAAGGTTATCGTAAGCTATGACAACCTGGGTATCGCTCGTCTTATCTATCACCTCCCCACAACTCTCTGTGAGACCTTCCTCCACGAGGTATTCAAGGTTGGCAGCATCGAGTCACTGGATCACGAGACTCTCTTCACTATCCAGAAGTTCTTTGAAAATAACCTGAACGTATCAGAGACTTCCAGAAAGCTCTTCGTTCACAGAAATACACTCGTTTACAGACTGGAAAAAATCAAGAAGCTTACAGGTCTTGATCTCCGTGAGTTCGATCACGCTATCATATTCAAGATCGCTCTCATGGTAAAGAAGTACCTGTCTGCTAACCCTGTCAAGTTCTGATAAAGCCTTTTCACAGGCATTATATTGAACTTTGGGCGGAATATTTCCGCCCTTTACAGATTAAGGTAGGTGTGACCCATTGGTAGAACTTAAAAACGTATCCGTGACCTACTCAAGCGGTGTTGACGCCCTCAATAACGTCAGCCTCAAGATAAACGACGGCGATTTCGCCTTCGTGGTAGGTTCATCAGGTGCGGGAAAAAGTACTATGATCAAGCTTCTTCTGAAGGAAATAGACGCAACAAGCGGTGTTGTTACCGTAAACGGCTATAACCTCAACAAGCTTAAAAGAAGAAAGATCCCCGAATTCCGCCGTACACTCGGCTTCGTATTCCAGGATTTCAGACTTATCCCGTCGATGACAGTATATGAGAACATCGCTTTCGTTCTCAGAGTTATCGACGCCCCAATCAAATACATACGCAAGAGAGTTCCCTACGTTATAAGTCTGGTAGGACTCCACGCAAAAACAAACTCTTACCCCGATGAGCTCTCGGGCGGCGAAAAGCAGCGTGTTGCCATTGCAAGAGCGCTGGTAAACGACCCCCAGCTCATCATCGCAGACGAGCCTACGGGTAATATTGATCCCGAGCTCTCCTACGAGATCGTAGAGCTCCTCAAGGGCATCAACGATCAGGGTACTACTATACTCATGGTTACCCATGAGCACGATCTGGTCCGTCACTTCGGCGGACGTATCATCAACATCACCGAGGGCGAGATCGTCTTCGATGAGGTCATCACAGGTACGGGTGACGAGCTCCTTGCCGATATGGATTCTGAGATACCCACAGAGGCAATGGCTGCTGCTATCAGCGATGCAGAGCGGGTAAACGAGCCTGCTGCACAGGAGGAGCCCCAGCTCACCAATACCGAGGAGGCTATAGACCTACCCATCGAGAATATGACCGCTGATGATATTATCTCCGCTATCGGCGGTATCCCCGACGGCAGCTCCTCAGACGAGCCCGAGCTCATGCAGAAGCTTGCCGATAACATCGACGTGGATATCGAAGAATCAAAACAGGTAAGCAAAGCGGAAACTCTCGAGGAGCTTCTCGCCGCACTCACAGAAAAGACTGAAGGAGGTGCGGAATGAAGCTGAGCGGTATCAAATACCTCGCCGATCAGGGCGTGGAAAATATATGGAAGAACAAGATGATGGCGTTCGCAACATTCTGCGTACTGCTCATATCCCTTCTCCTGGTCGGAATTGCAGGTCTGTTCTATATCAACCTCAATTCCATGATCAAGGGCCTGGGCAGCCAGAACGAGGTGGTCGTTCTTATGAACGTAGGCACCACCGAGGAGCAGAATTCCGCTGCGGAAGCCGCTATCAATGAGCTTCCCAACATCGACAAGGTCACCTTTATCTCCAAGGAGGACGCCCTTTCAAGACAGAAGGCTAACCTCCCCAACGCTGAGAAGATCTTCGACGAGTATATCGGCTCGGACGCAAGCTTCATGCCCGACGGCTTCAGCGTTACAGTAAAGGATACTGACCTCATCACAGAGACTACCGAAAAGATAAGCGCTATCGCCAATGTTCAGAGTGCTTCCGCTTCTCCCCAGGTAGCTGAGTTCCTGAGAGAGCTCAGAAGAGTCGTTTCTCTTATCGCAGGTGCTATTATCATCGCACTTGCCGTTGTTTCAATGATCATTATCTCCAATACCACAAAGGCAAGCGTTTTTGCCCGCCGTGAGGAGATACAGATAATGAAGTATGTAGGCGCTACAAACGCATTTATCCGTATGCCCTTCTTCGTTGAGGGTATGGTGACCGGTCTCTTTGCAGGCGCAGGCGCATACTTTATAACCTGGGCTGTATATCGTGCGATATACAACATGATAACCGATCAGGGTATGCTCATGAACACCTTCGGCGTTAAGAGCATTATCCCGTTCTCTGACATCAGGCTTCCCCTGGCACTTGCTTATCTCGTGTTCGGCGCTCTTATCGGAGCTCTGGGAAGTGTGGTAAGCACAAGAAAGCATATCGACGTCTGATATGCAGCATACCAATCAGAAGATGTGAATTTTTTTATGAAAGGAGTGTGCATTCGGACAGCAATTCCCTTAGTCCGATACGCAGCTTAATTATGGAAAAGCTAAACAGATTCAAAAAGGTCATTTCATTCATCACCTGCTCTGCACTTTCATTTGCAGTAATAGCAGCCTATCCGTCCCTCTCAGACGGCAGGAACAACGCCTCGGCAAAGACTATCGCCGAGATCCAGGAAGAAAGAAAAGCCAACACAGCTAAGATCGAAGAATTACAGTCACAGATCAATTCACTTGAGGGCGATAAGGAAAACGAACAGGCTTATCAGTCAACTCTCTATGAGCAGATAGGCTATATCCAGGACAACATCGACCTCCTCAACAAGGAGCTCGAAAGCATCAATACAGATATTGAGACCGCTCAGGACAATATCGCAGACCTCGATCAGGCTATCGTAGATCAGCAGAACGAGATCGACGAGAACGTTGAGCTGTTCAAGAAGCGCCTCTGCGCTATGTATGTAACAGGCAACGACAACCTTGCAACAGTAATGGTAGGTACCTCCAGCTTCTATGATATGCTTTCAAGAGTTGAGATGGTAAACCGTATAGCTTCCTACGATGAGGAGCTCATCAATGACATCCTCACAGAGATCGACAACATGGAGCAGTCCAAGAAGGATCTCGAAACAGAAAAGCTCACTCTCGAAATGAGACTTGAGGAGCAGAAAAAGCGTAAGGAAGAAAAGGACGCCGAGATGGCAAGTCTTAACGATAAGATGAGCCAGACTCAGGACGAGATCAACCGTATCGCTATGGAACAGCAGACACTTGAGCTGGATAAGGCTGAGCTCCAGAACTACATCGCTCAGCTTGACGCTGAGGAGGCTGAGATCCAGGCTGAGATCGCCCGTCAGGCTGCGGCTGCACAGGCTGCTTATGAGGCTGAACAGGCAAGACTTGCTCAGGAGAGAGCTGCCGCAGAAGCTGCTGCCGCTCAGCAGGCTGCACAGCAGGGCGATACATCATATACTCCCACATACACCGAGCCCGCTTATGTCCCCGCTCCTTCCGCATCAGGCTTCTCATGGCCTGCTCCCGGATTCAGCTATATCTCCAGCGGCTACGGCTACAGATGGGGCACCACCCACAGAGGTATCGACGTGGGCGATGCAGGTATCATGGGCGGAGCTTGCTGTGCTGCAAAGGCAGGTACAGTTATCGCCGTTAACAACTCATGCTCACACAATTATGCCAAGACCTCCAGCTGCGGCTGCGGCGGAGGCTACGGCAACTATGTTATAATCTCCCACGACGGTACATACTCGACTCTCTACGGTCATCTGTCATCGGCAGCTGTTTCCGTTGGTCAGTATGTAGAACAGGGACAGGTCATCGGCTACATCGGCTCAACAGGCTGGTCTACCGGCGCTCACCTCCACTTTGAGGTCCGCGTGAACGGTGTCGCAAATGACCCGCTGGGCTACGTTAGTCCGTAAAAATGCAACAATCAGATTCAGGGCAGTTCTTTGCAACTGCCCGAATTTTTGTCAGAAAGCGATGATAATATGAATAAGAAAATCAGCCTTGGCCTTGCGCTGAGCCTTATCGCTATCGCTTCTGCGGTCACCTTTATACTCACATCATTCTTCTCACTGCAGAGCTTCAACAAAAAGGTAGTTGACGTCAACGAAAAGAGCAAGAAGTATAATTCGCTTCAGTCTCTTGATTCCTACGTCCGTGAACACTACCTGGGCGATATAAATGAGGGCGACCTCAGCGACGGAATACTTAAAGGCTATATTTCGGGACTTGATGATAAGTACTCCAGATACCTGACAGAAGAGGAGTACCTGGCTGAACAGAGCGATGACGAGGGTCAGCTGGTGGGACTGGGTCTCACCCTTGAGGAGGACGAGAACGGATATATCCGCATAGCAAGGATAATGGAGGACTCCCCCGTTGAGGAGGCTGGTATCCGTGTCGGCGACGTCATCACACTCATCGACGGCGTGGACGTTCTCACCGCAGGCTTCGACGAGTCAGTGGAGGCAATGCGCGGCACAGAGGGCTCGGAAATAAATATCACCGTCCGCAGAGGCGGTATCGACAAGGACTATACCTTCACCCGCCGCTCTATCGAGATGATAACCGTAAGCGGCGAAATGGTCAACGAATTCGTCGGCTATATCAAGATAGACGGCTTCAAGAAGAATACTCCCCAGCAGTTCGTGGATACTCTTGAGAGACTTACCTCCAACGGCGCTAAGGCGCTTATCTTCGACGTCCGCGACAACGGCGGCGGTATCGTGGAGGCTCTCGGCGAATGTGTGGACCCACTTCTCCCCGAAGGCGTTATCGCCACAGCGGAGTACAAGGACGGTCACAGCGAGACTCTGGTATATTCAGACGAGGCTGCACTTGAGATCCCCATGGTGGTGCTGATAAACGACAAGACCGCCAGCGCTGCGGAACTCTTTGCGGCTTCTCTCCGAGATTTCGGCGGTGCTCAGCTTGTGGGCGAAAAGACCTACGGCAAGGGCGTTATGCAGGAGACCACAGAGTTCGACAACAACGGCGCGGTAGTTCTTACCGTTGCAAAGTACAAGACTGAGCGCTCGGAATGCTACGACGGCGTGGGAATTACTCCCGATATATCCGTTGAGAACACCGACGAGGCTTACGACGACCAGTACGCTGCAGCTGTTGACGCTGCTATGGCGGCATTACAGTAAAATTAAGGGGGACAGCAAGTGCTGTCTCCTTTCTTGTTCCCGGGGGCGCACAGTGTGCGCCACTGCATTTTACTGCTGACAACTTATTTCTCTCCTTTCAGGGTTGACTTTTTTCGCATGATATAGTATAATAATATGTAATGCTATTTAAGCTTCGGGGGACTTTGTGTTTATTCTCTCCCGAAATAAAACATATAAGGAGTGCATTGATATGGCTACAAAGAAGATGTCCAGAGAAAGCTACGACAAGCTCGTCGCTGAACTCGATGACCTTAAGATCAATAAACGTAAGGAAGTTGCCGAAAGACTGAAAGTTGCCCGTTCTTACGGAGACCTCTCCGAGAACGCTGAGTACGATGAGGCAAAAAATGAACAGGCTATCCTCGAAGCTCACATACAGGAGCTCCAGTATACCATCGACAACGCTGAGATCGTTGACGACGATAGCATCTCTGTTGACGAGATCGGTATGAGCTCAAAGATCACTATCAAGCGTCTCGATACAGGCAAGCTCGAGACCTTCACCATCGTTGGTACAAACCACGCAAACGTAAGAGAAGGCCTTATCTCGGACGAGTCTCCTATCGGCAAGGCTGCCATGAAAAAGAGAGTGGGCGATATTTTCATCGTTGAGGCTCCCGCAGGCGAGCTGAAGTTCGAGGTCATTGAGATCTCCAAGTAATCGAAAGGATATAAATATGAGCGAAAATCAGGTCAATTCCCCTGTTCAGGCTGAAGAGGAGCCTGCTCAGGACATAAATATACTCAAGAAGGACAGACTCGACAAGCTGGCTGATCTCCGCGAGCTGGGTCACGATCCCTTCACTATCACAAAGTTCGACGTTACAGGTCACGCTGCTCAGTACAAGGCTGAGCACGAGGCAAAGGAAGCCGAGATACTCGCTGCTGTGGGCGACGACGAGGAGAAGAAGGCTGCCGAGCTTGAAAAGCTGAACAAGAATATCGTCCGCATTGCAGGACGTATCATGAGCTGGAGAGACATGGGCAAGGCTAACTTCATCGACGTCCGCGACAAGTCCGACCGTATACAGGTATATGTACGTTCCAACGATATCGGCGCAGACCTTTTCAAGGAGTTCAAGAAGAAGTGGGATATCGGCGACATCATCGGCGTTGAGGGCTATGTTTTCAGAACCCGCAAGGGCGAGATCTCTGTCCACGCTAAGAGCATCACCCTCCTCACCAAGTCCCTCCTGCCCCTCCCCGAGAAGTGGCACGGACTCAAGGACACTGATACAAGATACCGTCAGCGCTACCTGGATCTCGTTATCAATCCCGAGGTCAAGGACACATTCATCAAGCGCTCAATGATAATCTCGTCCATCAGACGCTACCTGGACGCACAGGGCTTCATGGAAGTCGAGACTCCCATGCTGGTATCCAACGCAGGCGGCGCAGCTGCAAGACCCTTCGAGACTCACTATAACGCTCTCGATGAGGACGTAAAGCTCCGTATCAGTCTGGAGCTCTACCTCAAGAGACTTATCGTAGGCGGTCTTGAAAGAGTTTACGAGATCGGCAGAGTTTTCCGTAACGAGGGCGTTGACACCCGTCATAACCCCGAGTTCACACTCATGGAGCTCTATCAGGCTTACACCGATTACTATGGCATGATGGACCTCACAGAGAATATGTTCCGCCATGTTGCTCAGGAAGTATGCGGTACTACCTGTGTTCCCTACGGCGAGTACATGATCGACCTTGGCAAGCCCTTCGAGAGACTTACCATGATCGACGCTGTAAAGAAGTATTCAGGCGTTGACTTCACCGAGATAAAGACTCTCGAGGAAGCACGCAGGATAGCTGATGAAAAGGGCGTAGAGTACGAGGATCGCCACAAGCGCGGCGACATTCTCAACCTCTTCTTCGAGGCTTTCGTTGAGGAGCACCTCATTCAGCCTACATTCATCATGGATCACCCCATCGAGATCTCTCCCCTTACCAAGAAGAAGCCCGATGCTCCTGACTATGTTGAGCGTTTCGAGCTGTTCATCACAGGCCGTGAGATGTGCAACGCTTACTCAGAGCTCAACGATCCTATCGACCAGCGTGAGCGTTTCAAGGCTCAGGAAGAAGCTCTCAGCCAGGGCGACGAGGAAGCTAACCGCACAGATGAGGACTTCCTTAATGCTCTGGAGATCGGTATGCCTCCTACGGGCGGTATCGGCTACGGTATCGACCGTCTGGTAATGCTGCTGACAAACAGCGCTTCTATCAGAGACGTACTTCTCTTCCCCACCCTCAAGAGCCTCCCTGCAAACGGCGGACGCCAGGAAAAGGAAGACAAAACAGAGGAATAATAATAATACGGGCGGCTTATGCCGCCCGTTATCGTAAGGAATAAAGTATGAAAGAAAAAGAAAAAAACTCACCAAAAGCAGCTCCCGAAGAAGATGACAGGCTTGAAATGGACAAAAGCCTTTTTCAGGTCAACAAGGACCTGAGAAAGCAGCGCGAGGCAGAGCCTGAGGCTCAGCAGCGCGAGGCAGAACGCCGCTACGCCGAAAAGGAAAAGCAAAAGCGTGAAGCTTACAAAAAGCAGCTACAGGACGAAAAGATTGAACTTATGCGTCTGAAGCAGGGCATCGTTGAGGAGAGCGAGTCCACCATACATGAGGAAAAGGAAGAGGAAGTAAAGCTGTCATTCTGGAAAAAGATAGGCAACTTCTTCTACCACAACAAGTGGTGGCTGGGTCTGGGAGTGTTCTTCGTGGCACTGGGCGGCTACCTTGCCTACGATCTGCTGTCAAAGCCAAATCCCGACATGGTAATACTCATGCTATGCGACAATGACTCCGTCGGCAATTCCGCCTATCTGGAGGAATACTTCACCGGATTGGGTGAGGACTCCAACGGAAACGGCAAGGTCCTGGTCTCGGTGTACTACATTCCCTACAGTGATGACGAATACCAGAACTACATCAAGGGCGTCACCAACAAGCTGACCAACTTCCTCGGCAACGATGAGTCTGTGGTGGTCATCGGCAACAAGAAGACCTCGGATGAGCTCCTTGAACCTGCTGAGTCCTTTGTGGACCTTTCGGAGCTCTACCCCGACGATCCCCATATAAAGGACAAGTACTTCTACTATCTCAAGGATACCGACTTTGCCGAAAAGATCGGCGTAAGCAAGACTGAGATTCCCGATGATATGTACCTTGCACTGCGCAGACCGAGAGGTCTTATCAATGCAAGTCAGGAGGATATGCAGGAAACCTACGACAAGGATTTCCCCACATTCGACAGGATAATACACGACCTTTCAAAGTAAAAAAAGCGGAGCTTTAAAGCTCCGCTTTTCTATTCATAACAACTTGCCTATAATAAGCTTCTTTAAAGCTATCAGGTCGAAAACGTCCACATCGCCGTCATAATTCACATCTGCAAGGCGTCGGTCGGGCAGCTCATTCTTATCTTTATTGATAAGCCATCTCTGCAGGAAGACAAGGTCGGATATGTTCAGTTCGCCGTCTCTGTTCACATCTCCTGCGACGCCTAAATCTGAATCAAGTCTGTACATCTCTGCCTGACGCTCACCGTTGTCAAAACTGATATGAGCGAACATACCTCCCTCAAGACATATGTTTATCATATCCTCTCCGCTGTCATCGAGCCAGTACTCCACGTTGGTTACGCCGCTTCCGCCGATATAATCAGGGTATTTATGTATAATATCAAATTCTCTGATTATCTCCTGTGCCGTACCATAGCGGCTGATTATGTCGTTTGCCTCATCAAGGGTGATACGGGGCGCATCGGGGGGGGCAAGCTCGCCAAGAAGTATCTTCTCCTGGCGGACAAACTGTCCCACCATTCTCTGACCTTTGCGCCTCAGCTCCTCAAGCTCGCTGTTTTCATCTGATGTTGTCACAGTAGTTACGACAGGCTCAGATGTAACGGGCAGTGTTCCTGTGTATTCCTCAGTTGCTTCGGGAATATCCACGATCTCATTCTCTGCTGCTCTTGCGCTGAATGTCATGGCTCCAAAGCCTGCAAGAAGTCCCGCACAGGCTGCCGCTGCAATAAATCCATTCATCTTTTTCATAGTAACACTCCTTTCGTATACATCGGAAACGTTTCCCTTTCACTATAACATACGGAAGGATTTGGCAGGGTGTTGCATTTTTCAGAAAATAAGATACTCTATCACCGAATTAGACATGAGGAAGCCCTTTGCAGTCAGCCATACTCTCTCGCCGTCGGTCTGTGCATAGCCATCCTTCACAAGAGGCGGCAGCTTCTTCATTATATCCGCCCTGTGCTCTCCGACATCGCAGAGGGACAGTCCCTCCCTCAGTCTCAGCCGCAGCATGGCGAACTCCTCAAAGCCGCAGGGAGCTTCATCGGTGATGCTGACCTGCTGGAAGGGAGCAGCGATAAATCCGTCAATATCACGTTCAACGGCGAAGCGTTTCCCCTTATAGCAGGAATGGGCGGCAGGTCCTATGCCGAGATAGTCCAGGCACTTCCAGTAGCGGCAGTTGTGGCGGCTCTCAAAGCCCTCCTTGGCGAAGTTTGATACCTCGTACTGTGCAAAGCCCCTCTCCTCCAGAAGCCGCACCATTTCCAGGTACAGCTCTGCGGTGGTCTCCTCATCGGGGAGCCGCCCTTTTATCTCCTCGCAGTCAAAGGGAGTTCCCTCCTCGGTCTTGAGAATATAAGCGGAGATATGCTGCACGGGCAGGGCGGTCATGCGCTCTATGGAATAGCGCAGGCTCTCCGCAGTCTGGTCGGGCAGGGCTATCATCAGGTCGCAGGAGATATTCCCGAAGCCTGCGGCGGCTGCGTCCAGCACAGCCTGCTCCGCTCTTTCGGCAGTATGGACTCTCCCCAGCACTCTCAGCTCCTCGTCCCTCATGGACTGGACTCCCACGGACAGCCTGTTCACGCCGATACTGCGGAGCTCCAACAGCTTCTGCGGTGTGAGAGTACAGGGATTTGCCTCAATAGTTATTTCGGCAGCCCTGTCAAGTGCGAAGCTGCCGTTTATTTCGTTTATTATGCTTTCAAGCTGAGCCGTTGTCAGCAGTGAGGGAGTTCCTCCCCCGAAATATACCGTATCCACGGTCTGAGCCCTGTCGCTGTAATGGCGGATATTTCTCAGCACCGCCGCTGCGTAATCCTCTGCCCTCTGCCTTGTCCATGAAACGGAATAGAAGTCGCAGTAGGCACACTTTCTGCCGCAGAATGGCACATGAATATAAAGTCCCAGCGTCATTTCTCTTTTTCGTAGGCGTCAATGCGGACAGTCTCCATCATCTTGAAGAAGAAGCCATTGACTATCCTCGGCACGATGAGCATATTCAGTATAAGAGCCAGAACGATGGGTACCTCATGGGTATACCACCATTCATTGTCCTGTCCGTGGATAAAGACGATGACGATGCAGATAAAGGATATGGTGAAGTACAGTGCCGCGAAAGCAGTTGCGCCCTTTCCGTTGACACAGCGCTTGCCGCATTTCGTGCATTTCTTTCCCTTGGACTTCATTGTTCCTGCCATTGCCTTGCTCAGCGGGTTGAAGGTCTTCTTGCCACAGCAGGGGCAGTTGTATAAACTACTCATATTTATTCCTTTCCTTCCTCTGCACTGCCCTCAGTCTCAATGGGCTCAAGCACCTTTGCAAGCTTTGCCGCAGGTACTTCTCCCGCAAGCTTTGGTGTCAGGGGCAGCAGAGTTTTCTTCTTTGCCTTGCGTCTGGTGCGGAAAATACTGAGGAAGTCCTCGGGGTGGAGGACAATGAGAGTCACCAGCATTATTCCCAGAGCCGCAAGCAGCATCAGCTTATTGTCGTCCCCTGCTACAAGTCCGAATATCAGCAGGACTATGGCTGTGACGCAGAAGCTGGTACGCGATTTCTCGCGGAGCCTTATCCTTATGGCGCGGAGAAAACGTCCTGCGCCTGTATTTTTACCTATGAAAAACTCGGTGATAACCGTTATGATACTCAGCACCAGAACTGCACAGAGCAGTCCGAAAATGATATAGTTTATCATAATTAGCCTCCCGTTCTCAGCTGTCAAGCTTCAGAACGCTCATGAACGCCTCCTGCGGCACCTCTACGGTACCCAGCTGGCGCATACGCTTCTTACCTTCCTTCTGCTTTTCAAGCAGCTTCTTTTTTCGGGTTATATCGCCGCCGTAGCACTTTGCAAGCACGTCCTTGCGCATTGCCTTTACGGTCTCGCGGGCGATTATCTTGCCGCCTATGGCAGCCTGTATGGGCACCTCAAAGAGCTGACGAGGAATGTTCTCCTTCAGCTTTTCGGCTATTTTACGGGCTCTGCCGTAAGCCTTATCCGTGTGTATGATAAAGCTGAGAGCGTCCACAACCTCGCCGTTGAGGAGTATATCCAGCTTCACAAGCTTGCTGGGGACATAGCCCAGCATCTCGTAATCAAAGGACGCATAGCCCTTGGTACGTGACTTGAGCACGTCGAAGAAGTCGTATACTATCTCGTTCAGCGGCAGCTCATAGTGGAGCTCAACACGGGTATCGTCAAGGTACTTCATGTCCTTGAACACGCCTCGCCTGTCCTGACACAGCTCCATGATATTGCCCACGTAGTCAGAGGGGGCAAGAATACTCGCCTTTACCATGGGCTCCTCAGCCACCTGAATGAGGGCAGGGTCGGGGTAGTTGGTGGGATTATCGATATACTGCACCTCGCCGTTGGTCATGGTGACCTTGTAGATAACGGAGGGGGCTGTGGTTATGAGGTCAAGGTTGTACTCTCGCTCAAGACGCTCCTGGATAATTTCCATGTGGAGGAGTCCCAGGAAGCCGCAGCGGAAGCCGAAGCCCAGTGCTATTGAGGTCTCGGGCTCAAAGGAAAGCGATGCGTCATTGAGCTGGAGCTTTTCCAGTGCGTCGCGGAGGTCGCCGTACTTTGCACCGTCAGCAGGATAGATACCCGAGAACACCATGGGGTTCACCTTGCGATAGCCTGGAAGAGGCTCGTCACAGGGAAATTCGTCATTGGTGACGGTATCGCCAACCTGAGTGTCGCCTATGCTCTTGATGGAAGCGGCGATATAACCTACCTCGCCTGCCTCAAGGCTGCCATTGTTCACAAGGGTGGTGGCGTCCATGAAGCCTGCCTCAACAACGTTGAAGACAGCTCCCGTAGCCATAAGGCGGATATTGTCCCCCACCTTCACTCTGCCCTCCTTGACGCGGACGTAGATGATAACGCCCTTGTAGGAGTCATAGTAGCTGTCGAAGATAAGCGCCTTCAGGGGCTTGTCGGAGTCTCCCTTGGGAGCGGGAATGTCCGTAACTATCTTTTCAAGCACCGCCTCTATGTTGGTACCCATTTTTGCGGAGATACGGGGAGCGTCCATGGCAGGTATGCCGATGACGTTCTCCACCTCGTTGCAGACTCTCTCGGGGTCGGCTGAGGGAAGGTCTATCTTGTTGACCACAGGCACTACCTCAAGGTCATGCTCAATGGCAAGATAGGTGTTAGCAAGGGTCTGAGCCTCTATGCCCTGCGAAGCGTCCACCACAAGAATTGCACCCTCGCAGGCGGCAAGTGAACGTGACACCTCGTAGTTGAAGTCAACGTGACCGGGAGTGTCGATGAGGTTGAAGATATAGTCCTCGCCGTCCTGAGCGGTGTACTTGAGACGTACCGCACGGGCTTTGATTGTTATACCGCGCTCACGCTCGATGTCCATATTGTCCAGGAGCTGATCCTCCATATCGCGGATAGCGACAGTCTCGGTCTTTTCGAGGATACGGTCGGCAAGTGTTGACTTGCCGTGATCTATATGCGCTATAATACAGAAATTTCTGATCTTGTCGTTAGCCAATGTTTTACCTCTTTTCAAACATATTTACTCAGTATAATTATATCAGAAACGCTAAGGTTTGTAAAGGGTTTTTACTTTATAAAAATGAAATTCCCCGTCTCTTTGACGGGGAAAGATATACATTACTGAGGTACAAGGTCATAAAGAAAATCCAGTTCTTCGGGATCAGCTATTTTGTATGTATTAAAGCCTCCGCTTAATCCTCGCCTCAGAGCAAAATATTTTCTGTCAGCAGAAAAGATGAATTCATAATTACCGTTCAGATGAGGTGTATTACCGCTTTCGAGCAACTCTTTGTTATCTGTCATGATGAGCCATATAAGGTTTTTTGCAGCCGACTGGTCATGAGGCAAACCACAGTCCCAGAGATAGTAAGTATAAGTGTGATCGACTTCTTCAAACTCATGACTTGTAAAATAATCATAAAGCATTTGCTTGTGTTCATCTGTCAGCTCGCCATCAAGAGTGCTGTAAAGTGGGAACGAAGCAGGATTTTCTTTTTCCTCCTCAGTAAGGTCGTCATAGGTACGTCCGTTGTAATACCTGAAGTTGTTAAATTCATACTCCTCAAATATATCTTCCGGAAGCTTTCCAATTTGTATGACCGTTGGCTCGCCGTCTTCATCAGCCGTACTTACAGTCTCTGTCGTTGTAACTGTAGCAGTTGTTGTGGCTGCGGCAGTTGTAGTCTCGGTTTCTGTAGTCACTGTAGTCGCTGCCTCAGCAATTGTTGTTTCTGTTTCGCGGCTATTGTTGTTTTTATTCTCGGCACAGGCAGTAAGAACTGCCGCGCAGAACAGTGCGATAAATACCTTTTTCATGTTTACTCCTCTGATCAGTAAATAATTTCATTTAAACATTACAACAGATAACATATCTGTTGTAAATTTTTTTGCGGCACGGTAAAAACCGTGCCGCAATATTACTTTATTATGCCTTATCAGATGCAAGACTTGTACGCTTGCCGAGGAGATACTCCTGGATAGCCAGAGCGTCGTTTGCGGTAAGTCCCTCTGTGGACTTGTCAACGTCACCGTTTATCTTGCCCTGAGCCTTCAGGTGCTTGGAGTCAGAGCCCTTTTCGCCGTACTTGTCGGGATTTGCAAGGCTCTGCATGATGAGTATAGCGTCTGCAAGCTCTACCTTGCCGTCGCAGTTTACATCGCCCAATACAGTTTCGTCTGTGCTGCCGCCCTTTATTGTAACCTTATAGGAGATGTCAACGCCGTAGCAGTAGGTGTACCTGTAATAGTCACCTACGCCGCCCTTGATATTTACAGTGTACTCGCCTGCGGGAAGGGTGTTGAACTTATTCTTTGCGTATTCCTTGCCGCTGCTGTCTTTAATGGTCACGATGCTGTCGCTGACATCGGCGTCAGTATACCTTCCGCCGCCTGAGCCTGCACCGCTCTGAGGGGTTCCGCCGAACAGAAGACCGCTGAGATCAAGCTCCTCACCCTGCTCATAAACTGTCTTTGCGGGGTATGAATCAACGCCCTTGAAGTTATAGCCGGGATGTGTGCTTACTATGGGAGTAGTTGTAACAGGTGGTGTTGTAACGGGAGTAGTAGTAACTGTAGTTGTGGTAACAGAATTAGTTGTGATACTTGTAGTCGTACCGCTTGTTGTTGTAGTTGTTGTGGTAGTTGACGGTCTGGGAGTTGAAGCACCGCCGTAGTACTCAGAGAGCGAGATACCGTTGCCTGCGCGTCCCAGCGGGATAGTATGGTCAAGGCTTACGAACTTGCCGTCCTTTGTCTGCCAGAGGGCCGGCTTGATGAACTCATACTTCACATCGTCCCACTTCTGGAAGTTATCGTAAACAAGTCCGCCTGTATCCGACGAGTTCTCATTGAAGCACCAGAATGTGTGGTGGATATGCTTATCGATCATATAGTCGCGGAGCTCCTGCATCCAGTGAACGTTTTCACCGGTCTTGTCGTGCTCCTCATCGACCCAGCCGCCCCATTCGCCCATAAGCAGGGGTGAGATGTTCTCCTCAACGAGGAATGCCCATGTATCTCTCCAGTAATCGTCCAGGAGAGTCTCTCTGCTGAAGGTCTTGGAAGGATCTTCAAGATAGAACCAGGTCTGCTTGTATACCTCGGGACCGTAGTCATGAGGTGAATATACCAGCTGGCTCTGATGCTCGCCAAGGTCTACGGGATAATCCCTTACGCCGCGGAAATTAGCTCCCCACCATGCGCCGTAATAGGGCTGATACTCAGGATCGCCATAATGACCGTAGTCAGTGGAGGGTGAATTCCAGTCAAAGCCCTTTTCGGTCTTGGGATAAACCTCGATACCCTCTACCATGATGAGCAGGTTCGGGTTCTGATCCAGGCAGGCTTTAGCGCCCTTCTCAGCGGCATAACGCCAGTTATTCGCATCTTTGGAGCCGTCCCATTTTGCAAAAATGCCATCGTCCTTCTTGCCGTGAGGCTCGTTCTTCAGGTCGATAGCGATGATAGTGTCATCGTCCTTGTAGTAGTCGGAGAACCAAGCCAGAGCGTCCAGCCAGTCCTTCTCGCTGAAGTTTGTATCGTACCACAGAGCGTAGTTATGACCTGCGGCATTGGTTGTAGCGCAGTGAACGTCCATCATGATCTTGATACCGTTCTCGCGGCACCACTTGACTACCTGATTCCAGATGTCGAAGCTGTACATGGGAGTACCGCCCTCAACACCCTCAACGGTCAGCTCGGGATTTTCGTACTCATTGAGCTTGATGATCGGGTCGGGCTTGCCGGCCTTCCACTGGAGAAGTATCTCCGTTGACATAGGAACACGGAGAAGATTGAAGCCGTGATCTGCGATAAGGTCGAGACAGTGGTGTACATTAGCCGACCATGCGCCGTCAAAGATCTGGCTTCCTACATTGTAGCCGAACCAGTTGACGCCTGTCATCCAGACCTCGTTGCCGTTCATATCAACGATCTGTGCCTTATCGTTGACGTGGAGCCAGTCGTCATGATACTCGTCGGGAGCTGCGACTGCTTTTTCCTTTGGCAGCCTGTTCACTGAAGGAACAAGCAGCACTGCAGCAGCCGATACAACAGCGGCTGCTCTTTTGAATAGATTTTTTGCCATATCAAGAAACCCCTCTCTTTTTGATATATGGTGTATAATAACATCATTATTATACATCTTTTTATATCCCTTGTCAACGGCGTTTGTTGATTTCAGCAATAAATGGGGACTTTTTTTAGCAGACGGATAAAAAATATTTAGTGAAAAGTATTGATTATTTTTGAAATATGCTGTATAATAATTTTTATTGAGGGGACTGCCTTCGGGCAGTAATATTTTTAAGGAGGACTTTCCATGAAGATCAGAAAGATCACAGCTGCATTTTCAGCAGCAGCGCTGCTCACAGCAGCTCTACCCGTAACTGCGGAGGCAGTTGAAGCCAAGACCTATGGCAAAATCCTTTTCGATTCCTGGCAGGATGCATACCATGTCGTTCTCTCGGACTGCTACGGATCGGAGGAGTACAACTTTGCAGACAAGGATATTACTTCCGGCTCACGCTTTGAGCTGTATGACATCGACCACGACAGAGTGCCCGAGCTTTTTGTCTCACAGAACAGAGGACGCAGCGGACGCTGTGTTGTCTACTCTTTCTATAACAACAAGCTCTCACAGCCCGTCGTTCTCGGCACCTACGGCAACGCATTCGCCGATCCCAATGCTCATTACCTCGTTAACTATGACAGGCACATGGGCGAGGTGAGTCTCACATATTTCAAGCTTGAAAAGGGAGTTTTCACCAGAGAGATCTCCTTTAATGACAATTCCGAGCTGAAAGAAATGGGCGAAACAAATATCGTATACATGATCGACGGCAAGGAAGTTTCCGAGACAAAATACGTTCAGGAAAAGGAAAAATACGACCACATGGAGCTCATCGCCCACGGCAGAAAGACTCAGCTGGACGCTCTGGACACAGAAAAGGACAATGTTATCTACTCTTATTTCTCCGATCATTACACAGCGCTCTGCCCGTCAACTACACAGAAAAATCTCAGTCTCACCATTGCCGACTCCATAGGCGATATTTCCGTTACCGAAATAGAACAAAACGGATTCAGGGACAGCGATAACTTAGTCTCTGTAACTATCGGAAAGAATGTCCGCGATGTAAAGAACAGTGCATTTGAAAACTGCAAAAGCCTGAAAACAGTAAACTTCACAGGCGATCCGGGACGTATAGGTCCCAGAGCCTTTGCAGGCTGTACCTCTCTTGAGGCATTCACAGGCATGGACAGCTCAAACATCCATAAAACATACAAGATCGTGGACGGCGTGATCTACCGTACGGATATGGGCGACCTTGTGGCATATCCCTCAGGCAAGAAGGACACCTCTTTCTCCATTCCCAAGGGCATACAGGCAATTGAGCCCAACGCCTTCACAGGCAATGCCTACATAGAGGACATCGAGTGTCCCGAATGGGTCAACACCATATGCGAAGGCGCATTCGCAGAGTGCCCCGCACTTGCAGAGGTCGCCATATACAACGCTGAAGCAAATATAATGAACAAAAATACGGAATGCACAGTCTGCAACAGCTTCGATCCCAAGATCCCGCTGAACACCTACAGCGGCGTTATCCTGACATACACGGATTCCACTGCATTCAAGTGGGCAGATGAAAGAGGGCTCAACATCGTTCTCCTCACAGGCAAGCCAATTAAGCTCACAGGCGATGTTTCAAATGACGGAAAGGTCGATGCAGTTGATGCTTCCCGGACACTTGCGGAATACGCTCTCACATCAACAAGTAAGGACCCCATGTTTACCTTTGCCCAGAGACGCGCAGGCGACATCGACAAGAACGGCACCGTTGACGCCGTTGATGCTTCAAAGATACTCGCTTACTATGCGTACACATCAACCACATCAGGCGAGCACGTCAACATTGAGCAATTTCTCTCAATGGCACAGTAAATAATCAGCTTAAAAGCTCCTCCCTCATCTGAGCGAGGAGCTTTTTTTCGCGCCTCGACACCTGCACCTGCGTCATGCCAAGAGCCTGAGCGGTCTTTGTCTGGGTGAGACCGCGGAAGTACCGCAGCTCCAGCAGAGCACGGTCGCCGTCGGGGAGCTGCGCCATTATCTGCCTTAGCGCCAGAAGGTCGGTTATGCTCTCGTCAGGGGACTCTGTGGGAATGTCGGTCTGCCCCTCATCATCGTCACCTGCGGTCAGGGACACAGGGGGGGCTGGCTGACGCACAGAGCCTCTGCCACAGCGGACTCGGTCTCCCCCGAAAGCCTTGACAGCTCCGCGATGGTGGGCTCTCTCATCTCGCGCTGGCGGAAGTCCTCACAGATACGGCTCAGCCGCAGGGAAAGCTCCTTCAGGCTCCTGCTGACGCGGACCGCACCGCCGTCACGGAAAAGCCGCTTTATCTCACCAAGTATGACAGGTACTACATAGGTTGAGAACTTCACTCCCCTGCCGCTGTCAAAAGCCTTCACTGCCTTCAGCAGCCCTATGCAGCCTGCGGAGTACAGGTCATCGTACTCGATGCCCCGCCCGCGGAAACGGTTTGCGCAGAGGTGGACAAGTCCCAGATTTTCCTCGGCAAGAGGCTTCTTTACCTCAGTCTCCATGGGCAGAGAGCCTCTTTCTCATGGTGACGGTGGTGCCCTTTTCGGGAGCGCTCCTGACAGTCAGCCTGTCCATAAAGGACTGCATGACCGAAAAGCCCAGCCCCGACCTCTCCTCCTCGGGAGCGGTGGTGAAAAGCGGCTCCATAGCCTGCTCCACATTGGCAATGCCGCAGCCCTTGTCCCTGACCTTTATGTATATGACCCTGTCGGGCAGGAGCCGCACCGTCAGCTCGATATTGCCCTTTTTGTGCCTGTAGCCGTGGACTACAGCGTTGGTCACTGCCTCCGAAACCGCCGTGCGTATGTCGGACAGCTCCTCAACAGTGGGATCCGCCTGTATCAGGAATGAGGACACCACCGCTCTCGCCGCTCCCTCGTTTACCGAAAGGGAGGGCATGATGAATTTTATCTCGTTGAGTATTTCCATAGTCTTTCTCCTTTTATCTTATTCTGACGATACGCTCTATCCCCGCAAGCTTCAGCACACGGCGTATATAGGGCTGAGGATTGCGTACCTCCAGCCTGCCGCCGCACTCCTTCATCAGCTTGCTCCTGCCCATTATGAGCCCTATGCCCGAGCTGTCCATGAAGGTGATTCCGCCGAAATCAATTGCAAGCTCCCTGGGCTGAGCGGTAACTATATAGCGGTCCAGCTCTGCGCGGAGCTCCTTTGCGTTATGGTGGTCAATTTCACCGCTGAGCCTTGCAATTGCCGCTCCGTTCTCGGTTTTTATGTCTATTTTCATGTCCTTTCCTCCTTTTTGCTGCACAGAGCAGCCTTCTCATGCCTTATGATACCACCAATGAGACGCAAAAATTGTCGGAGACCGTCGGCAGCGGAAATTTTCAAAAACCATTGAAAAATCAGCCGTCTGATGGTATAATGATAATGTATGTCATCATACGGATATGAGAGACTTTCTTTTACATATCAAGGGGGAATTTTATGATACTTTACTTTTCCGCCACCGGCAATACCCGCTTCATCGCCACAGAGCTGGCAAAGAAGCTGGACGATGAGTGCACAGACCTGCTCAGCAGGATAAAAAAAGGTGACTTCTCGGAAATACACTCCGAAAAGCCCTTTATCGTATGTGCTCCCGTGTATATATGCGAGATGCCCCGCTTCCTCAGCAAGTACCTGAAAAAGGCACAGCTCACGGGAAACCGCAGGGTCTACTTCATCTCCAACAGCGCAGGCTACAGCGGTATCACGGGATACCTTGCAAAAAAGCTCTTCCGCAGGAAGAAGATGGAGTTTATGGGCAATTCCGAGCTGGTGATGCCGAGAAATTACTACATCGGCCACTATCCCGTCCAGAGCGGCGAGGAGATACGCGAGCGCATACTCAACTCCTACAGCAAGCTGGATGATATTGCCTCAACTATCAGAAACGGCGGAAAGCTGAAGGCGAGATATGTGTTCCTCTTTGAGAAGATAATCACTCTGCCCTTCAACCCCGTGTGGGCTAAATACAAGATGCCCGCCAAGGACTTCTTCGCCAATGAGAAGTGCGTGGGCTGCGGCAAGTGTGAGAAGGTCTGTCCCCTGAACAATATCTCCATAACCGACAAAAAGCCCCTCTGGGGCGACAGCTGTACCCACTGCATGGCGTGTATAGGCAACTGCCCCACCGACGCCATAGAATACGGCGAGATAACAAAGGTCAAGGGCAAATACAGCTTTGCCGACCACAGAGATGTGCTGAAGGATAAACGCTTCGCCCAGGCAGCAAACTCCGGAAGCTCTCCAAAACATGATTACAGAAGGAGAAAAAATGGCTAAACAATTCTGGAAGGGCAGTGCCCTTCTTGCCCCTGTGCCTGCGGCTCTTGTGACCTGCGGCACCATGGACTCACCAAACGTCCTCACCATCGGCTGGACAGGTATCGTCTGTACCCGTCCGCCCATGACGTATATATCTGTCCGCCCTGAGAGGTACTCCCACGACATCATAAAGGAGTCGGGAGAATTCGTCATTAACCTTACCACCTCCGCCATGTGCCGCGAGACCGATTTCTGCGGCGTCAAAAGCGGCAGGGACGTGAACAAGATAGAGGTATGCGGCTTCCACACCGTGCCTGCACAGAAGGTGGCTGCTCCCCTTATAGAGGAGTGTCCCGTCAGCCTTGAATGCAGGGTAACGGAATCAAAGCTTCTGGGCTCACACACCATGTTCCTTGCGGAGATAGTGGGAATAGATGCCGACGAGAAGTACCTCGACAGCAAGGGGAAGCTGAACCTCCAGCAGAGCGGACTCATGGCATTCGCCCACGGAGAATACTTCGCTGTCGGCAGGAAGCTGGGCGACTTCGGCTTCTCCGTCCGCAAGAAGAAAAAGCACCGCAAGCCCCCGAAAAACTCATGAGGAGATGTCCTCGATGAACTGCCTCAGCTCCTGCTCCGAGGAGAAATAAAGCCCCTCGGCAAGCAGCTCCCTGTCCTGCTCGGAAAGCAGTGATGGCAGCATATCCAGCAGCAGGTATGGCTTTTCATCGCCGTTTCTGAAAACGGCTATCCTGCCTCCGCTCTCACGGACGAGAAAACGGGGCTCATCCGCCTCTATGGCAGCCGCTGCCAGCCTCACCTCAGTCTTGTGTCTGCGAACCGCCTGCCCCAGAGTACACACTGTGATAAAGCCCGAAGCGGTCAGTGCCGCCACCAGTGTGAAATATATCTGTTTTGCGCTCCTGCGCGTCATAATACCACTCCTTTGCCGAAATATCCGTAAATAATATCCCCCGATTTTTCTATATTATACAAATTGCCGATTTTTTCGGAAAGGTCTTAACATTTTACCTCAAACGTGTTATAATGTATAATGTATATTTATATACAAAGATAAATAATATATAAATCTTTGAAAGGAGCTGCCGCCGCTGTATGGCGGCCATTCTGACAAAATGAAGGATAAAGAACTTACTCCCTCCGACGAAAAGGAGGTGCGCAGCAATCCTGCGCATAAGAAAAAGAAGAAAAAGCACAGCGAGGGCTTCATCATTTTCAAGAAGCTGATGACGGTCATCGCCACCACCCTGCTCTCACTGCTGCTGGTCATCATCATCACGGGAACTATCGTAAGTACCGCGCTGACGGTCTACGTCCTCAACTTCATGGACGATTCCACCAGTATCACCCTTCAGCAGCTTGAATCGGGAAGCGATACCTACTTCTACAGCACCACAAAGAACGCTGCAGGCGAGGAAGAGTACAAGGTTCTTCACGAGAACAAGAACAACTTCCAGCGACTTCCTGTCTCTATCGACAAGATACCCCAGCACGTCCGCAACGCCTTTGTTTATACCGAGGACGAGCGTTTCTACGTCCATGACGGTGTAGACTACAAGCGTACATTCTCCGCCTTCCTGAATATGTTCCTCCACTTCTATGATACGGAACAGGGCGGTTCGACTATCACACAGCAGCTCATCAAGAACCTGTCGGGAGACAACGAGCACTCCCCTCAGCGTAAGATACGAGAGATATTCTCCGCCATACAGCTGGAAAAGTCCTACTCAAAGGACGAGATACTTGAGGAATACCTCAACTACATCAGCTTCGGCGGCGCCACAAACGGAATACAGCTGGCTTCCATACGTTACTTCGGAAAGAACTCCGAGGAGCTGACTATCCCCGAGGCGGCAGTTCTGGCTGCTATCCCCAAGAGCCCTGAGGATTACGGTCCCTTTGCCTACTATCATCAGGACGATGACCTGACAAAGCCTCTGGTCATCGACGGACGCGCCAACAACAAGCCCCGTCAGGAATACGTTCTCTACAAGCTCTACGAAAACGGAGCTATAACCTATGACGAATACCAGGAGTATATCGTTACCCCCCTAATCTTCACAGACTCAGAGGAATACCTCAAGGATCACCCCGAGGCTGAGGCTCAGGAGATGGAGGACAGGCAGAAGGCTTACAGCTGGATACTCGACGCAGCCTACTTTGAGGCTCAGGAGATATTCAAGGAGAAGTTCAATATAACCGACGACGATGTGGCAAGAGCCAAGATCGACAACGGCGGCTATAAGATCTATCTCTCATACGATGAGGAAATGCAGAAATACGTTGAGGAAAAGTTCCTTGACATCAACAATATAATCCCCGAATATACCGTCAAGCGCTACGCAGATCTCAAGCTTGCAAACGGAAGCTTCGGTCAGGATGGCGTCAACGAGGAATATCTTCCCCACGTTGCCTTCGTTGCTCTGAACTATGACGGTGAGGTGCTCTGCGCAGTCGGCAACATCGGCGAAAAGACACATTCACTGGTAACAAACTTCGCAGTCAAGGAGGGTCGTCAGGTAGGTTCTACAATCAAGCCTATCTCGGGATACGCCTACGGTATCGAATCAGGCGATCTTACATGGGGCTCGGATATTAAAGACGCCGCTATCATGACCGGCGAAGACGGTCAGCCATGGCCTTTCAACTACGGAAGAATGCCGGGAAGAGGCGGAAACGTTAAGACCTACTATGCTCTCCAGCAGTCCTATAATACCTGCTCAGCTCAGCTTGTAGACAGATATTCCATCGAGGAAGTATATAAATTCTCCAAGGAAAAACTGGGCGTGAAGTACGCCGCAGCAGATAAGGCATACTCTCCTCTCAGTCTGGGAGCTCTCTACTACGGTATCCCCCTCGAAAACCTTGTAAACGCTTACCTCCCCTATGGTAATAACGGTATATACAACGAAGCTCACCTCATCACAAGAATAGAGGACAGCTCACAGCAGGTCATCTATCAGAACAACGGCAATCCCAGACAGGCTGTCTCCGACGAAACTGCATGGGTAATGAACCGACTCCTCAAGAACGTTGTTGAAAACGGTACAGGTACCGCCGCAAGACTTGGCAACAAGGTAGTATGCGGTAAAACAGGTACAACACAGGACTACCATGACGAAGCTTTCGTTGGTCTTACACGCGACTTTGTCAGCGGTATCACCATAGGCTACGACATAAACGATGACGCTCTCTATGTTCCTCCCGGAGTATCGGCAAGCGTATGGCAGAACATCATCGGCGAATACGCAAATACCATGTACCCCGAGACAGGACGCGACTTCGAGCCCGTCAAGTCAGTCATCGAGATGCCCATGTGCCCTGTTACGGGACGTATCGCATCACAGTACTGCGGCGGAACCATCACTGGCTACTGGAAGTCAGAGATAACAGATACCTACTCGCCTCCTTACTGTGACGGTTCACACGGCTATACTGCTCCTGCCGGCACAGGCGGAAGCTCAACAGGTACAAACACAGGTACAGGTACAGACACAAGCGCTGCAACAGGCGGCGGTGACGTAAGCGGCGGCGCAGGCGGTGCCACAGGCGGAGATGTCGGCGGCGGCGACGCAGGCGGCGGATACGTTGGCGGCGATACAGGCGGCGGCGGTGATGCCGGCGGCGGATACGTCGGAGGCGGCGATGCAGGCGGCGGTGACGCAGGCGGTGCTGCCGGAGGCGGCGCAGGCGTACTCGAATACTGATAACAGGTGATAATTTGAACGATAAGATCAGACTTTGCTGTCCATGCCATTTCGGTCTGGAGAGCGTACTCAAATATGAGATACAAAAAATAGGCGGAACTGACCTGAAGGTCAGCGACGGAAAAATAAGCTTCACTGGCGACGAGAATATCCTCGCCCGTGCTAATCTCTGTCTTTCCACCGCAGAGAGAGTCCTCATCGAGCTCATAGAGTTCAAAGCCACTACTTTCGAGGAGCTTTTCCAGGGCGTGAAGGCTGTCGAGCTGGAGCGCTACATTGGTCCCGATGATGCCTTTCCCGTAAAGGGCTATTCGCTGAATTCAGCCCTCCACAGCGTTCCCGACTGTCAGTCCATAGCGAAAAAGGCAGCCGTTGAAAGGCTCAAAGCCAAGTACGGGATAAGCTGGTTCCAGGAGACAGGTCCCACGGTGCAGATAAAGTTCAGCATTCTCAAGGACGTTGTTTCGCTATATCTTGACACCAGCGGCGTGGGACTCCACAAGCGTGGCTACAGGCGCAACTCCAATGCTGCTCCAATTAAGGAGACCCTTGCAGCAGGTATCATAGACCTGGCAAGAGTCCGCTCGGACTCCATAGTCTGCGACCCCTTCTGCGGAAGCGGCACCCTCCTTATTGAGGCTGCACTGAAAGCACTGAACATTGCTCCCGGTATCAACAGAAGATTTGCCGCAGAAAAGTGGAGCTGCTTTGACTCCAAGATGTGGCAGGAGGAGCGCAAACGCGCTATCGACAGCGTTGACAGGAGCGCAGAGTTTCACGGTATCGGCGCCGACATCGACGATGCGGCAGTTGCACTTACACTGGACAACGCCCACAAGGCAGGAATAAAATCCAGACTGAAAATTGAACAGGCTGACATTACAAAGTTCGTTCAGCCTGAAAATTCCACAGTTATCTGCAACCCTCCCTATGGTGAGAGACTCCTTGAGCTTAGAGAGGCTGAGGACATCTACCGCAAAATGGGCAGAGTCCTCGGAAAGGGCGGCAGCAGACAGAGCTACATCATCTCCCCTCATGAGGAGTTCGAGAAGTTCTTCGGCACTGAAGCCCGCAAGCGCAGAAAGCTCTACAACGGCATGATAAAATGCCGGCTATATATGTACTTCTGACAAAAAAGCTCCGCCAAAAACGGAGCTTTTCCCATAGGTGATGATATGAGATATACTTTGAAGCGAAGGCTTCTCCACATTTTCTTTCCCACGCGCTGTCCCGTCTGCGGAGAGCTTATTGGCGCAATGGACCGCTTCTGCAGCGACTGCGCAGACAAGCTCAACATCTACAAGGGCAGTTTTACCATAGAAGGAGCAGCAGGCTTTACTGCTGCCTTTGACTATAATGACAACGTTAAGCCCGCCATATTTCTGCTGAAGGACGGCACTGACGGAAACGCCACCTATACCCTCGGCTCTGCTCTGGGAGAGCGGCTCCGCAGCGAGGGCTCAGTCAATAACACAGACATCATCATTCCTGCTCCAATGTACCGCAGAGACGTTTTACGCCGCAGCTTCAACCAGTCTCTGCTGATAGCCCGCGAGGTCAGCAGAGTCCTGGGTATCCCCGTTGAGGAGAAGGCTGTGAAAAAGATAAAGTCCACCAAAGCACAGAAGGAGCTGGACAGGCTGAGCAGATCGGTAAATCTCCGGGGAGCCTTCTCCGCCGACGCTGAAAAGGTCAATGGGAAGCATATTCTACTCATTGACGATATCTGCACCACCGGCAGCACTCTCCGCGAGATCACTGCCGAGCTCAGCGCAAAGGGAGCCGCCTCCGTTCACTGTGCCTGCTGCTGTAAAACAAGGAAGCAAGCTCCATGAGCTAAATCATAATTTTGCTCCGCAAAATTATGATTTAAGTTTAGAGTTGAGAGTTTAGAGTTGAAAGTTGTGGAGTCGCCTGCGGCGACAATATTTAAATATTGTGAGCGAAGCGAACACATTAACTCTCAACTCTCAACTTTCAACTATCAACTTAGCG
>Ga0116173_1000515_pt1 | contig 36310 bp, 27 predicted proteins | sample AD_UKC085_MetaG_FD_89800 | JGI IMG/M metagenome (GOLD analysis project Ga0116173, IMG submission 89800) | Active sludge microbial communities of municipal wastewater-treating anaerobic digesters from USA - AD_UKC085_MetaG | ecosystem: Engineered > Bioreactor > Anaerobic > Digestate | place: USA...
ACCCAAACCTTTACTTGATGTAAAACTCCTGGAGGTAATTTATCTCCTTTGTCTGTGGAGAGAACCAGACTCTTAGTTACAATACCTTCTTCTCCGTTAGGAATTCTAAGAGAGTTGTCTCTTACATCACTTGCTGACTCACCAAAGATTGCCCTAAGTAATCTTTCTTCAGCTGTCAACTCTTTCTCACCTCTTGGAGCAACTACTCCAACTAAGATATCCCCTGCTTTTACGTGCATTCCAGATCTAACAATCCCTTGTGCGTCTAACTTCTGTAAAATCCTATCATTAACATGTGGAATATCAGCAGTAATCATCTCTGGACCTAACTCAGTATCTCTAATATCAGCTGTATATTCCCTAATGTGAATAGATGTGAGTAAGTCATCTCTTACAATTCTTTCAGAAATTACAACAGAGTCCTCATAGTTATATCCTTCATAGAACATTAATGCTGCTTTTAGATTTGTACCAATTGAGAACTCACCATTAACTATTGTTGGACCATCTGAAAGAATATCACCTTTCTTAAATTTGTCTCCAGGTTTTACTACTGGCTTCTGAGTAAAACACGTGTTCTCATTACTTCTGTAGAAAGAGACAAGGCTGTAATCATTTACTCCAGAGTCTTTGTATTTTACAGATATTCTATTTGCATCAGAGTAAAGAACTTCACCATCCTCTTTTGCAAAGACAGCCCACTCTGACTGTCTAGCGACTTCCTCTTCCATTCCTGTACCTACATATGGAGATTCCTGTTTAACTAAAGGCACTGCCTGTCTCTGCTGGTTTGAACCTGTTAAAGCTCTCTTTGCATCATTGTGAGATACAAATGGAACCAATGCCATACCAAGACCTGCTTGCTGGTTTGCTAAGACGTCTACATAGCTAAGAGCACTTACATCTTCTAATAAGAAATCTCCTTTATGTCTAACTGGAAGAAGTGTATCTTTGATGTTTTCAAACTCATCCTTCGAAAGAGTTGCAGAACCAATATGATACTGTTCCTCTTCCATAGCATCCAAATACTCTATCTCTTCTGTGATAAAAGGCTTTACCGCAACCTCCCTAATAGATTTTTCGTTTGAAATTTTCTCTGCTAATTTTTCATCGACAAAATCTCCTGACTTTGCGATCTTCTTAATATCTTCTGTTAATATTCTGTTTAGTAAATCTTTCTTTGTATTCTTCACCTTATTTGCTACCTTCCTATATGGAGCCTCCAAAAAACCAAATTCATTGATTCTTGCCAATGTAGCTAATTGAACGACAACACCAATATTTGAAGACTCAGGACTTGTTACAGGGTCAAACTTTGAATAGTGAGAATTATGCACCTCTCTAATAGAGAATGTTGCCCTCTCCTTTGCAATACCACCTGGTCCACCAGCTGTTACTTTCCTCTTGTTTTCTAGCTCAGACAAGATATTAATCTGATCCATGAAGCTAGATAATGCGTTTGTACCAAAGAATGATTGAATTGCGGCTGCAATAGGCTTTGTGCTTGCCAGCATAGAAGGTGTAACCTTAGCATCCTGTCCGTACAAACTCATTTTGTCCTTAATATTTTTCTCTAATCTTCTAACTGCAACACTCAATTGCCTTTCTAAAATTTCACCTACACTCCTAATCCTTCTATTTGAAAGATGATCAATATCATCTGGTTCTACAGCTCCATTATTAATCTGGATTAATTTTCTAACTATTAAAACAATGTCCATTGGATAGAGAATTGTCTGCTCTGGATCATTAACATCGTACGTTGTTCCCAGTTTTCTATTTAACTGATACCTACCAATTCTTCCTAAATTGAATTTTCTAACATTAAAGAAGTTACTCTTAATATATCTTTCTGCACTCTCTAATGTAACAGACTCATCTGGTCTTAACTTATTATAGATACTAATAACTGCCTCTTCCTTGTTCTTTGTGAAGTCTCTTGCAAGTGTAGATTCAATATATTTATATTCTTCATGTGTATCTACTTCTGCAAAAAGTTTTCTAATTTCATCATCACTCTCCCAACCAAAAACTCTTAACAACTCTGTAATCAAAACTCTAGGTCTCTTAGGTAGAATTCTCATTGAAATTACATTATGCCTATTTGTATCTATTTCATACCATGGACCTCTACCAGGCATTAGTCTTACTTTATAAAGCACTCTTGTTGGTAACTTATCAGACTCTTCATACAAGACACCTTCAGACCTAACAATCTGATGTGTAACAACTCTTCTATCTCCGTTGAAAATGAAAACTCCTTCATGAGTCATTATCGGTAAGTCTGTAATGAAGATTTCCTGCTCTTTAATTTCACCTGTCTTGTTGTTCATTAATTGAACTTTCCCGTATACAGGAGCTTCGTATGACAAGCCCTTTTTAATAGCTTCATCAACTGTTCTGTATACTTCTCCTAATCTGAAATCTTTAAATTCTAGGGTCCACATCTTTTCCATATTATCCTTTACAGGATTAATTTCTGAAAAAAGATTCTTGAAACCCTCTTTTTTAAAGGTCTCGAAGGAGTTGATTTGAGCTTCAATTAAGTTTGGAAATTCGAAATCTCCTGAATAGTTAAGCCCAAGGTTTAATCTCCCAGACCTGTTAATTTTTGGTTTTACCATAGGATAAATTTTAAGTTATGTTATAACATATTACTTGACAAGCGATACCCACAAAATCCAAGAAAACACTTTTGCGTTACCACTTTTTTGATCAAAAAAATCAAGCGACTTTGGGAAGTATACTATATTAAATATGTAAAGTCAACGGTTTTTAGGGTGTTTAAAAGATGTTTAAACACAAAACAACCAACCCTTTGAAAATTCACCCATAATACCCTATCATATCTATGTACATGGCAAAGAAGAAAAAAGAAAAACTAACAATAAAGAGCAGTGAGAGTAAAATACTCTTTGGTACAATACTCTCCATTGGAGGTCTGATTGTGGTAGTGTCTCCATTTCTAACTTCTCAGTCTGACTTATTTAGTAGAATTTCTCTCTTTTTAGGTTACTCAGCAATTCCTTGGGGAATATTTTTAATATACATATCCCTGTTTCTACTTCTTAAATCTAAAAAGTTTGTATCTGCAAAACAAGCAATTGGGATTTTTCTTTTCTCTGCTTGTATGTCTGTCCTCCTTTCTTTTTGGCAACAACCTGAGCAATTAAACAATGATGATATATTAAGGGGAACAGGGGGTGAAATAGGGAAATTACTACATACATCATTAAACGGAACATTCGGCAGAGTTATTGAGATTATAATTGTGATAGTGTCCTTAGTGATAGCATTTTCACTAATAACAGGAACGACATTAGAACAGATAAGGGATTTTTTGGAGGATTCTATACCAGAACCATTAGGAGAGAAAGAAAAGCAACCCTCAGCGTTACTTTCCTTTTTCAAGAAGATAGGTATTAAAAAAGAGGTAGATGATATAAAGATACAAGATAGTAATGAACCAATAGATGAGGAAGTAGAACCATACATTGAGTCTTCCACTACAGATACAGATAAGAAAATAGAGGAAATACTTCATAGAGATGACAAACAGAAAGAAATAGATTTTGACACAGAAAAGGTAATCGCAAATGTAAAAAATGGAGAAAGAGATAAAGAAGAGCAACAAGCTCCTAAGTATACTGAGTGGATATTTCCAAATGTAGATATACTACAAGAAAAAGAAGTTCAACAACAAGACGAGAAGCTCTACAAAGAGAAAGCTCTTGTTATCCAGAGAACCCTTATGAACTTCGGTATTCAATCTAAAGTTGTAGCTATTGCAGTTGGACCAACTGTTTTAAGATTCTCTTTGAGTATTAGTACAGGAACAAAGGTTTCTAAGGTAAAGAACCTAAGCAATGATCTTGCACTAGCATTAGCATCTCAGACAGCATCAATTAGAATAGAAGCACCTATACCTGGTACTTCTTTCATTGGAATTGAAATTCCAAATCCTACTCCAAACTTTGTATATACTAGAGAAATGGTTAAGAAGTTAAGACAAGAGGCTGACAGGTATGAACTACCTTTAATTCTAGGAAAAGATATTACTGGTAAAACAACAATTAAAGACTTAGGAAAGATTCCTCACCTACTTGTAGCTGGAGCAACAGGTACTGGTAAATCAGTCGCTATTAACTCTTTGCTTGCAGGTTTACTTATGACCAAAACCCCAGATGAAGTTAAATTCATTATGGTAGACCCTAAAATGGGTGTAGAGATGGGAATGTACAATGGTATTCCACATCTTTTAACGCCAGTAATTACAGATGTATCATTAGTTACAAATGCTCTGGAATGGGTAATTGGAGAGATGATGAAAAGATACACCCAATTAAAACAAACCCACACCAAGAAATTGGCAGAATACAATGCAAAGATGGGCTTCACTGCTATGCCATATATTGTTGTCGTCATTGATGAAATGGCAGATTTAATGCTTACTTCAGGAATAGAGGTAGAGACTAAAATTCAAAGACTAGCACAGATGGGGAGAGCCGTAGGTATACACCTAATACTTGCAACACAGAAACCAACTGTTGATGTTATCACGGGCCTTATCAAATCTAATATTCCAGGAAGAATGGCATTTGCAGTTTCTACCCTCATTGACTCAAGAGTAATCTTAGATGAAGGTGGCGCAGAAACACTACTTGGTAATGGAGATATGTTGTACAAAGATCAAACAACACCAAAACCTCTTAGAATACAAGGAACATTCACCTCTACAGAAGATACTGAAAATATTGTGAACGCAATCAAAGAACAGGTAAAAGAGGAGGAAGTAGAATACTCTTCAAGTTTAACAGACGCTATGGAACAAGCACCTGGAGAAGCAGGAAAAACACCTAGTGAACAGAGGGATCCTGATTTTGGCAAAGCTCTTGAAGTTGTAGTACTCACTCAAAAAGCATCTGCATCTTTCCTACAAAGAAAGATGAGAATTGGATACAACAAGGCTGCAAGGATAATAGATGAACTTTACGAAGCAGGTGCAATTGGACCAGAAGAAGGCTCCAAGCCACGAAAAGTTTTAGTACAAGATGTATCGGAAATACTTGGTGATGATGCTGAGGATGAGTATTAAAGAAACCGGACACCTATTCATGTGGTACAGGACCGTAATCGTTTTCAGCTTGGTCTCCCTTTTGAAGTAAAAATACTAAGAGAATTATTTGTCCAACAATAGGGAAAAAATTAAGTAATAAAACCCAACCTGTTCTATTCTTGTCATGTAGTCTTCGTGTTGCTGCTGCAATAGAAGGAATAAACATTATCCAACTGTAAGTAGACGTAAATGGTTTTAAATAGAAGGAAAAAGAAGTATCCGATTCTCCCTTAAAAATTATTCGATCCAACAAACCCAAAGCAAAAGAGATAATCATATTTGCTAAAACAAAATACCAATATCCTTTCCTACTTAATCTACCATTAAAGTTCATAAATTTTTTCCATACTGCTTCATATGCACTCATGAGAGTAACACCTGATTTTGCTTCCGTAGAAGTTGATTCTTTCTTTTCTTCTGCCATTCTATATAGATATTAATAATTTTATTATTAAAATAATAACATAATCACATCCTACTTACATTATACTGTACTATAGATTGTTTAGTAGATCTCTATGCCTTCCTAATAAGTACAAATAGTAGTAGAATTGGCCATGATTACAGTAGGAGAAGTATTAAAAAACAAAAGAGAAAGACTAAAAATATCTCTAGATACAGCGTCTTCAGAAACAAAAATTCAAAAGAGGTTTCTTCAATATATTGAAAAAGATGAATTCTTTCCATTTGAATCAGAAGTATTTCTAACAGGATTTATCAAAATATATGCAAAATATCTCAATTTAGATGTAAAAAAAATTCTTGCACTCTATAGAAGAACTAATCCCAAACCTAAAGAACAGAAGAGTGAAAAAAAGGATATCTTTGTGACAAACAAGAAAAAAAATCTTAATATTACACCAAAGACAGTAATAACTATCTTACTAATACTCTCCTCTGCCCTAATTATTGGATATATAGCTTCGCAGATATATAAATTTCAAAAACCTCCTCTCTTAACGATTTCTTCTCCACAAAACGAATCCACTGTAACAGAAGAGAATATAAAAATAGTTGGAAAGACAGAAAAAGATGTTTCAATTGAAATAAATGATGTAGTTGTAGAAACTAATGAAGATGGTGAATTTGAAAAAGAGATTGCTCTAGTAGAAGGAAGCAATCTTGTAAAGGTAAAAGCAAAGAAAAACAACAACAGTATATTGGAAACAGTTGAAACAATTAAAATTACATACAAAAAACCTACTGAAGAACCCAAGGAAGAAATAATTACAAACAAAGTGAAATTAGAAGTATTTGATTCAGCCGCATGGATTAAGTTAGATATTGATGATGAGAATAAATTGGCACAGGTAGTACAACCCTCTGAAATGGAATATGAAATAAGAAACAAAATACATATAACAACAGGCAGAGTTAGTAATACAAAGGTATTCTTTAATGGAGAACCACTAGCTTGGCCAGCTACCACAGAAAATGGTGTAACAGGTATGGAGTGTACTGTTGTAGAAAACAGTATTAAATGTGAATAGAAATTGGATTTTAATGGTATAATTGTATCAATGGAGCCAAACAATCAAGTAGAAGAGATAAAAGAGAGAATAGATATTGTCCAAATAATAGAAAAATATGTAAGACTAAAACAAACAGGCAAGAACTACTCAGGACTATGTCCATTCCACAAAGAAAAAACCCCTTCTTTTATCGTAAGTCCAGACATTCAAAGATATAAATGTTTTGGTTGTGGTAAATCAGGGGACATCTTTAACTTTGTTCAAGAGATTGAAAATATTGATTTTGTAGAAGCTCTTGAAAGATTAGCTAAAGTTGCAGGAGTAGAGCTTAAAAGAGCAAAGCCAAATACAAAGCATAAAGAGATTAAGGAGATAAACTATATTGCAACAAAATATTACTACAACCAACTACTGAGAGATAAGAAAGCATTAGAATATGTGCTAGGTAGAGGTATTAATAGAGATTCAATTAAAAAATTTGCAATTGGATATTCTCCAAAATACCCAGATTTACTCTCACAAATTAGAAAATCTGGTAGCTACAGCAAGAAAGCATTGGAGGATTCAGGTTTGTTTGTTCAAAAAGAAGGAAAGATGAGAGAGAAATTCTTTGACAGAATAATGTTCCCTATCCGATCTAGAAGAGGTGATGTAATTGGTTTTACTGCAAGACAAAATGCGGGAAATGAATATGGACCTAAATATATGAATACACCTGAAACCCCTTTATTCCATAAATCATATAACCTCTTTGCACAATATGAATCAAGACAAGAGATAAGGAAAGAAGATTTAGCAATCATATGCGAAGGATCTACCGATGTAATATCCGCATATCAAGCAGGAATTAAGAACATAGTTGCTCCACTTGGTACAAGCTTAACAAAACAACAACTAGAATCACTACAACCACTAACTAAGAATCTCCTCTTCTTTTTTGATAGCGATAGTGCAGGATACAGTGCTCTAAAGAGAGCATTTACAATTGCATCTGAGTTAGACATGAATCCATATGCAGCTACTCCTACTCCATACAAAGATATTGATGACCTCATACAGAAAGATTCTAAGAAATTTCAGAATTTGATTAAAAACAAAAAGGAGGCTTTCTCATATATCCTCTCTCAAGAAATTGAAGGAAAAGATTTTAACAAATTAGAAGATATCAATACGATAAGGAAAAATATTAGACCACTTTTAGAATCTGTTAAAGATATTAATACCAAAGCTCTCTATACAAGAAAGTTAGAAGAGATTACAGGTATTCAGTATGAAGAAAAAGAAAAATTTAATACAACAAAAAAACAGGTGGTTGAAAAAGAGATAAAGAAAGAAAAAAGAAAAGAGACCCTACTCACAAAATATATACAACTACTACTTTTTGCAGAAAACAGAAAAGAGGAGTTTTTCATTGAAGAAAAATTTATAACAGAAAAAGATATATTAGATATATACAAGATAATTAAGAAAGAAGGAGGGAAGGTTAGCAGAGAAGATTTACTCAAAAGATTAGGAAAAAATGAGGGGATACAAGACATTTTAGAAGATATGATATTCAGTGCAAAAGAGTTACCAAATGGTGTAGAGTTGGGAGAGGAGATTAATAAAATCAAGAAAAAGATAATGGTTACATACTACGAAAACATACTGAAAGACCTTACTAGTAAAGTGACTGTTAACGAAAAACTAGAAGAAGAATATGCCACAGCTTTAGAAGAATCAAGAAAAATATCTAAAATTTTACAAGAACTAAAAAATGAATAATGTCTCAGATTATGATCAATTCAGTTATGACTATTCACAATACTGGGAAAAACGAAGATATGAACATCTTTCTGAAAAGTATCTACTTGACAAACTCTTTAAAGGTAAAAGTGGAAATTGGTTTTTAGATATTGGAGGATCATATGGAAGATTAGCTTCCACTTATGTCAAAAACTACAGAAACCCAGTGATTCTCGACTATTCTGCTAAAACATTAAGAAAAAACTATGAAGTACTTCAAAATAAATATCCAAATATCCATTTAATTGCAGCAAATGCATACAAAATGCCCTTCAAAGAGAATGTTTTTGATGGAGGCTTACTTGTTAGAGTGCTACATCATATAGAAAATCCAGCAGAATATTTTAAAGAACTCAAGAGAATAATGAAAAACGGTTCCCAATATATCCAAGAATTCGCAAATAAAATGCATATCAAAGCAAGGATAAGAGCTTTGTTAAAAGGAGATAAAGATTTCTTCACAAAAGAACCGTATGCACAACCATCAATAGCAATAACAGAAGGAACAGAAGATGACGTAGAGGGCATTTTCTACAACTTTCACCCTGCATACATGAGAGAGATTATGATAAAAAACGGTTTTATTATTAAGAAAAAAAGAGGTTGTTCTTTCTTAAGATCTCCTTTCTTTAAAAAGATATTTAATGACAATATTATGCTTTTCTTTGAAAAAATATTTCAAAACACACTATTTTTCTCAAATATCCCTCCAAGCATAGTTTTTGAAGCAGAGCTTAAAAAAGCAAAATCAAAAGCAGTAGAATATGAAAACCTAGAAGATATTCTTGCATGTCCTAACTGTAAAGGAGATTTAAAAATCGATGAAGATACAGCTAAGTGTAAAAAATGCAAGAAAGAGTACAAGAAAAAAGATAATGTTTGGGATTTTAGAGCTTAATGATAAAGACAAAGAAATCATTAGGGCAAAACTTTTTTACAAATCCTAATCTTGCCAAAAAGATTGTAGATACTGTTCTTGAGAATCCAACAGATATCATTCTTGAGATAGGCCCAGGGCAAGGATATTTCTCTAAACTATTCAGAGAGCGTGGTAAGGATTTCCTTAAGAATCTAGTTATGGTAGAGAAAGATGACCTACTAGCTTTAAACTTACAACAGCTTTTTCCTGAATATACTATTATAAATCAAGATTTCCTAGACTGGAATTTTGAGGAATTAAAGAAATATTCTTCTGAAAGCATAACTTTCTTTGGTTCACTACCCTACAATGTTAGTAAAAAGATTGTTGAGAAAATCGTACAATCAGAATATTTCAAAACAACAGCATTTTTCATTGTACAAAAAGAAGTTGCCGAAAAATATGTTGCACAACCACCTGAGAATAATCTTCTTGCAACCAGAACAAATATATATTCTAAAGCCAAAAAAATATTAGATATAACACCCGAATCATTTAAACCAAGACCTAAAGTTATGAGTTCCCTTATTAGTTTCACTCCGGAAGAGAAACAGTATGGAGAGTTAAAAAAGAAGGGTGTTAAAAAAGAGTTTGATCTTTTTCTCCAGAATGCATACAAACAACCAAGAAAGAAGCTTGCAAATAATCTAAAGAACTATTCTTTTAACAAAGAAGAAAAAAGAATAGAAGCTATTCTAGACAGAAGACCACAACATATTTCTTTGGATGATTTCTACTACCTTTTCTCTAACATATCTAAAGTTTAATATAATGATATAATCCGATATGGTCAAAGAGAGCAAAAAGAAAGTACAGGAAGTTGAAGAACCTAAACAATTAGACCTTGATATTAAAGAACCTCTGAGTAATAAGTTCTACAAGGCAAAGAGGCAATTTGATTTTGCAGTTCTAAAGCTTGAAGTAATAAAGTTTCTCAAAGACCCTCTCGTATGGGCCCTTATAGTCTCCGGAGTGATTTTTCTACTTTTCCAAACCAACCTAATCCATCAAAACATAGCCGAAATGCCACAATATGTTCCACTCTTAAAATTTTACCTCTCTTCAAAAGATATTATTGTCCCAATAATATATATATATTCTATTCCAATAATGTCAGGAATAATGATTACGGTGTCGATTTTTTTTGTTTCCAAAAACTACAATAGAGAAAAAAATTTAACAAAAATACTTTTAGCCAGTACAATAATATCTATATTGTTTCTAACCATTATTTTACTTCAAATAATTAGATTCTAATGGATACATCAAAAGCCACTGAACTACTGTTGAATTTGTTAAATCATATAGACTTGTCTTCTGTCAGTGAAGCTTTTGCAAAATATTTAAAATATCTTCCTATTTTTGTAATAGGTGCAATATCTTCTTTGATTCTTACACCAATAATTGGATATATAGCAAATAAACACGATATTACATACAAACCTGGCGTTAAGAGACTTGGGAAGGAATACGATAACAGGGAAAAAGCAATACACGAAGGTATTACGCCTTCTTTAGGAGGATTAGCGATTACTATTCCCGTAATACTGGCAATGTTACTCTTTTTCAAATTAGATAGTTTCTTAATACCTATTTTCATATCTGTCTTAATACTTGTAATAGGTTCTACATTAGATGATATATTTAATCTGCCAGCAAAAACACAACTTTTTTATCAACTTCTAGCATCAATTGTTCTTGCTTTTTCAATCATAGACTTAACCAATCTTTCAATAATCAATCTACCACTAGATGCTTTCACTTGGGAATTCTCTGTCTTAGGATTACAACAATCTTTTGTCTTTCCTGGAGATTTAATAATGATTATTTGGATTGTTGCATGTATTAACGCATTCAAATGGACGGCAGGTTCTCCAGGAATTATTGAAGGAAATTCAATAATTATCTTCCTTTTAATCTTCGTTATCGGTACAAGATTTGATTCTGTATTCTCATCTACAATTAGCATACTGATTGCAGGAGGAATGATTGTCTTTTTTATCTTCGCTCTTCCTCCTCAAAAAATCATGACTGGTTCTGCAGGTAAATCCGTATACGGATTCTTGATATGTCTACTCTCACTGGTCACAGAAGCTAAAATATCAACATCTTTAATCTTACTCATTGTGCCACTTCTAGACTTCGCATATGTAATAATAAAAAGATATATAACATATAAACCAAGGAGTCTTGTTGATTTAATGAAGATTAATGGGCCTGACCATTTTCACCACCAATTGATAAAACTAGGATTAACAAGAACACAAGTTGTACTGGTAGAAATTGCGATAACATTGTTCTTAGGATCATTTGCAATATTAACTGCGGGAGCTGTTAGATATTTCATCATAGTTCTAGTGATAGCTCTCGGAATTGCAATTCTGGTCTATACAAATATTCGCGCATCTAAAAAACAAGAGCAAGAAGAAAAGAAGGAATCACCAGAGTCTAAGTATTCATATTAAAAGAAAATAGACAAAACAAGAACTTCTACATATAATGTTGATATGAAAAAACTAAAAACTGCCATAATCATAATCCTAGTAATCTTACTTTTCTCTGGATTATTCTACTTCTTCCCACCTAAGAAACTCGTAGGTAAACTACCTTTTCTAAATAAATTTTACAATAATACGACAATTGAAATTGTCTCACAGAAAGGTAAAGCAAAAGTATGGATAGATGGTAAAGACTATGGAGAGACTCCTGTTACAGTAGAGGATCTACCAGAAGGAAAATACTTAGTTGAAATGGAAAAGATTGCCCCCAAAGACACTTTTTACAAGAAACACTCTTTCAATGTAGAAGTTTCCAAAAACACATCAGCAAGAATAGACATAGAAATAGCACCAGAAGATTTACTTCACGGAACAATCCTCTACTACTCTCCAATAAGAACGTCATCCAATAAAGGATACTTAACTATAACTGGGAACTCAAAGGACTCTAAAATATATATAAATAGCGATTTCTCAAACAGATCAGAATTAACAAATATTGAACTAAATGTAGGCGAACACCAAATTAGAGTTGAAAGTGATGGTTATGAAGAGATAGAAATACCTGTCTTTGTCCGAGAAGATTACCAGTTAAACTTAAGAGTTTTTCAATTACCAATACCGATATCTTTAGATATTTTAGAGGAAGGAAAAAATGAGTAACCTGAGATTTAATAAAGTAAAAGCTAACACCCCGATAACCATTTTAGTACATGGGGGTAATAGACTTGGATACTTAATCACTAAAACACTTGTAGAACAGGGAGGATATGTTGTCATAATAGACAAATTCAACAGTGAAACTAAGAAATATATCTCTGAGTTGAAAAAGTCAGATTTAGTAGATTTCTTCGATTTTAAAGGATACGAATCTCTCTTTAAAAACATCAAAAGATTTGACTATCTCTACTACATTTTAAATGACAAACTAACCCAAACAGATTTTGAAAGTAAAGATTTCCTTTTAGAAACCAAATATTTAGAACTAAGTCTCACACAAGTAAAAAAGAATGATGCCAAATTTTCTCTAATTACTTCACTTGCATTAAACAGAGAGCTAGCAAAGAGAGTTAACAATGAATCTTTAGCAAAACCATCAGTATATTCTAATGTTGAATTACAAAAATATTGCGAAACAATGGTTGCAGAGTTTAAAGACAAAACAAACATTAACGCAAGAATATTAAGAATGGGGACCTTAATCGGTAGTGGGATCACAAAAGTACAAGACCCAACCATAGACGATTTAATAACAAATGCTACTCAAGGTCCTCAAATTACAATAAAAGGAGAAGGTTTAGATATCCATAACTTAATACAAGAAGATGATGCTACCTATGGTGTTCTTAAACTCACTTTTGCAAATAGTACAAGAGGAGAAGTTATAACACTAGCAAACAAAAATGATTACACTACATTATCAGTTGCATATAAACTTTTAGAACTTAATACAGAAGCACAGAGTATTAGATTTGCAGATGATCCTGATGAACAATTCTTGATACAAGATATATATGTCCCTGCACCTCATGCAAGTAAATATGGATGGACACAACAAATGACCTTAGAGAAGGCAATGATAGAACAGATTCAAGTATATTATGACAATATAAACAAATCATGGGATATAACAACAAATACACTAGAACAAGATAAAAAGAAGAAAATAACAACAACAAAAGAAATTAAGACAGATTTAGGCGAGTTTGTCCATAAACTTACAGAACCTTTTAGGAAAATAAAGCTACATAAAGGAAGTTCTAAACCTTCTCCTAAAGGTCTCTTAAAAGGCTTTATTACAATCATTCTCGTACTACTCTTCACGTACTTTGTAATCTACCCCACAATGGGAACTATAATTGGATTAACTGTGGTAAACACTGCAGTTAAAGAACTATCTCAGTCTTTGCCAAGTAGTGATGAAAGAGCTAATGCAGAGAATATCGAGAAATTAGAAAAAAATATTATAAGAGTTGCAGACAGTTTTGATAACCTATCATGGTTATTCAAAATTACAAATCAGAAACACTTCTACAACAATGCTTCGAAAGTCTTAACTGCAACACAATACGCAACAGAAGGAGGCAAGCAATTCCTACAAGCAACATACCCCTTAGAGATGTATGTAAAAGAATTTAAGCCAGCTATTACCTTCCAAGATAATATCGCCACAACAACCAGAGAATACAGAGATTACTTAGAAAAAATAGGAGAAAATAGATATCTGTTAGAAGATGCTTCATACAAAATTACCTTAGCAAATGAGATATTAAAAGGTGTTGATACAACTTCCTTTCCTAAGTTTGCTCAAAGCAAAGTCCTAGACATTAAAGATCTCGCTAACAAGGCAGTTGATGCAACTAAATCTTACAAAGAAGCCACCACTTTCCTTCCAGAAATACTTGGAGTAGATGACAGACAAAGATATCTTGTTCTCTTACAAAACGAATCTGAAATTAGAAGTACAGGTGGTTGGATAACAAGTTATGGAATTATAGGGATAGAAGGAGGACAGATAAGAGAACTGTTTATTGATGATATATATAATGCAGATGGAACTTTGAAAGTCCAAGGTAAGAAATATACGCCTCCAGAATCAATGAAAAATGGTTTAAACATAGATGAATGGCTGTTTTCTCTAGTGAACTGGAGTCCAGACCTGTCAGAAACAAGGGTTGTATCCCAACAATTCATCTCTGATTTAGGGAAAGGGAACGATTTAGATGGAGTTATAACCTTAGATATAACATTCTTTCAAAAGCTTTTAGATAAATGGGGAGGAATAGAAGTACCCGGAGAGGATGAGTTAATCACTGGACAAAATCTGCATGAAAAAGTATTCCAGATGCATAGAGAGTTCACTCCTGGCTCAACACAGAAGACAACCTTCCTTGCAAACTTGGCTAATGAAATAATTAAAAAATTGCTATCAATGGATATTGGGCAAATGGTTGCAATGGCAGATATTCTTCAAAGCTCTCTGGATGAAAAACACTTACAAATAACCTTTGCAAACAGTGAAGCCCAAAACTTCTTCAATAACAGAAATTGGGCAGGAAGTTTAGACGCTAAAAATAACGATGCTCCAGTAACTATAGATTGGAACTGGGGAGGCAATAAAGCAAACCAATATGTAAATAAAAACCTTGCACTATCTGTTGATATAAAAGATGAAGACACAATAGATTTTTCATACATAGCAACAGTTGAAAACACTTCAACAGAGAATACATATCCCCAGGGAGATTACATTAACTACCAAAGAGTATACATACCAGCAGAAGCACAAATCCTTAAGATAGTTGGTATGGAAGATAATAAATATTCTGTTTATAAAGAGAATGGTTTTAAAATCATAGGTGGTTGGTTTAATGTTCCTGTTAAAGAGATTTCTACACTTGAAGTTTCATATAGATTAAATAGATCAAGTTTAGGTTCTATGTTCCCGTTAGTTAAACAAGAGAATACATTATTCTTAGATTTAAATATTTTCAAGCAAGCAGGCGAAAGAAAACATGCATATAAACTAGATATATCATATCCTTCTACTTGGGTATTAAGTGATCCAGCAGGATTAAATACAATTAGTAATCAGATATCAGGAAGATTTGAGTTGAATAAAGATACTGAATACAAGATTGTTTGGAATACTCCTAATTAGACTCTTACAAGCTTATTCTTTTTTAGCTCTTCATAAACATCTAATACATCCTGAGTAGAGAAACTGTTTTGAGAAAGAAAGTTTTGCATCTCACTTTCTTCTAAATCAGTATTAACGGGTACTCTTTGTGTTACTCCTAAAGGAGAAACTAAGGTTGCAATATGTTTAGACTTACAATTATGACAAGAAAAGTGTATAATCGTGCTTGCACCAGTATTCTGGACGATATTAAGATCATCAACAGTATAAGGAGTGCCACATTTATCACAAAATCTTGCAACTGATTCAATAAAAAATTGTTTTCTTTGTATTGTTGAACTATCAGTACTGTCCATATATAAATTATACCATATATAAAAGCAATGCAGAATAAGGAAAAGGCAATCGCTCTTTTAGTAAAAAAAGGAAAGGAGCAAGGTTTCCTTACACAGGAAGACCTTTTAGATGTTTTCCCTACAATTGAGGAGGATATTGGGTTGTTAGATAAGATATTTGAGAGATTACAAGAAAATGAGATAGAAGTCCTAGAACCTGATGATACTACAGCAGCAGCAGAGACCGAAGAAGAATTAACTCTTGAAAAGAAAATTAAGATACTCAAAAGTATCCAATCTACATTATCAACAGACGCTATCAGATCATATCTTTATGAAATTGGTAGAATCCCTCTCCTTACAGGTGAGGAAGAAGTTATACTTGCAAAGCGTATAGAAAACGGCGATGAAGAGGCTACACAGCTCCTAATTACAGCAAATCTCAGGTTGGTGGTCAGTATAGCTAAAAAGTACAGCAAGTCGAATCTAGAGCTTCTAGACCTCATACAAGAGGGTAATATTGGCCTTATGAGAGCAGTAGAGAAGTTTGACTACAAAAAGGGCTTTAAATTCTCAACATATGCAACATGGTGGATTAGACAAGCCATTACAAGAGCAATTGCAGATCAAGCAAGAACTATTAGGGTCCCAGTACATATGATTGAAACTATTAACAAATACAACAAAGTAAACAACATGCTCGCAACAAAACTTGGGAGACCAGCAACTGACGAAGAAATAGCAAAAGAGATGGATATAGACGTAATCAAAGTAGCTGAAATTAAAAAGATTAATCAGAATCCAAGTTCTCTTTCTACACCAATTGGAGAAGAAAAGGACAGCAAACTACAAGACATTATTCCAGATGATAGAACACAATCCCCAGAAGATTATGCAACTGCAGAGTATCTAAAAAACCAGCTACATGAAATCCTAGATAGCTTGCAGGACAGAGAACGAAGAGTTCTAGCTTTAAGATTTGGCTTAGAAGACGGCGTTTCAAGAACATTAGAAGAAGTAGGTAAAGAGTTTGGAGTGACAAGAGAAAGAATTCGACAAATAGAGGCTAAAGCACTAAAAAAGCTTAAAGAGAAATCTTCTCAACAAAAACTAGATGATTATATAGAATAATTATTCTCTGTAAGATTTACAAATTCCTTTGGTTGTACGGGTAAAGTCTTAAGAACCCTATTATGTACACCATCTAACCCTTCTGTTGAGAAACTAGTATTCATAGGATTTGTATAGATTTCTATACTAACCTCTGGACTAGAACTCTTCGTATCGAAGAAAAATGCAAGACCCGCCCAAACAAGAATAACAATAAACAGAAGTATTATTGCTGGTAAATATTTCTTAATGATTCCTCCCATAATTACTTTAAAGTATAAAAATTAGGTTCTTGGACATGATATATTCTCAACCTGATACTGTAAGAATCTTCAACAGAACGATAGCTGGTTCTACCTGAAAAAGACACATTTTCAATAACAGCATACATAGGCAAAGATTCTAAATCCTTCAAGAGATTTATAAAATTACTATATGTACCAGAAACAGAAAGAGATAAAACACTCGGTTTAATAACAGTTGGAGTTATATTTTCCACGTTTTTATCATAAGAATCGAAATTGATAGAATTTAACTTATACCCATTCCTAGAAACAATAGAATCTATGTTAGAGAGCAGTAATATGTATCGCTCAGAGACAGGAAAAACAAATCTTAAAGAGTCAAACTTCTCTTTTGAAGATTTAAATTCTTGGTCTAAAGCAGATAGGGTCTTAATCCTTTTATCAAGCTGTTTTGTTATGTTTTCCTTCTCTTTAATATCATTCTTAATCTTTGTTATCGTTGTTATTGTTGGACGAATTGCAAACACTATTAACAAAACAACAACTAAAAGAGTAAAAGTTATAGTAATATACGAATTTCTTTTTTCCTCTGATTCTCTAATTGTTGTTAGAAGGCTTACAGAACCCCTTTTTTCGGCCATTATTAATCTTGTTGTAATAAATTAAAGGACACTGAAACAGATATCTCATTATCTTCCTTTGAGATACTAAAGGAAACATCTGTATAGTGAGAATTTTCTTTTAAGGAAGATTCGTATGTTTTAACATCTCCCAAACTACCAGCTAATAAACTAAGAGAAACTTGATCATCATTCAAAGAAAATGATCTCAAGACCAAAGTAGACGGAATACCACTAACAACTTCACTTACAACACTTGAATTTATCTTCTGAGCCCCTTTAATCATTTCTACATCTGTAAGAAGTTTCTGATAATTAGCATAAAGAATATTGTTCGTTCTCCAAGGTTCCGTTTGTAAAAGTTCTATCTGGTCATCTATCTCCTCAGTCAAATTATTATTCCTTCTATCTAAGATAAATCTCGAAAAGAACACTGCTAAAACTACCAACTCAACAAAAACAAGAAGGTATTTTCCAACATTAATCATCCAATCATATATCTTCGCAAAAGTATCATGGGGCGAATATGCCGGATCAATCAAGTTTATCGTTTTTTTCCTTCTTCTAGATTTGAACATGAGCAGTTTTTGATTTTCTAACTTCAGTATAGCATATCTATACTATCTTACTAAAAAGTATAATCTTCTCTCTATCTTTTAATGCTAAGGAAGCTTTCTCACAACTATTAGGAATGATAGGATAGTAAAGTCCAATAACTACTTTAAGTAAATAACTCAGATTATTTAAAATCTTTTCACACTCCTCCTTTCCTAACTCCTTATTCCACGGTTCTTTTTCTGTAATATACTTATTTCCGAAATCAGCTAATTCATCAATCTTTTCACCTGCAAGCTCTATTTCATAACCTTCATAAAGGACTTCTACTTCCTTTTTATAATCATCTGTTTTCTTTTTGAATTCATTATCTACTAAATCTTCATTATTTATCTCAACTTCTTTACTATTTGCTAAGTGTATTACCCTGTTAAGCAAATTTCCAAAGTTATTTGCCAATCTTGAGTTATATAGATTCACCAAATCATCTTCCTTGTAAGCAGAATCTGAAAATGTGGATATACCTGTAAGAAGATAGAATCTAACTATCTCTGCTCCATATTTTTTCTCTTGATCAAAAGGTGAGATCACATTACCTAGTGTCTTAGCCATTTTTCTGCCATCAGAGGCTAAAATCATGCCATGTTCAAGAAGCTTCTTAGAGTGGGGAAGACCTGCAGATATCAACATTCCCTGCCAAATAACAGCTTGGAAACGGAGGTTATCAGGGCCAAAAATTTGGACAGCTGGCCACCACTCATTAAACTTTTTCTCGTCAGTTGCATAACCAACTGCAGCAACATAATTGGCTAAAGCATCAAACCAAACATAGACTACATGTTCAGGATCATCAGGAACTTCAATTCCCCATGGAAGATTCTTCTTTAATCTTGAGATACTAATATCTTCAATTTCATCAATTATTTTCTTTAACTCTCCTAATTTCTGTTTTGGTTTTAATACATCTGGATTTTTATCAAGCCATTCTATTAAATCATTTTTATACCTAGATAATGCGAAGAAGTAGTTTTCCTCTTCTCTCTCTTCTGGCTCTCTGTCATGATCAGGACATTTACCGTCAATTAGTTCTTTTTCTGTCATATATCTTTCACACCCAACGCAATACTTTCCAACATATCTTTTCTTGTATATATCACCTGACTGTTTACAAGCATTCCAAAAGGCATGAACAACTTTCTCATGTTCCTTTGCAGATGTTCTGTAGAAATTGTCATATTCCACAAAGAAAAGTTTACAGTAGTCCTTAAATCTCTGTGCGTATTTATCTATGAAATTTTGAACTGAAAGGCTCTCTTCCTGAGCTTTATCCCAAATCTTCTGTCCATGTTCATCTGTCCCAACATTAAAAAAAACATTTTCATCTCCTAACTTCTTTTTAAAGTACCTTGCAATTGCATCTGCTTGAACAAATTCTAATGCATGGCCAATATGTGGCTCTGCATTTACATAAGGAAGTGTTGTTGTTATATAAAATTTCTTTTGCATGTCTGCATTATACCACAGACCTGGTCAGTTAGTTTCTCCTTATGTACAGAGAGGTAAGAAGGGTATTTTCAAGAAAAACTGGATTGCTATAGGTACACATGAAACCCTTCTACAACAGTGTTTTATCGTTTATGTTAGAATACAAAGGTTTTTTCAGATAAAATAACAACCTATAAGAAGATTACTTTCTTCTATTTTCACACTCTAAACTATAACTAGATAAAGAGAAACTAACTGACCAGGTCTACAGCTGTTGACTCATTAATAAACCTTTTGCCAAACCGAGATGAACTAATTCCTGCCACACCCCTTCCGTAACAAAAGGTACAAAAGGATGCATTATCTTCAAATTCTCTTTTAATATGTACAAAAGCTCTCCAAGCTTTTCTTTTCTCTTTGCACTACCAATTTTCTCATCTTTAATCTCTGTTTTAATTTCCTCGATCCAAACGTCACAGACCTGATGCCAGAAGAATTCCCTAATTTCCTCTGCTCCTAGATTAAATTGATACTTTTCAATATACGCAGAAACATTTTCAACATGTTCTTTTGTTTTTTGAATTCTTTTTGTCTCCTTGACTTCAAAATTCGCAATATCTTCTAGCTCAGAATTATCCATATTCATTAAAACAAATCTACTTGCATTCCATATCTTTGTAACAAAATTCCTATTTCCTTTTATTTTTTCTTCTCTAAGAGGAGAATTAGATCCTGGCAATGCATCAGAGTAGTACCACATTCTCAAAGCATCCGCACCATATTTATCAAACACCTCACTCGGTTCAACCCCATTTCCTTTAGATTTAGACATTTTTGATCCATCTACAGCAAGTATCATCCCTGTTAACCAAGCCAAAGAATATGGAACTTGACCTGTTCTATAAAAACCAAACATTAACATCCTTCCAGTCCACCAAAAGAGAATATCTCTCGCATGAATCATCATCTGTGTTGGATAGTATTTCTTGAAATCTTCACCATCTGGACCACCAAGAGTGGTGTATGGCCATTGACCAGAACTAAACCAAGTATCAAAAACATCTGTGTCCTGTTCCCAAATTTCTCCATTTTGCGAATCTGGCATATCTTCACCTAAGAATATCTCTCCACTTCCAGTCGCTTTTATATTAAATTCTTTTTCAAAATCTTGGATACTTTTTCCTTTATTTTCATTTAACCAATCAAACAACTTCTTCCCACCACTATACCAAACAGGTATTCTCTGTCCCCACCATAACTGTCTTGAAATACACCAAGGTTGAATATTTTCGTAGAAATGTTCCAAAGCCTTCTGTTGACCAGGTGGTACTACACTAATATCGCCCTTTTTAAGAGCCTCTAAAGCCTTTTTAGCCAAAGGTTCTACATTTAGATACCATTGGTTAGAAATAATTGGTTCTATAGCTGTTTTACACCTTTCACAGATTGCGACCTCATGTTTAATATTCTCAATTTTAACAAGAAGGCCCATCTCATCTAGCTCTTTTACCAATGCTTTTGAACAATCAATTGTTCCCATTCCCTTAAATCTCTCTGGAATATCTCCAGTCATTTCTGCATCCTCATTTATCACATTCACTATTGGTAAACCATGTTTTTTCCCTATCTCAAAGTCGATTGGAGAGTGAGCTGGTGTTATCTTTAAAGCACCTGTTCCTGTTTCAATATCTGTCTCTTCTTCTGCAATTATTGGAATTTCTCTGTTTGCAATAGGAAGAAGAACCTTTTTACCGATAAATTCTTTATATCTATCATCATTAGGATTTACAGCTACAGCAGTATCTCCCAACATTGTTTCAGGTCTAGTTGTAGCAATAGTAACACCTTCAACCCCAAGCTTTTCCTTTGCTAATTTTTTATCTTCCTCATCAACAAAAGGATAGATTATATATGCAAAAATACCTCTCCTTTCTTCATGTTCTGTATCAATATCCGCCAAAGCAGTCTTGCAACTTGGACATTGATTGATAATCCTTTTATCCCTATACACCAAACCATCCTCATACATCTTGTAGAAAGTCTCATATACTACCTTTGTCAACCTTTCGTCTAATGTAAAAAACTCTCTTGAGAAATCTGCAGAAAGACCAATTCTCTGTTCATATTCCCTGGCTTCTTTCATACTTGCTAAACAAAATTCGTAACACTGTTTATAGAATTCATCCCGACCAATCTCCTGTTTGTCAATTCCTCGTGATTGCAAGAGTCTTGTAAATACTGCTTCTGTTTGAATACCAGCATGATCTTTGCCTGGTAAAAGGAGAGTTGGATGACCAGTCATCCTGTTATATCTTCCAATCACATCATGAAAAGCATACCCACACATATGACCTAAATGAGGAGTTCCATTTGCATTTGGAGGAGGAAGTGTGATTGTAAAAGGAGACTTAACCTCAACACCTTCTTTTTCTAGATACTGCTTCATGAGATCTGGATTACATAACCCAGATTCTTCCCAAAGCTTGTATATCTCAACCTCTCTCTCTTCTGATTCAAATGTTTTTGGAATACCTTCTTCCATACCGTTGCATTATACCAACAGGAAAACTTTTTGACAAAGAAAAAGAGGGACAGATCCGGGACAGACCCTCAAAACGCCGAACCTACACCAATCCGCCATTTCTCAAAAAGAGGGACAGATCTGGGTCAGATCTACAAAAACTTTGCGTTTCACATAGAAGAAGAAAGCCTTTTACAACAAGATAAAACCGGAAAAGACTTTTACAACAAGAAAAAGTATGGGATGGGATTTACATACTAAACGGGTAGAACAAATAAAAAAGAAGCAGTGTGATATAATACAAACGATATGAAAAATACGAGAAAGAGGAATGGAGATGGTAAGCAGGATTTTCTTAAACTATGTACTCTCTCAGGAACTTCTGAGATTGGTAGAAACTCAAACTTCATTCAGTACAAAGACGAAATAGTTATGATAGATGCTGGATATTCATTTCCTGGACAAGAGATGTATGGAATTGACTACCTTATTCCAAATACGAAATATCTAAAAAAACACAAAAAAGACATTAAAGCAATTTTGATAACACATGGGCATTTGGATCACATTGGTGCTCTAAGATGGATTTTACCCGAACTAGATTATCCTCCCATATATGCAGGAGGTTTCGCTAAATCCCTCATAGAAGCAAAAATGAAGGAGTATAAAATAGATAAAAAAGTGAAAATTTTCAGTGTTGATAGAAAATCTAAAATCAATATTGGAAAATACTTCAAAGCTTCTTTTGTTGGTATAAACCATAGTATTCCAGATGCTTTCTCAATATTTATAGAATCTCCAAAAGGAAATGTTTTTTTCTCTGGGGACTTTAAATTTGATTTAACACCTACAAACGAACCACAATCAGACTATGAAAAACTTAAAAGTTTACGTGGCAGGGTTGATTTAGCATTAATTGAAAGCACAAATGCAACAGTCCCTGGTAGATCTCCCTCAGAAAAAGTTGTTTCCGAAAACCTTTTAGAGATAATTTCCAACCAGAAAGGAAGAGTTATCGTTTCAGCATTCTCATCTTTAATTACGAGATTGTATTCACTAATTGAAATTGCAAAACAAACTAACAGAAAAGTATTACTAGCAGGAAGAAGTCTAGACCAAGCAATTAAAATTGCAAGGGAAAACGGATATATCAAAGTTGAAGACTCTCTTTTTATTAAAGATAAAGATATAAACAAGTATCCAGACAATCAACTTTTGATTCTTTGTACAGGTAGCCAAGGTGAAAGATTTGCAGTTTTAAACAGGGTTTCGTTAAATGAACACAAGAGTATCAAGATAAAGAAGGGAGATTTAGTAATAATGTCTTCTTCTGAAATCCCTGAAAATGTTTCAAATATTGAAAGAATGACTGATAGATTAATAGGCCTTGGTGCAGAGCTAATGAAAGATACTGTGAACATGAAAATCCACTCAACTGGACACGGAAACCAAGAGGATATTCGAGCAATGGTTGAGTTCATTAAACCACGAAACATCATGCCAATACACGGCTCACTAACTTTTAGATATTTTAATAGGGAAAATTTCATTAAATGGGGTTTCAACCCTAACAACATTCATCTTACAGATGATGGTCAGATGTGGGAGTACACTGGAAGATATTGGAAAAGAGGTAAGAAAATAGAATCTAAACCAATTTTAATAGATGGACTTGGTGTAGGAGATATTGGAGATATGGTACTTAAGGATAGAAAACAACTTGCAGAATATGGCATATTCACTGTTATACTAAATCTCAGTGCAAACACACAACAAATAGTTGGTAAACCCAGATTCCTCTCCAGAGGTTTCATATATTTTAAACACTCACAAGAGCTACTTAAAGAAATTACCAACACTATTTTTGACACCCATAAAATCTGGCTAGACACACAGAAAAAAGCAAAGAAAGCTGACTGGGACAAACTTAGAGAAGATTTAGAAAAAAACTTAAGTAAACTCATATACAAAAAGACTGAGAGAGAACCAATTATAATGATTGCTATAATTTAATACCCCCTTTGACAATCCAGTTAATATGATATACTTTAGGATATGATTAATCTGCCTTTTTTAAAACGTAACTCAAAAACAGTATTAAGCCAAAAAGATAATATTGTTGCTTTGGACATTGGAACAGAGCTTCTTAAAAGCGTACTGTTTAAAGTAGATAAACTTGGAGTCAATATCTCTAACGTTTCTAGAATAGAACAACAGCAACATGCAATGAAAAGTGGTATTATCACAAATCTAGATACTGTCCTGGCAAATTGTCGCCTATCCATGTCTTCACTTACAGACAGGTTAAGTCCTGAAGAGTATCCAAAACATATTGTGATGGGAATTGCAGGAGAATACATTCAAGGTGTTTCTATAGTTGTTAACTACCAAAGAGAAGACAATTTTGATAATGAAGTAACAAAAAAAGAGGAAGGGAGAATTTTATCCCAGATAGAAGAAAAGATTGAGACAAGTGGGAAAGAAGATCTAGGGCAAAGAATTGGTTTAGTAAACGAAGATATTGAGATATTACATTTAACAAGAACAGGAACAGAAATTGGAGGGATGCCAGTAGATTCTCTAGTAGGGTATAAAGGGAAGGATGTAAAGTTAAACTACTATGCATCTTTTGCTCCTAAAACCTATGTAGAGTCCCTACGTAAGGTAGCAGCAGAATTAGAGCTAAATGTGTTAGGAATCGTTTCTCAACCTTTCGCAGTTGCTAGGGCCTTTGCAGGCTCTTCAAACAGGGATTTTTCTGCCATCTTCATAGATATTGGAGGTGGAACAACTGATATAGCGGTTGTAGAGAAGGGAAATGTAATTGAAACAAAGATGTTTGCCTTTGGAGGAAGAACTTTTACAAAAGAAATAGCTAAAGTTTTAAATTTGGAGTATAGGGTTGCAGAACAAAGAAAGATTAAATATGCAAAGAAGGACCTAAACAAAGAACTAGCCAGAGAGGTCCAAAAGATAGTGTATCCTGTTGCAAGATTATGGATGCGCACCTTAAAGACAGCTTTTTCATTATGTGAAGATGTTTCTTCATTCCCAACTCAAATTTATCTTTGTGGAGGAGGTTCCCTATTACCAGAAATCAAAGAAGTTATGCTAGAATTCCCTTGGAAAAAGAATCTTCCATTTGCAGTTGTTCCTAGAATAGAATTTTTCACTCCAGAAAAACTTGATAGTATAGTTGATGAAAGCAACGATTTAAGAAATGTTTTTGACATTACACCAGCCTCTTTGGCCAAATTTATATATGATATTAACAAAAACGATTTAGATGGAAGAAGAGAATAAAAAGATAACAAAAATTGTAATAAATACAGAAGATGAATTAACTGATATTGTTACTAATATCATAGATTCTCCTAATGAAAGAATCGTTCTAACATTTGCAGAAGAATCAGATCTTTTAATTAGTCCAATTAATCTCAAAGTAGTACAAGAAACAGCAGATGAACAGGAAAAACTTTTAATCGTACAGATAATTAAAAACCCTACAGGAGTTAAGAATGCCAATGCAGTAGGTATTACTACAATAGAAACAACAGCTCTTCCTACCGATGATCTCTGGGAAAAAGAAATTGAAAAAAGAGCTGAGAGACTTACTCCCAAACCAACAGTCAAGCCAGTAGTTCAAGAAGTTATAGAAGAAAAACCAAAAGAAGAGGATGGAGAAGAAGTTCTACATGAAGACGTCGTGGAAGAAGGAATTAGTATTGATGGAGATTTACCAATCAAAGAAGAAACAGAGGTAAAAGAGGAAAAGAAAGATTTACTAACAAAAGACTTTAGTTCTCTAGAGAAAAAAGAGAAGGGTTCACAAAACCCTCCAAAGGAAAAAGTGTTAAAAGACAAAAAGAAACTTAATCCAAAGTTGAAAAAACTTTTAATTTTAATTGGAGTAAGTGCATTACTGTTAGCAGGTTTTATATTCTTTATCTACTACAAAACAGCTCCATATGTAAAGATTAAGATGCACATAGAATCGAGAGAAGCTGCTATAGAAAAGATTTTTACTGGAGATGAGAATATTAAAGAAGTTAACTTTGATGATGGTAAAATCCCAATAAAAAAAGAAACTGTAGAGAAAGAAAGATCTGAAACAGTAAAAGCCACAGGGACATCATATAGGGGAGAGAAGGCAAAAGGAACTATTGCTATTCACTTTTTAGACACCGATGATTGTCCAGAGAAACCACCCAGAACGTTGGAAGCAGGCCATATAATTATTTCAAGTGGTGGTAAAACATTTAAAATTGACTCTCAATTAATTTTTAAATGCGGAGAGGAATATTCTAAAACAGTAGGAATCACCGCTGGAGATATTGGAGAAGAATATAACTTACCTTCAGGTGCAACATTTACAGTACAAGGATATACAGGAACACAACTTAGAGGACAAGCTTCTCAAGTGACAAGTGGTGGATCAAAAGAGCAATACACAATACTTTCACAAGTAGACGTAAATAATGCCGTAGAAGAGTTAAAGAAGATTGCAATAGAGGAGGGGGAGAGAGAGTTAAAGGATAAATCTGGAGGTTCTTGGGAAATAATAGGGGATTCTATCAAAAGTGATATTATAAAAGATAGTATTAAAACAAATATTAACGTAGGAGATGAAGCAAAAGAGACAACATTAAACCTGAAAACAACAAGTAGTGCAACATTCTTTATGAAAGATGGTTTTGATGACAAGATTGCTGATCTTTTAACACAGGAAGCACAAGAGAAAAATCTTTTTGAAACAGAGAAAGACCTAGAATTAACTCTAAGTGAAGAAGTGGAGAAAGAGATTACAGTTGTAGAAAACACTCCTGAAAGTACAAAGATTAAACTTGTTGCAAAGAGCTTTGTTAAACCAAAGATTGAAAAAGTTACAGTCATAGATGCAATCAAGGGAAAAAAGTGGGAGGATGGTATGAATATCCTAAAAGGGTTTGTATTCTCAGAGAAAGAAACAGAGGTTGTATTTGAACCACCAAGCTTCCCGAAGAAGTTAAAATATTTCCCTACAAGACAAGGTAGAATATTCCTTGAGTTTATTACTGATGCACTTTAACCTTTATTTTTACTCTACTTTTTGTTAGAATGCTTTCTGTAATGTACCTGTAGCTCAATCGGATAGAGCAATTGCCTTCTAAGCAGTAGGTTGTCGGTTCGATTCCGGCCAGGTACGCCACTTAATTGTTTTCGTTTCTTAAAAGAGTATTGTAGCCCCTTGTAGGGGTGTTTTTACAAGGAAGCACACCTAGGTTTCAGCCTCTTGTTTTAAGTCTTGTAGGCTTTCTTCAACACTTAAATAGATAAAATCATCTTCTGTAAAGGTGTTTTCGTCTTGAGATACAATTATCTCTTCCTCAGGAGAGGAAAGGTGTTCCTGAATTCTTCCGTCAGAAACAGTGGTTAGAGCAGGACTCAGAAGTAAGAGTAACGCTGCAACAAGAGCCAGAACTATCGTTTGAGCTATTTGTGCAATCACTAGTAAAAGTTGGTCTCCAATAAGATCTAGTAAGCGATCAACAATCCAGCCTCCTATCCCTGTTGCTCCCAATATCTTTCTAAGAACATTTCTAGCAAATTTCTTAATACCTTCTGCTAAGGGTTTAAGAATTTCTACAATACCTTTTGTTAAAAATTGAAATGGTTTTGCCATAACTTGAAACATTCTGCCTAATCTTGCTTGATATAATAAATATGCAAAGCTTTTCTTGTTTAATTTTCCATCCTTATTTGCCCATTTCAGTAATAAACTACCATCTATAAATAGCCCTCCAATTAGGTTGTTTGGATGTAGATAATATGCATCTCCAATTATCTTCCCCATTACACTATTTGCTGATGTATAATACGAACCAATTTCTTTGCCTGTGTCAGAATCCACAACTGTTTTTTTCTCTACAATATTAGTGAAATTCAAGTCCTCATTTCCAAATTTTGCCCAATTTCCACTTAAGAAAATATCTCCCCAAGCACCACTGTTCTTAATCCAATCATACGCTAAAAGACCTCTTGCCACTCCAGCCCCTAAAGTATCTTGGCCTAATTGTTGTGGTATTAAAATATTATTAATACTATTTCGAGCAGCATTTAATCTGGCATTACTACTAACAACACCAGGAATATTCATAACTAAGGAGGTTCCGATAGCATTTTTTGCAACATCTCTCCCTGTGTTAGTAATCTGATCTTTTGCAAGATCTTGTGCCATTAAACGAGCTTGCCTAGGTGAAAATAATCCAGAATTATTTAATACTTTAAAAATCTCTGTTTGCCTTTTTGTTGGTTGTTTTTCTTGCATTCTATAACTAATACGTGTTTCAAGAAGTTCTCTATCTTTTTTAGGAATACTGTTTTTTACAGTTGAACTACCACTATACAAAACTCTACCGAATAACTGTTGTTCTGTTTCGGGAAATTGTCTATATGCACCTAAATCGTTTCCAACACCTGTTCCATAGAGGAAGCGAGCAAGTTGCATTCTTTGATGAGGATTACTAATTCCGTGCATCCTCAAGGCTGTGTCAACTTGTTGTATTCTTGTCCTATACTGACTATTTTGGTTTGTATTGTTAACTAATTGTTTAAGAAAATTTTTATTCAAGCTAGGATTCAGTTGCATCATAGAAGTGAAAGTCAAATCTAACCCCCTGTCATACAAATCTTGTTCTTCGTCTCTTATGTCATCCTTTGTCCTATACCCAAAAAGGTGTTCTCCACCTACAAGATATTTACCTCCCATACCAACCTTTAACTCTTTTCTTTTTACATCGGCAAAGAGTTTTCCTGTTTTATATGCTGTTTTAGCAGAAGCTCCATTAAATTTCGCTAACAATGAAACCAAAGCGCCATCTATACCTGAATGGAGATCTCCACCAATCCTTGCAAAATTGGCTTTTGCTCTTTGTCTAGCAATACCTTTCTTTATATCTGCATTTCCACCACCTGTTAGTAGAGTACCTACGTCTGTTTTTACACCATCTGCCAACTGAATCTCAGATGCACTTTGTATATATGAATTTATACTATTAAAGGCAGACTCTAGTGGGTAAATAGCTGGTTGTGTACCTATCTCAATTAAAGACGAGGCATATACACCTGCTGACGGAGGAGGTTTGGGAAATGGTTTGTTAACCTTTTTCTTTTGGACAGAAAAAATAAAGTCAAAAACAGAATCATATGTGTTTTTTTGTTGTAGATTTTTTCCCATATTTCTATTTAGCTCCAAAAACACCTCCTAGTAGAGGCATTCTACTTGCACTCTTTTGAATATTAGCACCAACAACAGCTAAAGTTCTATCCTCTTCTACTTTCATAAAACTTTGCACAAACTTAGGAGCATTAGCGGCAAAAAGATAGCCAGCCACGAGCAAAACTCCCTTAATAGTTATGAGTCCTTCTGGAATAAAGATTCCTTGATTACCAAAGAAGACAAAGTTTTGAGGTTGTACAGCTGTAGCCAAGAACTGTGAAAAACCTAAAATGGCAACAATAACAGGAAAGACAAGAATATTGGCAGCAAGAGATTTAAACCATCTGATAACAGAATTAAAGTTTCCAGGAATTGCTCCTAGAGCCATTTGAATAGGTCCAAGAACAACATTCACAAATATCCTAGCATAAGATGTTACTATGGTAATAAAGAGTTTTACAGAAGCATAGAGTGCAATTAACAACCAAAGAATTAGTTTTAAGAGCCTAGGATAGTTGGCAACTTGTAAACCAACAAGAAGAATATCCCATATGAGATCAAAAGATTCCATAAGTTTAGCAAGACGAGGGAAAATCAGAGATATTATATCTCCAGGATTAAATTCAGATTCTTTAGCAGAGCTCATTAAAAATGCTGCACCCCATCTTAAAGCTATTTCTCCCATAATACTTCCTGTTTGACCCTTCCAATCTGAAGAAATTCTATCCTCTTTTAGCATTTTTTCTCTTATAATTGATTCCAACTCATCATCTTTACTGCCCGATTCATTTCTTGAATCTACATGATACAATAGTTGATCTGTTAGATTACTAAAACTTGCAATATCTACCTTAGTTGTTAATTTATTCGGTTCTACAGTTTTTTGAGCATCATACATAAGATTACCAACAACATTCATAGACATCTTACCAATGTCCAACATAATGCCTGATATGGCAAAACTAAAGGTTACTAAAAGAAGACAAACTACTAACCTAGGGATAGAATTACCTACTGATACTAATATCTGACCTCCTATCTTACTCCTAAACATAATCATAAAACCAATGACTATCATAACTACAACAAAAAACAGATATGCTATATTTCGTGTTATTGACCAAAGAACATCAAGTTTAATGTCCTGTAAATAACGAAAACCACTTTTATCCTCTACTTCTGTAACACCACTATTAAAATCTATTTTACCAAAACCTAAGTATTGAGAAATAGCGTTTGTAATTTGTTCGTTCACTTCCCTTTGAATTGCAGGTGAATGTGTGTCATAGTGTTTTGCATATTCTTCCTCAAATGGAACACATTTTTTCCCATCTGAATCTGGTTCGGAACCACAAGCACAAACAGTAAAAGATGGGAAAGATGGTGAATCTGTTTCATTTTCCTCTGTTTCTTTCACATCTTTTTCACGCACACAAGAACCATAATCAGAGGTATATTGTGCCAAAGCGTTATTATTTCCACTATACCCAGGTACAAACTCCTGAGCTAAATGGTTTGTAACACTTATATTAGGAAGACCTGAAAGAAAAGAGCTATTAGCATTGTCTAACCATCCAATAATTCCATTAGATTTAAAAGCACTTGTTTTTGCCGCTGCTTCTTCGTCTTTTATACAATAAATACTATCTCCAACAAAAATACTAACAAAATCTGTAAGCGCTGTTGCTATTTGTGTTTTTCTAATAGAATCAAAACTTTGAGCTTTTCCTGTTAAAGCCTGACTAGAATTATTAACTTCTTCATAAAAAGTAGCCATATCTATACAGTTTTTATCATTCTCCTCTTGTGCAAAAGAAATATTGGAAAAAGAAAAGAGAAATAAAAAAGATAAAACGAGAACACCAAAGACTTTTTTCATAGGACAGTTTTCAAAACTTATATCTTAATTAAATCTCTATAACTCTCAATTTTACATACGTCTGAATATTCTTTCGAGAAACACCTAGTATCCTCAACATTCTTCTCTAAAAAGTATACATTAGAATAATCTAGAAATAAACATTTACCCTTTTTGTTTTCAACCTTACACTCCGTTAAAACAAACATTGGAGTTTCAATCTCTCTTTTCATCCAATTGACCCAATTATCACAAACAAAAATATTCTCCCCATTAAAAGATTTCTCGAAAACAGAACAATTCTCATTTGACCAATCAAAATAACTGTTTTCATTGGTAATACCGTCTACTAAGATTGTATTAGAATCTGATAACTTATCAATAACTTCTCTATAATCAACAAACTGATTAATTTGCTTAACATTTCCCAACAGAATGTTATCCTTTGTAGAAATATATTTTTGAAAAGTTTTGATTGAAGGAATATATCCTTTCAAGTAGTCATTTTCTTCTCCTTGTACGCCATTCTTCCAGTAAGAGGGTATCATTACTCCTTCTTTCTTTTGCTCTTTAACTTCTTGTTTTTCAGTATTTATTGCAATGTTTGATAAATCCTCATCAACAATATCTTCTTGATATTTACTAAAGAAGCTTTTAGCCCCAATAAAAAGCTTCTTTGTTCCAGTAAAAATTAAAAATATCGTCAGACCAATGACAAGAAGACTAAGCAGTTTTTTCATAAACACAAATTAACATAATAACTAGATGAAATCAACAATATTTGGTAGAATGCTAATGCCTTGGAGAGATGCCTGAGTGGCCGAAAGGAAACGCTTGGAAAGCGTTCGTATGAGAAATCATACCGTGGGTTCGAATCCCACTCTCTCCGTTGCTAAGCAAAACCTCTTAATGTAATATATTCATATGCTTCATCTTCTATATGCTATTATTTGTCTTGCTGTATTGGTAGTCTCTGCAGAATTCTTTGTTGACCAATTATTAGCTGTTGCAAAAAAATTAAAGATTAGTGGTTTCCTAATTGGCTTTACTTTAATTTCAATAGGTACGGCACTACCAGATATTGTAATTAGTGCTTTTGGTTCTGCTCATGGTGATACAGAGTTTGCAATGTCTACTTTTTTAGGAAGTGCATTGATTAATGCTACATTATTGATAGGAGTTTTAAGTTTCTTTACCAAATACAAGCTACACAAGTCGGATGTCGATAAAAACATACCAATAACATTAGGAGCTTCAATTTTTCTTTTTATTCTACTTCTCTTATTTAGATTCCAATTTACATGGGTTGCAGGAATTATTACTATAATTGCATATATACTTACTGTTTTTCTTGCAAGAAAAAACAATACAGTTAAAATTACTCATAAAACTTCCAAATTCAATGCCTTAATACTCATAGCATCTTTTATCATCTTAATAGTTACTGGAAAGATATCTACAGAGCAATTCCAACTCTTTGCAGATCAGTATAAAATTGCAGACTCTACAATAGGTTTTTTCATTGTAGGTATAGGTATCAGTGTACCGGAACTTGTAACCTCCATAGAGGTCATTAAACGAGGTAATCTACAGCTTAGTCTGGGTAACATATTAGGTGCAACTCTAATAAATATCTTATTCACTCCAGCCCTCGCCTCATTTTTTAACACATTAAACTTTCAACCATTTCTATCAGCGGTACTTTTCATTGTCTTTAGTCTAATAATGTTTTACCTTCTAGCTCTCTTTGGTAAAAAATACTACATAACTAAAAAAGAGGGGATTGTAATGCTAGTTATCTACATTCTTTTTGTTCTTACTCAAATCTTTTGAGAAGAATATAGCTAGACCCATAAACATCCAGAACATTGCTATACCTTGGGGTAGGGTAACAAAGTAGTGATCAACCAAACCGATTCCAATAACAGTAAGAATGATTAAGAGTACAAATATATTAATCTTCTGAATGTTTTTTCTAAGAATATCAAAAAGTAAAAAAAGAAAAGAAAGGAAACCAAAAATTCCAAATTCTGCAAGAAGTAATACAAAAATATTGTGAACAGGTTGTAAAAGATACAAACCATTCTTTGTTAAAGGTGCATTTTCACCCATATATCGTACAAACCTTCCTAAACCTGTTCCTTGTAAAAAATTATTCTTGATAACAGACAAAGATACTTTTAGAAGATTTTTCCTATCCACGACACCAGTATCTGTCCTTTGAAAAAGAGATGAGAATCTTTCAAGAAGTAGGGGAGTTGAAAAGGAGAAAAGTTTCTTTTTTGTGAAAATTAACCGAAGAAGTAATACAATGATAGTTATAATCAGAAGAAAAATTGTTGATCTAGAGAAAGTGAATGATATAAATATAGAAGAGAGTATCATATTTATAATTGGTATGATTTTCCATCTACCTTTAGTCTGTTTTAGAAAATATATTGAAAAAAAGAATGATAAAAGGAAAAATCCAGCTAAAATATTTGGATGAGGAAATGTTCCATATGCTCTAAGAATAGCTTTTCCCGAGAGAGATACAAAACTAGATCCAAGAAGGCCTGCTACTACTTTTGATTCTCCTAGCCATTTTACACCTAAAGCAGCCCCTCTTTTAAATTGTAAATATCCAATAACTCCCTGTACTAATATTGAAAAAAGTAGGGTAGTAGAACAAATAATTACCTGTTTTTCAGTAAATTTTGAAGTTTTGAAATATTCAAGAAAAAGCAAAAAGGAGAAGAGATATGAGAAGAAACGAATGGAATTTAAAACTATTAAAGTATCTCTAAATAAAATGTTTTGAATTAAGAGAAATATTGTAAAAAGAAGAAAGGAAATTTTGTATTTACGAAATACAGTTTTGAAATAGTTTGGTTTGGTAATGAGAAGAGATGTTAGGAATATGAAAACACCTAAGTCTAAAATAGAGATAGTTGGTACAAGATAGTTTACGTGAATATTGTTAACTAATGTTTTCTCAAAAGCAATTGGTAATTGATATGTAATATTAAAAGGAAGAGAAAGAAATACAAAGGTCAAAAAGGAGAAGAAAATATTCTTTGTAAAAAGAAAAGTTAGAAAAAAGATAATTAACAACACCAAAACAGAGAAATATCTACTTAAAGATTCTTTTACAAAAAAAGATAGAACAGCAAAAACAAAGATAAAAATGAGAATTATTCCAATATCTTTCTTTTTGAAGAACTTTTTTAACATTAAGCTATTCTACCATGAGAACACTTACTTGACAGGAGTGATGACAATATGTCTATCCATACCTTCTCCAACACTCTCTGTTGAAATATCTTTAAATTTCATAAGTGCAAGATGGATAATTCTTCTGTCTGATGGTTTCATTGGTGGGAGTTCAATAGGCTCTCCTAAAATCCTTGCATTATCTGCCTTCTCTAATGCCATCTGCTCTAGTTTATCATCTTTCTCTTTTCTGTAACCACCTACATCTACGAAAACTCTAAAGTTTGTATCTTCTGTTAATTTTCTACCTAAAATCACCTGAAGAATGAACTGTAAAGAATCTAGATGTCTTCCTCTATTACCAATCATATATCCTAAATCTTCTCCCTCAAATCTAACTTTGACATATTTCATATCTTCCTCACCATCCTCTATCTCAACAAATCTTTCACTCTCGATATTTAGAAGCGATGAGAGTTTTTCTGTCTCTTCCTCTACTAACTTAAGTATTTCTTTATCTTCCATAAAGACAATATTAAAAATTTATTTCAAAGTTATTGGGCAAATCTAACTACTTCTTTTTTCTTCCTGTTTGTTCTTTTTCTCTTCTATTTCTTTCTTTTTCTTAAATATAGACAGTAGGTTCTGAGTTCCTTTTTTCGTTTTATCCCAATCTAAAATCATATACTGAATAATTGAAGCAATAGACTGTGCAATCCAATAGATTCCAAGAAAAATCGGCATTTTTATTGCAAAATATGCTGTCATAGCAGGAAGTATAAAAGCTGTTGATTTATTAATACTTTCCTGAAGAGCTTCTGGCGAAAGTTCCTCTTCTTTTTTCTTTTTTGGCTTCTTCTCTTCTTTCTTAAGTTCTGGATTTTGCATTAATCTTGTAAACTTTGTCATAAAGTATTGAGAGACTCCTGCAAGAAGGGCAATTACTAAATAAGGTATTCCTTCTACACTAAACTTATTCTCTAACTGCATAAAGACATTGGTTAGTTCTAATCCTAAGAATTTTGTATTAATCGTAATTTCTTGCCCACCTGAGATCCAATTATTAATAAATGGATAGATACCATTTAAATTACTTGCTGCAATGTTTTTTATTACCTGAAAAAGAACAAGAATTATTAAAATCTGAGGAATGAAAGAACCTAAACAACCAAAAGGGTTGTATTTAGCTTTTTTATACAACTTCATCTGTTCTTGTGCGAGCTTCTCTTTATTATTCCCGTATTTCTTCTGTAAATCATCTAGTTGTGGCTTCAAAGCTGCCATCTTCCTTGTCATCTCCATTTGATTTTTAACCAAAGGTAAAAGAAGCAATCTAAAGATAATAGCAATGATAATAATTGCAATTCCTAGGTTATCTCCCAATAAATGATAGAGAGAAAGACATATATTTAAAATCGGGTTATAAAGTATATTTGTCCAGATCCAAGCAAACATTTTTAGTGATAATTAATTAAATTCGTAACTCGGACTATATCACAAAATAATGCTAACGAACAGGGTCATATGTACCAGCAGGTGTTTTGTGATTGCACCTTATTATTCTTTTTAAAGCTAAAAAACCACCCTTAAAAATTCCATATTTATCTATAGCCTCATACCCATATTCAGAACAAGTAGGAATAAATTTACAATGCCGAAGATTAGGGTTGAGTTTTCCACGGATACCATGATCTAACGAGAGCGTTTTTTGATACTGTTTAATTAACCAAAGTACTATTTTTTTCATTTTCCAAAACTTTC
>Ga0116173_1000517_pt1 | contig 36237 bp, 23 predicted proteins | sample AD_UKC085_MetaG_FD_89800 | JGI IMG/M metagenome (GOLD analysis project Ga0116173, IMG submission 89800) | Active sludge microbial communities of municipal wastewater-treating anaerobic digesters from USA - AD_UKC085_MetaG | ecosystem: Engineered > Bioreactor > Anaerobic > Digestate | place: USA...
CCCTGTCATTCTCATTGTTCCCACAACTCCCGAAGCAACTCCATAATGGCTCTTTTCAACCGAACTCATTATTGCATTCGCATTGGGAGAGCTGAAAAGGCCGAATCCCACGCCCATAATAACCAGCAGGCTTACAATCATTATCAGGTGACTCCTTTCATTTACGAAGCACAGCATTACCAGGCCCGCAGCCGTAAGCCCCATGCCGTATGATGCTATTACCCCCGGATTGCGCCTGTCCGACAGCCTTCCTGCCAGAGGCGACAGCAAAGCCATCATTACAGGCTGGGAGATCATTATGAATCCTGCCGTCCTGGCATCAAATCCCTTCAGGTACTGAAGGTAAAGGCTGATGAAGAACCCTGTTGCTGAAGTTGCGGAATAATGAATCAGCGCGGCAATGCCGGAAAAGGCAAAAACCTTGTTCTGCAACATCAGGCGGATATCAAAGACCGGATTGTCGATTCTCTTTTCATACATAAAGAACAATGTTCCCAGTACGATACCGGAGAGAATCAATATCCAGCTTGTGACCGACGGCAGCGTCGAAAATCCGTATATAAGGGAAAACAATGAAATGGCGTAAAACATCGATCCTGCCGTGTCGAATCTTTCTGTCCGGGAATCGGCCCACTCATCCTTTATCTTTAGCTTTATCAGCACCAGTGAGGCTATTCCAAAGGGAACAAGAAAGGCGAAAATACTTCTCCAGCCCAGGTATTGGGTAAGAAATCCGCCAATTATCGGACCTGCCGATAGTCCGAGATATACTGCGGTGACGTTTATCCCCATAGCCCGGCCCCTTTGACCGGGTTCAAACACCGAAGTAATTATGGCAAGGCTTGTGCCGAAGATCATCGCGCTGGATATCCCCTGGCATATCCTCATTACAATGAGGAAAGCAAAGGATCTGGAAAAAACAATTATGATCGTTGACAGTGTGAACAATAATAATCCGGCGCTAAATACTCTCTTCCTTCCCACTATGTCAGCAAGCTTGCCGAACGGTATCAGAGAAATTGCCGACGACAGGATAAAGCTGCTTATTACCCATCCCATTTCGATTGCACTTGCACCAAGATCCTTCCCGATCGATGGCAATGCAAGATTTACGGATGATCCGAGGAATGGGGTCAGGAATGCCGCAAAAGCAGCAACGATCAGAACTGCTTTCTTAGGGTCCGTGCAAGAACTACATCCGATTTTGCCGGAGGGGATTTGGGACAGACCCTTAAGCTCCCTTTCCGAAGTAGTCTCATGGTTATTATGCATCGAATTGTTGGTCAGACACGCCATCCACTCTGCTCGCGGTCGGGCGCCGGTCCGTTCCAGAACGGCAGGATGCGATTGAACATGTGGTCGCTGTCCTGTTTAGCGAAGGCTTGGATCTCGGCAGCATTCATGGGGCAAAGGTGTATTCGGTTTTCAGCGCGTCCGCAATAGCCGCGTTGCGTCGATAGCCAGAGAGATTCCACATCTTGCGCGAAGTCGAGCAGGCGCGCGGGCCAAAACCATGTCGTCCGACACGTGTCAAATCGCGGCTTGACACACAACGCCCGGCGGGTGCGGAATGGCCGGCGACGAGCTTGGAAGCTAATGTAATTGCCGTGAATCTTGCAGGGCCAACACCACTCTCCCGATGAAGACAACATTGCGGTTCATCATGATCGTGTTCGCAACCGTGGTTGGTTTGCGCGCAATCGGCGAACCAAGCTGGCATTTCGAGTTCAGCGGAGGCCTCCCGGTCAAGCTGGTGTGGCAGGCGCAACCCGGAGAGACGAGTTATCTTCGTGAGAGCACGAACCTGTTATCGTGGAGTCAGGTCGCAGGTTTCCCCAAGGTCGCTGAGGGGACGGTGATGGAGTACGCGTTCACTCCCGGAGCGCAACGCTTCTTTGAAATCGGCAAGGCCGAGGCTCGCAGTGGCGGGTGGCAGCAGATGGCTGTTCCGGCGTTGGCTGCTGGTGAATGGTACGAGTTCGCGGCGGTGAGCGCACTTAACCCGCTCCAGGTCTGGATTGCCGGGAGCGTCCGCCCTATGCACGATTCTTGCGTGTTGCGCAGCGAGAACGGTGGCGGAGCGTGGGCGCAGGTCTATCGAGAGGCGAACGCCGGATTTTTCGGCGACCTGCAAATGGTATCAGCGGAGACAGGCTACGTGGCGGGCGGTTGCTTGCGTCGCACAACGGACGGCGGCACCACTTGGCCGTTTGACCAGGGGAATCTCCCCGATCCGCCCGGGACCTGGCATAACGTCGGACCCGACGGCTATGTCTATGGCATGGCGGTCGTCTCCGCAGACGAACTTTGGACGGCGGGATACGACGGCGCTTCTGCGGGCGTGATCTATCATCGCGTGCCTGGTCGTTCCCAAACGAATCCTGTGAATAGCAACACGCCTTGGTGGCTGGAGTGGGCGCAAGAACGCACCGGGATGTATGGGGTCAGCGCAGCGACGCCGACGATCGCCTGGGCGGTCGGCTATGGCGGGAATATCTGGCGAACAACCGATGGTCAAAGCTGGGGCCAACAGGTTTCGCCCACCCCGTCAGCGCTCCAGGACGTTGTGGCGGTGGACACCAACACGGTTTGGGCCGTGGGAGATGGCGGGACAATCGTCAAGACGACCAATGCGGGCGCGCTTTGGCTGCCGCAGGTTTCGGGTACCACCGAAGGACTCCGCCGGATTGCAGCCGTGAATTCCAACGTAGCTTGGGCAGTCGGCAGCGCGGGGGTCATCCTTCATACCAGCGATGGCGGTGCATCCTGGCAGCGGCAGTTTTCCGGGACCACGGCTGCACTGCTTGGCGTGGCCGCTGTGGACAGCCAGACCGCTTGGGTTGTGGGCGGAGAGAATGTCATTCTGCGCACGACCGACGGTGGCGCCGGTGCGTGGCCAACCCCCGCCATCAGCGGGGTCAGTCCGAACGTGGTGGGCGCCTCCAGTTGGCCGCTCATTACGCTGACGGTTTCGGGGACAGGATTCCGCGGGGGCAATCTGAGCGCCAAGATTGGCAACGAGCCCGTCGCGGATGTTGTGTGGCTCAGCGAATCCACTGTGCAAGTCGTTGCACCCTGGCTTCCAGCCGGAACTTACGATCTCACCCTCGTGAATGAGGATGGACAGCAGGCGACGCTGCCGCGAGGGATTATCGTCATGCCTGAACCGTTGGCGGCGCGCTTCAGCCCGTGGCATGGCATGGCGGCGGGTGGGTATCAGATCACGATTGACGGCTATAACTTGCGAACGGTCACCGACGCTATACTGCATCTCAGCGGGGCCGATCCCGAAACTCTGCCTTTCAACGTGGTGGATTCAACTCGCGTGCTTGTGACACTCCCGGCCTCCGCAACACGACTGGTCGGGCAGGCCACCTTGGAGCTCCGGACAGCACAGCAACAGTCGGCAGTGGTTAGCGATTTTTTGCTTGATGCTTCCAGCGAACCAGCATTTGCCATCAACTCGATCACGCCGGCAAGCGGGCCATCCCTGACTGAGGTGACCGTCAGCGGCATCGGATTCAGCACCAACGCTACGTTAGAGATTTGCGACCGCAATGTGATCCTCACTAGTCGAAGCACGACGGAACTCGTCGGAAAGGTTTTCGGCAACCAATGGGGGATCGGCAGGTTGGTTTTGATGAACAACGAGAGTGAGGACATCAGCATCGATCCCGCGTTTCTGCTCATCGAGGGTCCAGTCCCCACGCTCACACTGGTGACGCCGAATTCGGCTTCGTCGGCGGGCGGGGCAACGGTGACGCTTGTCGGCACTGGTTTCGTCACCACGGACACCGTGACATTTGACGGCTATCCGGCCGAGGTGACTTCTCGCACCTCCAGCTCAATGGTGGTCAAAATCCCGACTCATGCCCCAGGCGTGGTCAGCGTCTTTGTTATGACGGACGGACTGGAGCGCGGTGCGGCGGAACTGCCTGGAGGATTTACTTATCACTGAGGGTCGCCGCGGTTGCCCGAGCATTGATCGTGGAAGTCACAAGTGTGCCGACGAGAAACCGCCTCTTGGTTTTGTGGCTCAGCGACTGTCGCGGAAACGAACGAAGAATCTCCACTCTGCCGACCTCGGTCTCGCCGGTGAAAGCCACTTACAAATCTGGTTCATGTCACCGGCGGCAGGTTTGTGCTTCCTTGCGGGTCAGCGGTTCAACGGATCGTTCAGACCGTTCCAGTTGCCGTTGTCCCGTACGCCATCGCGGTTGGAGTCGTCAATTTCCTTGATCCCCATGGCCACGGCGTGGCAATCGACAAAAACGAACTCGGGCCTGCCGTTGTTGCGCGGGGCGGGATAGGCGCGCACCTTCCAGTCGTACGGACCGGGGCTGGGCGTTTCGATCACATCGTCGACGCCTTCGTAATATCCTGCAAGTTTTGCACCCAGATTCAGGGAAGGCAGCGGCGGCTCGAGCGCGTAAGGCGCCTCGGGCTTGCCGGTGAAAACACCACCTTTCGATTTCGAGCCGGCGGTATCCCCCACGAGCACCGTACTGGTCGGCTGGCGGATGTCGGCGTCCATCCGGGCGCTATATCCGGGCTTTCCATGCTCGCCGGTGGCATACCCCAGGTAGTGCAGGTTGTAACCGTAACCGCCGTAAATGAACTGCCGATACCCGTCAATGCCGAACGGCCGCGAAAAATTCGCACTGGCAATTTGCTCGACAGTCAGAAATGGACTCAGGAACACCTTGGGTTGGGGCGCGTAGCGCACCATTTGGTCGGGCCAGTGAGTTTTGACCGATTTATCCAATCCCAAGTCCTTTCCATCCTGGCGGTCGATGATCGCCCCTTGGTAGTAATAGCCTTCGTGATGGGTAAAATACCCTGAGTTGTCGTCCAGATACATCTGATTGGCGATGCCGATTTGCCGCAGGTTGTTGAGGCTCGCTACACCCTTGGCGGCGTTTTTTGCACGACCCAGCGTGGGTAGCAGCAATGCCGCCAGGATGGCGATAATGGCAATGACTACCAGCAGCTCGATCAAGGTAAAGCCCCGCAGCCGAAAGCGGCGACAGTCGGTTTGCGCAACGGTTACATCAATGGACTTCATGCCGACCTTCTATTATTAGGTTCTATAACGTTTACGAATAGAATTTTGCTTTTTTCGACGTGTCTGGAGTGTGCCCGGACAGGTGGCCCTGGGCAAGGCGAAAGACCGGGGGAATTGTCCCCTGCAAGTGCCTGGCTGGCCTTCCGGGGCTGGTGGGCGGCCGCCCCCAACTGGTTCACCGTGCCTGTGGGCCATATGCAGGTAGCCCAACTGCTACACGAGCAGCACTACAGTCTGCAGAGCAACCGGAAGCCGGCGGAGGGGGAGGACCACCCCGAGCGGGACGCCCAGTTCGCGCATATCAACCGGTGCGTAAAGCGGGCCTTGGCGGCGGGTTACCCGGTCATCTCGGCGGACACCAAGAAGAAGGAACTGGTGAGCAATTACGCCAACGACGGTCAACAGTGGCGTGTGGCCAAGCAACCCCGAGCGGTCAAAGGGCACGCCTTCCCGGGGCCGGGTCCGGTTCATCGTCGGGACGGAGGCGCGCGAGTGCCCGTTCGGCCCGTTGCCCAAAGGCGATTCGATCCTGGAAGCGGTCTGGTCCGAACTCGACCGCCTCGAGCGAGAGGATGCTGGCGGGTACACTTTTCTCCTTATCGAGGATTGTCCTCGGGCCTCGCATCTGGCCCGGTGGCGCTCCCGCCAAAACCGGAAGTAGTTTTTGCACGGGGCCTAAGCCGGCTGGAAGCCGGCGCTCCGGGATGCCTCACGCACTGTCGAACAGGCTCGTGCCCGTGCAGCTTACTGCCTAGTCGGCTAGATATCCTGCACAGACCCCTCACGCCGGCCCTCTCCCACCTGCCTGCCGAAGCCTGGGCGCAGGCAGGCGGGAGAGGGTGCCCCGCTCTGCGAGGCGGGTGAGAGTGCCGGTGGAGTGCATCTCGCTGATTCCTCAGTGTACTTATTTCCGAAGTTGCAACTGGAGGAAGCCGTGCACGCCGTTCTTCATGGGCGTGAGGCTGCGGACCGTGACCTCGACGTAGTTGCCGCGGTCGACGGGCGTCCCGACCGTTGCGACCGCCGACGCGCCCGTCCAAGGCACCACGGCGGACGAACTCGTCACGCGGTATTGCAGATCGCTCGGCTCGGGCTTGGGTCGGCGATAGGTCAGCGTGAGGTAAGTCTCGCCGGCCAACCGCACCATGCCGGCCTTGGGGGCCACGGATGGCCAGTCAGCGACTTTGGGATTCGACGCTAGACCGTACTCGCCCAGGTTCGGGAGACCGTCGTTGTCGGGGTCATCCTCCGGGTTGGCGGCGTTGGGCGGCAACCCCTGGGAAGCGGCCCAAGCCGTGTATGTGATGCCTCCGGCGAAGGTTGTGACAGCGTCGGCCTCGGCCGGGGCGGCCTCGGTGTTGCCGGCGGCATCGCGCGCGATCGTGTAGAAACGATACGTTGAACCGGGCTCTCCCTCGAAGAACGCACTCGTTGCCGTGGTGGCCCCGATCTGGAGCTGGAACGGTCCGCCGTTGCGCGAGATGAAGAGGTCGTAGCTCTGGAGGCCTGACCCGCCCGCGGCGTCCTGGCCAGCCCAACTGAGAGTAACGGGGCCGGAGGATTGAGCCGGCAGCGGTTCGATCTGGCTGAGGGGCGCCGTTGCGTCGATCGTGTTCGTGACCGTCGGGGTCAGGATCGGCGGGTTGGCGCCGTAGGTGGGGTCGAAGATGATGGTCGCCTGGTTGCGAATCTTCGCGCCGTCCGAGAGCGTAAGCTTCGGTCGAACGGTATACGTGAGCAGGCCCTCGCCGCGATGCTGGGCGTCGTTGGGCGGCAGGAAACCGGCAAACGGGTCCTCGGGCAGATCGCCTGTGTTCGCGTCGCGTGAACGCATCAGCCAGGTGATCTTGCCGGTGGTTGAGTCGAAGCTGACGTCGACAGTCACCTCGTTGGTGTCCGAACCGACCGAGGCGGTGGTCGAGTAGCGTTGCAATCCGGGCGGCACGGTGATGGTGGCGTCGTTGAACGCGATTGTCTTCAGCTCGAAGGTCGACCAATCGAGGTTGGCATCGAGCGTGTCGGTGACCAGGACTTCCTGAGCCGGGGCGGCGGCGGTGGGCTTGTTCTCGAACAGGACCTCGAACGGGATGACGTGGTTGGGGTCAATCCAGTGCTCGGGGCCGACGCCAGCCAGGGTGTATTTGTCGTTCGGATCGACACTGCCGACGATGGCGTAGGGCACGATCGGGAAAATGCTCGGGAAGGGACTGTTGCGCAAGGCGTTGCGCAGTAGCTGCTCGAAGCCTGAGGGATCGTTCCACGGTTTGCCGTCCAGGCTGGCGCCCGACGGATTGGTCAGGACCGGCTGTTGACGGTTCTTTTCTTTGGGCTCGTTCTCGTATTTCTTGGTGACCATGTCGGTGGTAAGTTCCATCGCGCGTCCGAGGCTGCGGCACTTGCGGAGCTGTCCCTTGAGGTTCTTGATCAAGTTGCCGCCGCTGGCGGTGTCCCAGGAGATTTTGTTCGCCTGGGTTGCCGCGAAGCCGACGAAGGTGGTGTTGGCCGGATTGATCTTCTCGTTGAACGCCTCGGAGTGGCACGAATCGTTGAGGAAGTAGGTCGTTCCGGCTCCGACCTCGTCGATAGCCTGAGTGAAGGCGACCGGGGACAAGTAGTCGCCATTGAAGCACAGGTAGGGTGCTCCACTCTTCCACTTGAGGCCCCCGTGACCGCAAAAGACGATGACCAGGTTATCGTCGGCGTCCACCTTGCCCTTAAGCTCGCGAATTCCGTCGAGCATGGTCGAGCGGCGCACGGCCTGGTCGTCCCCCGGCATGTCGTGTGCCCAAAGGTACTGGCCCTCAGGGACTCGCAACTCCGTGTTTGCATAGTCCCAAAGATCGCGGGCGTCTTTGCGTGTTCCCGGAAGGTTCGTCGTGGGGAGGTAGGTGTAATCCTCGACCGTGATCACCAGCCACCATGTCTTGCGGATGCCGTCTCCGCGCGGTGCGCCGGGCGGGTTGTGCAGTCCCGGGCTCAAGCCCGGTTCTTCGTAGTCCTCAGGCACGAGGATGAGCGGCCGTTCGGCGGAGACGCCCTCGGGCTCGTTGCCGAAGAGCCAACGGCCATCGATGTTGGCAAGGTAACTAAACCGCAGTTCGCTCGCCGCGAGCCCTTCGAGGTCGCGATCGAGCAGGACGGAGTACTCGGCCGGCGTGGCGCCGAGGCGGTCGTCGAGTCCGTTGACCATGGCGGCCCAGGCGGCCGGGTTGGCGCCCGGCGTCGCCGGGAGCCTGCCCCAATTGAAGGGAGTCGCGTTCGAGGCGAACGCTTCGCCGGTTATCATCTCGAGGTTGACCGTCCCGGAGTTCATCGCCTTGACGCGCACCTCGAAGGTGACCTCCTGACCCGGGCCGAGGGTTGGGAGCAAGGCCTCGGGGTTGATGCCCCAGAATGTGAAGGAATCGGCCCAGTTCAGCGTGCTCTCGTACAGGTTGATCTCGGTGGCCCTCGGCGCGTTGAACTTGAGGAGCGGCGCCTTCATGTCGACCAGGCCACGGTTGCCGTACGTCACGAACCATGTCATGAACCGTCCGGCGCGGGTGGTGCCCGGCCCGCTCAGAGACGTGTAGAAGTCGGGCGTGCCGCCAGCCACGACCTCGACGGCCTCGGGCAGGACGACTTCGAGTCCGCCGGCCTCGGCCACCAGGTCCGCCTTGCCAGGCGCGAGATCCGTCAGATCGAACGTCGCAAAGACGCGTCCGCTCTCGCGAACGCTCTGTCGGACGGCGAGGCGTTCGTCGTTGTCGACGCGAACGAGGAACGCGGTGTTGGTCGTAAGTGCGGAGCCCCGGATATCGAGGGTGACCAGGCTGGCATTGCCGACCCTTTGAGGCCAGGCGGCCTCGATGCTGAAAGCGGCGCTCGATGCGCTGAGTGCGAAGGCCTGGGGCGTCGCCGACAGCGTTCTGCCGATCGCCAGCACGTAGAAAACGTTCATGCCGTCGGTGGTGGTCGCGTCCGCCGCGCCGGAGACGACGGCGCTGGTGTCGGCGGAACTCCACTCGCGCTGGCGCGCGCTGTAGTCTTCGGCGGTGGGCATGAAACCGCGTCCCACATACAGCTCGGTGACGCCTTGGGAGCCGAGCAGGCCGAGGTCGAAGCGGACGTCTTTTCCGACTGGGGCCGTGCACTGGAACCAGTGCGGTTCCTCCTGGGCGCTGAAGGCGCTCGTGACCGAGGCGCCGTCGAGGGCAATGACCGGCAAAGTGAGCGAGGAGGCGAGGGCGGCGTCGCCCTCGTTGTTGCTCGAGTTTGCGCCTTCGAAGATGTCGCCCCGGCTGTTGGCAACGACGACCCAGGTGTAATCGCCGGCCACACCGCCCGGCACGCGGACGTCGACGCCGACAAGTTGCCTCTGGCCCGGGCCGAGCGTGAGGTTGCGTCCGACGAGCGGTTCGCCGACGGCGATGCGTCGGCCGGTCGCGTCATTGCGCAGGTAGATCGCGTCGTGCCATGGCCCGGTGAAGGCCTCCGTGCCGCGATTGGCGATCGTCCACTCGATATGGACGAGGCTGCCCGCCTCGAGATGGCCTGGCCCGCTGACGCCGATCACAACCAGATCGAGGTTCGAAGGCGCAGTCTCGGCAAACTCGAAGGCGCCCATGTCCGGAATGGCGCCGTTGGCGGCAGCGATGCCGGTGTTGCCCGTGCGCGGGTCGTCGTAGCGCGGTGTCCCGGCGGCGTCGGTCTCGGGCGCAAACGTTCCATCGGCGGCATCGATGCCCGGCGAGGTGTAGTCCAGGCGGTAGTTGTCCGCCACGGCGTTCTTGTACTTGGGCGCGGCGGAGATGTTGCCGTCGACGCCGGTGCGATCGCTGGTACCGCTGTAGTTGCCGCGCGAGGCCTCGGGGTTCCAGACGTTGCAGAAGGTGACGGTGGGACTGTAGCCGCCGAGATCGTGCTCGATGCCGGCCTGGATGCTGCCCGAGACGATCGAGTTGCGGACGATGAGATGGCCGACATGTTCGAGCAGGCCGATCTTGTTGGCATCGAGCGTGCAGTTGATGATCGTCATCTCGCCCACGGCGGTGAGCCCGCGATCGCAGCGCAGCACAACACAATTCTCGAAGCGGGTCGTCCCGTAGCAGAAGGCGCCGTCCTTGAGGGCGTCGGCGATGACGCAATTGCGCGCGATGAACGGTCCGCCCAAGGTTTCGATGGCGCCGCCGGCACCCGAGGGGGTGCCGACCGAATTGCCGCCGTAGAGGATGCGCGTGTGGTTCAGATCGCCTTGGGCACCATCTTCGAGGTGCAGGCTTCGCCAGTCGCCCGCCGCGGGGCCGGTGTGGGTGCCGTCTTCGTTCGTGTCGCCACCGTAGGCGTCGTCGGAGATGGATGTAAACACCACCGGCTGCGACACCGTGCCGCGGGCGATGAGCTTGCCGCCGGATTGGACATCGAGGCCGATGCCATGGTGGAACTTCACGATGGCGCCGGCTTCGAGGGTGAGGGTTGCACCGGCGGGCACGACGATCGTCGTCGTGATTTCGCGGAGGCTGTCGGCGGTCCATGTCTCGCTGCCGGCGAGGGGGCCGCCATAGATCCGACTGTTGAAGCGGAACCGGGTGTGGTCGTTGGATTCGATGGTGGCGCCAGTGCGCAGCGCCAAACGCCATGAGCCAGGCGTTGGTTTCGAAAGATCGCCGTCCAGATTGCTATCGCCACCTTCCGAATCGTCGAGGAACGAAGTCAGCACACAGGGCTCGAGTTCGTCGCCCAGCGCATTCAAGACGCCGCCGCTGAGGATCGACAGGCGGACGCCTGGCAGGAACTTGACGATGGTGCCCGGATTCAACGTGAGCTCGAGGCCGGACGCAATGGTCAGGTCTCGATCCACGACGTGGACGCGTCCGGGTGCCCAGACCTCCGAGGCGGCAAGGGGGCCGCCGTGCCATTCGACGGCGTTGTTGACCGTGATCGAGCGCCTCGACTCGACAACCGTGACGCCCGCGGCGGTCCTGATCGCCACGTGCAGTTCCCAGGCGCCATCGGCCACCCGGGTCGTGTCCCACGCGGCCTTTGCGGTGAGCCCGGCCGGCACGGTGCCGATGGCTGTGGAGACACCGTTCTGCCAGGCGCTGAAATCCGCCGTCAGCGGTCCGGTCTCGCCAGTCAAGGTCGCAACCTCCAACGCGATGGTGCCGAAGGCCCACTGGTCGCCCGGCGCCATCCAGAGCACCGAAGGCGCCGTACTCTCGTAGATGGTGCCGTTTTCGCCTCGGGCGAACCCGCCTGCTCCGTTCGCGGCGAGAGCGCCGGTGAAGGTGCTGGTCGTTCGGTAGAGCGCGATGCGCCCGCCGCTGCCGCCGCCGCCATCCACCCATTGTCCCGCCCCGCCATTTGCCGCGATCGAGCCGGCGCCGGACAGCGCGCGCGTGCTGACAAAGACGCTCCCGCCCGAACCGCCGCCCGAACGGCTGGCCGTGCCATTCAGTCCGTTTGCGGTGATCGAGCCGTCGACGGTCAGGGTGCCACCGACGACAAACCGGACTGCGCCACCGCCGTGACCGCCCGCGCCACCGCTGCCACTGCCGCCTTGACTGCCCCGCAGCGTCGGTTCGAGCTGTGATCCGTACGTCGGCCCGCCGGGCAGACCCGTCCGGCTTGTTCCGCCGACGCCGCCATGACCGGCGCCGCTGCCGGCATAACTCGACTGCCCGCCGGCGCCCGGCCCGGGATCGACACCGACCGGGAAACCGCGTCCATCGGTATTGACCGCGCCCGAGATCGTGGCGTCGCCAGCGACGACGACCTTGAGGCCGTCTTGCTCTTTGAGGTGCGTCAAGACGGTGTTTGTTTCCACCACGAGGCTGCTGAGTGTCAGATCGGGATCGCCGATGACCTGAGCGCGCCGCGCAAGAGTCAGATCGAACGGTTCCTCACAGGCCAGCGGGGTGTAAGCCCCCCAGGTGTCGGCGTTGTCGATCAAGACGCGCCCTGTCGTTTCGCCGGCGAATCTCGCATAGATCGTCCCCGCTCCGCCGGCTTGGCGTCCCGGCGCTCCTCCTCGGGCGCTGACTGTTCCCGTAAATTCATCGGCCCCGAGGTAGAAGGCGATTCGTCCGCCGCCGCCGCTGCCCCCATCCACCCACTCGCCCTTGCCACCGATGGCGGACACGGCACCTGCGCCGGCGAGTTTTTCGGCGGTGATCCAGATGCTGCCGCCGGCCGCGCCTCCCTGGTTGTCGTACCAGGAGGAAGTCCCGTTGGCCGAGAGGGTGCCATCCAACTCGAGGGTGCCGCCCACGACCAGGCGGATCGCCCCGCCGCCGGGGCTGCGCGCGCCGGTTCCGCCGCCGCTCGAACCCAGATGCACCGGCTCGATGACAGAGCCGTAGGCAAGACCCCCTGCGGCACCAGAAAGGCTCACGCCGCCGTTGCCGCCGTGCGCGCCGCCGCCGCCGCAACAGCCGAGCGATTCACCCGCCCCGGGGCCGGGGTCGCCCTCCAGTGGGTAGCCCTTGCCGTCGGCGGTGATCGCCGCCCCGCTTTCCACTGAAAGGTCTCCAGCCACATGGACCGTGAGATTCGATTGGCCGGTGATGTGCGTAAGCGTGGCCCCCGACTTGAGGAGCAGGCTGACCAGCTCGAGCGGACCGGTGGGGTAAAAGACCGAGCCCCCGCCGAGGACAAGGCGCGTGTTCGCCGGGACGTCGAACGGACTCAAGGCCCCTGCATTGCCGCCGTTGTCCAAGACCAACTCGCCTGTCGCCTGTCCAGTCAGCTTGGTGTAGATGCTGCCCGAGCCGCCGCGCTGGTGCCCTCCGCCGCCTCGCGCCGCCAGGTCACCGCTGAATGCCACCGCATCGGCGTAGAGCGCGATCCGCCCGCCGGCGCCGCCGCCCCCATCCACCCACTCGCCCGCGCCGCCGTCAGCGAGGATGGCGCCTTTGCCGGCAATGGTCTTGGCCGTGAGATAAAGGCTGCCGCCGGCCCCGCCACCGCTATTGTTACTGACGCCGTTCAGGCCTTGGGCCGTCACCCGACCATCAATCGTGAGAAGGTTGGCGACATTCAAGCGCACCACGCCGCCGCCCGCGCCGCCCGCGCCGCCGTCGCCGGGACCGCCTGCGCTCCCATGCTCGAGAGGCTCGGTGATCGAGCCGTAAGGCGCGCCACCCGCGGCGCCCAAAATGGTTGTTCCACCGGTGCCGCCGTGGCCGGCGCCGCTGCCGCCCCAATCCAGGCGCACCCCTGCCCCCGGGCCGAGGTTGCCATCGATGGGATAGCCGCGTCCGTCTGTCGAAATGCTGCCGCCTTCGGCCACAGTGAGGTTGTTGAGGACCGTGATCTCGCATCGGGCCTGACCGGTGAGATGGGTGAGCACGGCGTTGGTCCGCACTTCAAAGTCGCGGACCGTGAGCGGTTCGGCATGGTAGCAATAGGCCATCTCGGCCAGGGTAAGCTGGAACGGCTCGGGCGACGTCAGCGGGGTGTAGTTGCCCCTGACACCGCCGTTGCTGATGAGGAGTTGACCGAAGGCCGAGCCGCGCTTGCGAGTGTAAACGGTGCCCGCTCCGCCCCGCTGGTGTCCTCCATTTCCGAACGCAGTGATGATGCCGGCGAACTCGTTGAAATCGTAGTATAGGGCAATGCGTCCGCCGCCACCGCCGCCCCCATCCACCCATTCGCCCGGACCGCCATTCGCCGTAATGCGGCCTGTGCCGGCCAGCTTGGCCACGGTGAGCCAAACGCTGCCGCCGGCGCCGCCGCCGGCGTTGTTGGGAGGGTTCGCGGCGCCGTTGGCGTTCAGGGCGCCATCGACTCTGAGAGTGCCATCCACGATCAGGCGGATCGCGCCGCCGCCGGCCGTGCCTGGGCCGCCGTCGGCATCGCCTCCCTGGCTGCCAAGAAGCGTCGGTTCGAGCATCGATCCGTAGTGGATCGTCGGTCCCGCGCTGCTCCCGCTCCAGCCGCCCAGACCACCGTGGCTCCCCCCTGAACCACCCCAACTCACCCGGATGCCCGTGCCGGGTCCGCGGTCTTTGCCGATCGGATAACCGCGCCCCTCGACCGACAGGGCGGAATTAGTGCCGACGATCAGGTCGCCGACGACGTGGAGGGTGACGTTCGACTGCCCGGTCAGGTGTGTCAGGACGGCTTCGCCGGGCAATTCGAGGCGCGTGAAAATGAGAGCGCTCTCGGGGTACAACCATGCGCGTCCGGTGAGAGTCGCACGCAGCGCTTCGGGTGTTTGAAGCGGTGTGTAGGTGCCCCAGGTGCCGCCATTGTCGACGAGCAGGTGGCCTTGGGACTCGACGGCGCCCTTGGTGTATATGGTCCCGGCCCCGCCGCGTTCATGGCCGCTCGCGCCGTACGCCGTGATCGCGCCCGAGTAATCCCTGCTCGTGTAATAGAGCGCAATGCGCCCGCCCCCGCCGCCACCACCGTCCACCCACTCGCCCGCGCCGCCGTTGGCGGAGATCGTTCCGGCGCCAGACAGTGAACCGACGGTCAGCCAAATGCTGCCGCCCGACCCGCCGCCGGCGTTATCCGGCGGCGCCCCGGCGCCGTTGGCCGACAGGCGCCCGTCCAGGGTCAGTGTGCCGTCCACGATCAGGCGTATCGCGCCGCCGCCGGCTGTGCCTGGGCCGCCGCTGCCATCGCCTCCCTGGCTGCCCAGGGCCGTGGGTTCGAGCAAGGAACCGTAGTAGCTGCCACCGACTGCTCCGCTGCCACTGCGACCGCCCAAGCCGGCGTGGCCGCCGCCGGACCCGCCCCAACTGTAACGCGAACCGGCGCCTGGGCCGCGGTCTTCACCGATGGGATAGCCGCGTCCATCGACGGTGAACTGGGCGGGCGCGGCGATAGAGGCGTTGCCGGTGACGCGCATGTGGATGTTGGACTGGCCCTGCAGATGCGTGAGGACGGCCTCATTGGGCATGGTGAATTGGGTGACCGTGAGCGCCTCGACTGGATAGCAGACAGCCCGCCTGGAAATCGTGAGATCGAATGCTTCCGGAGTGGCAATCGGGGTGTAGTTGCCCCAGGCGTTGTCGTTGTCGACAAGCAAGTGTCCCACCGGATTGGCTGTGCGTTTGACGTAGATTGTGCCTGCGCCCCCCCTTTGCGAGCCGCCGGCTCCGTACGCCGTGAGAGTCCCTGTGAACTGGTTGAGACTCGAGTAAAGCGCGATGCGCCCGCCCCCGCCCCCGCCGCCGTCCACCCACTCGCCCGCGCCGCCGTTGGCCACGATTGTCCCCCCTCCAGTCAAGGAACCGGCGTTGACCCAAATACTGCCACCCGAGCCGCCGCCGGCATTGTTGGCGCGGTTGTCAATGCCGTTGGCTGAGAGCCGGCCGGCCACATCCAGCGTTCCTGCAACAATGAGCCGAATCGCGCCGCCACCGGACGAGCCCGGCCCGCCGTCTCCATCGCCGCCTTGGCTGCCCAGGGCGGTCGGCTGCAAAATCGAGCCGTAGTGCGATCCCCCAGCATAACCGCTTTTGCTGTTCCCCCCCAGGCCGCCGTGACCGGCACCCGACCCCGCCCAGATGCCAAGCTGGCCCGCGCCCGGACCCGGATCGCCGGCAAAGGGATAACCGCGTCCGTCCACGTTGATTCCGGCGTCTGCCCCGATCGAGACATTGCCCGAGGCGCTGACGGTCAATCCCGCGCTCCCGGCAGAATGGGTCAGCATCGAATTGCCGGCAACGCTCAGCGTGCCGACCGTGAGGTTCGCCGTCGCATACGCAATCGCGTTTCCATCCAACTCGACGTCGAATGCCACCGGCGAGGTCAGTGGCGTCCATTCGCCGCGTCCAGTGTTGACAATCCGCAACTGACCCTGCGTCGTCCCCTGCTTGAGGTAAATCGTCCCCGCCCCGCCAAAGCCTGCACCGCCGCTGCCGATGGCCGAGAGGGTGCCCGCAAACTGATTGCTCGCAAAAAGGAGCGCCATGCGGCCCCCTGCCCCACCGCCGCCGTCCGTCCACTCGCCTCTGCCGCCGTTGACGGAGATCGTGCCGGCCCCGGCCAGCGTGCCCGCCTTCAGGTAGACCGTCCCGCCCGCGCCACCACCCTGGTTGTTGATCCAGGCATTTGCGCCATCGGCCCGAACGGCGCCATCAACGGTGAGTGTTTCACCAACCTCGATATGGATCAGGCCGCCGCCCGGAACGAACGCGCCTGTGCTGTCGCTGTTGCCGCCGGGGCCGCCCCACGTGTCGGGCGCCACGATCGAACCGAACGGCATGCCGCCCAGTCCGGGCGTCCCGTTGCTGCGATGTCCATGCCCGCCATGCCCGCCGCCGCCGCCGGCGTAATTGCCTTTGGCCCCTGCGCCGGGTGAATCGGCTTGGGCATAGCCCTTGCCGGTCGCATCAATCCGTGAAGTCGCATCCACCGTCACATTGCCCGTCACGATGAGGCGCACGGCACGCTCGGGTTGGCCCGCGGCGGCCGGCTCATGGGTCAGGACCGCACTGTTGGCAAGCTGCAGGCTGGAAAAGGTGTGAGGCCCCTCGACCGTCAGCGTCGCGTGGTCAACCACAATGGCCTGTCCGTCGAGCCACATGTCGCCTGCGGCAATGAAGGTGTCGGTTGCGATTGTGATTTGGGCCAGGCCCGCGGGCGCTGTTGTCCACAACCAGAGCGAGCCGAGGAGGGAGAGGGATAGGGTTCTTTTCATAAGAGATCGCTTGGCTGACAGAAAAAAGGGGGGTAATCGCGGAGGCCTTCGCATCCAATCAATGTGCGGTTCACACGATGCATAAACTACCATCTTTTTAATGATTACGCAGCCGCGCTGACAAGCGGAATGTTGTCGTTTCTTTTTACAGTTTAGCTGACCTAGGCAGATATAAGCAGCCCACAGGCGGTTTCAGATGTGTTATCATGGAGAGCCTCATGACGAAGCTGTCCCGATCGCTATCAACCGAAAAGCCAACGGCGGCGCATTGTGACGTGGCGTGCATGAAGGAAGCCCCTCCCTCCAAAGCCGGCGCGCGCGCGCGCGCGAGGCTCATCAGCAGGTCCCCGCGTCGTGTCCGGTGCTTCGGGTCAATCCGCCTTCGGCAGTTGGTCCTTCTTGAAACTGTCGAGATTGGACTGGAGCTGTTTCTTGAGGTCCTCGTCCTCAGCGAGTTCCACCGCTTTCTGCTGCAGTTCGATCGCCTTGGCTTTGTCGCCCTTCATGTACGTCGCGCGCGCCAGGGTGTCCAGGATGGAAGCGTCCTTGCCGCCCGCGGCCTCGTTGGCTCTGACGGCGATGGCGTGAGCGGTTGCCAGGGCCTTGCCGCTCAGGTTCTCCTGGCTGAGCAACTGCCAGGCGAGTCTGTTCTGCATGGCGCTGTTGTCCTTGGCCCGCCCGCTGATCTGCTCGGCCAGACTGGCGGCGGCTTCGGTGTCGCCCTTGCCCAGGAGAATCTGAAGCCGCGCGGTGGCGACGGCCTGTTGCCCGTCAGGCATGAGCTTGGCGATTTCACTCAAGGCGGCATCGGCCTCGTCCCACTTTTTGTCCTTCATGGCCTCGCTGAACAGGCTGGATAACCGGGCCATTTCGGTGCGCGATTCACGTTGTTTCTTGAAGTCTGCTGCAGACTTGGCGACGTCGAACGTGCCGGCCAGCACCTCTTCGACGACCGAGTCCTTCAGCGACATTGGGTGTCCGATCCAGGCAATCTTGCCGTCTTTACCCACGAGGAAGGCAGCCGGGATGCCGTTCTGGCCCGCCGCCTGCATCCAAGTCTCGGCCATGGCGCCCCTCTCCCTTTCGCTCTTGTCGTCCATGGCGACGCGATAGGTCATCTTGTCGCCCATCTTCTCGATAAACGGTTTAACGAGGCTTTCGTCCCGCTCCCAGACGTTTTGGCCGATGACGACCAACCCCTTGTCTTTGAACTTCGTGTGAATCTCGTTCAGGTGCGGAATCGAGGTGCGGCAGGGCCCGCACCATGTCGCCCAGAACTCGACAAGGTAGGTCTTGTCCTTCTGGAACTCCTTAACGGGCTCGCCTTGCACCCACTCTCCCACGGCCAGCTTGGGTGCGGGATCGCCGATCCCAAGCGTTGCTTCAGCGGCGGTTGCGGAGAATGCGCCGCCGAGAAGAGCGACGGCCAGGTTGAATAGGAATGTGCGTTTCATGAACTTGAGGGGGTTGCGTTCGTCAAATAAGGCTTGGTATGCCGATCAAGGATGCGAGCGTAGCCTCGATCGACCGGAATAACAAGCGGGATTGGACGAATACACTGGACCGCGCCGCTCTTCGAAACTGTCCGTGATTCAGCCCAACTCGGCCATCAGCCGCTCCTCGGCCTGTTCGTTAGTCAATCCGTGGCGCTGACGCATCACTGCCAGACCCACCACGGGCGGATAGGCCTTGTCGGCTTTGCAGCGCGGCTCGACATATTCGACCACCTCGAACAGGAGCCGGTTGGCGTCCGTGTACTCGAGGCCGGTCAACCGCTGGATGTAACGCGTCGCCCGGTCGATCAGCTTGAGGTTGCTGGCCACGACCCAGATCATGAAGTTGCCCATGACCCGGCCCAACCGGACCATGGTGCAGGTGGAAAGGGCGTTGAGCAGGAGCTTCAATCCCACGCGTGCCGCTCCATCAAGCAGGAGCCGGCCCTCGGGTGCCGGCACCAGGACCACAAGGCAGTCCGCCGCCCAGTCGTCGCGCACCGCCGCTCTCACCGTTTCCAACGCCGGAGGCTGGGCCAGGCAAATCAAGCCGATCCTGCCTCCGGCACGTCGCGTCGCCTCGAGTTGCTGTCTGCAAAACCCGCCGACGGCCAGCGCCGGCCCCGCATCGGTCCCGCCCAGAATCGCCACCGCGCTGCCGCCGGACTGAGGCGGGCGCAGCCCCAAACCGTCCCGACCGACCTTGAACCGCATCAGTTCCGGTGTGCTGATTCTGCGGATCACGTCCATCGTCTGGGAGAACTTCTCCTCCCCGACCAGTGCCATCACTTCGGCCTCGCTCCACTCGACGCACCGGGGCGCGCGTTTGAGGATATGCTCCCAGGCCTGCGGGGTCGCCTCGCAAGGAACGTACAGGTACGCCCATGATTCGGCCGCCGTCGTGTCGTTGCCCTTGCGGAACGGGGGCGTGCAGAAAGTGGGCGACCGTTCCGTGGTGTCGGTGAGCACGTCGATGCCAAACCGGTCGGCGAAGTAGTTGTTGCGCCGGCCGGCGCGGTAGACGGCTTCCTCGAGTGCGACGAGCCCGGCCAAGGGATCGAGAACCTCGGGCGTTTTCAGGGTCGCATGCATCCGGGTCAGTTGGTCCAGGAACTCCGACGGGACCGTGGACGGGTCGAGGGCGTCGGGTCCGTCCGGATGCAGGCGGCACATCAACTCGCGCAGCACCATCTCGAGCACGGTCAGCATCACCGCCAATTGGATGCTGGTCGCCTGCATCCGGGTGGACCCCGTTATCGCCATCGGGCCGGTGGTCAGATTGATCTTCTCGATCCGCGGATCCAGGATGACTTCGCGGCTGCGCTGCACGTGTTGGCAGAGGATGTCATCGGGGTTGTTATAGACAAAGAAAACGCGCGCCCCCGCCTCGACCCCGCGCCAGGCCGTGCCGATGACAAACGAGGTTTCCCCTCCCTCGGTGATGGCGAAAACCACGTCGCCCTTCGCCACTCCGAGATCGCCGATCTGTTTCTTGCCGAAAGCCGTGAAATCCTCGAAGCCTTCCACGGCCTTGATGAGGGCGAAGTCGCCGCCTGCCATCACACTCGAAGCCCGGTTCTCCCAATCCGAGGGTTCGGGGTGGCAGGCCAGGCCCCGGGCGCGCTGTCGCTGCCAGAAATCGCGCCAGATCGAGACGAGTTGAATGCTCAGACGCCCTGTCGAGCCACAGCCGGTGAAGAACAGCTTGCCGCCCTGTTCCAAGGCCCGCAACACGGTCTGCGCTATACTGGCCGCTCTGCCCGACTGGACGAACTCGCGGTACTTCCGGACCACGTCACCGTCGACATCGAACAACTGCCTCAGCCCGGCCTTGATGTCGCGGCGGCTCGCGTCGCTCAGATTGGCCGTCACCGGATGGGACGATTCGGTCACCAGAACGCCCAGCTTGAATTGATCCGCGATCTTCAGAAACTCCGCCGACCGGTTCGTGGCATGGTTGCTCATGGCGGGCAAGATGGCCAATGCCATCCCTCAAGGCAATGCCGCATTCGAGTCGCTCGACACACGATGCCGCTCCGGATGGGGATTCCGGGCGCGGATGCTGCAGCCGCGCACCAATCACATTTTGGCCCGGGCCCCCGGCGAGAACCGGCTGCAGCCGCGACACCTAAGGGTCTGTGCAAAAATTACATGGAAAGCATTGACATTCAACGGTTTAATGCGCATTGAACCCATGAACCGGGGAACGTTCAACGCCCAACTTCCAACGCTCAACGTTCAACGAAGCGGTTCGTTAAGAGTTGGATGTTGAACGTTGGGCGTTCGGGTGACCCCTTTTATTGATTATCAACGGCTTGCGCAGGCGGTTCATGGAGAACACTGCTGGAATCCGCGGGTTTATGGTTTACCGGCGGTGCAGGAACGTCTAGAGTGCATCGCGATGCACCAAGCCCTTGTCACTGTCGTTGAGGACATTTGTGGGCGTTATGGCTTCGATCGGACGCGGATGACGGACATTGTCATTGCGGTCCAGCAGAGATTGGGATGTGTGTCGACGGAGGCGATGGAGATCATCGCCAGCAAGGTGAACTCCCATCGCGTCGAGGTTGAGAGCGTGGTGACCTTCTACGCGTTCCTGTCCGTCAAACCCCGCGGGCGAGTCATCATCCGCCTCTGCAAGGACATCGTGGACTGGATGAAGGGGTACGACGAGGTGGCCGACGCCATGGCGAAGGAGTTGGGGGTGACGATGGGCGAGACCACTGCCGACGGCGGGATCACCCTGACCAGCACGCCCTGCATCGGGATGAGCGACCAGGCCCCGGCGGCGCTCGTCAACGATGTCGTCGTCCCCAACCTGACACCCGAACGCGGGCGCCAGGTCATTCGCGACCTGCGCCGGCATCTCGACCCGGCCCAGCTCATCACAATGGTGGGCGATGGCAACAATGCGCACCCACTCGTCCACTCGATGGTCCGCAACAATATCCGCCGCAGGGGCCCGGTGCATTTCGACGGCTTCGAGTCCGGGTGCGCACTCGAACGCACCATCGACCAAACGCCGGAGAACGTGATCGCCACCATCCGCGCATCGCGGCTGCGCGGACGCGGCGGCGCCGGATTCGCCACGGGACAGAAGTGGGAATTCGCCCGCAACGCGTCCGGCGAACGCAGGTATGTGCTGTGCAATGCCGACGAAGGGGAGCCTGGGACGTTCAAGGACCGCGTGCTGCTGACCGAATGCCCGGACCAGGTCTTCGAGGGCATGACCGTCGCCGGCTATGCGCTGGGCAGCGATTCGGGCATCGTCTACCTGCGGGGGGAGTATGCGTATCTGCGGGCCTTCCTGGAGAATGTGCTCGAGACCCGTCGCCGTCAGGGCCTGCTTGGAAAGGCGATTCTCGGAAAACCCGGTTTCGATTTCGACATCCGCATCCAGATGGGGGCGGGGGCCTACGTGTGCGGTGAGGAAACCGCATTGATCAGCTCGTGCGAAGGCCTGCGTGGCGATCCGAAAAACCGACCGCCGTTCCCGGCCCAAAAGGGCTACATGGGCTGTCCGACCATCGTGAACAACGTCGAGACCTTCAGCGCCGCCGCTCGGATCATGGAGAGAGGCGCCAACTGGTTTGCGGAGATGGGATCGGAGCGCACAACCGGCACGAAGGTGCTCTCGATTTGCGGGGACTGCCGCAAACCGGGCGTTTACGAGGTGCCCTTTGGCATCACGGCCCGCGAACTGCTCGATATGGCCGACGCCGATAATCCGGGGGCCATGCTCATCGGCGGGCCCTGCCGCCAGATGATCGGTCCGGAGCGCTTCGGCGGGCAGATTTGCTACGACGACCTCGCCACCGGCGGGGCCATTCTCATCTTCAACCGCGCCCGGAACAAACTCGAGATCGCGGAGCATTACCTGGATTTCTTCATCGAGGAGAGCTGCGGCCATTGCACCCCCTGCCGCGTCGGCCTGGTCCTTCTCAAAGAGGTCGTCCACAAGGTCGTCAGCGGGGCGGGCGAGCCGTCCGATCTGGATTACATGCGCCGCCTGGCCAACGTCATCAGCCAGACGAGCCGATGCGGCCTCGGCCAGGCCGCGCCCAATCCCGTTCTGGGCGCCCTCCAGAACTTCCATACCCTCTATGCCGACATGGTGAGCGATCGCAAACTGGGGCTGCTCTCGACCTTCGATTTGTCGAAGGCGGTCGCTGACGCCGAGTTGCGGGTCGGACGGATGTCCCAGTATGTGTGAACGGAGAGACCAACCATGAGCAACGTCACATTTACCATCGACGGACGCGAGGTGTCGGGCCGGGCCGGGCAGACCATTCTCAAGGCGGCGGAAGCGTCCGGCATCTATATCCCCCGCCTGTGCGCCTACAAGAACCTCGTCCCGCACGGCAGTTGCCGCGTCTGCTCCGTCCGCGTCAACGGCCGCATCCAGGCCGCCTGTGTGCAGACGATCTCCGACGGCATGGTGGTGGAGAACGACAGCGCGGAGATTCGCGAATTCCGCACGGCGATCCTCGACATGCTCTTCGTCGAGGGCAACCACTACTGCATGTTCTGCGAGAAGAGCGGACTCTGCGAACTCCAGGCGCTGGCCTATCGCTTCGGGATCACCGCGCCGCAATACCCCTTCCTCAATCCCGACCGGCCCGTCGACCTCTCGCACCCGGATGTCTACCTGGACCACAACCGATGCATCCTGTGCGGACGATGTGTGCGCGTCTCGCAGGAACTCGATCACAAGAACGTCTTTCAGTTTGTCGACCGGGGCTACCGCAAGCGGCTTCAGGTCAACGGAGAGGCGCTGGCCGCCACCCGCCTGGCCGTGACCGACGAGGTCACCGCGTCGTGTCCGACCGGCGCGCTGATGAGAAAACGGGTCGGCTATGCCGTGCCGATCGGGCAGCGGCCTTTCGACGCGCAGCCCATCGGCGCGGGGAATCTCCAGACAGAGGACTCGCCATGAACCGGGATGTGCTCCTAATCGCAATCGTAATCCTAATCGGCGATCGAGGATTGCGATTGCGATTACGAGTGGGAAACTCCGGCTCATGGTCCCCATGCGCATTCAACCGTTGAATCTCCACGCCACCCATGAGCACCCCATCCAAACCGCGCGTGGCCACGACAAGCCTTTGTGGATGTTTCGGCTGCCACATGTCGATCCTGGACATCGACGAACGCCTCTTCGCGCTGGCCGACCTGGTCGAGTTCGCCCGTTCGCCGATCAACGATTACAAGGAGTTCGACGGCCGATGCGCGGTGGGGATCATCGAGGGCGGCTGCTGCAACGAGGAAAACGTCCACGTCCTCGAGGACTTTCGGAAGCATTGCAACATCCTCGTCTCGATGGGCGAATGCGCCATCAACGGCGGCATTCCGGCCATGCGCAACAACCTTCCCCTGCGGGAATGCCTCGAAGAAGCGTATCTGAAGTCTCCAGGAATCTGGAATCCCGCGGGCATTCTCCCCAACGACATCGAGATTCCGTTGCTGTTGCACCGCGTCTACCCCTGCCACGAGGTCGTCAAAATCGACTGTTTCATTCCCGGCTGTCCGCCTCCCGCCGACGCCATCTGGGACACGGTCGTCGCTCTCCTGACCGGCAAGCCGGTTACGCTGGCCTACGAGCGGTTGAAGTACGATTGATGAATCACCACGCATGACCACCACGACGTCATCCGCCCGCCCGGGCCCGACCCGGAAGATCACCATCCATCCGGTGACTCGCGTCGAGGGTCACGGCAAGGTGACGATCCACCTCGACGCCCGCAATACCGTCACCGAGGCGCGGCTCCACATCGTCGAGTTCCGAGGGTTCGAGCGGTTCATCCTCGGGCGGCCCTACTGGGAAGTGCCGGTCATCGTCCAGCGCCTGTGCGGCATTTGCCCGGTGAGTCACCACCTGGCGGCCGCCAAGGCCATGGACCGGATCGTCGGGGGCGAGCAACTGACGCCGACGGCGGAGAAGATGCGGCGCCTGATGCACTACGGCCAGATATTCCAGAGCCACGCGCTGCACTTCTTCCATCTTTCGAGCCCGGATTTGCTCTTCGGCACCGACGGCACCGCGCGAAGCGCGTTCGGGGCGCCGCCCGCTCAGCGCAACATATTGGCTGTGGCCGCCAGGTACCCTGATCTGGCGCGCCAGGGGGTCATGATGCGCAAGTTCGGCCAGGAGGTCATCCGCGTCACCGCGGGCAAGAAGATTCACGGCACCGGTGCGATTCCGGGCGGGGTGAACAAGAACCTATCGATCGCCGAGCGGGATGCCCTTCTCGAGGATGTGCCCCAGATGCTCGAATGGAGCCGGCGCGCCGTCGGCATCATTCGCGATTTCACGATGGCGCATCTGGACGAACTGCGTCCGTTCGGCTCGTTCGAGTCCAATCACCTGTCGCTCGTCGGCCAGGACGACGGTGCGTTGGATCTGTACCACGGCGTTCTGCGGGCTGTGGACTCGCAGGGGCAGCGCATCGTCAACGATGTGGATTACCAGCGCTACCTCGATGTCGTGGGCGAGGAGGTCCGCTCCTGGTCATATATGAAGTTCCCGTTCCTCAAATCGCTCGGTCCCAAGACCGGGTGGTACCGCGTGGGGCCGCTGGCGCGGCTCAATACTTGCGCTTTCATTCCCTCGCCCGAAGCCGAGGCGGCCCGGCAGGATTTCTTTGCCCTCACGCAGGAGCGCCCGAACAACATCACGATGTGCTATCACTGGGCCCGCATCATCGAGCTGCTCCACGCGATCGAGGTGATTGGCGGCCTGCTCGAGGACCCTGATCTTCAAGGAGACGATCTCCTCGCCCGCGGTCCCCGACGCGAGGAAACCGTCGGGGTTGTCGAGGCGCCGCGCGGCACTCTCTTTCACCACTACCGCGTCAACCGAAACGACGAGGTCACTCTGTGCAACCTCATCGTCTCGACCACCAACAACAACGAGCCGATGAACCGCGCGATCACCCGGGTGGCCCGGGACGTCCTCGGCGGGAGACCCGAAATCAGCGAGGGTCTTCTCAACCACATCGAGGTCGCCATCCGCGCCTACGACCCCTGCCTTTCCTGCGCCACGCACGCCACAGGGCAAATGGCACTCTCGGTCTGCCTCATCGGGCCGAACGGCGAGTTGCTCGAACAGCACGCGCGGCATTGAGTGTCCCCCCGATCATCGCCTGAGCCCGGATGTTTCGTGAAGCTTCGCGGTGTCTGACATCCGGGCTCCGGCGAATCCGCGCCCCGGAAAGGAATCCCAGAACCTCGTGTCCATTACCAGGAGAGCGACTGGGATTGCCTTGAATAGGATGTCAAACGCACGAGTTGCCATAGGTTTTGTGCTCCGGTCGGTTCCGTGAGAGGTCAGGCGTTATAAGTGCGATCTGGACGGCAGAACACGGCGGGCCTGGATAAGCGTGCGGATTCGATGCTCGTCGCGGATTGGGGACGCGGGATCGAGGCTGCCGATGCGCACGCGTTCGGACGCATGAATGAACAGCCGATCACCCAGGTAGATGCCGGTGTGGATTACCCTTTCGGGCCGGCCATCGGCGGCGCGGTGTCCGAAAAACAGCAAATCCCCCTTCTGGATCGTGCTCAGGCTCGGGTCGAGCGGGATCGCCGCGCCCTGGCGGGCCTGGTGGCTCGCGTTGCGGTCCAGGCCGATGCCGTTGAGGAAGAAGACGAACTTGGTGAATCCCGAGCAGTCGAAGCCTCTGGGAGAGCTTCCTCCCCACAGGTACGGACGGCCCAACATCAAGCGCGCGGCCCGTTCGACGTTCTCGGGCGAGGCCTCGCGCGATTGCCTCCAGGCAGCGTGGTCCTCAGCGGCCTTTCTCGGGAGATACCCGCTGCGATGATCGGGCAGTTCGACGCGATACCAATCGCCCGTTTCGCCGATTGTCCGCACCAGACACCCCATTACCACATCGGACACGGGCTGCGCGCTCGAATCCGGACGATCGAGGACGCGGTCCTCGAAGGCCGTGACCACGAGCAGGGCCGAACGATTCCAGGCCTCGACGTCCGAGGCGGTGCAGCGCTGGAACGAGCCTTCCTCCATCCAGGAGATGTAGCGGTCGGCGGTCTGGACCAGAGACCAGATGCCCGAGCGCTTCCAGATGCGAACGGAACGTCCCATCAATTCCTGTGTGCCCACCTCGGCCGTATGCTCCGGTTGCGCGCGGCCAGTGACAACGCTCAGGCAGACAAGCCCCCACGTGGCCTCACCCAACGCCGGGTCCGGCAACACGGCAATCCGGTCGTCGACTTCAAACCCGGCAGCCCGGACGGCGGCGAGGGCATCCGCCCTCGCAGAGGCGCTCGCGACCTCGCCCGTCAACACCAGTGCGCTGCCCCGACGCGTTGCGCCAACGTGAAAGAGACCAAGGTGAGGATCGGGGGCATGCTTTGTGCGGACCGATTCGAGCGCGCGTTCGAAGGCGGCGGGGACCACCGCGGCCGGCTCCCGGGAGGGAGGCGCGAGTCTCACGCCGGAAGGTGTTTCTGAAAGCGTTTGGGGCGACGAGGCCCTGCCTACCCTGCCTGCCGGCAGGCAGGCGTCGCCGCTCCGCACCGGTTCATGGTCATCGTGTACACCGTGGAGGGGGGCGCGGCCGCTGCAGCCCGCGCACAGAACCGCCAGTCCAGCGGCCAAGACCATGGAGACTGTCGAGATGCACCCGCGTCCGATGGGGCGCCCCCTTAGGGTCTGTGCAAAAATCAATTTCACTGAGCGGTTCAAAAAGCAACGGGTCGCTTCCCACGTGCCAGGAGCGTGCCCAACCGCCGGGCGGAGTTCAAGGCGCAACCGGGAAAAAGGATCTCGAGATCTCGAAGTCAGAGGATCGGGACTTTCTCCGGAACAACACCGAAGAACCGGTCGAGGTCTCGGTCGGCGTTCGGAACGGCCTCCTTGAGCACGGTCCAGTCGTCGAGCCGGGCGATGCGGGCGGTGTTGGGCTCGAGCCAACGCCAGAGTTCGACGTGGCCATCGGCGAAGCTCAATGCGCCGGCGTTGTGATGCCGGGTGGCGGGAAAACTGATCCAGGTCCAGAGCGCGGAATCGAAGAGCGTGAGGTAATCGCGGGCGTTGATGCCAAAAGCGCTCTGCTGAATGCTCTTCTCGTTTTCGTCGATGAACACCGCGGCGCGGGCCGGGCTGGGCCTCTGGACCTGCCCCAGCGTGTGCCAGCAAAGCACATACTCCGGGTCTTCCGGGGCGGGGCGAAAGTTCATGTACATGCTCATCGAGTAGCTGCGCGTGCGCGGCTGCCTGCCCTGGTCGCGCACGGTGGACTTGTCGGCCGGGCACCTGTAGATGCCGAGCGAGTGGTTGTAGGGGTACAAGACCCCGCGCTGGAGATGGATGGGGGTGGTGTCGGTCCAGGCATTGCCTTGCAGCCAGGACGTCGGATCGGACGTCCAGCCCTCACGGCTGCCGATATCGCCCGGGTTGAGCGCCACATTGCCAGGGAGCCTGTCGGCGTTGTCGTCCACGTACAACTGCCAGCAGAGCTGGAGCTGCTTGAGGTTGCCCAGACAGGCGGTCGCGAGCGCTCTCGATTTCGCCCGACCCAAAGCGGGCAAGAGCATGCCGGCGAGGATCGCAATGATGGCAATCACCACCAAAAGCTCGATCAGGGTGAATGCCGCCGGCCTTTGTGCCGCCGGGTCCAGTCGCACGCTTCGGCCGGGTCGGGACATGCCGCAATGCTCAGGTCGGTTTCGTTGAATCGGTGTCTGCATGCTGGGCCTATGGTTTAGGGGCGTCCGCGGGAGTCACGTTGAGGACGTCCAGGTTCAAGTCGGACGGCTGCGGTTTGAGGGCTTCGAATGCCTTGCGTTGCTCCGGGGTCAACTCGCGCTCGACATCGGCCACGAGGCGCCAGATCACGTTGGTGCTCCGTTGGACGGTCTCGATCCGGATCGCCTGCAGCTGGCGGACCGCGTTGTCCAGGTGGCTCTTGACCTTCGGGCGCTGTTCCGGGCTGGGCCGAATCAGGCGCTCGAATTCGCGGCTGACATAGTCGTTCCAGTTCTCCGGGTCGTTCCGCGCATCGATTTGCTGTCGTGCGATGCGATGACCGAGCACGGCCCCGATGCCGGCGCTGACGGTCACGAGGGCCGCCAGGCTGAGGGCAATCTTCCACTGTTGCCGCCGATCGCTCATAAGACCCCCAAAAGCTGCGCCACGGTGTTTTCCACGCCCGGATTCATGAGGGAAGCCGGCCGCGCGCTGCTGTATTCCATCGCCCCAAGCACCACCAAAACGCCGCTTACGCCAATCAGTGACCGAATGCAAAACCGCATCCAGAGATCCTCCGTCGTGCCGTTGGCGGACGCCGCCCGCACGGTGACGCGACGCGCAAAACCGAAAGCGGCGGCCTCGGGCCGCTCGACCCGAGCGGCCCGCGCATGCCGGGTCAGTTCTTGCCAACGAGATTCGAACGTCTTCATGGATTCACGGTTCCCGCAGAGCCTCCGCCAGCTTGCGCAGGCGTCGGCGGGCCCGAAAGGCCCGCACCTTCACCCCGGTCCGGCTCCATCCGGTCAGCCGGCTCGCTTCGAGCACGCTCTTTTGTTCCAAATCCAGGAGCCGGATGACATACCGATCGGCTGGCGTCAACTGCCCGAGCAACCGCTCGACGACCTCGGCAGCGGCGAGGTCGGGCGCCTCGGGCGCCTGCGCCTTCTCCGAGAGGAGGAACTCCACCCAGCCCCGCTGGTCTTCGCTCAAATCGCTCCAGCGCAATTCGGGCCGACGGCGCTCGGCCCGCAGGAGGTCCTGGCAGGTGCGGAGGGTCAGACGGGCTACCCAGTGCTCGAACGGCACGCCGCACCGCGCCTGGTAACGGTCCAGCCGCGCGAACAGCTTCAGGAACACCTCCTGAGCCACGTCCTCCTCGCTCAGGCGTGTCGGCAAATGACCCCGCACAATGCGGATGACCAGCGGATAGAGCCGCTCGACCAGCCCCTGCGCCGCGTCCGGGTCCCCCGCCCGGAGCCGCCGGAGATAGTCTTCCGCTGTCCATGCCTCGTCGGTCATGGGTTGCCATTCACACTAGGATAACGCCGCCGCGTGCGCGCCGGTTACATGTCGGGTGCTTCCCTCTCGCAGCCCACTGGAGAACTGACCCCCGAACAACTTGTACCCAGTCGTATTCGTAATCGTAATCGTAATCCTCGGTCGCCGATTGGGATTACGATGAGGAGAATCCGCCACATAGTCCTCGTGCGCATTCACCCGCTGAGTGTCGGCGCTTTACGGAATCCACCCCGCCCGGCGCACCGTCGCCCTTCTATTTGCCGATGCAAAACTGGCTGAAGACGACATCGAGGAGATCGTCGGTGGCGGTGGAGCCGACGATCTCGCCGACCGCATTGACGGCAATCCGCAGGTCCAGGGCCACGACATCGAGGGGCAAATCCCGGCCGAGTGCGTCCCTCGACCGCACAGCGCCCTCGCGCGCGCGCCTCAACGCGTCCTGGTGCCGGGCATTGATGATCACATCGAGCCCTTCGGGCCGAAGATCTCCCGTCCAGATCAGTTTCTTAAGCGTTTCCTTCAGGCTCTCGAGCCCCGCACCGGTCAGGCACGACACGGCGACAGTTGGAGTCGAGGACGCCACGGCCGACGGCAGGTCCAGACGCCGTGGCAGATCCGACTTGTTGAGAACCAGAATGCGTTTCCGGGTTTCGCAATCGTCGAGGAACCGGATGTCCTCGGCCTCAAGCGGCTCGGACCAGTCCAGGACGTGCAGCAACACCTCGGCTCGGGCCGCGGTTTCGCGGCTGCGCCGGATGCCTTCCTGCTCGATGGCATCCTTCGCGTGGCGCAGCCCCGCCGTGTCGGTGAAAACCACCGGCAATCCGCGGATGTTGGCGGTTTCCTCGATCGTGTCGCGGGTGGTTCCGGGGATGGGCGAGACGATAGCGCGATCGTGACCAAGGAGTTGATTGAGGAGGCTGGACTTGCCGACATTCGGGCGGCCGACGATCCCGGCACGCACGCCGCGCCGCAGAATCCTGCCCTCGTCAGCCGTCCGAAGGAGGGAATCCATGGAAGCCACACCGTCGTCCAACCGCACGAGCAATTGATCGCGCCGATCCGGGGCGATGTCTTCGTCTGCGAAATCGAGTTGGGCCTCGATATGCGCGAGGATGCCGAGCAGATCGTCGCGGAGGCGGCGGATGCGCTGCGAGAGCTTTCCGGCGAGCTGTTCCTGGGCGGCGCTCAGAGCCAGTTCGGTCCGCGCATGGATGAGATCGGCCACCGCCTCGGCCTGGGCAAGGTCGATGCGGCCATTGAGGAAGGCGCGCTTGGTGAACTCGCCCGGTTCCGCCAGACGCGCGCCAGCGGCCAGAACCGCCGCTAAAACCAGCCGCGCCGGCAGGGCCCCGCCATGACAAGAGATTTCAACAGTCTCCTCGCGCGTATAGGTCCGCGGCGCCCGCAGCACGGTGAGAAGGACTTCGTCAGCCAGCCGCCCCTGGTCGAGGATTCGTCCGAAGTGGACGCTGTGACTTGGGGCATGGCTCGGTTTGGGCGAGGAGGGGCCTGCGGGGACAAAGCAGTGGTCGGCCACTTCGAGGGCCGCCGGACCCGAGACCCGAACGACGGCAAGGCCGCCTTCCCCGAGGGGTGTCGAGATGGCGGCGATCGTATCGTTAAGCATGGGCGGACGCGAATTCACGGGGCGGAAGAAACAACGCGGTCACAACGCCCGCCGGCGCAGGGCGGAGTGCGCGTCCGCCCCATAACCGCGGCGAGACCGGGTATCGTGTTCGGCAGAGCCGTTCATTCGGGCGAAGAATAGCACGCCTCGATGCGGGCACGAGCGGGAACTTCGCGACTATTCGGAGGGCGCCAAGGTCCAGGAGCCGCTCATCGCCTTGCTGAGGGACCGCTAACCGCCGGGCTTCCGCTGCCAGCCGACCGAGACGAGGGTCTCGAGCGGTGGAGGTGGTCCCCCGCGCGCTGGAGACCGAAGAGGACCAGTTCCTTCAGGCTGCGGCTCGGGCCGTCCGGCCTCGGCCGCACTGGCTTAAGGGCCTGTGCAAAAATCAATCGGAAGTAATTCATGCACTGACGCCAAGGACTACGCCCTGAACCACGGTCACTACATCAGCAGCGAACCGAAGAAGGCATGCAGGCTGTCTTCGCCGAGACGTTCTTCTACCTGACCCTGCTGAACGAGCGGGAGACTCCTCTCCCCTCCGGGCCACCCCCCGGTAACGGACAACTCTAACACGTGGGCTGTCGCAAAGAACAGGAGCGTCGCGACAAATCCGACCGCCAGGAGGATCATCACTCCCCGAAATGCCGAAATCCTTTGCCCAACCCGCCAAAGCACGTAAGCTGAGATAAGAAAATCTGATCAAGCAGCTCCCGCCAGTCAACGAAAAACAGACCCTGAGATCTCCGACGCTCCGACTACCCCAGCCCATCCCCGAGGGCACTGCAAGGCGCACAGCAGCTCTCGCAACCTCGAGCCAGATTGATTGACGACCCCTTTCCGAGGCATGCGAGCTGTTCGATGGCTTCCTTTCTTCATGACGATTGCACAAGCCCGTGCTGCAAAAGCGCGATCCCCGCATCTTTCATCTGCCTGAGGGCTACGATGCAGAAAACCGATCCAACCAACGCAGCGAGAGGGCCGACTATGGGCACCACGGAGAAACACATCAGGATGCAGTACGCCAGGCTCAGGCCCTCACCGACTCGGTCTCGGATCGAACTCTTCTTCAAAAGGGCATTAAGCGATTCGGCGAGCCCGTGGAATGCGACAAAGTTCCAGTAGAAGTTGAAGAGTGGGATGAAGAGGAGTCCGACGGCCTTGACCGGAGTCGTGCGAGCTGTGTTTGCAGGTATCAGCGTCCACAGTTTATGCAGGATGAGACAATAGGAAACGACTGCTGCCACCGCGCAACAGAACCAGGACACCACGAGAATCTCGCCGCCAGTCAAGCGAAAGGGAACTGCGAAACCAGTCGTCATCAACAGGGGTAATAACAGAACTGCCCCGGCAAGCATACACACCCAAAACAGGGTGAACCAACTGCTGAGACGCTTAACATCGGTAACCGCCAGGAAGCGACCAGGAGAGGATGATTGACCAAGAGACAGAGGTGCAGCGGGGGGGCTTAGTGCAGCAGGCACAGACACTGCCACCGGGCCCTGTGCCACTGGACGAGGTGGCCGCTCAGGCACCTTGATCTTGACGCCGCAGGCAGGGCAGTCGATCGGAAGCCCGCAGCAACGCTGCTCACAAGCGATGTGCTGACCGCATCGTGGACAGGCGAACTTGAAATCGCTGGCGGAAGCTGGACCTCTGCTTCTCGACGAGGAGTCCGCCGGGGCATGCGGCACCCTGATCCTGGCGTGGCACGCTGGACAGTCGATTTGGAGTCCGCTGCAAACCCGCTCGCAGGCGATGTGCTGGCCGCAGCTTGGACAAGCGAACTTGAAATCGGTGGTGCTCAATGATTCGGTGTCGGCGTTATTCATAATCTGCCGCCCGGACTTCAGGAGGACGTCGAATTCAGTCGCTGCGGGTTCATGTGTGCATCAATCAACTCGAGTGGCGCGAATGACACGTGTCGCGCCAGCATCAGTGTCCCAGGCTCGTGGGCGCCGGCTGTCGCCCGTCACCGCGGGAAAGCAAAACCAGAGTTGTCCTTGTTGAAGCCGGAAGATTCCGTACGACGACTGTTGGCCCAACGGGCCGGCAAACTGCAAATCGATGCGGTGGGGCGACGTATTGGGCACCACGTAATACGAATATTCGATAGCCTCGTACCGGACACCGCTGTGGTCGCGGCTTGTCTTGATGTCGGCGCGTGGGCTGACGAGCTCGAAGGGGGTCATCCGGTCTTTTCTGTAGCGATGCAGGATGGTTGTGCCTGAGATCACCAGGGTCATCTGCGGCACATTCGTGTCACCCACGGGCCGGGCGAGCAGTTCGGAGGCGCCCAGCGAACCACAGCGCGAAGGATCGACCAGCCATGTTCCCATGATCGAGCCGACAACTCGGCTTTCCGAGCCACCGTGCGAAGGAGACTGCCAAAAGGGAGAGGCACTGATTGCGCCGGGAGAGGTGCGCGTCCGCCCTCGCGAGGCTCCGAAAAGCGGTTGATTCGCGCCAATTCGGCGTTCGGCGGCCTGCTGTAAACCACGCGATGCCTCTCCCGAGGGAATCCGCCGGGCAAGCCAAAGAGCTACGGTGATTGCGCCAAGCGCCGCCAAGACGACGGGAACACGCGAGCGTCCCAAGCTGAGGAGGCGCTCAAGCGCAGAGGGTCGCCGCTTCGGTGCAAGAAAGACCAGAGAACAGACCGGGCACTGGACGCTGGCACCGAGCTTGGCGTGGTGGACTTGGATGGGTGAATGACATTTGGGGCACTCGAAGCGATCGGCGCGCATCCGATCAGTGCCGGCCGCGGAGCCGTGGGGTGGGCTCGTGACAGGATCGGGCATGTCGCCACCGGCAGGAATGGAAGCTTCTTGCCCACAGGCCGGACAGGTGGTTTGCATGCCGGCCATATCCGGATCAGCACCGATCTGCCGACCGCATTGTGGGCAGGGAAAGGTCATGCGATGTGAGACAACGTCCTCTGAGGTGCTTCTTGCGCCCACAGCCCTGCACTCACCTGTGACCGCCTCGTGGACGTTGCGTCTTTCCTGAGAAGCACCAGCATGGCTGAGTCTGATACCACACGATGGTTGTTGCCTGCAATTCTGGTTTTCCAGTCGATCAGAACCAAGTCGGCAATCAGGCAATCAGGCAATCAGTCCTTTGTGATTTTATCTTTGACACTTGCACCAATTGGCCAAGAATTCAAGCCTTATTGGCCGACGCTTCAGATGCGGTTTGGTCGATGCCCGGTGCCGGCCTGAGAGCGACGGCGATGCCAAGGCATGAGGATGTTCTGCCACCACTGCGGGCAGGTCGTTGACGCTCCCGATATTCGGGCCGACGCTGCGGTCCGCTGTCCCCGGTGTCTGGTGCTAACCCACGTCCCTGGGAGTGCGACACGGTCCACGATGGAGCTTTCTGGGGCTTACCCGAGGGTTGGCCTGGGCTGGCCGGGATACGTGGTTATAGCGCTGATTGTCGCGGCAACGGCGGTCCTCTTCGTTTTTTTCCGGGGGCATGTCCAGCAGCAGGTGTTGAGTCGAGTCCTCCCGAGGGCCAGGCCGGGGGCAATCCGGGTGCTCCACTTTTATTGTACGAACGCACTGCCGGCCGGAACGAACAGTTCGACGCTGACTCTGGGCACGCCCAAGGAGAAGGCGGGCCGGGCCTACTTGGTCGTCCAAGTTTCCGTGGATTCAGCCGCGGCTGAGGTCGAACGCCTCACTGAACGCGAGCTCGAGGAAGTCAGACAGGCAAATCCGAACGCCAGAATGACAAACGTTTGGGTAAGTTGGCCGAGCGCCAGATGGTTCAGGATCGTCGGTCCGCGGCACGCTCTGTCCACAGCTTGCGCCCACCAGGCTGGCCCGGGGCAGTTCTCCGAGGCGCCGGCATGGAACTCACCACCATCCCCGGACAGGCCGGAGCGCGTTGAGTACACGGTTTGTTTTGAGGTCGAGCGGAGGCTGGCCGAGGCAGGACGGCTGTCCTTTCAATACAGGTGGAGGCGCCCCGTGCCACTCAAGCGGATCGAGGGGGAAGCTGGGACGTGAATCCCATATGTCCATACTGCCGCAGGCCAATCGAGGGGAACGAAGTACCCGAGTGCCCTGATTGCGGTCAGCCACATCACTTGCAGTGCTGGCTTGAGAACAATGGCTGTTCGTCCGTGGGCTGCTCGCAATCCCCTCGAGGCCGGGCAATCCCCTTGTCTGTGGCTGCCAATCTCCAGTGGGGTCCCAAGGGAGGGGTGGCCACGGGGCAAGCCGCGCCAGTGACGGACGTGGCGCAGTACGCAGCCAAGAACCGGAGTCTGTTCATGCTGTTGGGGCTGCTGCTGGGCGCCTTTGGCGTCCACAACTTCTACGCCGGTTACATCCTCCGGGGGGCCTTTCAGCTCGGGTTGACCTGCGCAACGCTTTTTTACGGAGGCATCCTCTCTTGGTGCTGGGCGCTGGTCGAGATCCTGGTGGTTTCCCGCGATGCCCTGGAACGGCCAATGGAATAGGAACCTGCTATGAGCCTCTTCCCCAGACTGCGCTGGGTCGTGTTGGATTGCCTCACGGGCAACGCGATCCTCGTCACCCATGTTCCCTTCTCCATCGGCTCGCAGGATTCCGCCAACCTGCCCCTGCTCGGACCGGCTGTCTTTGGGCGACATTGCGAGATCTGCCACACGAAGGAACACGGGTTTGCATTGATGAAAATCGACCCTGAAGGAGAGATGATCGTCAACGGCATGGCGGTCGATTTCGCCCCTCTGAGGCCCAACGAAGACTACTCGCTAAAAATCGGCAGGCACTTGCTTGTGATTCGGGGCGACAAGCACCCGGACCGGTGGCGACAGGCGGTGAATCATCTGGAATGGACGCTTTTCGCTCCGGGGTCCGCCACGGGCGAAGGCCCGCTGCCGTTGCCCGAGCTTTGCCGATACGCGACGGCGGAGGCCAAAGACCTGCATTCGTCGGTGATCCCGAAGGGGGTGCGCATGGGCTTCTACCTCCATCAAGCCATCGAGGCTGTGGGTGATGGTGGCTCACTGCGTCACGGACCGCTGCCCGAACCGGCTGCGGCAACGACGCTCATTTCCAACGATGGCCTTCCCGTGGCGGAATTGGTGGAGGATGCCGCGATGGCAACGACGCCACCTCTGCCCATTGCCGAACCGGTGGCCCCGCCTCCCCTCCCACCGGTGCCGTTGCCGCCCATGCCCAGCATGGCCCCGGAGTTCACGTCAGACGTGCCGATCGATGTCGGAGAGCCGTGTGAGGTGGACCCCAAGTGTTGGACCACGGGATCGAGAGTTTAAGTTAGGCTTTCCGAGGTCGCTGAGATCGTTGTTGTTGTCTTCTGTTCCGTTCTTTTCGATCCAGTTGGAGAAGAGAAAGTGATAACCCAACGTCATCCCTTTCCCCTCTCCGTCTCTTCGGGCACACTCTCTATAAC
>Ga0116173_1000543_pt1 | contig 35019 bp, 30 predicted proteins | sample AD_UKC085_MetaG_FD_89800 | JGI IMG/M metagenome (GOLD analysis project Ga0116173, IMG submission 89800) | Active sludge microbial communities of municipal wastewater-treating anaerobic digesters from USA - AD_UKC085_MetaG | ecosystem: Engineered > Bioreactor > Anaerobic > Digestate | place: USA...
ATCAATTCCCGGAGCAGGTCTTCCTTATCGTGAAAGAAATCTATTCTTTTTTCCGGAAGAATGATCTGGTATGCGGGATTCAATAAACGAACATCCGGATAAATCCCCATTTTTTTTAAAAGCGAATAGAAAAATTGATTTTCTCCCAGGCCCGTCCATGGCGTGATATGGCTGTGAAAAGGAATGCCGCCGATAACACAGGAACCGGTTGTTCCGTTTTCGGAAATAAGCGCTGTTTTGAGCCCGCTGTCCGACGCCGTTGCGGCCGCCGTCCATGACGAAAGATCATCTCCTATGACAATCACATCATACATCGATTAACATATTCCTTTACGAGACATTCCCCCGATCGTTCATTCATAGAAAACCGAGGGGGATATTCTGTTGGGAAAGCTATTGTTTAATAAAAACTTTTCTTCCTCTGATTTCAAGTTTGTGATCGGCAAAAAGCTGAATGGCCTGCGGATAGATCTTATGCTCTTCCTTTAATATTCTGACCGCCAGAGTTTCTTCCGTATCGTCGTCGAAAACCGGCACGGCGCATTGGCGGATGATCGGTCCCGTATCCACGCCTTCATCAACGAAATGAACCGTGCAGCCGGAGACTTTCACGCCGTAATCCACGGCCTGTTTTTGTCCGTGCAGGCCGGGAAAAGACGGAAGCAGAGCGGGATGAATATTCATAACCCTCCCGGGAAAAGCCTGAAGAAATCTCGGAGAGATGATGCGCATAAAACCAGCCAGTGTCACCAGTTCGACATCATGTTTTTTCAAGGTATTGATGAGCTCAGAATCAAAATCTTCTTTGTTTTTGAAATCGCCGTTTTTTAAGACAACACAGGCAAGGCCATGTTTTTTCGCCCGGGTGATTCCATATGCATCGGGATTGTTGCTGATGACGATTTTAATAACCGCCCGTAAAGTTCCTTTTTCAATGTGGTCGATAATTGATTGCAGATTGGAGCCGTTTCCCGAAATCAAGACACCCAGTTTCAACAAATCCGTCATATTCCTTTCCTAACTTTCAGAAATCAACACCTGTTGTTCATGGTCTTCTTTCATTTCGATAAAACCGATCAAATATGCTTTTTCGCCAAGGATTTGCAGGTGTTCGAGAACCGCCTGACATTCCTTCTCGGAAACGATAATCATCATACCGATGCCCATATTGAAGACGCGGAACATTTCTTTTTCGTCAACCTTGCCGATTCTTTTGATGACGTTAAATATCGGCGGGACAGGCCAGCTTCCCTTATGGATAACGGCGCGGCAGGCCTGAGGAATGATTCTCGGAATATTGTCGTAAAATCCGCCGCCGGTCACATGGACAAGGCCTTTGATGGTAAAGTTTTTGAAAAGATTCAGCAGGGGCTTGACATAAATTCTGGTCGGTTCCAGCATTTCCAGACCGATCGTTTTTTCCAGGCCTTCGATTGTATCGTTGACGTTAAGATTTCCTTTTTCGAGAAGAACCTTGCGGGCGAGCGAAAAACCGTTGCTGTGCAGACCGCTGGAGGCAAGTCCGATGATTCTGTCATTGACGCTTATCGTTGAACCGGTGATTAATTTCTCCGATTCCACGACACCGACGCAGAAACCGGCCAGATCGTATTCTCCAGGGGGATAAAACCCGGGCATTTCCGCTGTTTCACCGCCCAGAAGCGTGCATCCGGCCTGACGGCATCCCTCGGTAATTCCTTCAATAATATTGACGCTTTTTTCCACTTCAATTTTTCCGGTGGCCAGATAATCGAGAAAGAAAAGAGGCTCGGCGCCCTGTACAACGACATCGTTTACGGACATAGCCACAAGATCAATGCCGATGGTATCGTGTTTATCCAGCATTTGGGCAATGCGCAGCTTGGTCCCTACGCCATCCGTGGAGGAAACCAGAATCGGATTTTTTAAATCAACCGAATTCAAACGGAAAAGACCGCCGAACCCGCCGATGCCGGAAACGACTTCCTTGCGCGCCGTGGTTTTGATCGAGGCCTTGATTCGTTCCACGAACTCGTTGGCGGTGTCGATATCGACTCCCGCGTCTTTGTATGTAATATTTTCGGTCATACGTCCCCTGTGTGAAATTGATATTTAAGAATGCATAATTTTGTTTTGTCTAACGTAAATCAAATTTTAAGTCAATCATTCCTTGCGCTAGCAAAAGATATTTGTTAACAAAAAGCAACGGATTCACTGGAAATTATTTAGCAAGTTGGAATTTATTTTCTGTCGGAAAGCAACGTCATTAACGAACGTATCCGCATACGCGGGACGTATCCCTTTGTGGGAATCAGATTGGCCGGATTTGTAATGGGGGACTTATATGGAGGCATTAAAGGACATTCTGCAGAAAATTGAACACCCTCTGAATTTCGCTTTTCGTGACGATTACAAAAATCTTTCCAATATAAAAAATTTGGGGAAATCACTTTTCAATCTGCTGGCCCGATTGAAAAATTATTCATTTTCTCCGGATAATCAGGATATTAAAAATCTTTGCGATGAATTACTGGAAATATTTTCCGATTATGATTTTCAGAAGCTGGAACTGAAAAAAATAAAAATCGAGAAAGCCCGAAATCTATTGGCGAAATTGCGGGATGCAATCGATTATTCCCGGGAACAGGAATCTACGCATTCCCTTGATCAAAAAACTATGGAAAAAATATCGGATTTAAAAGAAGCCGCGGCGAAGCTGAACCTGCCGGTTCAATATCTGAAAGGCGTGGGGCCGAAAATGGCCGCTCGATTTGCCGCTAAAAAAATAACCACGGTGGAAGATATGCTTTTCTTTTTACCCCGTACTTACGAGGATAGAAGAGAAATCAGAAAGATCAACCGTCTGGAAGCGGAAAAAATTCAAACGGCCGTCGGGACGGTCATGAATACGCAATTTCGTCATTACGGAAAAAGGAAAATACTGGAAACCATCATTAGCGACGGCACGGCCAATCTGACGGCGAAATGGTTTAAGGGACAGATGTCTTATCTCATCGGTCTTTTCAAGAAAGGAACAAAGGTCATTTTCACCGGAGACGTCAGACCGGATTACGGTGGGAAACAAATGATTCACCCTGATTATGAGATTCTGGATGAAAAAGATAACGATAATCTTTTGAATTTTAAAAGGATCGTGCCCATTTATTCGGAAACCGAAGGGTTGCATCAGAAATATTTCCGCAAAGTGATGAATTTTACGCTGGATCATTACTCCCGGTATGTCGCTTCGCCGATTCCGGACAGTATCTGTGACAAACGTAACCTGATGAATATTCATGAAGCGCTTTTATCGGTCCATTTCCCCGGAAATAACGAGGATGTCGAAAAATTTAAATCTTCCGGCTCGGACGCGCACAGGCGCTTGATTTATGATGAATTTTTCTTTTTCCAGCTCGGTATGGCGATTAAAAAATCGGGAAGAATTCTGGATCAGGGCATTCCCTTCAAGATGGATGGAGACACCCTGAAGAAATTTTATTCCATCCTGAAATTTGACCTGACCGCCGCACAGAAACGAGTGATCGCTGAAATTCATAAAGATATGGCCGAAGGAAAAGCCATGAACCGGCTGCTGCAGGGCGATGTCGGCAGCGGTAAAACGATTGTGTCCATGGCGGCCATGATCACGGCTTGCGAAAATTCCTATCAGGCGGCGATTATGGCGCCGACGGAAATCCTGGCCAAACAGCATTTTGAAAATATCAGTTCATGGTGTGAAGCGTTGGGTCTGAAGGCGGTTTTACTCACCGGCAGTATGTCCAATGCGTTCCGGAACGAAGCGCTTCAACAAATCAAAGAAGGGGAGGCCAACATCATTGTCGGGACGCACGCTTTGATTCAGGAAAGTGTTGATTTTCATAAACTGGGTCTGGTGGTTATCGATGAACAGCACCGTTTCGGCGTCATGCAGAGGGCGACCCTGCGATCCAAAGGAATCCATGCCGATGTTCTGGTCATGACGGCAACGCCGATTCCCCGCACGCTGGCCATGACCGTTTACGGCGATCTGGATGTTTCTATCATTGATGAAATGCCGCCCGGTAAAAAGCCGGTACATACCGTTTCGCTGACGGAAAGCAAACGAGACAAGGTCTATCAGACCATCAGCGCGGAACTGGCCAAAGGTCACCAGGCGTTCATCGTTTATCCTCTGGTGGAAGAGTCGGAAACTCTGGATTTAAAAGACGCCACCCATATGTCCAAACATTTGCAGGAGGATATTTTTCCCGATTACCGCGTGGGATTGATTCATGGCAAGATGAAAGAAAAGGAAAAAGATGACGTCATGAAGGAATTTCTGAACAACAAAATTCAGATTCTCGTTTCCACCACCGTCATTGAGGTGGGCATTGATGTGCCCAGAGCTTCCTTGATGATCATTGAACACGCGGAACGCTTCGGCCTTTCTCAATTGCATCAATTGCGGGGCAGGGTGGGGCGGCGAGACATTCCGTCGAGCTGCATCCTGCTTGCCGGTTATAAATGTTCGACTGACGCGCGCAAAAGATTAAAAGTGATGGAAAAAACGACCGACGGTTTTGTAATTGCTGAAGAAGATCTGGCCATTCGGGGTCCGGGAGATTTTCTCGGCACCAGGCAATCCGGCCTTCCTGATTTCCGCATTGCAAGCATTATCCGTGACGCCCGTATTTTAAATGATGCCAAAGAGGACGCTTTTGCCCTTGCGGCGCGCGATCCGTTTCTGGAAAAATCGGAACATGCGATTTTGAAAGAAGTCCTGGTTTCCAAATGGCAGGGTAAACTGGATCTGGCCAGAACGGGGTAAATGCGGAGAGGCACTTTCTTCTTGAGAATAAAAGAGGTGGATGAAGAAAGTGCCTCCTTTTTTATTCGTTATTTTTTAGGCAGCAGCGTCAGTATCCTCGTGTAATGTGTTTTTACATTTTCCTCTTTAAACGGGAAATGCTGATATCGTCCTTCATACCATGCTTTTATCCCGTCGTCGTAGTGAGGGCTGGCGGGATTATCCGACTGGCCGGTGCTGTTGATGCCCATGAAAGGTTCATCGCTTCCGAAATCCACGATGATGCGCATGGCCGGTATCAACCACGTTTCAAAATCTTTTCCGGGATGATAGGCGGAAACATTGAGCGTGGTGTGATCACCGGGAGCAGGAAAGGGTCCGCGATCAAAATAACCCGATACAGATTTGACCGCTGTTTTTTGAAAGAATCCCATGTAATCGGATAGCAGCGTTGCATCGGTTCTCCAGTCATAGGTATGCAGCCTCCCCCATTGCCAGTTTGCCGGATCTTTTCCGCAGTTCTTCTCCAGCATGTCAATTGCATCCAGCACGGTTTGAGCGAGAATGTGGTAACGTTCTTCTTTTTCCGGTGTGTGGACGTTGTCCCAGAACGGGCTTCTTTTGCATCTTTCGGTCAGATGGTCGTGCAGCGATGAATAAGCCAGAAGAAACGTTTCCAGAAGCGATTTGTAGGCCCGGGAATCGGTTCCGCCCAGTTCGTCGGCAAAAAGATTTTTGCTCAGCGAAAACAGAAAAGCGCCGCAGAATGCCGCTCCCGCTGAATCGACGCGCATATTTCCATCAAAATCTCTAAGCAATGCGATTGCCTTTTGAGCGTCCTGCAACCTTTCAGAATTCCTCCAGGCGGAGCGCATGTTGTCCAATGTCTTTTTTTCCAGCAGCGCCGCTTTGATCACGTCGACGAAAATTGAATAGGTATCAAGCTGCATGGCGACGGCGTCGTCGGCAGTGTACGCGTTGACGCCTTTCATCATTTGATCAATGCGCATGGCCCTGTCCGGGTAATACCAGGACGATGAAAGGATGTAGGGGAAATCAGCCGGAACCGTTCGATGGTTTGCGGTGCCGATGTATCCTTTGGCGGGATTTTTCGAACGCGGATGCAACGATGGATGAAGAAATCCTTTCCAATCATATTCGCCTGTCCAACCCGGCGAGGGGCAAAGGCCTCTCCCTTTTTTGCGCAGGGGGAAACGTCCGGTCACCTGCCAGGCGATGTCTTTATGGTCGGCCATGACAATATTTAAAGGAATCGTCGAGGTATCACTGCCGATGATTTTAAGGACATCGTCCACGGATTTGGCAAACATGGCGTCAAAAAATAAATCCATCGTCCGATCCGGTTCACTGCCCGACCAGCTCAGAGCGATTCCCAGAGATTGATCAGCAGGCAGGGGAACAAGTTCATGGCGGGGCATTGCCGTCAATGCGTTATTTAAGATAACGCCGTGTCTTGTTTCATGAAACGTTCTCGTCATGAAGTCCTTTTCTCCTTTAATCCGAAACGTTTCCTCGCGGATGCCTGTTTTAATCCATTTGTTTTTATACAGGTAATAGAGACCGTCTGATTTTCGCTTCAACTTTTCCAGAAAAATATCCTGATTATCAGCCATGACCATCGTCATGCCGATGGCGATGTGGCCGTTGTATCCGGCAATGATGCCCGGTACGCCGGCGATCGCAATGCCGGCTCCCTGAATTTCGGGAGACTTTAAATACATCAGGTTCCAGATGGAAGGCATCGTTAAAGGCAAATGGGTGTCATTGGCCAGAATCGGTTTACCCGATTTGGTTCGTTTTCCTGAAACCACCCAGTTATTAGAAGCAGCCGTTTCCGGAATGAGAATCCGGTTGGTCCGGCCGATAACATCGGCCAGTTGCTCGATCCCAGAGGCCGTTGCTTTCAAATTCAAGCCGGCCAATTTTTTCATTTCCTTAAACGGCAAAGGTTCGTCGGGATAAATCGGAAAAAGCCAGGCCATTTTTTCCGGTTCGATTTTTCCGGCAACATTCAGCATATCAATTTCTTCGTGAAGATTTTGACTCAGGCCAAGTGTCAAAACAAGAAACACATATACGGAATCAATCGGTTCCCATTTCTCCGGTTTATGACCGGCCATCTTCAGCGTCATGGGAAGCGGTGAATTGTCCAGATAAGCGTTGACGCCATCACTGTACAATTTCAGCATTTTCTGAAGTTCGGGAGAAGCAGATTGATAAAGTGTCCGGGCCGCGCGATCCAGATTTAAAGACCGAATGTAAATATCCATTTCCAGAGTGGCTTTGCCGAGCAGTTCGGACAACCTTCCCTTGCCGACCAGACGGAATCCCTCCATCTGCGTGAAACGATCATGCCCGCTGACATAACCCATGGCAAAGATGAGGTCGTCCAGATTTGCGGCCTCAATCACGGGAATGCCCATATCATCCCGCCTTACGGTAACTTTTTGTGTCAGGCCGGGAACGATCTGTTCTCCGTCCATCGGCGTCAGGGATTTTTTGAAGGCGGTGTTGAGAAGAGGAGCGCATCCGGTTACCGTCAGACAAAATATGATTATCAGAGCGGCCATAACTTTTAAACGGAGGACAACGTTGTGATGGTCAATCATCGTGATATTCTCCTTGAAAGGGAAGATAGTGGACTGCTTTGATGCATCTTATTAGCCGCCTCATCAACTCGTCAAGGAAAATATTTTGAATCATTAAATAGCTAGTGTGTTTGCTTTGAGGCTTGACTTAAAAAAAAATGAGTTATAACTTTCCGGTGAAGAACATGAAACCGGAGAACGGCATTGCGAATAGGAATCATCGGCATAGGCGGTGTGGGTGGATATTTCGGCGGAAAGCTGGCGCGCGAATATGAAAAATCCAATGAACATGACGTCATATTTATCGCTCGCGGAAAACACTTGAAAGCAATTCAGAACAACGGGCTGCAATTATTTACGACAGAAGGGAATTATGCTGTCAGGCCAAAAATCGCGACAGACAATCCTGCCGGGGCAGGTGTCTTTGATGTGGCTTTCTTCTGCACAAAGAGTTATTCGCTGGAAAGTTCCGCGAAGGAATTCGGCGTTTGCATTAATAAAAACACCATCGTGATTCCGCTTCTTAACGGCGTGAACAGCGCAGAGAGACTTTGCCATTTGTTACCGCATGCTGATGTCTTAGGCGGCAGCGTTTACATCATTTCCCATATCGAAGGGCCGGGCGTCGTCAAACAGGAAGGCGGTGCCTGCAAATTGACATTCGGGACGGATAATCCCGAATCGATCAAAAAATATTCATCGATTCTGGATATTTTATTAAAGGCAAAAATAAACGTGGTTTTAACAGATAAAATTTCCGAAGTTCTCTGGACAAAATTCCTCCTGATGTGCCCGATGGGTTCCCTTACTTCGGCAACGGGGAAGACCTATGGCGGAATTTGGGAGGATCCCGTGCTTAGAAAGAAAGCCAGAGATATGATGCTGGAAGTGGTGGCCGTTGCCAGAACGCGTCATGTCAATTTGACGGAAGATGCGGTCAACAATGCAATGGAAATGGTTGCCGGTTTTGACTATAACTCCAAAACATCCATGCAAATTGATCGGGAAAAGGGCAGACAGACGGAAATTGATGCGCTCACCGCTTATCTCTGTCGGACCGGTAAAGAGTCAGGCGTTCCTACGCCGCTGCACGATGAGATTTATGCACAATTAATGTAGAGAATATGTTATCTGCAAATCAAAGGAGAAAATCAAATGAAAAAAATATTTTCGATAATATCAATCATATCCTTGTTTTATATTACCGCCTGTGCCGGTCCTGCTAATACGGTTGATGTTAAACAACTCGCAAAATCAACAAAAAGCTGGGATGGAGAAACCTTGCCTCAATATCCTCAGGGGCAGCCGGAAGTAACCATTTTGAAAATAAGAATTCCCGCCGGTGAAAAACTGGAAATTCATAATCATCCGGTGATTAATGCCGGTGTTTTGCTTCAAGGTGAACTGACGGTTGTTGCCGAAGACAATAAAACACTGCATCTCAAAGCAGGAGATTCCATTGTTGAACTGGTCAACAAGAAGCATTATGGAAAAAACGAAGGTACGGAAACGGCGGAGATTATCGTTTTTTATGCCGGAATTGAAAACAAGCCGATAACGCTCAAGTAGGCGATTCTGAAAAGCGCAGATTCTTTCTGCTAAATTCTCGAATTTTCAGTCGTTATTTCCTCCAAGATTAATTTATATTTAATTGACAAAGTGGCTGTATTTGTTATAGGAAAAACGTCTGGAAAAATCGGCCATTAAAAGAGAAAATTTATAATTCTAAAATAATTTCAGGTATGTATAATGAAAGAAATTAATGTCGGTTTGATTGGTTTCGGTACGATCGGAACAGGGGTTGTCACGCTGCTGAGGCAAAATGAAGAACTGATTACCAAGAAGTTAGGGGCAAAACTTGTTTTGAAAAAGATTGCCGATCTGGATATCGCCTCACCGCGGACTGTTAAAGTAAACCGGAATCTGCTGACCAGGGATGCCCGGGAGATTATCCATGATCAGGACATCTCCATTGTCATTGAACTGATGGGCGGGTACGAGCCGGCGCGGACGTTTGTTCTTGAGGCAATTGCCAGAGGCAAACACATCGTCACTGCGAATAAGGCTCTCCTGGCAACTTACGGCAATCAGATCTTCCCGACCGCACAGAAAAATGCGGTGGACATCGGTTTTGAAGCCAGTGTCGGAGGCACCATTCCGATTATCAAAACGTTAAAAGAAAGCCTTGTTGCCAATAGAATAAATTCCATTATGGGTATTATGAACGGCACCTGTAATTTTATTCTGACCAAAATGACGGATGAAGACAAACCGTTTGATGTCGTTTTAAAAGAAGCTCAGCGACTTGGTTTTGCAGAGGCTGATCCGACTTTTGACATCGAAGGAGTTGATACGGCTCATAAGATGGCAATCATTCTTTCTCTGGCTTACGGGAAAAAAGTCAACCTGAAGGATATTTACCTGGAAGGTATAACCAAAATCAGCCGCGAGGATATCGCCTTCGCCCGGGAACTGGGTTACCGGATAAAGCTGCTGGCCATCGCAATGCTCCGGAACGGTTCCGTGGAAGCGAGGATTCATCCGACCATGATTCCTTCCAGTCATCTGCTGGCGAATGTGAATCAGAATTTCAACGCGTTTCATATTGTGGGAGACGCTTCAGGTCCTGTATTTCTTTTTGGGCAGGGAGCCGGCATGATGCCGACGGCCAGCGCTGTTTTCAGCGATATCATGGATATTGCCCGCGATGTTTTGAACGGGAACAACGGACGGGGGCCTTTGCGTTCCATCGATGAATCGGCCATGACGCAGATCAAGCTTATTCCCATGGATAATGTCGAAACCAAATATTATTTCCGTTTTTCCGCGCTTGATCGTCCCGGGGTTCTTTCCAAAATATCCGGGATTCTCGGAAAATATAATATAAGCATTGAAGCCTGTATCCAGAAAGCCAGGGTGAAAAGAGGATCCGTGCCGATTGTTATGACAACGTATAAAGCGAAGGAAAAGGACGTTCAAAAAGCGCTTAAAAAAATCAACAGGCTGGACATTGTCCATGGCGAAACGATTCTGATCAGAGTCGAAGATAATTTAAACTGAAGAAATTATAATCCTATGAAGTATGTAATATTGCTTGGCGATGGAATGGCGGATTATCCGACCGGAAAGCTGGGGGGAAAAACTCCGCTGGAGTGCGCTTTTACCCCTTTTATGGATCAGATCGCTGCCGAAGGCACCATCGGACTGGTGGACACGGTCCCCGCAGGGATAAAACCGGGCAGCGACGTAGCGACGTTGAGCGTTCTCGGATACGATCCTCGTGAAATCTATACGGGACGCGGGCCGCTGGAAGCGGTCAGCATGGGAATAAAGCTGGAACCGAATGACGTCGTCTATCGCTGCAATCTGGTGACCATTGGTGATCAGGATTCTTCAAACCCGTTCATGGACGATTTCACATCCGGTCATATCAGTTCCGCGGAAGCGAAAGAGATTATTCTGGACTTGAATAAAAAGCTGGGCACCCCGCAACGGGAGTTTTTTCCAGGAGTGGGTTACCGTCATTTGTTTGTATGGCGTGATGCACCGTCGGCGCCGGAGACCACGGCTCCACATGATATTACCGGCAAACCCCTGGCGGAATACCTGCCTCAGGGGAATTCAGCCGAAGACGTGATGTCGATCATGCGGGAGGCGGCGGAAATTTTAAAGCACCATCCCGTCAATGCGAAAAGACGCGCGGAAAATAAAAAAGAAGCTAACGCCATCTGGCTCTGGGGACAGGGGAAGCAGCCCCAGATTATTCCTCTTACTCAGAAATATTCGATTTCCGGAGGTATGATTTCGGCCGTTGATTTACTGAAAGGCATCGGAATGATTACCGGCTTAAAAGTATGTCCCGTGGAAGGAGCGACCGGTTATATCGATACCAATTATGACGGCAAGGCCAAAATGGCGTTGGATGTTTTGAATTTCATGGATTTTGTCTTTGTCCATCTGGAGGCTCCTGATGAAATGGGTCATGAAGGCAACGCCGAAGGTAAAATTCGCGCGATTGAACTTTTTGATGAAAAAATAGTCGGACCGATCTTAAGTAAGATTGATATGTTCGGTGATTACCGGGTTATTGTTTTGAGTGATCATCCGACGCCGCTGGATATCAGAACGCATGTCAGCGATCCCAGTCCGTTTGCGGTATTGTCGTCGCGAAAAGAAGAAAACAGAGTATCCGGCGTGAGTTTTAATGAAATGCAAGCCCGAGAGAGCAAAATTTTGATTTCTCCCGGTCATCTGCTGATGGATAAATTTATCAATGACTGGAGGAGCGTTGTCTGTTAGCAATTTCTCCGATGTCAGGGTGCTGTTTGCCGATACCGATGCCATGGGTGTTGTTTATCACACCAATTACATCAAGTGGTTTGAACTCGGGCGAAACGCGTTTATGCGGCAGCTGGGCGTCCCTTACAGCGAACTGATCAAACTGAAATTGAATCTTCCCTTGATCAAAGCAAGCTGCGACTACCTAAAGTTTGCGACTTATGATCAAATTTTGATTGTAGAAACGGAGTTTGCTTATATCAAAAAAGCCTCCGTCAAGTTTAACTCTAAAATATGGGATGAAAACAAACAGAATTTGCTCGCGGAAGGTTATACGATTCACGTTTGCACCAATCATGAGGGAAAGATACGCAGAATACCTCAACTGCTGCTTGAGTTGATCGATAAATACAATATTAGCAAAGGGGAGTAATATGGCGGAAAAATTAACAAAACAAGATTTGGAAGGTCCGGATGCTTTTCAATCCACCATTGAATTAATCAGGGATTATATTTCTGACAACAAGAAACGCTTTTATTCCATAGTGACCGCAGTTGTTCTCGCATCCATTATTGCCTTCGGCATTTACATGTACTGGAGCAATTATCAGGACTCTGCCAAAGAAATGTATGCCCGAACGTTGACGATTGCCGGCAATGAAACACCTGAAGATTCGATGAAGAACATCGGGATTTTTCATGAGCTGATTGAGAAATATCCTCACAGTTGGAGCGCCCGGATGGCGCATTATCGCCTGGGAAATATCTATTACAATATGGGAGATTACGACAAAGCCATCGACAGTTACAAAAAATTTGTTGCTTCCAGAATTTCCGATAATGCCGGAATCAAGTTTCTTGCTCTGTCGTCGATCGGATATTGTTATGAAGCAAAGAAAGAGTTTAAATCCGCACTGGAGTATTTTGAAAAAGCACAAAAAAGCAATAACATCGGATTTGAATCAGTCGGTTTCAGCAATATTGCCCGTATTTATGAGCAAATGAATGATAAAAAGAACGCGTTGGAAAACTACAAAAAGGCGTTGGAGAAGGCGACCGATTCCTCGAAGACCGTTTTTATCAAGTATAAAATTTCTTCCCTCAGTTGATGTCCGGAGGTTTATCTTTTGAAAGTATTAATGTCAGGAAATGAAGCCATTGCCCGCGGCGCATATGAAGCGGGCGTCCGGTTTGCCGCCGCTTATCCCGGAACGCCCAGCACTGAAATTCTGGAAAATTTTTCAAGATATGAAGGTGTTTACGCCGAGTGGTCAACCAATGAAAAAGTCGCCGTGGAAGTTGCTATCGGAGCTGCGCTGGCCGGTAAAAAAGCTATGGCCGTGATGAAACACGTCGGCGTCAATGTTGCGGCGGATCCCGTCTTTACCGTCAGCTATACGGGCACCAACGGAGCTTTGGTCATTATCACCGCTGATGATCCTTCGCTGCACAGTTCTCAAAATGAGCAGGACAATAGACATTACGCCCGTTTTGCCAAAATCCCCATGCTGGAACCGGCTGATGCCCAAGAGGCCAAAGACTATATCAAGCTGGCCTTTGAAATCAGTGAAACGTTCGACACGCCGGTTTTTTTCCGTTCGACCACCCGTGTTTCTCATTCCAAATCAGTGGTCGATATCGGCGACCCCGATTCATGCCCGGACAGAACGGGGTTCTTTTTTAATGCGGGAAAATACGTTATGGTTCCGCACTGCGCAAGACTGCGCCGGGTGGAGGTGGAAAAACGACAGAAGGCTCTCCGGGATTTTGCCGAAACGTTTTCTGAAAACAAAATGGAAATAAACAATACCGCTGCCGGTATTATTACCGCGGGTATGCCTTATAATTACGCGAAAGAAGTTTTCCCCGATTATTCCTATCTGAAACTGGGTATGGTTTATCCTCTGCCGGAAAAAATGATTCGGGATTTTGCCTCTCAGGTGAAAAAAATATATGTGATCGAAGAACTGGATCCGTTTCTGGAAGATCAGATTAAAGCCATGGGGATTCAAGTCGTTGGGAAGGAAATCTTCCCCTACACCAATGAGTTTGATCCGGGAGTCATCAGGGTTTCTATTGATAAAAGTACAAGCCCGAATGTGTCTCCGTACAAGGAAAGTCTGGCGCCGCGTCCCCCCAATCTTTGCCCCGGTTGTCCGCACCGCGGTCTTTTTTATGCCCTTAAGAAACATAAGGTTTATGTTCACGGTGATATCGGATGCTATACGCTGTCCTATATGAAACCGCTGGAAGGATTGCATTCCTGTATCTGCATGGGTGCAAGTATCGGTATGGCACACGGGATGAGCAAGGCGCTGAAGGAAAAAGGGAAGGGGAAGGTCGTCGGGGTGATCGGAGATTCCACTTTTCTGCATTCCGGTATGACGCCGCTTTTGGATATGGTTTATAACAAAAGTGACGCATTGATTATCATTCTGGATAACAGTACGACGGCTATGACCGGGATGCAGGAACATCCGGGAACCGGTTATACTTTGATGGGGAAAGAGACCAAAAAAGTTAATTTAATAGATTTAGTTTCGTCTATAGGTATTGAAAATATAAAAGTTGTTGATCCGATTAACCAGGAAGAGACTCGTAATGCTATTAAGGAAGGGCTTGCCCAAAGTGGTCCTTCGGTTATTATTGCACAGAGACCCTGCGCGTTGTTCAAGCGCAGCAATATCAAACCGAAACCGGCATTGAAAGTCGATCAGGATAAATGCGAAGGGTGCAGAGCATGCATCGGGTTAAACTGCCCGCCGATTTCCTGGAAAAATGGCGTGACCAAAGAGGGATCCAAGCGAAAAGGCGTTTCTTTTATTGATGCGACTTTGTGCAACGGATGCGGTTTATGTGCGCAGGTATGTAAGTTCGGAGCAATAAGCTAATTTAACAGGTTAGAAATTACTTTTTTTGCTTTTTTAAAGTAAAGGAATTTAAAGCACTTATCCCACTTAAGGGGGTTAAAGAAATAAGATAGATGTCTGATTATGAAGTGAAAAGCATATTATTTGCCGGTGTCGGAGGGCAGGGCATTTTACGGGCCAGCGATATTATTTGTGAAGTCATCATGGAAGCCGGTTTTGATGTTAAAAAAAGCGAAGTCCACGGCATGGCGCAACGGGGTGGTTGCGTCACCAGTCATGTTCGCTACGGCAGAAAAGTCTATTCTCCACTGGCCGAGCCCGGAAGTATACAAACGCTTGTCTCATTTGAAAAGATGGAAGCACTGCGTTATCTGAAAGATGTCAGAAAAGACGCCTCCATCATCGTCAATACGGAAGAAATTTATCCTCCCGCCGTGAACATGGGGGATCTCCCGTATCCGTCTGACGCAGTCGGTTTTTTAAGAAACAATTATGGCCGAGTCATCAGCTTTAATGCGGCGGAACTGGCCAAAACAGTTGGAAACATCAGGACAGCCAATGTCGTGCTTCTGGGCGCATTATCCAACCATATGACCATCGATAAATCCATCTGGGAAAATGTCATTAAAAAATCGTTCCCGGAAAAGCTGATAAAAATTAATTTAGAGGCTTTTCAAATGGGAATTAATGCTTAAAATAATATCGCTAGATATCAATAAATAAAGGATAATAAATTTATGGCGGAAGATTATTATCAGGTGCTTGGTGTCGACAAAAAAGCTTCGGCTGATGATATCAAGAAAGCTTATCGGAAGCTCGCCTTGAAATGGCATCCGGACAAAAATCCCAATAACAAAACAGCCGAAGAAAAGTTTAAAAAGATCAGTGAAGCTTACGCTGTTTTGAGCGATACGGAAAAGCGACAGCAATATGATCAGTTTGGCTCCGCAGACCGGTTCCGACAGCAATACTCTCAAGAAGATATTTTCCGTAATTTCGATCTGGATGAAATATTGCGGAGTTTCGGTTTTAGCGGCGCACGCGGCGGCAGGACGACATTCAGAACATCCAGAAGGGCAGGCGGGGACGATTATGATGATCCCTTTGCCGGGATATTCGGTGGTATGGGCGGTGGCAGACATTATGCGAATCAACCCCAAAAAGGACAGGATGCAGAGTATAATTTATCCATTACATTAGAAGAGTCCGTATTTGGCGTCGATAAAAAGATTTCCTTTCAATTGGAAAACCGCATTGAAGATATTAATGTCAAGATACCTGCCGGTATAAGCTCCGGTAAAAAACTCAGGTTGCCTGGTAAGGGTTTATCCGGATATCACGGAGCTCCAAATGGTGATTTATATCTAAATATAAATGTCTTACCGCATCCGATATTCGCCCGAGACGGAAATGACCTGTATATTGAAAAAACAATTAAATTCACTCAGGCCGCTTTGGGTACGACCGTTGATATCCCAACGCTTGACGGAACAACCAAGAGATTGAAGATCGCCCCGGGAACGCAGAACAATACTAAAATAAGGATGAAGGGATATGGCGTTCCGGGATTTAAAGGAACCGCCAAGGGTGACCAATACGTTAAAATTAATATTGAAGTGCCCAGAAAATTATCCGATCGCCAGATAAAACTTATTCAGCAATTGGCTGATGACGGCATTTAGAAATAACGATCATAAATCAATGAGATAAATTTAGTTTAAAGCATCCGGCATTTGATTTATAAATTTAATTAATGTCCTATAAGATATGTTATGTAAACATAATATGCTGGTGGTCTATGAATTGTAATAGCAGCTCAGTTGTCTTCTTAATACCCTGTTTATATTCGACAGAAATTCAAAGAAGCTCGACATTACCAATTACGCCCATATCGGATCCGATAATAATGATAATTCCGCTGACTCCTGGAATTTTCATTCCATAATCCAGGGATTTTGTTATATCCGTTTTACGTTTTACGGTATTGCCGATAGCGGAAGCAGCTGCATCGGCTAATGTTGCTGAAGGAGAAAGAACACATACGGCATCGGCCCTCCCAAAGCTGATCGACGGACCCACTGTTGCCGAGGACGTGCAAACTCCCAAGGGTGTATCATCAGGTCTTATCATGAAGTTAACTTTATAACTTAAGGGAGAATTTCCGGCATAGACAGATACCGTCAACGTTTTCTTTGATTTTAAGAAAATATCACCGCCATTTTCGATAATAAGGTTTTCTGTCCGTTGCAGGAGATCATGACCGACAAATTCAGAGACAGCTCCGGCAACGCCCGCCATCGGACCTACCCCGCAAATTTTAGCCTGAGAAAGCATGTCTTTAATGATGGGTGGTGCAAAATCATCCTCAGCTAACGGCAACAAAGAAGTTCGAAAATTAGGGTGTTTTCTGATATAGGTTTCCAAATAATGACGGTGTTTGGCAAGAGATTGAAGAGCCTCCCGGGAAAGATTCGTGTCGGAGCTGATTAATAAATCACTCTCGGCTATGCTTACGTTATAAGAAAGAAGATTATCCTTATTAATTAATGACCTGTATGTTCTTTCTTCATCATGCTTCATGCTTGATATATCATCAATAAAAGGCTTAATTGTAAATTGTGGCGCCCTGCCCCAGTATACTGTCCGCTTCTTTTTTCAGTTTATCATTGATATCCAAACGAAGTTCATCGCCGAGGTAAACAATAGTTTCGCTTTTTCCGTTCAGTATGTGCATGTAACCTTCGTATTTACCGTGGAATTTCTTAATGGAAGATATCAGCGTGGAGATATTTTCAGTCGATACCTTGCTGGCATCAACCATAAAACGGACCTGTTTATAGGGATTTTCCAAAGCTATGGCCAGTGAAGTCACCTCCTGGGCTATTAGAGTGATTTTCTGACTTTCTTCGCCGCCGGATATATCAAGTGTTCCTTTAATAACAATCGGTTCATCTTCGTGAAGAATATTATAATATTTTTTGTATAAGTCGCTGAAAAATAAAGTATTTATAGATCCATGCAAATCTTCAAGGGTTATGTAACACATTGTTTCGTTTCTTTTGGTTTTCCGTTCATTGATTGCGCTGACCACGCCGGCTACCGTTACGCTTTCCTTGTCTCTTCTGGACGTTAAATTTCCCGAATCGGCATCCGTAGCGAATTTGAGACGGTCGGCGAAACGAAGCAAGGGATGTCCCGTGATGTAAAATCCCAAAGCTTCTCTTTCAATGGAAAGCAATTTCTTATGATCCCATTCGGGCATGTCTGGAATCTGATAAGACAGCGCTCCGTTTTCTCCGGATGAGGAATCGGATTCAAGCTGATCAAAAAAGCTTGACTGATTGCTTTGTTTTTCTTTTTGGCTGCGCTGAACTTCCTCCATAGCCTGTTCATAGTATTCAGTAAGCTGGCTGCGTTTGTATCCGAGTGAATCGAAAGCGCCGCATTTGATCAAACTTTCAATAACCCTTTTGTTGACCCGTCGTAAATCGACACGGCTTAAAAAATCTATGAAGGAATTAAACTTGCCCTCCTGACGGACGGAAATGATCGAATCAATGGCGGCTACGCCAACATTCTTGATCGCCGCCAGTCCAAAACGGATATTTTCTCCCGAAACGGCAAAGTCCATTTCCGATTCATTGATATCCGGCGGCAAGACATTGATTCCCATTTCCTTGCAGGCGTTCATGTGCTTGATAATTTTATCGCGGTTGTCTTTTTCGCTGGTCAGCAGGGCCGCCATAAATTCCACAGGATAATGGGCTTTAAGATAGGCCGTCTGATAAGCAATGATCGCATAGGCTGTGCTGTGGGACTTATTGAATCCGTATGAAGCGAACGTTTCCATCTGTTCCCATATTTTTTTTGCCTTTGCTTCATTGATTTTTCTTTTCAGTGCCCCATCAAGAAACTTGGGCTTTTCCTTCTCCATCTCCGCCGCTTTTTTCTTGCTCATGACTTTGCGCAGCGTATCCGCTTCCGCCATACTGTAACCGGCAATGGCGCTGGCAATCTGCATGACCTGTTCCTGGTAAAGAATAATACCGTAAGTTTCCTTCAGGATTTCTTCCAATTGAGGCAATTCGTAGGAAATCTTTGTTTCTCCCTGTTTACGCGAGGTAAATTCCGGCACCATTTTCATCGGGCCGGGACGATAAAGCGCTATCAGAGCGATAATGTCTTCAATGCAATCAGGTTTCAACTTGACAGCGACATCCGTCATGCCCGTGCTTTCCATCTGGAAAATGCCGTCCGTTTCCCCTCTCATGAAAAGTTCATAGGTTTTTTTATCATTAAGAGGAAGGGTGTCTATATCTATTTCAAGGCCTTTGGATTCTTTGATAAACTTAAGCGTATTCTTAATAACGGTCAGGGTCTTAAGCCCGAGAAAGTCAAACTTTGTCAAACCGACTTCCTGGATATCGTTCATGGAATACTGAGACACCACGTCATCTTTGGATGAACAGAGAGGAACTCTTTCCACAAGAGGGACATCGGATATGACAACGCCCGCGGCATGAGTCGAAGAATGGCGGTTTAATCCTTCCAGAATCCTGGACAACAATAAAAGTTTGGCTACGGTCGGATTGTTTTTTTCTTCTTCAGCAAGACGAGGCTCCTGTTTGATCGCCTCATCAAGGGTGATGTTAAGAGGCATGCTGGGAATTAATTTCGCAATCCTGTCGGCTTCACTGTAGGGAATATCCAGCGCGCGTCCCACATCGCGAATAACCCCTTTCGCCTGCATTTTCCCGAAGGTGATAATTTGCGAGACCTTGTCCTGACCGTATTTTTCAGTAACGTATCTAATGACATCGTCCCTTCCTTCCGGACAAAAATCAATATCGATATCCGGCATGGTTCTGCGGCTGGGGTTCAGAAATCTTTCAAAAAAAAGATTATAGCGGATCGGATCAATGTTGGTGATTCTGATTGCGTAGGCCACGAGACTTCCCGGGGCTGAACCTCTTCCGGGACCAACGGGAATGTCGTTATGTTTGGCGTGTTTGACAAAATCGGAAACAATCAGAAAATATCCCGCAAATCCCATATCCTTGATAATTTCCAGCTCCTCATTAAGCCGTTTTCTATACTTTTCCCTGAGGGCGTCTTCGTCGCCTTTGTTATTTTTCAAAATGACGGGGAAAATTTTTTCCAGCCCTTCCCTCGCCTTTCTCTCCAGATATTCATTGAGTGTTTCTTCCGGATTTTTGACTTCAAAATTCGGCAGAAAGAATTTGCCTTTTTCCAGAGAAAAATTGCATTTTTCCGCAATGCTTACGGTGTTCGACAACGCTTCCGGTGTTTCAGCGAAAAGCTGGTGCATTTCTTCGGGAGATCGAAAATAAAACTGATCCGTGCTCAAGCTCATGCGGTTGGTGTCTTTGATGGTTTTACCGGTTTGAATACAGAGCAATACATCATGGGCCTCGGCATGCTCACGTTCCAGATAATGGCAGTCATTGGTCGCGATCAGCGGAATCGACAGGTCTTTGCTGATTTCAATGAGTCCGGCGTTGGCAATTTTTTGTTCCGGAATACCGTTTTCCATGATCTCGAGATAGAAATTTCCCTCACCGAAAATCTTCAGATACTGACGGGCAGCATTTTTTGCTTCGTCCATATTACCCTGAAGAATCAAGCCGGCAATTTCACCTTGCAAACACGCACTGGAGGCAATGAGTCCTTCGTGGCATTCATTCAAAAGTTCTTTATCCACACGCGGCCGGTAATAAAAACCTTTTAAGAAAGCGGTTGTTGTCAGTTTCATCAGATTTTTATAACCCTGCAGGTTCTTCACCAGAACAATCAGGTGCCGGGATGTTTCACCGGCGGTTCTGTCCGTCAGCTTGTTCGGTGCCACATACAATTCAGATCCGATGATCGGCTTTATCCCGTGATCAAAAGCCTGTTTATGGAAATCAACCGCTCCATACATATTTCCGTGATCCGTGATGGCGACGGCAGGCATTTTGAATTGACGTGCCTTTTTGAAAACATCATCCAGGCGAATCATGCCGTCCAGAAGGCTGTATTGAGTATGAAGATGAAGATGCACAAAATCAGAGTGTTTCATAATTGCACTTAGAAGATATAAAAAATCAGAGAAGAAATATTTTTAATCCAGCCAGTAATTGGGGGCTTCCTTGGTGATGATTACGTCGTGAACGTGGCTTTCTCTCAGTCCCGCCTGCGTAATTTTAACAAATCTGGCTTTCTTAATCATTTCCGGAATTGTTTTACAACCGACGTAACCCATGCCGGCTTTAAGCCCGCCGATGAGCTGAAGAATACTGGCGGAAAGTGATCCCCGGAAAGGAACCCGGCCTTCGATTCCTTCAGGAACGACTTTTGCCGGCCCTTCAATGTCATCCTGATAGTAACGATCCCTGCTGCCCATTTTCATAGCTTCCAGCGAGCCCATGCCGCGGTATACTTTATAACTGCGTCCCTGAAATAAAATAGTTTCTCCCGGGCTTTCTTCCGTGCCCGCAAACAAACCGCCGATCATGACGCAGCTCGCTCCCGCACCGATGGCTTTTACAATGTCGCCGGAATATTTTATTCCTCCGTCGGCAACAACGGGAATGCCTTTCTTGGCAGCGATTTTGAACGTGTCTCTGATTGCGGAAATCTGGGCGACGCCGACTCCGGCAATGATGCGTGTCGTACAGATCGATCCCGGTCCCACACCGACTTTAATGGCATCCACACCGGCATCGATCAGCGCTTTTGCGCCTTCGGCAGTTGCCACATTTCCGGCAATCAACTCACATTTGGGGAAATTGGATTTTGTCGCTTTGACGGCTCTGATAACGCCTGCGGAGTGTCCGTGCGATGTGTCGATAGCGATGACGTCCGCGCCGGCGGCCAGCAATGCTTCAACTCGGGTTTCCCGGTCTATGATTCCGACGGCGGCTCCCACTCTTAATCTACCCAGAGAATCCTTGCAGGCGTTCGGATACTTTCTTATTTTTTCGATATCCTTAATCGTGATCAGTCCTTTGAGCCGGTATTCGTCATCAACAACCAGCAGCTTCTCGATTCTGTGTTCGTGAAGCAGTTTTTTGGATTTTTCCAGAGAAATATTGGAAGACACGGTAACAAGATTTTTCTTGGTCATCACATTAGATACCGGCTGATCCAGATTTTCTTCGAATCGGAGGTCACGGTTGGTCAGAATACCCACCAGCTTGCCTTTCTTAACGACCGGCACTCCGGAAATCGAATACTGGTCCATTAATTTTAAGGCGTCGCTGACTTTCCGATCCGGTTCGATCGTGATGGGATCGACGATCATTCCGCTTTCCGATTTTTTTACTTTATCCACTTCAATTGCCTGTTGCTCGATGCTCATATTGCGATGAATGATGCCGATGCCGCCTTCCTGAGCCATGCAAATCGCGGTGCGCGATTCGGTGACCGTATCCATGGCGGCGGAAACGATCGGGATTTTCAGGGATATATTTTGGGTCAGCGATGTGGATGTATCGACATCTTTTGGCAAAACATTGGAATCTGCCGGAACCAGCAGCACATCATCAAACGTTAACGATTCTTTTATTGTGTCATCGAGCATTTTTGCCTCCGTTTTTATTATCAATGATCATGTTGGAATACGTGCATATTAGCCGGATAAATCTTCATCAGTCTGCCGCTTGCCGATTCTATTTTCCGGAATCGGCCGATGGGGCCTCTGCAGTCTGAACGTCGGCAATGAAATATTTGTCGCCGTTTAAATTTATAAAAAAGCAGTCGCCGCTGTCCGACGCTTCGATAAATTCAGCAAGCTGATAATAACTTTTGCGGGAAAAACGGGCGACGAATTTCCCTTCTTTCACCCGGCAATAGAGGACATTATCCGGACCTTCGCTGAGAGTGTTCATCTCCAATATTTCGCAGGAATCGTCGTTGAGCACAATTTCAATCTGTTCACGGCCGCTGAGAGGATTTTGAGTTTTATAAACAACTGATACAACAAACACCGTATCTTCAACGTCGAGATAACTGCGTTCCTGTCCGAGTTCAATGAGGTATCTGCCACATTCATCCATGTGCAGATGTTCGTAGAAGATGTGCAGAATTTCCTTGCGAAACATGTGTGCGCCTTTATAATACCACACACCATCTTTGTCTATCTTTATATCAAAACTTTCCATCTTTTTTAAAAATTTTTTCTGCTGTCCAGTAATATGGTAACCGGACCATTGTTGATAAGTTCGATTCTCATCATTTCCTGAAATTTTCCGGTGGCCAGATCGGATATCTTTCCCTTTGCTTTGGCTACAAAATATTTATAAAGCGTATTGGCTTTATCCGGTTCTTCCGCGGCGGTAAATGACGGACGTCTGCCCTTCACACAATTTCCCAATAGTGTAAACTGGGAAACAACCAGCATGGCCCCTCCCGTATCCAGGAGAGACCGATTCATCTTGTCCTGCTCATCCTCGAAAATACGGAGGTTGACAGCTTTCTCCAGGATATAATCGGCGTCTGCTTCGGTGTCTTCTTTCTCCACACCTAATAAAACAAGAATTCCTTCTTTGATGGATGATAATTCCTGATGATTAATGGTGACGCAGGCGCGATCTACTCTTTGAATAACGGCTCGCATTGGCTATTCCGTAAACAAACTTTTCTTTCTTTAACAATAAATCGTTTCTGATTCAAGTTTTTTCTCTGAAAAACGGTTAAATCATTTTTATTTAAAAGAATTCATTTTTCTTGACAGGCATAATTTTTGTTGTTAAGGACACGCCGGTTTAAAAATACAGAGGCGTTTGTGGAATATCGTTGTAAAATTTTCATTTCCTGTAACGTCTAAAAAACAGAATCATACAAGGGGGTTATTTAAATGATTTGCAAGACAGTTAAAGCTGGATTTGATTGCGCTTTTATGTCCAAAAACGGTTGTGGCTTTGTGAACGGCAGTTGTCAGGTTGTAATTGATAAATGCGAAGGTTGCGCAAAAATATTGGAGTACGAATCAAGCAAATATTGCAAGGTTTATCCTGATCCGGCCGGGAAATGGATGAGCGGACGGTGTCCGACCGCCACTCATGTTAAGCTGGAAATCAAAGAAACTCAGAAAATCAATCCGCTCAAGGCTTCCAAGCGAGCAAGCAAGAAAGCATAATAATATTTATACATGATATAAAAAAGCCAGCTTATGAAAGCTGGCTTTTTTATCAACTGACAAGTTCTCTGATTTGCTGTAATTCCCGTCTGATGCGCATCAAAAAAAGTTTTTGTTTTTCACCGCTTTTTTCTTCGGGTTCTTCATTATTACGCATTTTATGAAGCTGCTTTTTCGCACCATCAATGGTGAAACGTTGAGCATAAAGAAGATTTTTGATGGTTAACAATTCCTGCACGTCTTTTTTCCTGTATAATCGTTGTGCAGTTTTTGTTCGTACGGGATTGACCGTCTTGAATTCGGTCTCCCAGTATCTGATGACGTAAGGTTCCACATTGAGAATTTTACTGACCTCGCCAATGCGGAAATAAGCCTTGTCGGGAATTGTCGTTTCCATAAACGTCCCCAAATCTCTTAGACTGAATCAAGCGGCGGAACTTGAGCCTTAAACCATTGTGTCCTGAGCAGGAAAACGCGCGCTTGAATGTTGAAATTTAATTCAGGGCTTTACGCAGTACCTGAGAGGATTTGAATGTAAGCACTCTCCTGGCCGTAATGGATATTTCCTGTCCGGTCTGGGGATTACGTCCGCGGCGCGCTCTTTTTTCCTTGACCAGAAAATTTCCGAACCCGGAAATTTTTACTCTTTCACCTTTGGCCAGACAATCTTTGATAATGTCAAAAACGGATTCGACGATGTCTGAGGAATCTTTTTTGGAAAAACCAAGCTTTTCATGAACGTTCTGAATGATATCAATTTTCGTCATTTTTTACCTCCATTTTAACTTTATGAATTTTATGATCTTAATTTTGCACCTGTCAAACTGACGGTCTTCTGCACGATTCTTTCATGAACAGCGCTGGCTTCTTCATCAGTTAATGTTTTATCGGTGGCGCGGTAAGAAAATCGCAATCCCAGACTTTTTGTTCCTTCCGGAATTCCTTTTCCCATATATATATCAAAAACGCTAACATTTTCAAGCAAATCTTCCTTCTGTTGCCAGACAATATTGATCATTTTATCAGCTTCCATCCGTTCGGAAACAACGAAAGCGGCATCACGCGTCACAGAAGGATATTTCGATAATTCCTGATAGAAAATTTTGCTGCCCCTGTAAATATCGCATAAAATATCAAGATTAATTTCAAATACATAGATATTATTTTTAGAATCTATTCTTTCGAGAACATTCGGATGAATTTCGCCTGCCACACCAATTTGCCTGTCGTTGAAAAGAATTTTGCAGGCCTTTCCGGGATGAAGGAAACATTCATCCATCGTGGCAATATAGTGGCAATTCGTAATTTTCAAATCATGAGAAATATTTTCCAAACTGCCTTTTAACGTGTAAAAGTCAACCATTTTACCGGAGTTCCAGAGATCATCCGTGATTTTCCCCGTGATGAGACCTGACAGCATGTTTCTTTCTTCCGGCAGTTCCCCGTCCCGGCGATGCAAGAAAATTCTGCCGATTTCAAAAATTTTTAAATCAAAAGAACCATTGTTGGCGTTTCTTTTTGCCGCCTCAAGCAAACCATAAACCATGGTTGTCCGCATGGCGGAGAGGTCCTCTCCCAGCGGATTTTTAATTCTGACAAAATTACGTCTTTCGTCGCGATCAGATAGAGAAAGCATATCCGCCGCCTGCGGTGTGCCAAAACTGTAGTTAATAATCTCCGTAAACCCGTCACCGATAAGCAATTGACGGATTTTTTCTTCCAGATCAAGACGGGGAATGACTTCCATTTCTGTTACGGACACATCGGGTAGAGTCACCGGTACGCGATCATAGCCGTAAAGTCGGGCGATTTCTTCAATGAGATCCACTTCTCTGGAAATATCGACGCGACATGTCGGCGGTGTAACACAATATCGTCCCTTCCCTCCCGGCTTTACAATCATATCGATTCCACGCAGTATCCGGACCACATCTTTTGCTTCAATATTTGTACCGATGATCTGATGGATTCTTTTCATTCTTAAAGGAATGTCCTCAATGGCGGGAATTTTCCGTGGATACTCATCAATATAATTCTTACAAACAGAGCCCTGGGAAAGTTCCGCAATGAGTTGCGCTGCCCGATTAAGCGCTCTGACGACACCTTCGGGATCAATGCCTCTTTCAAAACGGAAAGCGGCGTCGGTGGGCATGGCCAGTTTGCGGGCGGAACGCCGGATGGATGGCGGATTGAAATAAGCGCTCTCCAGAAGAATCATCCGGGTATCATCCTTAACCTCCGAATTGAGACCGCCCATAATTCCACCGATGGCGACTGGCTTGACACCGTCGCATATTAATAACGTATCGGCCGGCAAGACTCTGCTTTTGCCATCCAGCGAAATAAATTCTTCGTTTTCCTTTGATTTGCGCACAACGATTCTTCCTTCTTCCAGATAGCGGAAGTCAAAGGCGTGCAACGGCTGTCCCATCTCCAGCATGACAAAATTGGTGACATCAACAATATTATTGATGGCGCGCAATCCTGCCGCTTCCAGCCGGACTTTCATCCACAAGGGAGAAGGCCCTATGTTAACATTTTTTATGACTCGTGCGGTATAACGGGGACAAAGATCGGAATCGATTATTTCGACAGAAGTCAGCGGATGAATGTCTTCTGCTTTTTCCTTGATTTTCACGGTCGGCAGTTTCATTTTTTTGCCGGTTATGGCCGCGACCTCTCTGGCTATGCCAATCATGCTCAAACAATCGGAACGGTTGGGTGTAACATTGACGTCTAAGACAATGTCTTCAATATTTAAAGCCTGTTCCAGAGGAAGGCCGATCGGTATATCCGAAGATAATTGCATAATACCCGACTCATCGCTGCCGATTTCCAGTTCCGCCTCGGAACAAAGCATGCCGTCTGATTTTTCACCGCGCAGAACGGATGATTTGATGGTATAGCCTCCTGGAATGACAGCGCCGACTCTGGCCAAAGGAACAACATTTCCCGGCGCAATATTCTTTGCGCCGCAGACGATCGGATAGGTTTCCGTTCCGTCGCTGACCTCGCAAAGAGAAAGTTTGTCCGCGGAAGGATGAGGCTTGACCGAGAGGATTTTTGCCGTGACAACGCCGCTGAATTGAGGACGGATGGTTTTAATCTCGTCCACTTCAAGACCGGCCATAGTCAGTTTGTCGGCCAGTTCTTCAGCCGTCAATTCCATATCAATATAATCTTTAAGCCATTTGATACTGACCAGCATAAAGAAAGAAGTCTCCTAAAATTGTTTGAGGAATCTGATGTCGTTTTCAAAGAATAAACGAATGTCGGAGATGCCATACTTCAACATGGCAATGCGTTCCAGACCGAGACCGAAAGCAAAGCCGGTATATTCTTCATAATCGTAATTTACATTCTGGAAAACGGCCGGGTCCACCATGCCTGAGCCGAGAATTTCCAGCCAGCCGCTTTGACCGCATACCCGGCAACCCTTCCCGTTGCATATGACACAGCGGATATCCACTTCAGCCGAAGGTTCCGTGAAAGGAAAGAAACTTGGACGAAAACGCAAGGTGGTTGAACGTCCGAAAATCTTTTTAAGAAATGCCGTCAGGATTCCCTTCAAATCGCCGAACGTGACGCCTCTGTCAACCAGGAGGCCTTCAATTTGATGAAACATCGGAGTATGGGATATGTCAGAGTCGGGGCGGTAAACCTTTCCCGGTGATAAAATCCTCAGAGGAGGCCTGACTTTTTCCATCACCCGCACCTGAACGGGCGAGGTGTGTGTTCTTAAAACGATATTGCCGTCAATATAGAAAGTATCCTGCATGTCGCGGGCCGGATGGTCCTTGGGAATATTGAGAGCCTCAAAATTATAGTAATCCAGCTCTATTTCCGGTCCTTCCACAATAGAAAAACCGAAGGATGAAAAAAAAGAACAGATTTCTCTCCGTATCTGAAGAACGGGATGAACTCGCCCGCATTTAATGGAACTTCCCGGCAGCGTAACATCAATTTTTTGTTTTGCTAAAAGTTCTTCTTTATTTCGTCTTGCGTATTGCTGAACGGCTTCATCAATCTTGACGGTCAGTGCGTTTTTTAACTCATTGCACAACTTGCCGAACATCGGCTTTTCATCATCAGGAACTTGCGCTATATTTCGCAAAAGGCCGGTTAACAGTCCTTTTCTGCCAAGATATTTGGTTTTAATGTTCAGAAAATGCTCTTCGGTTACAGCTGAATTTATTTCAGCCAGAGCATCTTTTTCCAGTTGTTGAAGCCTGTTTATCATGAAAATTACTTGCCTTTAGCAATGGTTACAACCTGCGCAAAAGCCTGCGGATCATTGACGGCCAATTCTGCAAGAATCTTCCGATCCAGCTCGATTCCGGATTTTCTCATACCGTCAATCAGACGGCTGTATGTAATGCTGTTCATGCCGGCAGCAGCACTAATGCGTGCGATCCATAATTGACGAAATTCTCTCTTTCTCGCCCGGCGGTCGCGATACGCGTATTTCATTGCTTTGTTTACCGCTTCAGTGGCCGTTCTCAGCAAACGACTGCGGGCGCCGAAGAAACCTTTCGCCAGTTTCAGCACCTTTCTTCTTCTTTTACGAGCGTTGACGCTCCTTTTTATCCTGGACATTTTTCTTTTCTCCTAAATTACAAATGTGACTTTTGTTCCAAATAAATTATAAATAAGGAATCAGTTTCTTGATGGCTTTATAATTTGCCGAATCGACTACGGTTGATTTCCTTAACGTCCTCTTTCTCTTTGTCGTTTTCTTCGTGAGGATATGACTGGCAAAAGCCTTGCTGCGCTTCACCTTGCCTTTTGCGGTTAGCGAAAAACGTTTTGCAGCTCCTCGGTGTGTTTTTACTTTTGGCATGCGTTTACCTTTCTATGATTATTGTTTTTTAGGTGACAAAATCATCACCATGTTGCGACCTTCCAAACGGGGCTCCTGATCAATAATACAATCACTGACCAGCTCGTTTCTAATTTTTTCCATCAACTTTCTGCCGATGTCCGTAAAAGCAATTTCTCTGCCCCTGAACATCATGGAAACCTTCACTTTATCATGATTGCCGAGAAATTTTCTGATATGTTTCATTTTCACCTGCACGTCATGATCTTCCGTTTTGGGTTTCAATTTAATCTCTTTAACCTGTATGATGGTCTGACTCTTCCTGGCATCATGCATTTTTTTGCTCTGTTTGTAACGATACTTCCCGTAATCCATGATCTTACAAACAGGCGTATCGCCGGAGGATGATACTTCTACCAAATCAAACCCAACCTCTTCCGCCTTGGCCAGAGCTTCTTCCAGCGTCAAGACTCCGAGTTGTTTCCCATCATCGCTGATTACCCTCACGTTGGCGGATTTTATTTCTCTGTTGATTCTAAGATCCTTTACTATAGGTCACCTCCTGAGCATGTGGTTTGTTGAAAAAATTTTCTACTGTTTCTTTTCGCATTTTTCTTTAATCAGGCTGATAAATGCATCAACCGGCATGGATCCCAGATTCTGTCCGTCACGTGTCCGCGGAGCAACCGCGGCCGCGTCGACTTCCTTGTCGCCGATTACCAGCATATAAGGAATCTTTTGCATCTGCGCCTGACGAATTTTATACCCCAGTTTTTCATTATCGAAATATGTTTCGGATCGGATGCCTGCCTCGATCAATCGATCCTGAACCGTTTGAGCGTAGGGAATGTGTTTGTCTGTCACCGTCAGCAGCATACACTGAGTCGGCGACAGCCAGACGGGAAATGCTCCCGCATAATGTTCGATCAGGACACCCATAAAACGCTCTATTGCGCCGAGAATAACCCGATGCAGCATGACAGGGCGGTGTTTTTCCCCATCCGCGCCGATATAACTCAAATCGAATCGTTCCGGCAGCGTAAAATCGCATTGAATGGTGGCGCACTGCCATTTCCTTTTCAGGGCATCTTTTAGCTTAAAATCTATTTTCGGGCCATAGAAAGCTCCATCGCCTTCGTTGACTTCATAATGGATGTTATTATCCTTAAGAGCATTTTCCAGAGCGGTGGTTGCCAAGTTCCAGTCCGCATCGGATCCTATGGATTTATCCGGTCTGGTGCTTAATTCCACTTCGTATTCGAACCCGAAAATTCCCATGGCGTAATTGACGAAATCGGCAATGGCGCGTATTTCAGCATTCAATTGTTCGGGCGTGCAGAGAATATGCGCGTCATCCTGGGTAAATTGCCGCACTCTCATGAGTCCATGGAGAACGCCGGTTTTTTCATGGCGGTGAACCGTGCCCAGTTCGAAGTAGCGCAACGGCAAATCACGATAACTTCTGATTTTTGATTTATAAATCAGCATATGGGAAAGACAGTTCATGGGCTTGATGCCGTACGTCTGTTCGTCGACTTCAGTGAAATACATGTTGTCGCGATAATGGTCAAAATGACCGGATTTTTTCCAAAGATCCACTTTGAGAATCTGCGGCCCCATCACCATATCATATCCGCGTTTCAAATGTTCTTTTCTTTCCCATTCTTCGATCAGGTAACGCAGCAGCATGCCTTTGGGATGAAAAATAACGAGACCCGCTCCGGCTTCTTCATTGACCTGAAATAAATCAAGTTCTCTTCCCAAACGGCGATGATCCCGTTTCTTGGCTTCTTCCAGCAGGGTTAAATAATCATGAAGTTCGCTTTCCGTAGCAAAACCGGTTCCGTAAATGCGTTGCAGCATGGCGTTGTTTTCATTGCCGCGCCAGTATGCGCCCGCTACATTGAGAAGCTTGAACGCTTTGATCATTCCGGTTGAGGGAATGTGCGGTCCCCGGCACAAATCAATATAGCCACCCTGTTTATAAATGCTGACTTCTTTGATTTCGTCAGGCAGATCGTTTATTAATTCAACCTTGTAATTTTCGCCTCTGTCTTCGAATAATTTTACTGCTGCCTCACGCGGCATTTCTTCTCTGATGAAAGGATGGTCGGCGCTGATGATTGCTTTCATTCGCTTTTCAATTTCTGCAAAATCATCGATGGTAAAAGTTTCTTTGTATTCGAAATCATAATAGAATCCGTCTTCGATAGAAGGACCGATACTGACCTTGGCGCCGGGAAACACTTCCTGAACCGCCTGAGCCATAACATGAGATATGCTGTGACGTAAAATGGACAGTCCTTCGCCGGAGGAGATATCGATTAAATCAATTTTCGAATGTTCAGTTATCGGACAGCTTAAGTCCGACGGCTTGTTGTTGATTTTAACCGCCACGGTATAGGTCAGAGTTTCTTCTTTCCATGTTTTGACAGCCTCGGCGGCGGTAATTCCCTTTTTGAAGGAAATTTCTTTATTATCTGGGAAAACAATCTTTATATCCATAATTTAATCACTCAAATCAACTTCATTTGAAAAGGGCATCACTGTCTTGCTGATGCCCTTTCGTTATATAATCAAGACATTCTTTTATTAAAAAATGGTAGGCAAGCAGGGATTTGAACCCTGGACATCCACCGCGTCAGGATGGCGCTCTCCCCCTGAGCTACTTGCCTACAAAAATCACCAATATTTTTAACGGTGCGTAAATAGCAGCAAACCGAATCCATGTCAAGCTAAATATCTTATATATTAGCCTATTTTTCAGAGGTGCGATTCAAAAACTTTATGCCTTTTAATATATAAACCAAACCGGATATAACTGTGAAAAAAGCGGTTAGCCAGAAAAGAATTTTGATCAAATCGTAGCTAATTTCATTATAGGCAAATATCTTTAAGGACAAGGAAATAAAAACCGTTCCTATTTGCAGAGCCGTAGTGATTTTACTGACGAAAACCGGTTTAATTTCATAGGTTACAGACAGCATGGTTAATGTGATGATGCCGATAAGAATAATCAAATCACGGCTGATAACAATCACCGTCAACCATCCGGGTATCAGACCGAAAATTGACAGGGATATAAAGCTGGTGGACAAAAGGATCTTGTCTGCCAGAGGATCCAGAAATGCTCCCAACTCTGTCTGTTTTTTCAGGAGCCGAGCCAGAGCACCATCCAGTGCATCCGTAAGACCCGCAACAAAAAAAGCAATTAACGCCTTGGCATATTCATTCTGGATGAGAAATATGACAATGACGGGAACGAGAATAATTCGTAATAACGATAAAAAATTAGGAATGTTCATGGTCAATGACTTATCAATCTTTGTCTGCCGTGTTTATATTTTAATATGTAACTCTTAGTTGGCAAGGTTTGGCCCATCGGGAAGAGTCTCAAGAACGTTATTTGAAGCTTCATCGATAAGCGATTCAAGGCCTTCCGTCGATTTTTTTTCCAGTCGCTCTCTGGTAAAATCAAAACTTCTTTTGACAGATTTTGTTTGAGCTTTCCAGACGACCTCGCTCGTATCCGTATTCCTTAATTCACAGCTCACTGTGATACTGACCGGTGCGCAAATCAATATGAATTCACTTTCTTTTTTAAGCGTGCAATACATTGCCGCGTCGGCGTTGAGTGAATTTTTCAAAATGTCTGAAACTGTTTGCGGTGTTTTTCCTTCACGGGTGCTTTCCTTTAAGGAGGCCATTCGGGCATCTATTTCTTCCAGTGCTATTTTGGGATATCCTTTAAAAAACATCTCTTCGAAAATTCTGGTTCGCAAGAGTTGAACGTCTCGATAATCGGCATTGATTGCATCTATCGGAAGAATGGCGACGGCCTTAACGCTCATTTTATCTTTTTCATTTTTATGGATAAGATTTTGCGAATGTTCAACACATCCGCTGATGATCACCATGACAATGATCCATAAAATTTTGGCTTTAAACTCATTCATAAGCTGATCAAGGATTCTATTCGGGACTCCCTTTTTTTATTTTTTCAATTTCTTCCTTGATAATTCTCTCCGCGATTTCCGGAACAATTTTACGGGCGATTCTTTCCAGTATTTCTTCCGTTTTTTTCATTACGTCTTCGTATAGTTTATTTCCCGTTTGGTTTTCCTCAATGACATCAACCAAGGTATAAACCTCTTTTGCAAGCAGGGAATCGTTATCGTAACCTCGGCCGTCCACGACAATGACCTCCTGATTGCTGTCATTTTTATCGTCGGGAAACGCCTCGTTGAGATCGTGAATTTCTTTATGATCGCCTGGGATGGAATGCGCATCCATATTCATCTCCTTATCGCCGTTTACTCAATAAGATTTTTTTGAAGTATTGGAATTGTTACCATAGAGAACAAAACAGTTCAAGATATATATCCGAAAATATCGGGTATTTAAAAATTACAGGAAACCGTTTTTATTGTTGACTTTCTCCGATGATTTCGTATTGAATGATTTTCAAAATATGATAGAAAGAAAAAATATGAAAAGGATTCTCATTACCGGAGGAGCCGGGTTCATCGGCTCCCACCTTTGCGAACGGCTGCTGGCGGAAGGCAACGATATCATCTGTTTGGATAATTATTTTACCGGCGATAAAAACAATATTACTCATCTGCTCGGCAATCCTCGTTTTGAACTAATGCGTCACGACATCATTAATTCCGTCTACATCGAAGTTGACGAAATTTACAACATGGCCTGTCCGGCTTCGCCTGTTCATTATCAGTATAATCCCATTAAGACCATCAAGACCAATGTCCTGGGCGCGATTAATGTCCTGGGTATTGCCAAAAGAACGAAGGCTAAAATCCTGCAGGCTTCCACATCTGAAATATACGGCGATCCCGAAGTGCATCCGCAAAATGAATCCTACTGGGGGAAGGTCAACCCGATAGGGATTCGCAGCTGCTATGATGAAGGGAAAAGAGCGGCGGAATGCCTGATGATGGATTATCGGAGGCAGAATGCCGTCAACACAAAAATAGTTCGCATTTTTAATACCTACGGTCCGCATATGGCACTTAATGACGGTCGTGTCGTCAGTAATTTCATCATTCAGGCCCTGCAAAACAAAGACATCACCGTTTACGGAGATGGTTTACAAACCAGATCGTTTTGCTATATCGACGACATGATTGAGGGGTTGATCCTGATGATGACCTCGCCGAATGATTTTTACGGTCCGGTGAATATCGGCAATCCGGAGGAATTTACCATCATGGAACTGGCGGAAAAAGTGATTGAACTGACGAAAAGTAATTCTAAAATAAAATTCCTTGCTTTACCGGAGGATGATCCGGTTCAAAGAAGACCGGATATAACACTGGCAAAAACCAGACTGGGCTGGTTCCCGAAAATTAACTTGGCCGATGGTCTTGCCCGAACGATTGAGTATTTTCGCAGAGCATTGAAAACATCATAAATGATTATAAAAGGACTGAATGTGCAATGAGATTCAAGAAAAAAATTCTATGTATCGGTGCGGGTTATGTCGGCGGTCCCTCCATGGCCATGATTGCCTACAAATGTCCCGATTATCAGGTGACGGTGGTGGACATAAATTCAGCAAGAATTGACGCCTGGAATTCTTCGCAGCTTCCCGTTTTCGAACCCGGCCTGGATAATATTGTAAAAAAAACCCGCGGCAAAAATCTTTTTTTCAGAACGGATATTGAAAATCAGATCAAAGAAAATGACATCATCTTTGTCAGCGTCAATACGCCGACAAAAAGCTACGGCGCCGGGGCGAATATGGCCGCCGATTTACAATATGTGGAAAAAACCGCCCGACAGATTCTAAAATTTTCACAATCATCAAAAATCGTCGTCGAAAAAAGCACGTTGCCGGTTAAAACCGCTCTGGCCATGGAAAAAATATTGTCCCATGCGAAAGGAAAAATCCGTTTTGAAGTGCTTTCCAATCCCGAGTTTATGGCGGAGGGCACGGCCATCGGCGATCTGGAGAATCCCGATCGCGTACTCATCGGTTCCCGTGAGACAAAGTGCGGATTGAAAGCAAGGTCCCGGTTAGTGGATATTTATACCCGCTGGATTCCGCAAGATAAGATTATTACCTCCAACATCTGGAGCAGTGAATTATCCAAGTTGGTGGCCAACGCTTTTCTTGCTCAACGTGTGTCCTCAATCAATTCCATATCCGCTTTGTGTGAAAAAACCGATGCGGATATTAACGAAGTGGCCAAAGCCATCGGAATGGACAGACGAATCGGCGATAAATTTCTGAAAGCCGGCATCGGCTTCGGCGGATCGTGTTTTAAAAAAGATATTCTGAATCTTGTTTATTTGTGTAATTACTATGGACTGCGGGAGGTTGCCTCTTACTGGGAAAACGTTATCCGGATTAATGAATATCAGCGCGAACGATTCATCAACCAGATCCTTCACAGCATGTTCGGAACGTTGGCGGGCAAGAAACTCTGTATCCTGGGATTTGCTTTCAAAGCCGACACCAGTGATACCCGGGAAAGCCCGGCCCTGTATATTACCCAGAAGCTGATGGCGGAACAGGC
>Ga0116173_1000585_pt1 | contig 33657 bp, 30 predicted proteins | sample AD_UKC085_MetaG_FD_89800 | JGI IMG/M metagenome (GOLD analysis project Ga0116173, IMG submission 89800) | Active sludge microbial communities of municipal wastewater-treating anaerobic digesters from USA - AD_UKC085_MetaG | ecosystem: Engineered > Bioreactor > Anaerobic > Digestate | place: USA...
CGATAAAGGTCACCGAGGCGTTGGCTACGGATGTGCCGGAGGTAGAGACCACACCGCTGACCCGCGGTGACTGCGCGGCCAGGATTTGGGCGTTGATGAGAAGCGGGAGGAGCGCAAATAGCCCCGCGAGCGATCCCCATGCCCGTGATGAAGTGCGTCTGTTCATACTATACCTTTCAAACATTCCAGGAAAACATCTCCCCGGCACAATTTAACGAAATGAGCGCAAGGATGCAAGCTTTTGACGCCCGCTGAAACCATCTGCAATACATCCGGCCGGTCCGCCCACCTCTTCGAACCTGTCCTCACCCGGTGAACTCGTTGCCCACCTTGCGCGCGCGCTGCGGCTTGTCGAGGTCGATGCCGAGGGCAAGGCCGATCTCCACGAGCAGGTTCCAGCCGGCGGTGAGGAAGAGGTAGGGATTGAGCGCCCCGGCCTCCGGCACGCGGATGGTCGGAAAGGGGGTCTCCTGCGCCGAGATGGCGATCACGGTTAGCCCTACCCCCTTGACCAGGGCCTCCTGGAATTTGGCGGTCTCGGAGGCGATCGGATCGATGACAAAGAGCACATCGGCCGGATCCATCACCTCCTCGATGCCGTGGACGGCGTAGGTGCCCTCGAGAAAGTCCGATTTTTTGCGCGTGATCTCGTTGGTTTTGAGGGTGAGCTCCTCGGCCACGCCGTCGTTGTAGCCGGCGAAATAGATCGTCGGGGCTTTGGCCGCAGCGGCGATGATGGCAGGGTCGATGGGCATGGTCAGCGCCGTCCGCATCGCATCAGCCAGTTTCCTCTGCCAACCCGCCTGCGGGGCGGAGCCCATTTGCCAGAGCAAGGAGTCGTAAAAGAGAGCCTGCTCGACCACGCTCTTGGTCGCGGCGACGGCCTTTTCCCCTCCGCAGTTGAGCACAAAGGTCCGCACACAGGTCTGTTCGAGGGGGGTGCCATGGTGGGCGCAGAGGGCAAAGCGGTTGGGATTGCCTTCAGCCGCCAGCTTTTGCGCGAGCAAAATGACCTCTCTGGTCTTGCCTGAATTGGAGGCGCAAAAGACCGCATAACGGGAGAGGTCGTAGCCGGCGGCCTGGCGGGATCCCTCGGTCGCCACGGCAAGGTCGAGGCCCAGGGTGAGGGCCTTGCGGACGGCATTCTTGGCCGGGAAGATCCGGCTCGAGCCCTCGCCGGTCAGCAGCAGCCGGCCGGTCTTTTGAATCGCGGCCAGCACGGCGGCGCTGCGGGCAGGATCGAATTCCTCCACCAGATGGATGGCATCCATCATCTCGCGGACGAGAGCGAAATGCGCATATTTTTCCTGTTCCAGATTCATCGTTGGGTCCTTTCCTCATCCTGTCCGGTTTATCAGCTTCTTTGCTTGATCTCCGCGACGAGGCGGAGATACTCCGCGCTCTCCTCGCGAACCTGGCGGATAAAATCGTTTTCATCGATCGTGCCGATCGCAGCCGCCATCTCCTCATCGTTGCGGAAGGTCGCACGGTGAAAGGGATTGTCGTAATCCTTTTTACGGGAAAGGTAGACCTGGTCGCTGACGAACTGCTGGATTCTCACCGAATCTTCGAGGGCGGCCAGCCACTGTTTGCGGTTCAGGCGTCGGACCCCCAGGACAGAGCAGAGGGAAGCGAAGGCGTGTTTCTGTTTGGCGAGGGGATACTTTTCCCACAAGCTGGTATAGCGGCGGTGGATGGCCTGCCAATCCCTGAGGCGTCCGGAGACGATGTCGGCGCGGAGCCGGTCTGTTTCCTTTTCGTGCATGAGCTGTCCGCCGAAATTGACCCAGCGCTCGATGCGGCGTCCGCTCAGGGCTTTTTGCATGGCCTCAAAGCCGGCTTCAGGATGGGCATGTATCCAGGCGGCCAGGTTTTTAACGCCGTAGTAGCGGATCATATCGTGGTAGGCGCGCCAGGCCTGCCAGGTCTTGAGGATTACCACCTTGCGGCTGGAGCGTTCCATGTTTTCACCGAGGATTTCGAGGTGTGCGACCTCCTCCTCCGGCCCGGAGAGCAGGTCGCGCCCGCGGGCGGCCAGGGCCTGCTCGCTCACTCCATCTTCCGGGCGGCCGGCGCTGCGCAGCCAGGCCCGGGCGGTCCAGATTTCGAGCAGGCGACAGGCGGCAAAGATCTCCTCGATGGTATCGGGGGCGAGGCATTCAAATTCGATATTCTGTTTTTTGTTTTTACGTTTGTCGCGGCTGCGGTACTTGGCGCCGTTGCGGGCGAGGGCGTACATGTTGTACATCCACCAGAAGGCGGGCATGATTTCGAGCCGGTTGAGGGTTGCATTGTTGTTGAGCAGGGAGAAGGGGAGAGGGATATCCAGCTCGGCGGGATAGTCCGCCTTGGAGATGAGCACAAAGGAGGCGAAGCGGCAGGAGTGTTTGACGCTGGTGCAGAGCCCCGGCCAGAAACCGCGCCCCGCCTGGATCTCGTTGTCGTTGGCGCGGCTGTTGTGGTTGGAGCCGATGGTGGCGCCGGCGGCGATATTGCTCTGGCCCATCACCACACCCGCCACCAGGAAGGAGTTGTTATGGTGCTGTTCGTGGGCGGGGAAGATGAGAGTGTTGAGCACCTCGCAGCACGAGATAGTCGAGTTGTCGCCGAGAAAGGAGTTGATGAGGCGGGCGCCATACTTGAGGTTTGAGTTGTCGCCGAGGACGAAGCGGACCGCCTTGCAGCCGTAAAAGATGTGGCAGCCATAGCCGATGATGCCGTTGACCAGCTCAACTCCCTCGCCGATCTGGGTCGGCTCGGCCTGCGAGGAGTTGATGGTCAGGTTTTTAAGTTTGTTGGCCCCCTTGATGTAGCAGTGGGCGCCGATTTTGACATCCTTGAGCACCAGGGAGTTTTTAATGACGCACTGGTCCTCGATGAGGCCGTAATAGCCCCGATGGGCGTCCATACTTATCTGGGTCATTTCCTTGAGCCTGGCCTGGAGCGGCCGGTCGTCGCGGTACTTGGCCCAGAGCCAGGCGTCGGCGGCGATCATACCGTCGAAAGGAGCGACCCGCCGGCAGCCGGCCTCATTCATCAGATCCAGCCAGACGCGCACCTCTTCGCGCTCGCCCTCCTTGACGATGCCATTGCCGAATTTGGCATGGTCGCTGGTGTTCATCTCATCCACTTTGGAGAGGATGCAGCGGTTGCCGATGATGAAATGGGAGAGATAGCCGACGTTATGGATGGCGACGTCATCGCCGATATCGCAGGCGATGATGATGCTGCCGGTGATGCCGGTCGGCAGTCTGAGGTCGTTATGTTCGAGCACTGATTTTTGCAGTCGGCCGATACGCACCAGTCCGAAGAACTGGTTGTTGGCTATAAGGGAGGGATCGAAAACGTCGGTGACGAGGATGTCGTCCCAGCTGCTCGAGGTGTTGTTGTTCTTGACCAGCGTCTCCACCTCAACCGCATGCAGATGGCGCCAGCGCTCAAGCGGCCAGAGGGTTTGCAGGTTCCGGTATTCGTATTCATCCTTGCCCTCGGGCAGCCAGGGTGCCTGGATAAAATTTTTACCGATCGATCCGGCGGGCAGAATCGAAACTGTGTCCATAAGCGTCCCCTCAGCTGGTAGAATGAAAAAGCCCCCGGCCGCGGAGCCGGGGGCTCGAAAAAGAGGCTTGCGGAATCAGAACCAGATGCGGAAACCGATGCTCATCGGAAAATAGAGGTGGGTCGCGCCGATGTTGGGAGAGAAATGGAGTCCGATCGACGGAACGACCTGGAAGAAGGGTTCGATTTTTTTATCGATCATCATATTTACGCCGAGGGGAATGCGCACGCCGCCCTTCATGCCCTTGTCATCCTCTTTGGTTTTATCATCATCATCGAAGCGTGTGCTCAGGAAGGCCCCGACCCCGGCGAACCAGTTGACATCCGAATTGCCGGTAACCGTAATGCGGTTGTTAAAGAGCCAGTAGTCGGCGGTCAAGCCCAGGGTTTTCTGGTCGCCGAGGTAGTAGCTGAGGGCGAGCACGAGCGGCTGGTCGTCCATTTTCATGTTGATGGCGATGCCGTTGGTGTAGAGTTCGCCGGCGTTGAGGTTGTACTGCAGGCCGATGCCGTTGGCATAGCTGCCGCTGGCGAAGGCCAGCATGAGGACGGCGATCAACAGTACTTTTTTCATCTTCATCTGGTTGCTCCTTGTCTAGGTCTATGCTCTCGCCGGTCCGTATGGAGCCGGGCCTGCTCTGCATTATCGCGACACTTGCTGCAAAATTTAAGTTTATCTTATGATAAAATCAAGAAGTATTTGCTTTGCTTCCTGAGCGCCCATGCCCGCCGGGCGGGTGCGCATCTCTTTTGATCCATTTTTCCCCCGACGCGCCCATCATCCGAAGACGCGGATTTTGCCGGGCAGGACGTTGACTGTGATCGGGGTGGTGCCGGTGATTTCGCCGTCCGGGGTGAGCACCTTGGCCGGGGTGGTGCGGAAGCTCATGGTGCTGGCGGTGAAATGCTCGACCTCCTTCATTTTCAGATGGGTGCCCGCAAAGATCCTTGGCAGGGCGGAGAGCAGGCGCAGGCGCGACAGCTTGTTGAGGATGACAACATCGAGGAGGCCGTCATCGATGCTGGCATCCGGGGCCATGATCATGTCGCCACCGGTCTTGCGGCTGTTGCTGATCTCGACAAAGATATTGTCGCGCTGGAAGGAGCGGCCGTCGATTTCGAATTCGAGGGGGTAGCTCTTGAGATTCCGGGTGATAATAAAGACCCCGATGACATAGTTGAGGGCTCCCCACTTCCGGTAGCTGTAGGCCTTTTGCGCCACATCGGCGACAAAACCGAAGCCGAGGATGTTGATGAAGACGAAGCTGGTGTCGTCGCAGCGGCACTCACCGAGGTCGACGGGCCGTGTCGCGCCCGCGGCGATCAGTTCGATGGCGTCGGCGTGGGTGCCGATGCCGAGGTCGCGCGAAAAGGAGTTGCCCGTGCCGGCCGGCAGCACACCGAGGGGGATGGGCAGCTCCGGATTGCCCTTCATCATGCCGTTGATGACCTCGAAGAGGGTGCCGTCACCGCCGAGGGCGATGATGCCATCCCAGGCTCCGTTGACCTCCTTAGCCGCCACCTCGACGAGGTGGCCGGGGCGATCGGAAAAGATATTTTCCACCGTATGACCTCGCTGCCGGAGCATCTCGAGGGATTTTTCGGCGACGGCCAGCCCGCGTCTGCGGCCGGCCAGGGGATTGGAGAGCATGAGCAGCTTCATAGGCCATCCATTTTTATTAGGGATCTGTCTCATCTAGTATAACGATATTTGGGTATAATTGCAAGGGGTTGTGCGCCTGCTTTTATTTGCCTTGATTTTTGCGCCCTGATTGGCTAATTTCCGTGGGAGAGCCCCGACATGGAGATGACCAGAGTGGACAGGAGGCGCGCGCAGGCGGCCGCGCCGGAGATCGATCATCAGCAGGTGAGCTGGAGGGATCTGCGCGAATCGGCCAACCGCGCCTTTTCAAGAGCAGCTGGAGCGCCCCTCATTCCCGGCAACCGCATCCGCCTGCTCAAGGATGCAGCCGAAAACTATCCGGCCTGGCTGGAGGCGATCGCCGCGGCCCGGAAGCATATCCATCTCGAGAGTTATATCATTTATGGGGATGCGACCGGCCGCAGATTCGCCGATGCCCTGCTGCAAAAGGCTGCTGAAGGAGTATGCGTCCGGGTCATCTACGACTGGCTGGGGGGATTCGGCAAGACCCCTGGCGCCTTCTGGGAGCGGCTGCGCGCTGGCGGCATTCAGGTGCGCTGCTTCAACCGTCCGCGCCTTGATCGTCCCCTCGGCTGGCTCTCGCGCGACCACCGCAAGATGCTGGCGGTGGACGGCCAGGTCGGCTACGTCTCCGGGCTCTGCATCGGCATGGCCTGGGAGGGGCTCCCCGCCAAAAAAATCGAGCCCTGGCGCGATACCGGGGTGGAGGTGCATGGGCCCGCGGTCGCTGACATTGAAAAGGCCTTCGCCCAGGTCTGGGCGATGACCGGGGAGGAACTCCCCGACGGGGAGGAGGGCGCCGGCGGGATCATCGCCCCGGCCGGGACGGCCAGCCTCCGCGTCGTCGCCAATATTCCGGCCACCGCCGGCCTTTTCCGTCTCGATCAGCTCGTCGCTGCTCTCGCCCGTGAGCGGCTCTGGCTGACCGACGCCTACTACGCCGGCAACACCCCCTACGTGCAGGCCCTGCGCTCGGCGGCCGTGGACGGGGTCGATGTGCGCCTGCTGGTGCCCAATGCCACCGATATCCCCGTGGTCAAAGCCCTCTCCCGCGCCGGCTACCGCACATTGCTCGAATCGGGGGTGCGCGTCTTTGAGTGGAACGGCACCATGCTCCATGCCAAGACCGCCCTCGCCGACCGGCACTGGGCGCGGGTAGGTTCGAGCAATCTCAACATCTCGAGCTGGCTCGGCAACTGCGAACTCGATGTCGTGGTGGAGGATGAGCATTTCGCTGCCGGGATGGAGGCGATGTATCTCGCGGATCTGGACAATGCGACCGAGGTGGTGCTGAGCAGAAAACAGCGGGTGCTGGCGCCGGGAGAGCCGCCCCATCCCGCCCGCACCATCACCAGCGGATCAGGCAGCGCCGGGCGTGCAGCCGCCGGAGCGGTGCGCATCGGACACGCCGTGGGCGCGGCCTTCACCGGCCGCCGCCTCCTCGGCCAGATCGAGGCCCGGCTGATGACCCTGATCGGAGTGCTCTTCCTCCTCCTGGCCGCTCTCGCTCTCTGGCTCCCGGCGCTTCTGCTCTATCCAATCCTGTTTCTCTTCGCCTGGTTCGGGCTGGTTTTGCTCGGCCGCGGCTGTGCCCTCTATCTGAAAAGCAAACAGAAGGAATGAATGAAACGCGTCATCATCGGCATTCACGGACTGGGCAACAAGCCCGCGGCAGATGTGCTGCACCGCTGGTGGAGGAGGAGCCTTTACGAGGGATTTCGCGCCATCGGCCATCCCAGACGCCGGCTGCCCTTCGAAACAGTCTACTGGGCGGACATTCTCCATCGCATACCCTATGATCCCGCCATCCGCGACCGTGGGGACGCGCGCTATCTCGAGGAGCCCTACCGGCCCTCGCCGGGTGGGCCTGTTCCCTCCTCCCGGCCGGTGCGCAAGAAGATCCTCGATCTCGTCGAGAAACAAATCATGCGTCTGGATCCCGATGAGGGATCCTCGCTGCTCTGGAAGCAGCTCAACGACCTGGTGCTGCGCCGTTTCTTCGTCGAGCTGGAGGCCTATTACACCAACAGCCTCGAGATCGCCCCGGGTGCTGCGCTGGCCTATCGGGATATCGTGCGGACGCGGCTGGCGAACAAACTCCGCGAACACAGCAGCAAGGAGATCCTTCTCATCGCCCACTCCATGGGCTCGATCATCGCCTACGACGTGCTCAGCAGCGCCCCGCCAGGGGTGCAGGTTCATACCCTGATCACCATCGGTTCTCCCCTGGGCATGCCCCTGATCATGCACAATATCCGCCTCGAGCAGAAACTGGCCCCGGGGGGAAAGCTCGCTGCACCGGCGCCCGTCACCCATAACTGGTACAATCTCGCCGATCTTGCCGACAAGGTGGCCCTCAACTACCAGCTTGCCGACGATTTCGTCCCCAATCCCGGTGGGGTGGGGGTCACCGACATCGAGGTCTTTAACGACTATGCCATCGATGGCGATCCCAATCCCCACAAGGCCTACGGCTATCTGCGCACCCCGGAGCTGGCGCGCCTCTGTTTCAATTTCATCAGCGCCGGGGAGAGTCCCGCCGCCATCCGCCGCAATGATGCCCTCTTCAAGGCCTGGGAGTGGGGGAGCCGCCTTTTCAGCCCCTCCTGAGTCGCCTAGCTGTTTTTTAGAATCTCCGTGCCGATGCCCTTGGGGGTAAAGATTTCCAGCAGGAGGGAGTGGCGGATTCTGCCGTCGATGATGTGGCCCTTGTTGACCCCGAACTGCAGGGCGGCCAGGCAGGACTGCACCTTGGGGATCATGCCGCCACTGATGACGCCCTTGCTGATCAGCTCCTCGGCCTGGTCACGGTTGATGGTGCTGATCAGGGTCTGCTCATCCCCCTGCTCGCGCAGAATGCCGGGGGTGTCGGTCATGTAGACCAGCTTCCAGGCCCCGAGCGAGGAGGCGATCTCGCCCGCCGCCAGGTCGCCGTTGATATTGTAGCTCAGGCCGTCATCCCCGACCCCGATCGGGGCGATTACCGGTATCCTGCCCCGGTTGAGGTGCTCCCGCAGCAGATCCGTGTTGATATAACGCACCCGGCCGACCCGGCCGATGTCCATCTTTTCGCCCTCCACCTCGGGCATCAGCTTGTCGACCTTGATCATCTGGTGGTCGCGGCCCGAGACCCCGACAGCTTCCCCCTGCAAATCGTTGAGCAGGGTGACGATCTGGGCGTTGATCTTGTGGGCGAGGATATCCTCCACCAGCTCCATGGTCTCGCTGTCGGTGACGCGCAGGCCGCTGACGAAACGCGGGGGGATGCCCCGCGCTTTCATGCCGGCGCTGATTGCCGGCCCGCCGCCGTGGATGAGCACGGGGCGGATGCCGATCAGCTTCATAAAAACCACATCCTGAAGAACCTCCCGCATAGCGGTCTCGCTCTCCATGATACTCCCCCCGAACTTGACGATCATGGTCTTGCCGCGGAAGGCCTGAATGTAGGGCATGGCTTCCATCAAGACCCGTGCTTTTTCGATGTACTTTTGCATGGTGACCCCTGTCCTTCAGGTGTGGTACTCTGCGTTGATCTTGACATAGTCGTAGGAGAGATCCGAGGTGTAGACCACGGCGGAGTGGCCGCCCGTGAAGAGATTCAGTTCGATGTCGATCTCCTTCGGGGCCATCAGGGCCATCATCTCACGGCGGGAGAGCATCACCGGGTTGCCCTGGGAGAAGATATAGGTGTGGTTGATCATGAGATCGCTGCGGTCCGGGTCAAAGTCGGGCCCGGCCATGCCCGCGGCCGAAAGGATGCGGCCCCAGTTGGGGTCCTGACCAAAGAGGGCGGTCTTGACCAGGGGTGAGTTGGCGATCGCGAAGGCGATGGTCCTGGCCGCGGTCGCGCTCTCGGCCTGACCGACCCGGATAGTGACGAATTTGGTCGCCCCCTCGCCGTCGCGCACCACCGCCCTGGCCATGGCCAGCATCAGGGTCTTGAGAGCCTCGCCGAACAGCTCCGCTTCCGCTGTGCCGGGCATGATTTCCGCATTGCCAGCCAGGCCGTTGGCCATGATCAGGGCGGTGTCGTTGGTGCTGGTGTGGCCGTCGACGGTGATCATGTTGTAGCTCTCCTCCACCGCCGCGGTGAAGAGACCGTCGAGCAGGCTGTGGTCGATGGCCGCGTCGCAGGTGACGAAAGCAAGGGTGGTGGCCATGTTGGGCATGATCATCCCGGAGCCCTTGGTGATGCCGCTCAGGGTCACCGCCGCGCCGCCGATCTCGAGGCGCAGGGTGAAGGCCTTTTCGACGGTATCGGTGGTCATGATCGCCTCGGCGCAGGCGGCACCGCCGGCGATGCTGAGGCGGGCGGCCGCCCGCTCGATCGCCTTGCGCATTTTGGCCATGTCCAGATAGCGGCCGATCACCCCGGTGCTGGAGGCGAGGATGAGGTCGGCGGGGATGGAGCTCTTTTCGGACGTCCAGGCGAGGGTGTCGCGGACATCGCGCAGCCCCTGCTCGCCGGTGCCGGCGTTGGCATTGCCGGAATTGATCACCAGGGCCTGGACCATTCCCCCCGACCTGCGCAGGGATTCAATGCCGGCGAGGACGGGTGCGGCTTTAACCCGGTTGGTGGTGAATTTGGCCGAACAGCGGGCGGGCACCTCGCTGACGATCAGGCAGAGGTCACGGCGTTTGCGTTTAAAGCCGGCGCGGGCGGCAGCGGCGGTGAAGCCCCTGGGGTAGGTGATGGAGGGATTGTCCAGAAACTGCATTGCTTTTTCCTTTTCTTGAGATGTGGTCTCCCCGGCGCGGGCTCGCACGCAGGGCTCCTGAGGCTTCCAGGCTAGAGCAGCCCCAGGGTTTCATCCAGCCCCAGCATGATGTTCATATCCTGCACCGCCTGGCCCGAGGCCCCCTTGACCAGATTGTCGATGGCGCTCATCAGGATCAGGGTACTTCCCACCACGGCCATGCCGATGTCGCAGAAATTGGAGCCGCTAACATGACGGGTTTGGGGCGCCTCGCCGGCGGGGAGAAGCCGGATAAAGGGCTCACCGCGATAGTACTCGTTATAGAGGGCTAACACCTCTTCGGTATCCGCCGTTTCGCGCAATCGCGCATAGATGGTGCTGAAGATGCCGCGAGTCATCGGCGCCAGATGAGGGACGAAGAGGATATCGACCGGGCCGCCGGCCATTTTGGCCAGCTCCTGCTCCATTTCGGGCTCATGCTGGTGCCTGCCCACCTTGTATGCAGCCAGGTTTTCATTGGCCTCGGGGTAATGAAAGGCGGGTTTGGGGCTCCTGCCCCCGCCCGAGATCCCGGTCTTGCTGTCGACGATGATCGATGCGGTCTCGATCAAACCCCGCCGCAGGGCGGGCAGCAGGGCCAGCTCGACGCTGGTCGGGAAGCAGCCCGGATTGGCGACGGCGGCGGAGGCGGCGATGCGGGAGCGGTTGAACTCGGGCAAACCGTAGACAAACTGCTCCAGGGCTTCAGGTTGGCGGTGTTCGCAGCCGTAGGCTGTGCGGTAAAGATCGGCCCGGTCGAGCCGGTAGTCGGCGCTGAGATCGATCAGCTTGATTCCGCGCTGCATGAAACGGGGCACCCATTCCATGCTGCTGGTATGGGGCAGCCCGAAAAAAATGAGGTCACTGCCCTGGGCGATAGCCTCCACATCAAGTCCGCTCAGGGGCAGGTCGCAGAGGCCGCGCAGGGCGGGAAAGAGGTCGGAGAAGCGCTGCCCGGCGGGCTCGCGCACGGCCAGGTGGGCCAGCTCAACGGCGGGATGGCGAAGGAGGATCCGGACCAGTTCCAACCCGGTATAGCCGGAGGCGCCGACGATCGAAATCCTAGTCATTTTTCTGCTCCTGCCGGAACCGGGCGGCGATGATCCGGTAGGCCTCACGAAAGGGCACACCCTGCTGGACCAGTTCATAGGCGTCTGCGGTGGCGTAAAGTTCATCGGTCATGGCGGAGCGGCAGGCCTCCTCGTTGACCCTGAGGTTTTGCACCACCAGGGCGGCCATCTCGAGAGTTTCGAGAGCCGTGCCCAGCCCGCGCATGAGCGCCTCCTTGGTGGACTGGAGGTCGCGGTGGTAACCGGAGATCAGATTGACGGTCGCGGTGCGGAGCTGGGCCTCGCAGGCGGCGACCTCGTGGTAGCGGGCGCGCAGCAGCTCGAGCACATCCGGATTCTTTTTTTGCGGCATGATCGAGGAGCCGGTCATAAAGACCCCGGGCAGCGTAAAGTAATCGAATCCCGGCATGGTGAAGAGGATGAGGTCTGAGGCCATGCGGTTGATATCGGCCAAAGCCACCGCCAGGGCATGCAGCAGGATCCCTTCATACTTGCCGCGGCTGTTCTGGGCGTGAATGGGATTGTACAACACCCTGGCAAAGCCCAGCTCCGCGGTCGTCATCTCCCGGTCGAGGGGAAGCGGGACGCCGTAGCCCGCCCCGGTGCCGAGGGGATTCTGGTCGATCAACCCGGCGGCGTGGCCGAGCAGGTCAAGATCCTCGGCGAAAGCGTCGCGACAGGCCCCGGCCCACATCCCCACGCTCGAGGGCATGGCCTTGCGGGTGTGGGTATAACCGGGCAAAAGCACAGCGCCCTGAGCGGCGATGAGGGCCTCGAGGGCGGCGATGATTCCCTGCAAGGCGGCCGTGCAGGCCGAGGTCCGCTCCTTGCTGTAGAGGCGCAATGCGGTGAGGACCTGATCGTTGCGGCTGCGGCCGGTGTGGATCTTGAGGCCGGCCTCGCCGCAGCGCTGCACGAGATGGTTTTCGATGGCGGTGTGGCCGTCCTCGTCGGCCCGGCTGATTGTGAATTCTCCCCTGCGGTGGAGGGCGAGGATCCCGTCCAGGCCGGCAATCAGGGCTGCGGCCTCCTCCTGGGAGAGCAGCCCCACCTTGGCGAGCATGCGGGCGTGGGCCTTGGAGGCGAGACCATCCCATGGCAGCAGCTCGAGGTCGAGGATGGGGTCCGCGCCGGCGGTGAACTGCTCGATCCGTTCTGTGAGGGGATCCGGCGGCGCAACGGCCGCCGGAGGATTCTGCCAAAGTTTCATCTTACTCCTTGTGGCGCCAGGTGTAGGGTTTGCCGTTCTTGAGGACGATGTTGTGGGCCTTGAGTCGGATGGCATGGATGCGGATAAAGCCCCCGGCATCCATGGCGTTATAGCCCCCTTCCACGTCCATGCTCGAAAGATCCTGGTTGTAAAGCGAGATCGGGGATTGCCGGCCGATGGGGGTGACATTGCCCTTGTAGATGGAGAGCAGCACCGAACCGTTGATTTTCTCCTGGCTCTTTTCAAAGGCGCTGAGGAGAAAATCCATTTCAGGCGAGAACCAGAAGCCGTTGTAGATCAGTTCCGAGAAAAGGGGGGAGAGCATGTCGCGGATGCGCATCACCTCCTTGTCCATGGCGATCCCCTCGAGGTCACGGTGGGCGGCCCAGAGGATGGTGGCGCCGGGGGTTTCGTAGACGCCGCGCGACTTGATCCCGACGAAGCGGTTTTCGACCATGTCGACCCGGCCGACGCCGTTGGCCGCACCGACCCGGTTGAGATAGGTGAAGAGGGGGAGTGCGCCGGTGACGACCGTGCTGTCACTGCGGTTGGTCACCCTGACCGGGTAGCCGTCGGCGAACTCGATCTCGAGCAGGGTCTCCGCATCGGGGGCCCGTTGAGGCGCGACCGTCCGGCTGAAAATCTCCTCGTGGGGACGGAAGAGCGGGTCCTCGAGGATGCCGGCCTCATGGCTGATATGCATGAGGTTTTCGTCCTCGCTGTAGGATTTGGCGATCGAGGCCTTGACCGGGATGGACCATTTTTCGGCAAAGGCGATCATATCGCTGCGCCCCTTGAACTGGGCGAGGAATTCCGCATCCTTCCAGGGCGAGATGACCTGAATGTCGGGCTGGAGGGCGTAGTAAGCCAGCTCGAAGCGGACCTGATCGTTGCCCTTGCCGGTGGCGCCGTGCGAAACATAATGCGCTCCCTCCCGGGCGGCGATCTCGATCTGACGCTTGGCGATGAGAGGGCGGGCGATGGCGGTGCCGAGGAAATAGCGGCCTTCGTAAAGGGCGTTGCCGCGCGCCGCCGCAAAGATGTACTCCTGCACCAGCTCCTCTTTCAGATCCTCGATGTAGACCTTGCTGGCGCCGGTCTTGAGGGCTTTCTCGCGGACAGCCTCAAAGTCCTCCTTCTGGCCGACGTCGGCGACATAGGCGATGACGTCATAGCCCTTGAGCTCGAGCCACTTGAGGATCACGGAGGTGTCGAGGCCGCCGCTGTAGGCGAGGATCACTTTCTCTTTCATGACAGACCTTTCTTGATGGATGATGATGAAAAGATTCCGGTGGTGCGGGCTGAGTGAGTCTGCGCCGCCGGGGCTGTTCAGGATTTATGCTTTTTAGGGATCGAGATCAGAAACGGTCGCGCAGCTCGGGGAGGCGCTCCAGCAGGATCTGCCTGAATCGGTGATGGCTTGTTCCCTCGGCCAGGACGACGATGAGAGTGTCATCGCCGGCGACGGTGCCGACCACTTCGGGCAGGTTGAGGCCGTCGAGGAGCAGACCGATGGAAGGGGCGAAGGAGGGCAGGCTCTTGACCACCGCCAGATGGCCGGAAAAGGCGAGAGAACGGCAGGCGTGCAGGGCGGAGGTGTCCGTCAGGGGCGGGGCAAGCGCTGCCGCGCCGGGGAGGGCGTAGATATAGCCCTTTTCCGGATCGGGAATCCTCATTGCGCCCAGGAGCAGGAGATCGCGTGAAAGGGTCGCCTGGGTGACATCAAAACCCAGTGCCTGCAGTTCCTCGAGGAGCTGGTTCTGGCTGGCGATGGGGCGGGATTCGATCATCGCCCGGATGGCATGGTGGCGGTCGGTTCTCTGTTTCATGCATAAATATACAAAACAATGTATAAATATGCAATAATAATTTTGGGATTTTCAGCAGGAAGGGAAGTCCCCTCCCCGCGCTGCGCGGGGAGGGGACAGAATTTCAGAGGTTATCAGTAATCTTTTTTGAGGCTTTGTCGATGCGCTTGTTGGCCTCCTTGACCTTTTTGCTGGCCGGGTAAAGGTTGGCGACCATCTCATAGTATTCGATGGCCTTGCGGTAATCCTTGAGCCGTTCCGCGCAGAGATCGCCCGCCTTGATGAGCAGATCGGGCGCCTTTTCGTCGGAGGTATAGAGCTTGGAGACCCTGGCGTAGCTGCTGGCAGCATTGAGATAGTCCTTGAGGTTTTCGGCGTAGAGATCGCCGGTGAGCTCGAGCGCGCGCGCACCGCGGGGATCGCTGACATAGTCCTTGATGATTTCGTCATAGGTGGCAAGGGCGAGATCGTACTGCTTCAGCCGGCGGTCCTGGATGTCGGCGATGGCGAGGAGGACCTCGACGGCGCGTTCGTCCTTGGGCCATCCCGCGACCAGCTTGCGGTAGGCCTCGATGGCGCCGTTATAATCCTTGAGCTCCCTCTCCTTGATTTTGCCGATGGTATAGGCGGCGGTGGGCGCGAAGTCGCTTTCCGGATAATGGGCGAGGATGCGGGTGAGGCGGCTGACCGCGTCCTCATGCTTGGCAGCGCGCTCGCTCAGGAGCAGGGCCTGCTGGTGGAGGGCATAGGGGAGCTGGGGGTGGTCGGGAAAGATCTCTTCGAGCTTGCGGTAGCTGTAGATGGCCTCCCAGATCTTGCCGAGCCGCTGATAGAGATCGCCGGTCCATTCCAGAACCGGATAAATAAGGGAATCGCCCGGGAAGCGGGTGACAAAGGTTCTGGCCTCGGTCAGGGACCAGTCATAGAGCCTGGGCTGGTCGAGATCCTTGAGCAGGTTGAGATAGGCGTGCCAGCGTTCCAGAGTGGCTGCATCCACAGCGGTGCCGTAGACGGCACTCTCGAGCAGTCCTTTTTTGGGGGCGTAGACCACCTCCCTGGCGAGGACGTTCTGGATGATATCCCGGCATTCTCCTTCGTGGAGGCTGCGGGGGTAGAGATAGAGGGTCTTGAAGGCGGCGGCGAGGGCTTCATGCCGTTTGTTTTTATCCAGGTAGATCTTGGCGAGCAGCCAGGAGGCGTCGGCCGCCCTGGCGTCATCCGGGAAGATGAGACCGAACTGGGTGAGCTCGTCGATGAGATAGCCGGAGACGTCGCCGTCGTTGCGATCGTAGACCGACTGCAGGTGCTGGTAGAGCCTTTCCGGATCATATTGGGCTGTAGCCGGCTCCTGAAGGGCAGCGAGCAGGATCAGGAGTGCCAGAACCGGCATAAGAAGGAGTCGTTTCATGGGCTGGTTCCTTGTGTTAGGTCAATGCCTGCCAGGGATGCAGTGCGAAGGCTTTCATACAGCCTGAGGATGCTTCGGCTGCATGAATCTCATAAAGTATATTAAAAAATATACAACTAAACAATGAAAAAATCTTCCGTCTGGCCGGGGCTAATCGACGCTGGAAGGGGCGGATAGCCAGCGCTAACATTGATCGTTTCCGTCGCTGGCAGACCGGCCAATGGTATGAATTTCAATCATCATTTTGCTTGTTCAAGAAGCAAATATTGGGTATACTATTCAGGATCTACTTTTGTTGAGGAAAAGCCTATGCAGCGATACACGATGTTTTTCGCGATGGCGCTCCTTGTCACGGCACTGCCGGCCGCCGCGGCCCCCGGGCCTGAGGCGGCGCCGGTCCGAGTGGATGAACCTCTCAGCGAAGGTACAATGAGCGATCAGGCGGGCGACCAGTTCACCTTATTTTTGCAGCGGGTTTACTCCCTCCCGGAGGGGGCGCGCCAGGCTGTCGCCGACAGCTTTTATCAGGCAGCCGGGAATCTGCCTCTCATTGTGGCCGATTCGGCCGTCTATTATCTCTATCGCGGCGGGGCCACCTCAGTGGCCCTCGCCGGCGACGCCAACGGCTGGGATCCGAGCCGTCACTCATTCAACCGGGTTTCCGGGACAAATCTCTGGTTTCTCCGTCAAACCTACGAGCCCGATGCCCGGCTCGACTACAAGTTTGTCCTCAACAACTCGAGCTGGATTCTCGATTCGCGCAACCCCCTGCTCTGCTACGGCGGCTATGGCCCCAATTCGGAGCTGCGTATGCCCGAATATCCGCCGGCGGCGGAGTGTATGACCGATACCAGCGTGAGCGGCGGGACCCTCGAAAAGGGGAGTTTTGTCAGCGCCATACTCGGCAACAGCCGCTTTCTGCGTGTCTACCTCCCTGCGGATTATGATCCGGAGCGGGAGGATGGCTATCCCCTGGTCCTATTTCATGACGGCCTCGAGTTCCTCGCCCTGGGGGATGTCAAGACCGTGCTCGACAACCTCATCGGCTGGAAGCGGATTGAACCGATGATTGGCGTTTTTGTGCCCCCGGTATCGGCTGGGCAGCGGATCGAGGAGTACAGCGGGGCCACGGCGGTCCATTTTGAGCGCTTCATCATCGAGGAGCTCATGCCCCATATCGATGCGACCTACAACACCTCACGAGATCCTTCCAAGCGGGCGATGATGGGTCCTTCACTGGCCGCCCTGATCTCGGCCCAGATCTGCTTTCATCATCCGGAGGTTTTCGGCCTCAGCGGCCTCTATTCACCGGCGATGTGGCCGACCGAGAGGGCGGTGCTCATGCAGCTGCTCGCCTCCGCCCGTCCCTTTCAAAAGTGCTACATCGATGCCGGCAGCTACGAACCTTCGCTGATCGGGGATGCGGAGACCCTTTTCTCCCATCTCCTCGACAATGGCGTCGAGGCCAGGTTCCGCCTCTGGCATGAGGGCCACAGCTGGGGCAGCTGGCGCGCCCATGTCGACGAGGCCCTCGAATTCTTTTTTCCGCTCTCGACGGGGATCGAACGAATCGGCGAGGTCGGGACGCCGGCCTTCCAGCTCCACCCGGCCTATCCCAATCCCTTCAACGCCGGAGTGACCCTCGAATTCAGCCTGCCGCAGCCGGCCCGGGTTGCCCTGGAAATTTTCAATGTGCGCGGGGAGCTTGTCGAGCAGCTGCTGCAGGGGGGGCTGCAGGCCGGGCGTTACCGTCACCTCTGGATGGCGGCCGGGCGCCCGAGCGGTCTTTATATTTACCGGCTCCGGGTGGGGGCGGACGTGCACACCGGCCGGGTGCTGCTGCTGCGCTGAACTGAAACAATGGACCAATGGCAAGGACAGGACTATGATCGGTTTAAAGGAGAAGGTGGTGCTCATTACCGGGGCCTCGCGCGGTATCGGCCGGGCGGCGGCCCTTATCTTCAGCCGCTACGGGGCGCGCGTCGCAGTCAACTATCATCAGCAGGAGCAGGCGGCTCGCGAGGTGCTGGCGCAGATCGAGGCCGGCGGGGGGGAGGGGATGATTGTGGGCTGCGATGTCAGCGAGGCCGCGGCGGTGCGCGAGATGGTCGACCGCGTCGCCGGCCGGTGGGGGCGCATTGACGTTCTGGTCAACAATGCCGGGGTATGGCTGCCGGCGCCGATCGAGCGCTTCCCCGTCGAAACCTACCGGCGCACCCTGGCGATCAACCTGGACGGGGTGATTTTCTGCACCGAGGCAGTGGTGCCATGGATGATCCGGCAGGGGGGAGGCAGGATCATCAACATCTCCTCGACCGCCGGGCAGCGCGGCGAGCCGGTCTATTCCCCCTATGCGGCGAGCAAGGGGGCAGTGATCAGCTTGACCAAGTCCCATGCCGTCGAGCTGGCCCCCCACAATATCCTGGTCAACAGCGTCGCCCCGGGCTGGGTGGACACCGACATGTCGGTCGAGGCGATCGAACAGTCGAAGGAGACCATCCTGCGCACCATTCCGATGCGCCGGGCCGGCCATGCCGAGGAGATCGCCTGGCCGATCGTCTTTCTCGCCTCTGACGGGGCCAGCTATATCACCGGCGAGATCTTTAATGTCAATGGCGGTTCGGTCCTCTGCGGCTGAGCCCGCCCCTCTTTTCCCGGCCTCCCCGGCCAGTAAAGCCGGGGAGAGCCCGCCGCCGCTGCAAGCCCGCCCAAAAACGCCGCAAACTCCTAAAAAAATCTTGCAATAGAGCTTTTTTTTTCCTATTTTTATTGGCTGTATCATTTTCGAGGATAAAAACGCGCATGTTCCAGGAATTGACCGACAAGCTGGAAGCCGTCCTGCACAAGCTTCGCGGCCATGGCACGTTGAACGAAAAGAACATCGCCGAGAGCATGCGCGAGGTGCGCCGGGTTCTTCTGGAAGCCGATGTCAACTACAAGGTGGCCAAGCAGTTCATCGCCGATGTGGAGCAGCGCGCTCTCGGCCAGGAGGTGCTGCGCAGCGTCACCCCCGGCCAGATGGTGGTCAAGATCATCCATGACGAGATGACCCGTCTGCTGGGCGAGAAAGAGGCCCCGCTCGTTTTCGGCCGCTCCCTGCCGAGTGTGATCCTGCTCGCAGGGCTGCAGGGCTCGGGCAAAACCACGTTTGCCGGCAAGCTGGCCCGCCATCTGCGCAAAAAGGGGCGCACCCCCCTGCTGGTCGCAGCGGACATTTATCGTCCCGCTGCCGTCGAGCAGCTCAAGGTGCTCGGACGCAGCCTCGATATCCAGGTTTACTCCGAAGAGAACCGCGATGCTGCGGCGATCGCCGCCCACGCTCTTGATCATGCGCGCAAGAATCTGCTTGACACGGCCATCATCGACACGGCAGGGCGGCTGCACATCGACGAGGAGATGATGGCGGAGGTGGCGCGCATCAAGGAGGCCACCTCACCGGCGGAGATCCTTTTCGTCGCCGACAGCATGACCGGCCAGGACGCCGTCACCACCGCCCGCGCCTTTCTGGAGCGCCTGGATTTCAGCGGGGTGGTGCTGACGAAAATGGACGGCGATGCCCGCGGCGGCGCAGCCCTTTCGATCAGGGCGGTCACCGGCAAACCGATCAAGTTCGTCAGCAGCGGTGAAAAGCTCGACCAGCTCGAGCCCTTTCATCCGGACCGACTCGCCTCGCGGATTCTCGGCATGGGCGACGTCCTCTCCCTGGTGGAAAAAGCGCAGGAGGCGGTCGACCTCGAAAAGGCCGTCAAGCTCGAGAAGAAGCTGCGCCGGGCCGAGTTCAATCTCGAGGATTTCCTCGATCAGCTCCAGCAGCTCAAACGCATGGGGCCGCTCCAGGATATCCTGACCATGATCCCCGGCGCCCAGGCCAAGGCCTTCAAGGGGATGCAGGTTGACGACAAGGCCCTCATCCGCGTGGAGGCGATCATCCGCTCCATGACGGTCAAGGAGAGAAATAACCCGAACATCCTTAACGGCAGCCGCCGCAAGCGCATCGCCCGCGGCAGCGGCACCAGCGTCCAGGAGGTCAACCGGGTTCTGAATCAGTATAATATGATTGTAAAGATGATGAAGACAATGAAACATGGGGGCAGGGGCATGCGCCTGCCCACGGGCTTTTAACAAAGGAGAGCAAGTTGTCGGTAAAGTTAAGGTTAAGCCGCATTGGTAAGAAGAAACAGCCTTTTTACCGTATCGTCGCCATCGACTCGAGATCCTCACGGGACAGCTCCTATCTGGACAAGATCGGACATTATAATCCCGTCACCCAGCCTGCCGAACTGGTCATCGACCGCGCCAAGGCCCTGAAATGGCTCAGCGACGGCGCCATCCCCTCCGATACGGTGAACAGCCTTTTCCGCAGCCAGGGCATCCTCCACGAGTGGGAGATGCACAAGCGCGGGGCGAACGATGAGACCATCGCCGAAGAGATGACCCGCTGGCAGGATCTGCAGCTCCAGCGCAGCAAGCGCGAGGAAGCCAAACAGGCGATGGAGAAGCGCGAGACGGAAACGAAGAAACCGGCCAAGAGCGAAGCCAAAGCCCCCGCGGCCGAAGCACCGGCTCCAGCCCCCGTCGAAGCTCCTGCAGCAGCCCCGGCGGCCGAAGCACCAGCTCCCGCCCCGGTCGAAGCTCCTGCAGCTGCCCCTGTAGCTGAAGAGCCCCCGGCCGAAGCTCGTGCACCTGAAGAGCCCGCAGCAGAGGCTCCAGCGGCTGAGGAGCCTGCGCCTGAAGAGAGCGCCGAGCCCAAGAGCGAAGCCTGAGCGACGACAACCCATCATCTGTAATGGCGGATCAGAGCGGCAAACGGGCCAGGACCCCGGACTTTGTGGTCATCGGCCAGGTGAGAAGGCCTCACGGCATCCGCGGGGCCTTGCGCGTCGCGCCCTTGACCGATGACCCGGAGCGCTATCACCTGCTCAAAAGGGTCTGGCTCAACCACGGCGATGATGAGCGCACCCCCTTCACCCTCGCCCAGGTGCAGCTCATTCCTGACGGGATCATCCTCAGCCTCGACGGGATCAGCGACCGCAACGCCGCCGAGACCTGGCGCCAGGCCTGGGTCGAGATACCGGGGGAAGAAGTTCTCCCTCTCGCCGAAGGCCGGCATTACATTTTCGAGATCATCGGGGTTCAGGTGGTGACCGAAGAGGGAGTAGCTCTGGGCGAGGTGGTCGACATCCTGCGCAATCCGGCCCACGATGTCTATGTGGTGCGCGGCGATGAGCGCGAATATCTCATTCCGGCCGTGCCGGAGTTCATCCGCCAGATCGACAGCGAGACCGGCCTCATGATCGTCCACGTTGTGGATGGCTTACTGGATTTGTAACGGAGTAACGGGTGGAAATTCATGTCGTAGCCGCTTTCCCCGGATTACTCGAAAGCGCCCTGGGCGACAGCATACTCAAGCGGGCGCAGTCCAAAGGGCTGGTCAGGATCCATTTTCACGAGATCCGGCCCTACGCGACCGACAAACATCAGCAGATCGACGACTACGGTTTCGGCGGCGGCCCGGGCATGATCCTCAAACCGGAGCCCCTCTTTCGCTGCCTCGAAGATATCTATGACAGGTACAAGCTGGAGGGGGTGCCGGTGACCCTGATGTCGGCGGCCGGCCGGCTCTTCGACCAGAGGCAGGCCGTGATCTTTTCCCTGCGCGAAAAGATGGTTCTGCTCTGCGGGCATTACAAGGGCATCGACGAGCGCGTCATCCAGAGCTGGGTCACCGAGGAGATTTCGATCGGCGACTATATCCTCACCGGGGGGGAGATTGCCGCCACGGTCATCATCGATGCTGTGGTCAGGCTGCTGCCCGGCGCGATCAGCGACATCGATTCCGCAGAGACCGATTCGTTCCAGTCAGGACTGCTCGACCATCCGCACTACACGCGGCCGCAGGATTTTCGCGGTATGGAGGTGCCGCCGGTGCTGCTCTCCGGGAACCATGCCGGGATTTCCGAGTGGCGCCTGCAGCAGAGCCTGGAACGGACCAGGCGTCTGCGGCCCGATCTCTACGAAAAGTATAATCAGCAGGATTGAAACATAAACCCTCGCAAAGAGGAGGAAAACAAAATGAACAAGTTGGATCTCGTTGCTGCATCCCAGATGAAGACCGACATCCCTGCCTTTCATCCGGGCGACACGGTCAATGTGCACGTCAAGGTCATTGAAGGTGACAAGGAGCGCATCCAGGTTTTTCAGGGTGTTGTGATCAACCGCAAGGGGGCCGGCATCAACGCCACCTTCACGGTCCGCAAGATATCCGAAGGCATCGGCGTGGAGCGCATCTTCCCGCTGCACTCGCCGAACATCGCCAAGATCGAGAACATCCGCGAAGGCAAGGTACGCCGCGCCAAGCTCTACTACCTGCGCAGTCTGCGCGGCAAGGCCGCCCGCATCAGCGAAAAACGCAGCCAGTAACCCTCCATCCACACGCCAGCTTTGCATGACCGCCCGCCCCCGCGGAGGGCGGTCATTTTTATATGCATCCACCACAAAGATATTGACAGGTTGCCGGAAATTTGTTATATTTCCTTTTCCTGCCCCCTTTTCGGGCTGCATCAATTCCCCGCCGGCCGGGGACAAGAGTACATCATCAGGAGTTCCCATATGGTTGCGCTGCAGAAACGGACGCTCTGCGAACTATTTCGCGCCGGGGTGGCGGAATTTTCCCGCGATATCGTCTTCTCCTTCGTCGGCGAGGAACCCTATACCTATCGCCAGGTCGAACATCAGGTCCACCAGCTCGTCCAGAGCCTGCGCCAGCGCGGCATCCGGCCGGGCGACCGCATCGCCCTCCTCGGCGACAATTCCCCGAGCTGGTGCATCGCCTATCTGGCGATCGTCAGCATGGGGGCCGTGGTCGTGCCCATCCTCACCGAGTTCCACAAATCCGAAATCCACCATATCATCCGCAACTCAAACGCCAGGGGACTCTTTGTCACCAGCAAACTCGTCCACAAGGTGGTCGAACTCAATATCCGCGATCTTGTCTTTGTCGCCTCCCTCGACAATCAGGAACTCCCCCTGGATGAGAAAAAGTGGGTAAGACTTTCCGCGCTGCTGGCCGGTGAGGCGCCCGCCAGGAAGCAGAAAAAGCTCAAGCCGCTCGCCGATCCCGGGGAGGAGGATCTCGCCGAAATACTCTACACCTCGGGCACGATGGGCCATTCCAAGGGGGTGATGCTGACCCATGCCAACATCGTCAGCAATGTCCAGGCCGGCATTCAGGCGATCTCCATCAGCCACAGCGACTGTTTTTTGGCCATCCTGCCCCTGTCGCATGCCTACCAGTGCAGTATGGGTTTTCTCGCCCCCTTCCTGATGGGCTCCCCGATCTACTTCATCAAGGGCCTGCCCACGGCGCAAACCCTCCTGCCGGCTATCAAGGAGGTGCAGCCGACCATCATCCTTTCGGTGCCCCTGATCATGGACAAGATCTACAAAAAGAAGGTGCTCGGTGAGATCAACGCCAAGCCGATCTCGAAGACCCTCTACCGCATCGGACCGATGCAGAAGGTGGTCAACCGCATCGCCGGCAGGCGGCTGGTGCAGGCCTTCGGCAGTCGGATGCGCCTGATGATCTTCGGTGGCGCGGCCACCCCGCCGGATGTCGAGGCCTTCTTGCACGAGGGGGGCTTTCCCTACACCACCGGCTACGGCCTGACCGAGTGCTCGCCTCTTCTCACCGTCAATCCCATCGGCAAGGTCAAGCTGCAGTCCGCCGGCAAGGCGATCCCGGGGGTGACGCTGCGGATCCTCGATCCCGACCCCCAATCCGGCATCGGCGAGATCATCGCCCGCGGCCCCAATGTCATGAAGGGCTATTTCCACAACGAGGAGGCGACCCGCAAGGCCTTCACCGCGGAGGGCTGGTTCATCACCGGCGACCTCGGACTCATCGACAGCGACGGCTATCTCTTCATCAAGGGGAGGTCGAAGAACATCATTGTCGGCCCGAGCGGCGAGAACATCTATCCCGAGGAACTCGAGTTCCATCTCTCCCAGAATCCCTGCGTGCTCGAATCCCTGGTCTACGAACAGGCCGGGCGCATCACCGCCAGGGTCTATCTCGACATGGACGCCATGGAGGAGGCTTATCATCTCTCCAGGCTGGACGGCTCGGAGGCGGCCCGCATCGTGACACAAAAGCTGGAGTCGATACGACAGGAGGTCAACAGCAAGGTAGCGGCCTACGCACGCATCCACCGCATCATCGAGCAGGCCGAGGAGTTCGAAAAGACAGCGACCAAGAAGATCAAACGCTATCTTTACATCAATTAGGTCGGGGCATAAAAAAAAGGTGCGATTGAAATCGCACCTTTTTTTTTGTTCATTGAAGCAAGGCGGACTATTTGAGGTTCTGGACCATGTTTTTTACGCCGTCCTCAAAGACCACTGATATTTTGCTCGGATCAAGTATCTTCACCACAACACCAAGGCCGAATTTGGTGTGTTGGATGATATCGTTTTCGGCATAAACACTGGACATCGAATAGGCTACCGCCTTTTCCGGATCCGCGGCGAGCAGCAGCTTGTTCCATTTTTTACTCTCTCTCGCCTCCGGGGTCAATTTGACCTTTTGGGCTTTCTGCACCTTGGCGGCTTTTTTGACGCCCTTGGATTCCGGCGCCTTGAAGCGGTGCAAACTCTGACAGGCTTTGCACATCACGCGGACCATGTCCTGGCTCTTGATCGCGACCACAACATGGACCGTGGCGGCCTTGCATTTGTTGCACAGCGCCTCGACCTCTATGCCGATCTCCATCTTTTTTTTGCTGAGCATGGCTTTTCCTTATATGGAGTCCCTTAATTTCGCCATAAAATAGGAATATTTTATGAAATAATCAAGGATTTACTTGCCCGCAGCGGGTTGGGTGTCGTCCCCGGGAACAATGTCCATACTCCCGCGGAGCGTGGTTCGTGCCTGTCCGGCCAGCGATTCGTAACGGTTGGAATAGAAAAAAGCTGCGCTCTGCATGATTCGGAGCGCAGCTTTTTTTAATAGATGATAGAGGCGGGCGCACCCGTCAGGGTGATCAGGGCTGGTAGCTTTTATATTCCGGCGGGGGCGGGCTCTTCTTTTTGCTGCCGCCGAAGAGTTTGTAGAGGGCCCAGAGCAGGAGCAGGAGCAAAACCCCGATGATGATATAGATCAAGGTCCAGTTTGTGGTCTTGGGTACTTCCACCTTGACCGCCTTGATCGCGGCGTCGTAGCTGGCGAGCAGGGCCGCCTGATCCGGCGCGATATTATTCTTGGCGAAGATGCGGTTGTAGTTACGGATGCGGTCGTAATCCTTGAGCAGCTCCTTGTAGCCAACCGAGTCGATGGTGGTGATGCCCTTGACCCGGCGGATTTCCGATTCGATCACGCCGCGAAAGACGTCATCCACCTGGTTTTCGGAGAGGGCGACGCGAATGGGTTCCATCTCCGGGCTGGCCTCGCCGGCGAGCATCTCCGAGATGGTGTTGATATAGGAGAGGCGCTCGGTATTGAGTTTGGCCATCTCGCCCTTGATCTTTTCGATCTCCTGTTTGGAGGCGGCGGCCGATTTCTGCAGCTTGGCCAGGCGGGCTTCCGCCATCCTGAAGCGGTTGTCGACGGCGGAGAGAGAGTCGGTGAGGAGCCCCACCATCTGCGAGAACTTGCCGGTCAGCTTTTCCATGATGCCGGTGGAGGCGAGTTTTTCGATGCGGGTCAGCACCGGGGCCCTGAGCAGGGCGGTGCGGTACTCGGGGGCGAGTTCGCGGGAGGCGAGGATCTCGTCCCGGCGGCGCTGCAGATCATCGCTGGCATCGCGGGCCTGTGCGTGATACTGGGTGATGGCCTCCTGGTTCAGGCCGAGATCGGCGAAGGTGACGCCGCTTTGCGAGGAGTCATACAGCTCCTCCAGGGCCAGCATGATGGCGGCCATATTCTGGCCGTTGCGCTCCACCTCGGGCAGCAGCCGTTTCATAAAGACGCCGTTCGGATCCAGCTGGGGATCCTGACTGATCTCCGCCTTGGCGGCGGCGATCTTGTCCAGACAGGTCTGGTAATCCGCTTGCCTGAGCGCCTCCTTGGCCTGCTCGTAAAGATCCTGCACATCCTGCGCCTGAAGGAGCGGGGCGAGGAGGAGCAGGAAGAGCATCATCCAGCTATTTGCACTCTTCATTCAAACCACCTTTCTGATTGATGAATATTTCCTTGCCGTTGAAGCGGAAGCGGATGCAGGCCTTCTCCTCGGTGCCGTAGCGGGAGAGGCTGATGTTCCGGAGTTGATCGGTTTCATCCTCCGGGGTCACATCAATGGCCTTGATCTTGCCTTCGGTTCCGTCCGAGGTGGGCTCGATCATCCAGAGATTCCTGAACTCATCAGCGCAGAGGTAATAGCGGCCATAGTTCTGGATCACCTTGACTGTGGAGACCGGCTGGTTTTCCTCCCTGAGGATGGGGGCGAGAAAGAGGACGCCGTTGAATTTATCTCCATCACCCAGGTAGACCGAGCTGTCCGCATCGACCGTGAGGTTCATGGCCACCGAGTATTGATCGAACCGGATCATCTGCTTGCTGCAGCCCGCCAGGGCAATCAGAGCGATGAGAAGAAGCGCTTTTTTCATTGTACCTCCAATCGTGTAACTTGAAAGAGAGTTGCCGGAGCGAGAGAGATGTGCGGGAAAGGCGGATCGGATGGAGGGGGAGGATCGCTCGTCACCCCCGTCGCTATATCAATAGTAAATATAATACAAATCGGGAGAATCGCAAGCAATTGTTGCTGCGGCGGGGGGAAAATGTCCAAAAATTTGACAGGGGTCACGCTCGGGGGCGTTCGCGGACGCACGGCGCCGCCGGAACGGCGCCGTGCTGTGAATTACAAAAATGTAATTAGTGGCTGATCAATTCCGCCGGATTACAGCTCCGGTTTGGCGAGGGTGATGTTGCCTCCGGAGGTGCGCAGATAAAGTTCGGGTCCGCCGCCGTTGAGCTTGCCCTGGAGGGAGGATCTGCTCATCCCGCCGTGGATGAGGAGGTCAAACTCGCTGTGCACGTGTCCCCCGCTGGTGCTGGCATTGATGGCCAGGCGGAGATCGGGCGCCAGGTGGACCTTGATGCTGCCGCCGGAGGTGGCGAGCCGGCAGGGCTGCTGGGGTTGTGCGGTGATAGCGGCCGTGATCCCTCCGCCGGAGGTGGAGGCTTCGATCGCCCCCTTCACCGCATCGACGGAGATGCTCCCCCCTGAGGTGGCGAGCTGGGCACGGCCGGTGGCGGAGCCGAGGCTGATGCCGCCGCCTGATGTGCGGGCTGCGACGGCGCCCTCGACGCTGCCGATCGAGATGCTGCCGCCCGAGGTGATCAGATCGGCGTCACCCCGGCCGCCTGCCAATTTGATGCTGCCGCCGGAGGTTTTGGCCTTGACCGGCCCGATGATCCTGCCGAAGCTGAGGCTGCCGCCGGAGGTCTTGGCGAGCACCTCACCCTCGAGATCCCCCACCGAGATTGATCCGCCCGAGGTGTGCAGGTCGAGGTTGAAGCGGGCGGGGACAGTAGCGTTGAAGCGGAGCTTCAGCCGTCTTCCGCCCCAGTCGAGCAAGCCGCTGCGGTTATATCGGGCGGTGACGCGCAGTTCGCCGCCCTCCTGGATAAAGCCGAGTTTCAGATCCTTGAGGATGCGATCCGCCTCCTTTTCCGAGGAGGTGTTCATGATTTCGAGGACGGTGATTTCCAGCTCGTCGCTCGCACCGCTGTTCACCTGGATGGTGCCGAGATCGGCATCGATCCGGAGCCAGCCGCCCGGAGAGATTTGATAGCTCCTGGTGACAGTGCGTTCGATGTCCGCCCTGGCCGGGACGATGATGACCAGGCCTGCGATGGCCAGCAGCCCGGTGATGCGCAGGAATTTTGTGACAGGCATAGTGCCTCCCTTGTTGGCATGGTGGTGCCGTGCTCTTGTCGGGAGCAGGGCGCTCCCCGCTCTTTCTTCTCATTACTACGCAGAAACCGGCAGGCGGTTTCATCGGGAGGCGTTCGGGGAGGGAAAAAGAGAAGCGGAAAGGCTGTTGGAGGCACAAAAAAAGCGCGCAGAGGCCCGGCCTGGCCGGGGCGTGTCTGCGCGCGTGATATGTGAGGAATCAGAATCCTGAGGATGAGGAGCAGCTGCCGGGAGCAAGTGAAAACCGGTGCATCAGATTTCGTCGTCGACGTACGCCCATTCTTCGTTCTTGCTGTTGTCGAAGATGATTTCCCCGCGTTCGGCGCGTTTTTCAACACGGGCGTATTCGGCCAGGATCTCCTGCTCCAGTTTGGTGCGAAACTCCTTGGTGATGGGGTGGGCGATGTCGCGCTGCATGCCGTCTTCCGATTTGCGCGAAGGCATGCAGAGGAGCACACCTTTTTTGCTCTGGATGATCTTCAAACCCTTGACGGCGAACTGGTTGTCAAATGTAACGTTGACGAAGGCCTTGAGCTTGCTCTCGTTTCTTAGTCTGATGCTGATCTCAGTGATCTCCATTGATGGCCTCACACCCTCTTTAATCCCCGTGAACCTTATTCGTTTTTCTATTCATACCAACAGTGGCGGATATTTGCGGGATGGATTCGCTAAAAAATGTTCAATTTTTTCAGATTTTTTAGGAGGGTTATGCAGTATATAAACAACAGGATGCCTATGATGCTGAGCCAGGTGCCGTACTCGAGAAAAATCCTGTTTTCCCCGCCGAGCAGGGAGTGCTGGACCAGCATCCAGAGTCCGAAAAGCATGGTAACGGCCGCGGCGCCCGCCCCGGCGATGGAGAGCAGCTCGCGCGGTTGGAGCGGGATGCGGAGCTGATCGGGGATGCGCGGAGCGAAGCGGCGAAAGAGGAGCAGCAGCCCTGTCCAGGCCAGCCAGGCCAGCAGCTGCGCCGGACGCAGCGAGCGGAAATAGTCGAGCAGGGTGATGAGGGGTGAAAGCCAGGTGAGACCGGCCGGGATGGGCATGCGGTCGCGATAGAGCAGGATCTGCAGCCGCGACTGGTCGCGCTGGCGCAGCAGATCGATGATCGCCCGGGAGCGCTCTTCGCGCTCCAGCCGGCGCCAGCCGGGCAGGTGGAGGGCATTCCAGGCCAGGCAGGCGGGGCCGTAGCCGTGATAGTCCGGGTTGCCGGTCAGGAGCAGGTCGTGTTCCTGTGCGGCCCGGCGCAGGGCGGTGGTGTACTTTTCGGGATGGAAAATGCCCTCGGCCTGGTTGGCGATTTCAAAGCCGTCTATGCCCATGGCGATATAGTCGGCGAGGGGGCGGGTGTTGCGCTGGGGGGAGAACCAGTGGGCGAGAAGGACGGCGCCCCCCTGGGTATGGGCGGAGTCGACCGCCGCCTGGTCGGGATAGTCCTTGCTATTAAAGTTGCGGGTCAGGCCGAGGAGGAGGATGTGGTTGCTGCCGGAGTATTCCTCGCCGGCGATGAGGAGGGGTTCCGGGGGCAGCACACCCGTCCTCTGTGCCTCCACCAGTTCAAGGCTGGCGCGGTGGTTGTTGTGCTCAGTGAGGAAAAAGGCGTCAAAGCCGTTGCGCTCGTGCCAGTGCATCAGGCGCAGCGGCGAAATGAGGCCGTCGTGGCTGTGATAGGTGTGGCTGTGCAGGTTGACGAGGACCACATCTTCCTGCTCATGCTCAATGGTGCTGCTTGGGAAGGGGGAGAAGAGGAAGATGAGCAGCACGGCAGCCAGGAGGATAAAAGTGACCGGCAGCCAGGTCAAACCCGTGCGCAGAGCCCGGCCGGGTGCCGCGCCGTTCCTGCGGGCCTGAACAATCGGGAGCAGGAGGGTGGCGGCCATGAGCCAGAAGAGGATCCAGAGCACGAGCTGGAGGGGATCATCGGCCCGGCTGAGAAAGAGGAGGGGGCCGAGAAAGGGTTCGAAGAGGATGCGCCCGGCCGGGAGATGGACGGAGTAGCCGGCGGCCGGCTTCTGGAGGAGGACATCCTCGATCCAGGGGTGCTGCGGCAGCCACAGGGAGGTGGAGAGGAGCGCCAGCAGGACCAGCAGACCCCACTTCAGGCTGCGGAATCGGGTGGTCATCGCCCGGCCCCCCAGTCTTCCCGGGGGGGATTGAAGTAACCGAAGCGGATCCACGGGGCGGCGGCCTTGACCTGTTCCATCCAGGCGAGGATGCCGATGGCACGGGGCGCGGCCGCCTCAAGCCCGAGGGCCTGGCCGTACCACTCCGGATCGATGTTGAGATTGCGCATCTGGATGTAATCGATGTGGTGGTTTTTCACCAGGCTGATCAGGGCGGCCATCTCCTCCGGGTCATCGGTGAATCCCGGAAAGATAAAGTAGTTGAGCGAGATCCAGCGTCCGCGGCGGCGGGCGATGCGCATGCTCTCCACCACCTCAGGCCAGTCGTAGCCGGCCGGCCGGTAGTAGGCGCGATAGGGTTCCGGGCGAGCGCTGTTGAGGCTGATGCGCAGACTGTCGAGTCCTGCTTGGCAGAGACGGTCGATCACTTCCGGCCGCGAGGCATTGGTATTGAGATTGATGACGCCGCTGGCTGTGCGCGAGCGGATGAGCTGGATGGCCTGCTCGAGCAGATCGCCCTGGATGAGGGGCTCCCCCTCGCAGCCCTGGCCAAAGCTGACGACCGGGCGGGGGGCGTGGTCGAGGTGCGGTACGGTGTATTCAGCGATCTCCTCGGGGGTGGGCACGAAGGTGATGCGCGTCTGGGTCTCCGGCACGCAGCCCTCCGGCTGCTTCGAGATGCAGCCGACACAGCGGGCATTGCAGGAGGGGCTGGTGGGGATGGGGGCCTCCCAGCGCCCAAGGGCGAGATTCTGGGCCGCGGGGCAGCCATAGCGGCGGACGCAGTTTTCCACCAGGTGCCCGATGAGGCGGTTGCCGGGGTAGCGTTTGAGCAGGAGGGCGGCCTGCTGCTCGATGAGGCGGGCGTTGAAGTAGGCGGGGTCCTGGCGGATATCGGCGTCCACCCGCACCCCGGCGGTGAAAAAGCGCTCATCCCGCCAGCCCGCGGCGCTGTAGGCGAAGAGGGGGAGGGGCTCGGCGCCGGGCGTGCTCTCATAGGCAGCGAGCAGGGTCTGGGTATGAGCGGGGGCGATGAAGGCGCCGACGGCGAAGATCTTTTGTCCCTCATGCTCCTCGAGCACGACGAAACGCTTGCGGCTGCGGTCATAGCCCACGGGCCGGCGCCCCGGCAGCTGGAAGAGGGCGCTGCCGAAGGGAAGGGGAATGAGCTCCGCCGCCTCGGGGAGGCGGCGTTCGCGCAGGCGCATGCCGGCCATCTCCAGGCCGGGGATCTCGAAGATATGGCCGCCGGCATCGCTGACCACCAGCCAGGGCAGATCCGTATGGGGTGTGGAATTCTGCATAATTCGCATCAGGAAAGAAGATTCACCGCCCGCCATCCACCGCGCTCTCAGGAGCGCCACCCGCTGTTTGAAGCCTGATCCATCTCTTCACCCCGGGCTGAAGAAACTTAGTGAATAATTTATTATTATCAAAGGCAATTGTGCTCAATTTGCGGCGGATTTCGCCGCTGCGGGCGCCTCTTCCCCGTCAGCCCCTTTCCGGGTGCGATCGCGGCTCGGTGTGGATCACCACCCTGCCCAGGTTCGGGATCCTCTGCCGGAGGGAACGCTCGATCCTTTCGGTGAGGAGGTGGGCATCGGTGATGGGGAGATCGGAGGCGAGGGCGTAGTGAAAGGCGATGTTGAGCTCGCCGCCGACGCTGTTCACCAGCAGGTCGTGGATGTCGAGGCCGGCCTCCCTGACCTCTGGCAGTGCGAGGAGGACGCGGCGGATCTGCCCGGGATCGGCCTGTCCCGGCTGCCTGCGGGCGCTCGAATCTCCAACCGGTTCAATGTGGGTGATGATCTGTGCGAGTCTCGGGAAGAGGTCATGGAGGGCCTCTTCGAAGCGGGTCGTTTGGGCGTGCGCCTCCTCGAGGGTGTAATCCTCACTCACCTCGATGTGCTGCTCCATGTACTCCTTGCCGTGGATATTGTAAATGCGAATGCCGTGCACGCCCAGGCCGTGGCGTGCGGCGGTAAGGCGGATGACCTGAAGCATCGACTCATTGTCGCTCTCCACCGGATCGAGGTGGACCATGACGTCGGAACCGGGCATGATATTGTGCACCTCTTCCTCCACCGCTGCTGCGATATCGTGGGCCTGCTCCAGCGAGGTGTCCCGTGCGACCATCACGGTGACATCGGCAAAGGCGTCCGCTCCGCTGCGCCGGGCGCGCACGCGCCCCGCCCTCAGCACCCCCGGGACCATGATCGCCTGACCGATCTCCGCAGTAAGCTCCGCAGGGACGGCATCGAGCAGGGCGCTGACCGTCCTCTTGCCGAGCTGAAAGCTGACATGGATCACGATGCCGGCGACGATGAGGGCGGCTGCGGCATCGGCCCTGGTCAGCCAGGCGATGCCGGTTCGCTTCGAGAGCACCACCAGGAGCAGCCCAACGAGCACAACTCCCGAGGACCAGATATCGGTCGAAAAGTGGAGCGCATCAGCCTCGAGCGCCTGGCTGTTGTGTTTTTTGGCTGTACGCGCAAGGGCGCGCGAGCGGCCGAAATCGATGATGATCGAGAGGATGACCACCGCAAAGGCCCAGAGGCTGACCTCGACATGCACCTCCGTGAAGAGCAGGCGTCTGACTGATTCATAGATGATCCAGCCGCAGGTGAGGAGCAGCAGCAGGGTCTCGGCCAGGGCGCTGAGGTTTTCGATCTTGCCGTGGCCGTAGGTGTGCTCGCGGTCGGCCGGGCGGCCCGAAAAGCGCACGGCAAACAGGGTGATCACCGCCGCAATCAGATCGAGGGCGGAATGAGCAGCCTCGGCCAGGATGCCCATGCTTCCGGTCATGATGCCGGTGGTGAGTTTGAATCCGGTCAGAAAGAAGGCGGCGATGACCGAGGAGAGAGCCACCCGGTTCTTTTCCTGGTCAGCCACGGCAGTGTTCATGACCTCCTCCTTTCGACCACTCCGGCGGGCGAGGGGTGGTTCCGGCTCCGGCAGAAGAAGAACATCAGCACCGCGGCGAGAAGCGCCATGACCGCGCCGAAATAAAAAGGGATGCTCGAATTGACCCGGTCGTAAAGGGCGCCGGCAATGAGGCTGGCGGGCAGCAGGGTGAAGCCGATCAGGGCATTGTAGAGACCCAGTCCCGTGCCCTGCTTGTTTTTGTCGATGATGTCGGAGACCAGGGCCTTCTGGATGCCGTCGGTCGCCGCTGAATAGAGCCCGTACAGGGCGAAGAGGCCGATGATGGCGCTTACACTCCGGGTGATCCCGAAGCCGAAATAAACCAGGGCGTAAATGAGAAATCCCGCGATGAGGATTTTCTCCTTGCCGATCCGGTCGGAGAGCGATCCGAGCGGAATGGCGAGCGCGACCGAGACGATGCTGGTGACCAGGTAGACGAGCGGGATGAAGGCGACTTTCACCCCCACCTCATTGGCCTTGACCATGAGCAGGGCGTCGGTGGAATTGCCGAGGGTGAAGATGAAGATTATAGCCAGGAAGAGGTAAAACCGCCCGGGGAAATCCCGGAAGCGGAACTTTTTAAAGAGCTGATCGCTGCCCTTTTTCGCCTCGCGGATGCCGAAAAGGATCACCAGGATGCCCAGCAGGGAGGGGATCCCGGCCAGGAAGAAGAGGCGCCTGTAATCGGCCGGGAACAGGTAGAGGAGTGCAAAGGCGGCCAGGGGGCCGACGATGGCGCCGCTGTTATCCATCGCCTTTTGCAGGCCGAATCCCTTGCCGGTCTCGCCGTTGATGACCGAGCCGGCAATGAGGCTGTCGCGCGGTGCAGTGCGGACCCCCTTGCCGAACCTCTCGATGAAGCGCAGCAGCAGGACCTGCACGGGGGAGACGACCAGGGCGTAGAGAGGGATGATGAGGGCAGTGATGCCGTAGCCTACCAGCATGAAGGGCTTGTTTCTGCCGATGCGGTCGCTCCAGAAACCGGAGAGGGTCTTGACGAGGGCGGCGGTGCTCTCCGCGATGCCCTCGATCAGCGAGAGGCTGGTCTTGGAGGCGCCGATGGAGAGCAGAAACATCGGCATGACCGAATAGACCATCTTCACCGAGGTGTCGGTGAGAAAGCTGGTCAGCCCTGTTAAGAGCAGATTGCGGCTGAATCCGGAGGTGGATTTGGCTTTTCGAGGCGATGAGATCATTCTGTCGGAGACTCCATTATCATCGGCGGTTTTATCAGCCAGCGCACGGGC
>Ga0116173_1000586_pt1 | contig 33594 bp, 26 predicted proteins | sample AD_UKC085_MetaG_FD_89800 | JGI IMG/M metagenome (GOLD analysis project Ga0116173, IMG submission 89800) | Active sludge microbial communities of municipal wastewater-treating anaerobic digesters from USA - AD_UKC085_MetaG | ecosystem: Engineered > Bioreactor > Anaerobic > Digestate | place: USA...
CGTTAAAAGAACTACTGCTGCCGCCGCTGCGATGGTTCCGAATGTCTTTTTCATGATCTGTTACCTCCTTGAGGGTTTTTGTTTTATTTGCCTTTATACTAATGAAATTTGCGTGCCAGAATTTGAAAAACAATGAAAATATATTGTAGTATATTGATATTATGGAGTATTATGATTAAGCTATTATTGCAGGGATTACTGGAGAATGCACTTTTTACCTCTTTTTTTAATTAAATGTTCAATCAGGTTTAACGATATATGAAAATTGGTGGTGACCGGTAAAAGAGTTGTGTATGATGATGCCGTACTTATTAAAACTTGTAGTTTTTTGCAGTAAAGGAGACGGATGATGACGGAAGGAGAAAAACTGATCATTGAACTGTTTGAAAAAATCAAGAAACAGCAATGGGACGATATTGATAAATTTATTCATCCTGCGTTTCAGTCTGTTCACCAGGATGGAAGCAGAAATAAAGAAGAGGAGATCACAACCCTCAAAGGTCTGCACATGGGGGAATATTATCTAAGCGACTTCAAGATGACACAGGAGCAGTCTCTGATGGTTGTAACGTATACCGTGAGGGCGCAGGAACTCATTGATGGGAAACACACCCTGACAAAACCGTCGCAGAGATTGTCCGTCTTTGTAAAATCCAGGGGCAGATGGCGATGGCTGGCCCACGCGAATTTCATCCCCATAGAGGAGGTAAAATGAAAACAAACCATGTTTTAGTCATTCTGGGCAGTCCGAGAAAAAAAGGAAACAGTGCCATTTTGGCCCAGCAGATCAGCCAGGGGGCAATATCAGAAAAAGCTGAAGTTGAAACCATTTATCTGCACGGTAAGAACATTGCTCCCTGCAAGGCCTGTATGACCTGTCAGAAGAAAGGAAGCAAGGGCTGTTCTATCGATGACGACATGCAGGAAATTTATGCAAAACTGATCAAGGCAGACGCCTGGGTCATTGCCAGCCCCGTCTACTGGTTTACCATGTCCGCACAGACCAAGATATTCATGGATCGTTGTTTTGCGCTACCTGCCTACCACCATGATCCCTTTCGGGGCAAGCGGATTGCCGTTGCCATGTCATACGGTGATGAAGATGCTGTCAGATCCGGCTGCATCAACGCTTTGCGAACATTTCAGGATGCGTATAGATTTACACGGTCTTCTCTTGTTGGAATGGTCTACGGGAGTGCCATGGACGCCGGCGAAATTCGATTGAATGAAAAATTAATGCAGGATGCATACAATCTCGGAAAAATGCTGGCAGCAAAATAATCATTCTTATTTATCAGATTTTCTGTTCGTAAAAATGAAAATCTGATCCGGGCAAATAAATTAATATTCGTGCAATTATTTAACAAATATGGCATGATACCGTTAAAAGGGCAGGGGATATTTTCTCCGTCATCGATTAACCGCAACCCATAAATTGCCGGTTCACACAAAGGCGATATGAAATCGGCATGTATAATGAACAAACTCTCCATTTTATTATAAAAGCATGCTCCGGTATGCGATCCTGTCGGATTGAACCAGGGGTTGAATTGGAAGGCAAATCAAAAGCCTTGTAAGCCGGGGAACAAAGCACAATGAGCCAAAAACAGTTGGGTACAGGTAAACAATCTTTTATTCTGCAATAAGCTTGCTGAATCGTTGCGTAAGAGGGATCGATGGAGCGAAGAGAGAGCCCCTTTGTGTGCGGCATAAAAATTGTTCCGGGATTGCTGCTGCTGATGTGTTTTCATGTGCCGCGCCTTTACGCAGATCATGACACATCTTTGCGGACGGATCTTAATTTCTCCTACACGTTCAATGAACAATTTCAGGCCGTATCTTATGTATTTATCCAGGCCAATGAAAATATTTCAAATTATAATTATGGTGAATGGGGGATCGGACTGCAGTATCAGACGCCGCTTTCATGGCTTTCATTTCTGATCTATTATCAACAGGGATATTCAAAGGATGATGAACGTCACTGGGAACTTGAACAAAAACCAAGCATCAACATGAACACACAGGTTGCTCTTTACGGTTTCAAAATATCAAACCAGATCCGTTTTGAATACAGGATAACACCCCAATGGAATGATTATCGAATTAAAAACACGTTGGTTATTTCCCGGCCGGATCTGATTTTTCAGCTGCAGCCCTATATCGGATGGGAAGCGTTCTATGAGAATCATGACAAGGCGCTTATGCTGAACAGAATAAAACTGGGTATCTCCAGGAAGATTGGAAGCCATGTTTCCATTGGCCCTTATTATCGTATTGATCTATCCAACATCAACAGCGGATGGGAATGGACCAGGCAGCTCATCGGATTTCATGTAACCATCAATTATTAGGAATGAAGGCCATGTCAACGAAAATGACACTGATAGACGAACCATACAAAAAAGCCATTGCCGGTCAGCTTTTACAAGGGTTATTCATTTTGTTGCTGATTCTGCTGATGACTGCGTTTGCCCGGGCGGAGAACCGCGTTGTAAGGGTCGGTGTCTACGAAAATGCGCCCAAGGTGTTTACGTCCGAATCCGGCAAGCCATCGGGGATCTTTATTGATATTATCGAGTATATCGCCAAGCAGGAAGACTGGGACCTTGAATATGTCACGGGAACGTGGATTGAGGGACTGGATCGCCTTGACCGGGGAGAAATAGATCTGATGCCGGATGTGGCCTTTACGGCTGAACGGGACAAGAAATTCTCTTTCCATAAAATCCAGGTGCTCTCCTCTTGGTTTCAGGCCTATGCCGGCAAAGACAGCGGGATTCGGTCGATACTGGACCTGAATGGAAAGCGCATTGCCATACTGGAAGGATCGGTTCAACAGGAGGCTTTTACACGCTTCAGCCAGGGCTTTGGGCTGCGCATTAAACTTGTTCCCGTTCAGCATTACAAAACAATGTTTGAGATGGCCGCCCGGGGAGAAGTGGATGCAGCTGTAACGAATCAGTTTTACGGCGCCATGCATGCCAGACGATACGGCCTTGTGGACACGGCAGTTGTATTTGAACCCTCCGCCCTCTTTTTACGGCACAAAAGAATGATAAAACGCAACTGCTGGAAACCATTGACCGCCATTTATCCGTTCTGAAAAAAGACATGCAATCGCCCTATTATAATTCTCTGCGTCGATGGACATCCGAAAAGGTTCGATTCAAGGTTCCCTTATGGTTGCAGGTCCTGGCTCTGATTGCAGGCGTTGCCTTGCTAACGAGCCTTGCGGGAAGCTTCATTCTGAAGCGTCAGGTAAATGCGCGAACCCGCGAGCTTTGGCAAATCAATCAGGAAATGGAGCAGCGGATTATCGAGCGGACGGCGCAGTTGGAGGAAGCCAGGATGAAGGCCGAGTCTGCGGACCGGTTGAAGTCGGCCTTTTTGGCGACGATGTCGCACGAGCTGCGGACGCCGTTGAATTCGATCATTGGTTTTACGGGCATTCTTTTGCAGAAGCTGGGCGGTCCGTTGAATGAGGAGCAGGCCAAGCAGCTGGGGATGGTATACAACAGCGCGCGGCACTTGCTGGATCTCATCAATGATGTTCTGGATATTTCAAAGATCGAAGCCGGACAGCTCAATGTAATCAGTGAACCGTTTGACTTACGGGAATCGATCGAGAGAGTCATGAAGAGTTCGCAGCCTCTGGCGGATAAGAAGGGGATAGAGTTTTCATCGACGGTAGCCCCTGAAATCGGTGCCATTACGGGTGATCGGCGCCGGGTGGAGCAGATTTTGCTGAATTTGATCAGCAATGCCATCAAGTTTACAGAGCAGGGATATGTGCGTCTGCAGGGTGAGGTGCGGGGGGATGATATTGTCATTGACGTGAAGGATACGGGGATCGGTATCAGGCAGGAAGATATGGGTTTGTTGTTTACTGCTTTTCAGCAGATTGAATCCGGGATTACGAGGAAGTATGACGGTACGGGTCTGGGACTTTCCATTTGCAAGAAGCTGTCGCACCTTTTGGGAGGCGAAATCCGTGTTGAAAGCGAATGGGGCAAAGGAAGTACCTTTAGCCTGATTTTAAAAAAGGAAGGGTAAACTATGAAAGAGAATATTCTGGTTATCGAAGACAATGAGCAAAACCTCTACCTGGTCAAGTTTATCCTGGAAAAAAACGGATACCAGGTTCATGTCGCCACCGACGGTCAGGCAGGAATTGAAGCGGCAAATCAGCTGAAGCCGGACCTGATCCTGCTGGACATTCAGCTGCCGGTCATGGACGGCTATGCGGTTGCCCAAAACCTCCGTGCCAATCCATCAACGGCAAAAATTCCTATCGTTGCCGTAACTTCTCATGCCATGGTTGGCGACCGTGATAAAGCCCTGTCATCGGGATGCAATGGGTACATCGAGAAACCGATTAATCCTGAAACGTTCATGTCGGAAGTCGAACTTCATTTGATTAAAAAATAATCGAGGCGGACGGGTATGAAAAAAGTGCTGATTGTCGATGATGTGGCGGAAAATCGCTATATTCTGGAAAAGGTGCTCGGGGGTCATCAAATGGAGGTGATGTCCGCCCAAAACGGTCAGGCGGCCCTCGACAAGGCTTACGCAAATCCGCCGGATCTGATTATCAGCGACATTCTTATGCCGGTCATGGATGGATACACGTTATGCAAAATCTGGAAATCTGATGATCACCTCAAAAATATCCCCTTCATATTTTACACGGCGACTTATACCGATCCCAAAGATGAGACGTTTGCAAAAAACCTCGGTGCTGATCTGTTTATAATCAAGCCGCAGGAACCGAATGTTATTATTGAAACGATCAAAGAAATCATTGAGAAGGATCATGTTGTTCAATCTGCACAATATCAGCCGCTGGGATCGGAGATGGAATTTTTCAGACAGTATAATGAGATTCTGTTTCGTAAACTGGAGAAAAAAGTGTTGGATCTGGAGCTGCTTAACCGGCGCCTGAACCAGGAGATTGAGAAGCACAAGCAAACTGAAGAAAAATTGTTTAAACTCAGTCAGTCCATAGAAGAAAGTCCGGTGGCGTTCGTCTTAATGGATGTCAACGGAAATTTAGAATATGTCAACCCGCAATTTTTCAGGATCAGCGGATATGCCCCTCGGAATATGATTGGATTAAATGTCAAGAGTCTTCAACCAACGGGATCACAGACCGATGATTTTCAGGAGGCGTGGGAAAGTGTCGGAGCGGATAACATTTGGCGTGGTGAAATGCAAATCAAGAAGCAAGACGGTGAATGTTTTTGGGCGTACCTGACCCTGTTGCCGCTGAAAAATCCCGAAGGTCGCGTCAACAGCATGATGATGATCATGGAAGACACGTCGGAGAAAAGGCAGCTTGAGGCACAGCTGATCCAGTCGCAAAAGCTCGAGGGTATCGGCCAGCTGGCGGGAGGCGTGGCGCATGACTTCAACAATATTCTGACCGCAATCATCGGTTACGCCCAGCTGGTTTATCTGAATATGCAGAATGATGATACAAACAGGGGGCACATCAAGCACATTCTGGACTATTCGGAAAAAGCCGCGACCATAACCAAAAGCCTGCTTGCTTTCAGCCGGAAACAGACAACAAATTTGTCCTGTTTCAACGTTAATGATTTAATCTCCGATTTTCAGAAACTTCTGCTTCGACTGATGCCGGAAAATATAGAAATACAAACCCAGTTTACATCCCAGAAACTTTCTGTTTTGGTGGATCAGGTCCAATTGGAACAGGTCATCATGAATCTGGCAACCAACGCTCGTGATGCCATGCCCGACGGAGGATTAATTATCATTGCCACAAACATGACAGAGATTGATCAGGAATTCATCAAATCCAATGGATACGGCAGAACCGGTTCTTATGCCCAGATAACGATGGCAGACATGGGAAGGGGCATGAATCGGCAAACCCTTGATAAGATCTTTGAACCTTTTTTTACAACCAAGGAACCCGGCAAGGGGACCGGCCTGGGGATGACGATTGTTTACAATATTGTAAGCAGGCACAATGGTTTTATTACCGTGGAGAGCGAACCCGGCAAAGGTACCCGAGTACGGATTTTATTGCCGATTGTTCAGGCCGCTGAAGATGTGAATGGAAGCAAAACAGAGGAATACATCGAGCAGGGAGGGGCAAGAACTATTCTGGTTGCAGAGGATGATTCGGGAATCCGTGATCTGATCACGACAATACTGACCGAACGGGGTTATGAGGTGATCGGCGTTGCCGATGGCGTGGAAGCAGTGAAGCAGTTCAGCGAAAACAGAGAAAAAGTATCGCTGGTAATGCTTGACGGTATCATGCCGAAGAAAAACGGCAGGGAAGCCTACCGTGAAATCAGAGCGATGAAGCCGGATGTGAAGGTGATTTTCATGAGCGGGTATTTGGAAAATATGCTTGACTTTGATCATCTTATGGAAAGAGAAATTCATTTTTTGCAAAAACCGGTTCTGCCTCTGGATATTTTGAAAAAAATACAGGAACTTCTGGGTCCCGGAAAAAATTAAAAGCAATGATCACATGATCAGCGCCGGATCGTGACAACCGACGGCCGATAGAGAAAAGGGTTTTTGCGGATAAAGCTTTCCTGTTTGTCGATGTCCTCGACTGAATTGCAGACATAAGTGACGACGATGTCTCTGCCACACGCGAATTGACGGTGTTCCTTGCCCGCGTAACAAAAAGTATGTTGATCATAAAGAGGGCTTGCGGGGTCCACTTCGGCAACGGATTCAATAAGAGGCGCAGGTGTACTCCACGGACCCTCCAGTTTCGGGGACGTTGAGTATAAAAGCTGACGCCCCTTATTTTCAGGCGAGAGGTAAACGGCCATCCATTCCTGATTCTCCGGGTGATAGCGAACGCTGAGTTCGGAAACGCCCGCCGAAAAAACAATTTTCGCTTCTTCAGGTTGCAGATTTTTTTTCCAGATATTTTCCTTCATCAGATATTCAAAATGGCCGGCGGGGTCTTCCAACCGGTTAATGGGAATCCGCGCCAGAATGTTGCCCCAGATGTGGATGTTGCCGGCGTTATACCGATAGAGGGGATAAAAATAAACATATGGATCATAAACGACAGATGTTGTTGCCAGGGCTTCAATGCCTTGCGCCAGAGCATTGGTCCAGTCCAGGTAGTCAACAGGCCATAAATTAGGATTGTCATTCTGGAAATCTCTGATCCGGGCTATCTTGTGACCACCGACTTTGAAATTGAACGGCGACGGATTTTCAGGAAGGGCGATGATGATCAGGAGGGGAATGTACAAAGTGTCCTTCGCAATGAACGGGTCCTGAGGCCAGAGAAATTCATTGTTGCCAAACGAGGATACAAATTTGCCGTTTTTCTTTTTCAGGTAATATTGAATGTTAAACCCGGTGTTTTCAGAGCAGGTGGAAATGGCCATCGTGGTTCCCAAAAGAACGTCCATCCCGATACGATCTTTTCTTTTGGGTTCTTCCGATACAAACGTGTCGCCGAACAGCCAGAGGGTGCGCTGTTCGTCCAATTTGATGGAGTAAGCTCCATCCGCCCCGTACCAGCCGTCCCGATCGGGAAAACTGGGTAAACATCTGGCCTGTGGATACTGGAAAGGGCATGATGACGGCCGGATTGCCTGGCAGGAGGTCAGTAAAATGCAAATCAGGAGCAGGATCACCCCTGTGGTGTGTTTGTTGAATCTTCCATGGACGGTAAAACTACTCATGGATTCCTGCTCCGGATCTCCGATTATTTTGTAAAATAGTCTGTTTAAGTTACTTTCGACCAGGCCACCCAAGCGCGTTACGGCCATCCGTGCTATTTCAATTTAAAACCCACCCGGCTGTTTTTCGCTTTTTCTTTTTTCTCCGGCGCCAGCGATGGAGCTTTAACAATAAAAATCCGTGCCGGTTCGACTTTACTGTCCTGCAGAAGCTGTTCGCGGACGGCCTCTGCGCGTTTGGCTGCAAGCTCTGTTAAGTCGTTGTCTGTGACGGGGATGTTGTCATGAAACAGTTTTTCCATTTCGGCCCGCGGCAATTTTTTAGGGATGACCAGTGCCGTCCTCGGTTTGGAAAACCTGGCTGCTTTGTACGCCAGTGTAAGGTATTTTTCATATTCAGAAGGAGTAATCGTAATATCCTTGAGCGGCATGGTCTGCTGATCCTTGTCAGCCATTTCTTTGAGCTTCTGGGTTTTCATCAGACGATGAAGTTCCGCCTGCTTGAGACCTTCTTTATCCTTTGCCGGGTCAACGTAGCCTTCAATATCCAGTTTCAGGCTGGGACGGTCGTAAAGTACCTTGGCCAGGGCTTCAATTTTTTTCCTGCCATCTTCCGCAAGAACCGAGCTGCCGTAGTCAAATTCGACAAAGCTCATTTCGTCTCCGCCACCGGTTACAGAAGACAGAAGAGAGAAAGGTGCCGTGACCGCCTTGGTAATAAGATTAACGAGGATCTGCCACACTAGCGGCCACACTCTAAACTTGGGATCGTCCAGGCTTCCGGACAACGGAATATCCAGTTTGATCTGCCCATTGCGGTCGGTTAACAGGGATACTGCCAGTGTCACGGGTGCTTTGATGGCGTCGGGGCTGTCCACTTTATCCCCGAAAGTGAGCTGGTCAAAGAAAATCTTGTTCTCGGCGGTGAGTTTCCTCTTATCGACCAGATAGGACACATCAAAATTGAGTTTTCCTTTAATGATAGGATAGCCCAGAAATTTAATCGCATAGGGCGTCATCTGGCTCATTTCAAGATTTTTAAAGTTGATTTTAATATCAGCGAAAAGGTCCTTTTTCAGAGGATTGATGGTCCCGGCGATATACAGGGGCGACCCATAGCCGATATTGCCCTTCAGTTTCACTTTTGCCCGTGAGATCTCCTGCGATGAAAGCCCCGTTACGCTTCCTTTGAGGTTGAGCATCTTCACGGCATAGTTCGGCCTGATGTTGTAATCAGCAAAATCTACTGTGCCACCCAAAAAGCTGACCTTGCTGATTTTAATGTCCGGCGGTTTCTGAGAGGATTTTGAATGTTCAGCCGGTTTGGGAGGTTCGGGACCGGGCGGGGTTTTCTGTCCTGCATATTTTTTCGGCGGGCTCATGATATCCTGGATGTTCGTGGTGCCGCCTTTATTGATGACGATTTTGGAAAAGAAATCACGAATCGCAATTTCCTTGATTGACACAGAAAGTGGATTGTATCCGACGTCCAGAGAGTTGAAATCAAGCTGCTTGAATTTCAAGAAATCATGCGTGTGAATCTGATCGATGGAGGCAAATTGTGCGATAGAAAGTCCCCCCAGATATTTGATGACGGGTTTGTTTTTTGCGTCCATCTTCATGGAAAATTTTCCGTCCGTTGATATTGAACCTCGCGTGATGTCCAGTTGCACGGCATCGCTAAAATAGGGCTGGAACGGCCGGATGGCGAGATCCTTCACATTCAGCGCCAGATCGGCGGAAAGCGGCTGGAAACTGACCGGGCCTTTAACGGTAATATTTGTGTTTTGATCCATGATCAGGGAGAGGTCAACATTGGCCAAATCGCCCTTGCTAAGCGATATTTTGGAAACATTCAGGCGCAGGGGATTGATCTGAATTTTTACCGGCTTGCGCGGCTGTTCGTCGGTGAAGGTGATGTCGGCTTTGTCAATCAGAAGATTGTCAACAAGCAGGGTAAGTTCTTTTTTCTTTTCGTTGCTGACTTCCTTTTTTGCAGCAGAGGCCGGAGGCTTTGTCCCCTGAGGCTTCTTTCCCGGGTCGATAAGCTTTGATAGATTGATTTTGCCGGACTTGTCACGCTTGATCACAAGCTCGGGGGCATCGAGGGCGATCTGAGACAGATGGACCGAGGGCTTAAAGGGTTCAATGGAAGCAAGATTCACTTTCAGTGCGGGAAGACGAAGGATTTTGTTTCCCTGCGGGTCGACTATATTCAGGCTTCTTAAAACAGCATGTCCAGTCAGTTTCAGCTCTGGCGATTTCCCCTCGGGCATGATGAAATTGACATGGATATTCGTGTCCAGCCGTGCCTCGGTCAGTTTAAAGTTCATTTTCACGGGCACATATTGCAGGTAATAGGGAACATCAATATTTTTCATGTCGATGATCAAAGAGGTTTCCCGTGATGTCAGAAAAGGTTTTGTTTTCCCTCCGATTGCCACACCATGACCGTTCACGAAGGCCGAAAATCTTGGTTGAACGTAATTTTTCATGTAATATTCAATATTGGAAACGAAGGGGATTGCCAGTTGAAGATCACGCACGGTGTGGCTGGTTTTATTCGGCAAATCACGAAAATCAATATTGCCGCCCGTGATCTGAATATTGTTGAGTGAAAAAAGAAAAGGTTTTGAAGGCTCTTCTTTTTTGGCTTCCTCTTTGGGAATCAAATCGGAAAAATTATACGTTCCGTCCGTGTTGCGGGTGATCCCGACATAAGGCTTATTGAGTCTGATTTCTTCCAGGATCAGAGCGCGCCTGAAGATCGAGACAAAGGCCCCGGCATTAACGTAAAGTTCATCAAATGCGACAAACGGTTTTTCCTGACCGGGGTCAGCCAGTTTGAAACCCCTGATGGTTACGGAAAGAGAATAGGGATTGATTTTTATCTGATCAATGGACGTTTCCCGATGCAGAGCCTTGGAAATCTTTTCGGTTGCAATCGGCTTGATCACATATGGAAGGATAAGGAATCCAATAATGCCGATGATTACCGCAAAAATGATGACGACGGTGAGAATTTTTTTTGCAATCTTCATGTTCACAGGTTCCTTTTTTATAAAAAATTCATGGCCTATGCGGCGCAAAAGTTTTTCGGTATGGACGAAAATGCGGCATGACGTTCATCGGCCATAAAAACCGTTTTATTATGAATGTTTGATGTGATCCAATTTAGATGAAATGATATTTTCATTTCATCTTTCCTCGATATCGCAGAAAATGCGTCGAATAATTGATAAATCCGTAAAATTGAGTATTTGCTCCCTTATTTCACATTTTCATAAAAAGAATATAGATGAAATAAAATAACCATTTCACCATGAAATGCTATTTTATTTCATTGTGCCTCTGCATATTGACAGTCTTTCATTTGTCGAATACAAATGCAGCCCAATAAATGTATTTATGAAGAATGCCATAATTTCCGGTTGATGGATCAGCGATGCACGCAACCCATCGACTTTCCGGGACCAGCATTCTGCAGATGTTTCAATGAATAATTCATTTTGGACGGAGAATCAATCAAAAATCGTTTTTTTATGCTGTAAGCCTGTAAGGATTTTTTAAGCGATCTTCCATGGTGGCTCAATGGGTCGAATGAAGAAAGCATTATTCCCGGATGATGATTAAATTTTGTGAGGTTAAAAATCAGAATGGTTAATGAAACTGAAAATCAATTCAATGATGTCAAACAAACCACTTTTGCCACCGATGCGCCTCCTGAAAAGGACTGTGCGGGAACAAACGACGGGAAAGAATCAAAAGATATCCAGTATATTGTTGATCACGCTTTTGAAGCCTTCTGGCAGGTAGATACAAATTTCAAGATTACTTTTACCAATGCGGCATGCGGCACGGTCACCGGCGGATTCAAAAGTGAAGATTTTATCGGACGATCTCTTATGGATTTTTTGTCTCCGGAAAGCATAGAGAAACTGTATAAAGGCAACAGTTCGCGGATGAATGATGAAGCGAGGGGGGTTCAGACAGCGCTTGCATTCTATGAACTTCAGATGAAAAGGAAAGACGGTACATATTGTTGGGTCGGCATCAGTTCCAGTCCGATACGCGACAGGAGCGGAAAGGTGATTGGATATCAGGGCATCCTGCGGGACATCAGCGGTTTCAAAAAACAGGAAACCAGCCGGAAAAGATACGAAGAAGCATTTAATAAAGCGGAAAAAATGTCCTGTTTGGTGAATATTACCAACGGTGTTGCCCGTGAGCTCAATCGTCTCATGGGCGGCATTATCGCTCACGGAGAGATTCTGAGTTCATGCGATGGTCCGGGCAGCAATGCATTTCATGACCATGTCGGCAATATCATTGATTCAGGGGAACGGGCAGTGACCTTTATCCAGGATCTTCTGGCGGTATCCCGTAAGGACGAAGAGAATCGCCAGATCATCTATATCAATGAAAGAATCCAGGCGTGTCTGAAAAAAAATGAATTTCAAAAATTATCACAGCGGTATCCTGATGTAACAATAAAGATGGATTTTGAACCTTCCCTGCGGAATGTGAATGCTTCGTTGTCTCAACTGGACAAGTCCATTCTGGATCTTTTGTCCCTGTCGTTTAAGCAGACTGAACCCGACGGCGTGATTTCAATTGCCACAAGAACGGTCTATCTTGGCTGTCCGGTTCGGTATGAGGATAACTTGTGTGAAGGTGAATACGTGGTCTTATCAATCAGCAGCACGGGCGGCGGACTTGAGGATGAAGAGGTTTGTCATCTGTTTGAGCCTTTTTATGCAAAAAAATTCATGAAAAAAAGTGCTACAGGGCTCGAGTTGTCCATTGTCCGTGAAGTGATCAGGGATCATAATGGATTTATTAATGCATACAGTAAGATCGGATGCGGTTTGTCTTTTGTGCTGTATCTGCCGGTTTCGCGTGAAGATTGTGAGGGCATTCCACACAGGGGCAATGCTGTCAGGCCGGATTTGGTGAATTGATCTTTGCGGGAATTCGTATGGTATCACCAGGTGGGGGGTGAGCACGGGGAGCATAAAGCCGGTTGCAGCCATTGATTCCGGTATGGCAAGACGGTTTTATGCTCCCTGAGCCATATGGTTATCCTGCATGGGGAATAATTTCAGGTAACGGTCGGCTCCTCAAAAAAAATTCGTGCATCAACGATACTCGCGCCCTGACCTTCCGGGTGCACAATGACTGGATTCAGGTCAATTTCGGTAATGTCGGGACAGGCGGCAAGCAGGGCGGATGTCCTGCAAATGATATCAACCAGCGCCTGACAATCCGCGGGTTTTTTCCCCCTGGCGCCCTGAAGCAGCGGATAGGCTTTCAGTTCTTTCATCATATTGGCCGCTTCATTAGGTGTAACCGGTGCCAGACGGATGGAAGTATCTTTGAATATTTCAATAAAGATTCCCCCCAGACCTGCCACAATAACGGGTCCGAAGGCCGGATCACGGCGTCCCCCGACGAAGCATTCAATCCCTTCAGGTGCCATCTCCTGGAGCAGGTATCCGTCGATAGCCGGTGGATTGGCAATCTTTTGAATTTTATCTTTCATTGAAACGAGGGTTTCGGACAGCTGCTTTTTATTGCGGATGTTTACCGCCACGCCCCCCACGTCTGATTTATGCGATGCGTCGCGCGAGACAAGTTTTACGGCCAGCGGATAGTGCAGGGGAATCTTCTCCGGCAGGATTTCGTTCTTAATCAGCATGTCTTTCACCGGTTGCAGACCGGCCGAGGCGCAGATTGTCAGGGCTTCATCCGTTAGTGCGATGCGCTGTTCATGAACACAGCGGGACCGGATCGTTTTCACCATATCCAGATCCAGACTATAGTCCGGCAGTTTGCCTCGGCCGTCACGAAGGGTTTTCAGTTCGTGATAGGTTCGTGATACATGGAGCGCCGTGGCCGCTTCCAGTGGGGATGTGAAAATGGGAAAGGGTTGACTCTGCTGTATTTTCAGAAGTTCTTCACGGTCGGAAATCATGGTCAGACAAACCGGTTTGGCATATTTTTCAACCAGCTTTTCCACACCGGCCAGGAAAGTGCGGGACATCTCTCCTTCAAAATCTGAAGAGTACAGATGATTGAATAAGACGCCGTCGTAATTTTCCAGTTTGAGGGCTTCTTCCAGAATATCCGTGAAAATGGTGTAGTCAAAAATCTCGCCCAGATCCAGCGGATTCTGATGAGCGATGACGCGCGTCTTGTAGATGGTTTTGAGTTTTTCAATAAAGGATGGCGGGAAAGGGACCATTTCAAAACCATATTTCGCGCAGGCGTCGGCGGTCAGCACCGCGTGGCCGCCCGAGCGTGAAAGCACCGCCACGCGACGTTCTTTCATCAAGGGCATGCGGACGACTTTGATGGCATTAACAAATTCCAGTTCATCATCCACACGAATAATGGCCGCCTGTCTGAAGGCGCCGTCCACGACGCTGTCATCGCTGGAAAGTGCCGTTGTGTGGGACTGGGCGATTTTCGCGCTGATAGGTGAACGGTTTGATTTCTGTATAACGATGGGTTTATCACACCCTCGCGCCAGATCGAAAAATTCCCGTCCTCTCTTGAAACCTTCAAGATACATCGCGATGATGTCCGTTTTTGGATCTTTGATGAAATAGTCAAGAAAGTGGGCCTCATCCAGCTGAAGCTTGTTCCCGGTGGCCGCGAACTTGCCGGGTTTGATGCCGTAACCGGCCACTGCGCGCAGATAAGAGCCGCCCACACCGCCGCTTTGCGAAATGAGCCCCAGCCTGCCGCCTGTCGGGATATTTTTGAAAAAGGCAAACGGCATCATCATTTTCATGTCAAAGTTTACCGTTCCCACACAGTTGGGACCGATGACCTTCATGTTGTATTTTTTTGCAACGGCCAGAACGTCATATTCCAGCGTGTGATCGCCGTGTGAGTATTCGCTGAAACCTCCGGATTCGATAACGACGTGCGTAATGCCTTTTTCTCCGCATTCCCTCATCAGGCCGGGTACCGTTTTAGCAGGCGTTAGAAAAATGGCAACGTCGGGTGTTTCGGGAAGACTGGCAACGCTCGTGTAGATATGAATGCCATTCACGTCGCCCTCCTGAGAGCCGACGCCGTATAGATTCCCTTCATAGCCGATTTGTTTATTATTAAGTAAAACGATTTGTCCCAGATTCATTTTGGTGGCGGATGCGCCGAAAACTACAATACTGCGGGGGCTGAAAAACTTTTCCATGATCCGATCGCTCCTTTAGCCCGGCGGTCAAAAGAACAAAGCCGCAGAGCGTCATATCTTTCTGTATGGCCGGACCCGTGGCTTTATAGAATAGGCGGGCGGACCGTGTCAAGAGCAAATTACATAAAGTCGCCGGTCGGAGGAGATGGACCATTTTAAAAGAAGTGTTTGACTTCTTTGTTAAAGCCAATATAATTGAATTGCATTGCATTCAAACAGAATCTAACATTGCAGCCGGTCCAGTTGTGGAAAGCCAGTCAATCATGTCATTATTCAATGCGTGGTATGGGGTGGAATCATGAAAAAGAGGCAGCAATCGAATGATGATCTGGTTTCTGAAATCAAAAAGCTGCGCCAGAAGCTCAAAGAGATCCGTCAATCGGAAATTAAAAGGAAACGTGCGGAAAATGAGCTCAAGGAAAACGAGCAGAGGCTGCACAGTGTCATCGGTGGCCTGCCGATTCCCGCTTTTGTGATCGATAAAAATCACCGGATTCTCTACTGGAACAAAGCCCTGGAAGAACTTACCAAAATAAAAGCCGAAGACGTTATAGGTACGTCACAGCAATGGCGGGCATTTTACAGTAGCAAGCGTCCCTGCATGGCAGATCTTCTGGTCAACCGTGGCCAGGAAAAGATCTCCAAATGGTATGCCGGGAAGTACGTGAAGTCCAAATTGCTCGACGAGGCCTACGAAGCCATCGATTTTTTCCCCGAACTTGGACATCAGGGTAAATGGCTGCGATTTACAGCGGCCATTATCCGCAATTCAACCGGTGATCTGATAGGAGCAATCGAAACTCTGGAAGATATCAGCCGCCGGAAAAAAGCAAAAATGCTGCTGCTGAAAGTGCATCAGGACCTGGAAGAGCGCGTCAAAATCAGAACCGCGGAACTCGCCCGGGCCAATGAGGCCCTGCTGAATGAACTGATGGAACGTCACCGGACGCAGAAGGCACTCAAACAGACCACCGATCATCTGTCCCTGCTTCTGGAATCCCTGCCGATTATTTCCTATACGCGAAAGGTGGACGGTAATTTCGCAATCACTTTTGTAAGCAGTACCATTGAAGAGATCACAGGATATTCGCCGCAATGCTTTATAGACGATGAAAATTTCTGGATAGACCATGTTCACGTGGATGACCGGGCGCGCGTCATGGAAGGTCTGCAAACGGAGCGCGAGAAAGGGACACACCGGTACAGCTATCGGTTCCGGGTGATAGACGACACCTACCGCTGGTTTTCCGATTACTGGCGGATCGTTCACCTTCCGGCCGGATCAACCAGCTATATTGTCGGTGCCTGGCAGGATGTCACCGAGGACAAAAAAATCCGTCAGGAAGGGGAATTAAGACTCCAACAGATGATTCAGACACACAAACTGACTGCGCTGGGTGAGGTAGTTGCGGGTGTTGCCCATGAGATCAACAATCCTGTCAGCTTTATCGCGTACAATGTTCCCATTCTGGAACAAATCTGGAACACGGTGGAGGATATTCTGGTACGTAGCGGGTCGCACCATTCCGACTGGGAGAAAAGAGGTTTGTCCTATGAGGAAGTGAGCAGTAATATGCGGGAGATTATCCAGGCGTTTAAAATCGGTGCCAACCGTATCAGCCGGGTCATCACGAGTTTGAAGGAATTTTCCCGTTCCGATGAAGCCACACAGAAAAAAATGGTCTCCGTTCCGGATGTAATTGCAGGAGCGTTGGTGATTGTGGGAGCACAGATCAGAAGAAACGTGTCCAGAATCGATCAAGAGATTGCCAAAAAAATTCCTCCGATTTACGGACATTTTCAGAAAATCGAGCAGGTGATGGCCAATCTGTTGATTAACGCGCATCAGGCAATACCCGAAGGTCAAAAAGGCGTCATCAGCATCCGCTGCCGTTACATTGACCGCTTAAAATCCGTGGTCGTGGATATCGAAGACAATGGAAAGGGCATTGATCGCAAGACGATGGAGCACATTTTTGATCCCTTTTTTACCACGCGAAGGGAGCTTGATGGCACGGGCCTGGGACTTTCCATTTCATATGGACTGATCAAGGAACACCAAGGCACCATCGGAGTGCTCTCCCGTCCCGGAAAAGGAAGCCGGTTTTCGATTTACCTGCCCGTGGAAGGCAACGTCAATCTCAATCTGTATCCGTCTATTTTGTGCATTGACTACAATGTGAAATATCTCAAAGAGCTCAAAGCCAATTTTTTGGACGCGGTAATCTGGCGTTCGGAATCGAAAGACAAAGTGGGGGACATTCTAGCTTTTTTAGAGGAGAATCCGGAAGTCGATATGATTGTTTCCGAAGCCCGTTTAAAAGGATTCAGTGCGTGGGACCTTATGGATAAAATTAAAACAAAATATCCCCTGTTGCCGTTCATTCTCTACTCGGCCGATCCCATGGCGCTCAAGGCGCCATCCCGAAACATAACACAACCGGATTGCACACTGCAAAAGCCTTTTACCATCGAAAAACTTCAGAAAGTCATCCATGAAGCGGGGAGACAACAGCTATGAAAATATTGATCGTCGATGACGAGGAAGTGTCCCTTACCTCGGTAAAGAGAATTCTCAAATGGCATGGACTCAAGAGCATAGAAATCTGTGACAGCGGAAGTGAGGCGATCCGGAAAATCCGTCAGGAGAATTTTGATGTTGTTCTTCTGGATTTACTCATGCCCGAGGTGGACGGCATGCAGGTACTGGAATCGACAAAACCCTATTGCCCGGGCACGGAATTTATTATCCTGACAGCCGTTGATGATATTTCAACCACTGTAAAGGCGATGCGGCAGGGCGCTTACGATTATCTGGTCAAACCGGTGGATAATGAACTGCTTATCTTATCCATTGAAAGGGCTTATGAAAGAAAAGGGCTGCTGGCAGGTTTGTCCGTCACTGCCAGTTGCCAGGCGGCAGAAATACCTCCGGCATTTTCCGATACCCTTACGCAAAACACCCAGATGAAAGCATTGATTTCCTATGCTCAGGTCATGGCACGCAGCGGCAATCCGGTTTTGATTACAGGTGAGTCGGGTACCGGCAAGGAACTGATGGCGCGAGGCATTCACCGTGCCGGTCCGGCTCCTGACGGACCTTTTGTGGCGGTGAACGTTTCGGCTATACCGGCCACCATGTTTGAAAGCCAGTTTTTCGGACACGTCAAAGGCGCGTTTACCGGTGCAGATGGTTCTCACCAGGGTTTCTTTCAGCAGGCGGACGGGGGTACTTTATTTCTCGATGAAATTGGCGAGTTGCCAATCGGCCTGCAATCAAAACTCTTGCGGGTGCTGGAAGACAAGACGTTCACTCCGCTGGGGGCCGGTCATGCCGTTCGTGTGGATGTCCGGTTGATTTCGGCAACCAATAAAGAACTGGACCGTGCATGTCAGGAAGGAAATTTCCGGATAGACCTGCTCTATCGTTTAAAATCCGCAACCATCTGCCTGCCTGCACTCAGGGACAGAAGAAACGATATCCCGTTGCTTGCAGCTCATTTTTTACAAAGTGCCTGTACGCGCCACAATAAACAAATTTCAGGGTTCAGCCCTGAAGCCATGAACGTGCTTGCGCTTAGAGGTTATACCGGAAATATCCGTGAACTTTCGCAGATCGTGGAAAATGCCGTTTTGCTTGCCGAAGGCCCGGTCATCCTACCCGTGAACCTGGGAGACAGTCCGGCGATGGAATTTCAACCGTCCCTGTCAAGTCGCAGCCTTTGTACACTCAAGGAAAATGATGCAGCCCATGTGATGTATGTTTTGCATTCCACCGGCGGCAACCGACGTGAAGCCGCCCGCATTCTGGGAATCACGCTCAGGCAACTGCAGCGAAAGCTGGCCGGCACAAAAGGTGATTCCTGAAAAGCAGAAACTCTTCTTGGCTTTTGATATTTCCCCGGCCGTTCGATATCTGTATGAATCCAATCGATTCCGATGCCCGTGAAAAGTGGTATTTCTTGTAAAAATATTGAGATTGACATCCATTGTCATTTTGAGTGATAAATACAAAAGTTAATGGGATTTTTTGTCCAGCTGCACTGCGTACCATTACGAAGAGGAAAGACGACTTTTTTGACTGTTGATGATTTCCGGTGCCTTCAGCGATGAGAAAAGAAATTTTAACACTCATGGTTTTCCTGTATGTAATGATTCTGGTCTCACCGGCATTATGTCAAACCGGCAGTGCCCTTCTGGAAGAAGGGATCAAACAATATCAGAATGAAAATTATGAAGAAGCCATCGAAATACTGGAGAAAGTGAGATCCCGGGAACCGGAGTCTTCCCTGGCGGCCTTTTTTCTGGGGATGGCGTACAAGCAAACTATTGATTATGACAAAGCCGCCGTCAATTTGGAAGATGCTTTAAAGCTGAAGCCGGCGGTAAAAGAGGCTCTGGCGGACTATATCAACATTCTTTTTCATTTAAATAAATTAGAAGAAGCAAAAAAATGGATTAACGTTGCCCGGGAACAGAATGTGGAGCCTGCCAGTATTTATTTTTTAGAGGGAATGATTCTGGCGCAGGAAAAGAATTATGGATCTGCTGTTGAATCATTTGAAAAAGCAAAATCGCTGGACAGGAATCTGGTGCAGATGGCCGATTACCAGATCGGTTTGTGTTACCTCAAGGAGCAGAAATTTAAAAATGCGGGGGAACGTTTTAAGGCGACAGCTTCCTATGATCCTCAATCCGATCTTGCCGCTTCTGCCCGTCAGTATTTCGATGCGGTTGAAAAAAGTATTTTCTATACCAGGCCGATCCGTGTCACCATGGGAATTTATGGCGGATATGATTCCAACGTGGTTTCCAGTCCCCGTCAGGAAAGCCTGTCAGGTTCAATTGGCAGCTCCGGCAGTGGAGTCCTTTCGCCTTCCGTGAGAATTGAATATGTGCCCCTTCTGAATCGTGCCTGGCTTTTCAATGCCATGTATTCCTCTTCTGCAAACCTCCACGATCGTTTTGTTCACTCCCGCGATTTAATAGCGAATACGGTTTCATTCTTGCCCGGTTATAATTTCGGCCGTTTTTCCATCAGCATACTGGGCAGTTACACGAACTACCTGCTTAGAACGGATTCGGATATTGTTCCTGATGGAAATGCCGGATACAAGCATTATGAAGATTATTTTACTGGTGGGCCGGTTTTGAAATTACTGGTAACGGAAAATCAGATTCTCGAGTTGTTTACCGGCTATGATAAAAAAAATTATTATAATCAGGTCATCCCGTCAGGCAGCAGCCGGCGCGATGCCGAAGGGTTCAGAGGATATCTGAGTTGGGTCTGGTTTTTCTGGCGCAATGGTTTTGTCAACCTTCGCTACGAGATATGCAAAGAGGCCGCAGACGGAATTTACTGGGATAATCTGTCAAACCGTTTGTCAGCAGGTCTTGTCTTGCCAATTTTGCCCGAAAATCTGACCCGGAAAATAGGTTCCCTGTATTTACAAATGGCAGGCGGTTTCACCTTTCAGGATTATTCACATCCTCAGCCATACTCTGATGCCGCCGGATATGCAAAAACAGGCCGCAGAAAAGATGAAATCTACAACGGCTCCGTCGGATTAAACTGGGATATCACGAAAAACTGGAGCTGTGTTGTGCAATATTCACACATAAAATCAGATTCCAATATTCCCGTTTATGAATATACACGTAATTTGTACACAATGGGTCTTGAGTTTAAGTTTTAGATATTCCAGGGGAAGAGTATTGTAGAAAAGCTTCAACGTTAATGGAGAGAACAATACCGGGGAGGCAGCCACCAATGAAAGCAAAAGATTGTGTCGGAATCATATTCGTGATTTTACTGTTGCTTCCTTGGATGGCTCTGGCTGTGCCAGTGGGTAAGATTACAAATCTGCACGGCAATGTGGATATTACCAGCGCGGGGAAAACGGCAAGAATTGCAAGATTGGGAGATGGCGTGAATGTCGGTGATTTTATCCGCTCCAAGAGTAAATCCAAAGTGGAAATTACTTTCAATGAAGGCAATGTGCTGCGGTTGGGGGAGAATTCCCGGGTGGGGATTACCCGGTACATGTCCGGTGAAAAACAAAACTCAAGCATCATAAACCTTTTCCGCGGGAAAATTCATAATATTATTAAATCTGTCGGTGCCGATGGACGATATGAAGTGCACACGCCCGTTTCTGTCTGTGGCGTGAGGGGTACCCGTTTTTTTAATTATTTTCTGTCTGGTGCGTCCGGATCGATATTCGAGGAAGGTTCCGGCTATGGTTACAGTAAGAAAGATCCTGCCGATGTTAAAAAAATAAACTCCGGCCAGGGGATGTTTGTTCCTGATGCAAAATCAGGTGCGAAAGTGAGAATCGTTCCTGACCATCAACTGGATGAAATGAAAAAAGCAACGGACGTATTAGAATCATCAGATGATTCTGCGGATGCTTCGGGTATCCTGGGTGATCTGGCAAGTGGGGACGAGGTTCCGATTTTACCCCTGCCTCTTCCGTCGCCCCTTGTGCCTGCGTATACTCCCCCGATTGTCATACCGCCACTGATTCAGACTGCTCTTTCCTCGGATCTGGAATTAAGCGCGGTTGCAGGCGACGTGTCCTTTTCCCGGACGATAGACAATGTAATCATAAAAGGAACATCACTGGATTATGGATCAACTTTTGCTTTGACTGCATCCGGAGCGGGGATTACTTCAGCATACGACCCTGCCGGAGGTTTGATTAAAGGCTTACTGAGCACGGGGGGAATTGTAACTTCCGGTGTGTCCGGCTATATGATGGGGCTGCCGTTTCTATCCGGCAGTGGAGCAAAAGCGCTTATATCATCAATCTACGTTAATAATGACGGACAGGTCGGGTTTCTGAAGGGATTACTGAACATTTCATTTTCCGGCACCACACTTTCCGGAACAGGAACAGCTGAGAAATATGCGCCGATTGCCTCATCATCCTACAATCCTTCAACTTTCGCTCCAGGCATTCTGGCAGGCATTGGAGTGCCCAAAACAGGCAATCTTTCTATTTACGCTGATCATATTTCCCTCGATTGCAGCAACAACTGTGAAAGTGAGGTCAGGGTCATTGATGCAACCTTTCAGGACGCAAGTACCGGCCAAACGAAAAGCGGCAAAATTGGTGTTTGGGGAGCTTATAGTCAAAACGGCACTTATTTTAATCACGGAGGACTTACAGGCTTTACGGACAGACAGTATGCCCATTATGATACAACCGAAAAAGCATCGCTCTACAGCGATAACCTGTCAGGAGCGGTAGATACTGACTCACACGAGGTAAACATGAGCGGCAATTTCCTGTATATGAGTCCCATGTATACAGCCAAGTTGCTTATGAAGCATTTGGGGTATTATGATTCCTCAAATATTTATTCTTCAGTCAGCGCAGGTACGATCCAGATGGTTCCCATGGCTTTTGCCAATGAATTGTCTTTGTCATTATCCGGCATTTCCGGCATAATGGGATCTACAGAAAGCCTTTGGACCAGCGCTTATTCTCCAACGGTATCAATGATTGGCAAATATTCCATGCCCGGCAATTATCATGTTGTCTCCGGTGGCTGGCAGAGCGTGAATTATCTCTCTAGTTCAGGTTCGACAACGAATGATGGAGGAGGCGCTTACAAAGGATTCTTAAATTCGCACCTTCTGCTGTCTTCTGCCAATGTCCTGAATACGGATGCGCAGGCTCTTTATGCAGATTCCTCAGGTAATATTGGCATTATACGGGGCTATATTCCCGGTGTTGTTTCTCCAATGAGTAATGGTTTCAAATCTGAAGGCGTTTTGAATCGAATCGAAATGGAGACAGGTGCGGGCATATCAGCAGCAACTTTTGTTTCGTCCGCAACCACGCTACATACGAATACAGGAGGTTCTTCTTCGAATTTGCTTGCTGGTGGATCGTCGATGACGTTGACTGGATCAATATTACAGGGTCTTGAAATCAACGGTAAAAGATGGGGCATCGGGAAAATTGATATGTCAGGTACATACAGCGGCGATCCGAGAGGAAATGCGGTATTCAGCTATTTGCTGGGCGGTTCTTCAGGTTCGGAAATATTCACTCATCTGGAACATCCGGACGCAACGGCCTGGAATTCCGTTGAGGGCGGATATTTCCGGGGCAATATTGCCGCTGCTTCCGCTGACTGGATGTCGGCGAATACCTCTGTTATTGGTGGAACCATCAAGGGAATTTTTGATCCGGTAAATAGCTGGCAAGCCACTGGTCTGGGAACCAGAATAGAGACATCATCTTTTGTTGAAATGGCATCCACAGAAACAGGCAGAGCAAAACTGGCCGCTTTAAATATCCCCTCTGTGATTGTCGGTTTGGTTAATTTATCCGGAAGCGGTAACGGTTGGACCAGCTTAAATGTTAATAACACGGGGTTCTATGCAAGTACCAGTGGCGGCAAACCGCAAATCTGGGCATCAAATAACGTAAACGGAAATTACAGTTCACCTCCCCCTGTCGGCACTCCCACAGTCCTTACGGGATCTGCCGCAGGTCATTTATTTCAGGCAAATTTTACGATTCAGAACTGGAATACAGGGACCGGACGTTGGGGTGCGGCGATAGGCAGCGGAACAATTTCTCCCGGCTTAAACGGTGCGACTCAATTTCAGGGGGTTGCTGCGGGAACGGGTGCAACCGCTGTATCCGGTTCTGTTTCCGGAACTGCTTCAGGAGCAGCTTACTAATTTCCAGGCGATGGAAAGTACCGGTATTCGGCCAGCCATTGACCTGTAAGTTTAAACAACATCAGACACAGATTCATGGATGACATTTCCGCCGCTCCCCATGACATAAACGTCATCATCTTTCATGCCTTATGCAGCCTGCATCTGAAGTGTCACAGCCAATCCGTGCAGTCTTTGCACGCGACATCCCGGTCATTTCTGAAACCTGAAAATTTCCCCCTTTATCTTTTTATTCTTCAAGGGAATCAAGGTCTTATTGTGTTTTTAGGATTCCTGGCATACCTGTTGCTCTTATTGATTGATCAGTATGTCTGTTAATTCCGGCAGGATTGCCGGACAGCAGGCACTGGAGTGCCGGAGGTGAATGACACGGATCTTTGACTGTTTCATGGAGATAGCAACGGAATAAATTTTTCATAAATGGGGGAATGTTCCGCCGAAAAAATAAAATGAGGTGAATGAACCGTGGCCGATCAATTGAATCAAGGAAAGATTTTATCCATTCGCAGCAGTGTTGTTGATGTCCAGTTTTCCGTGGCGCCCCAGATCCGCAATGTGCTTACAGCGGGCGAAAAGGGCGAATACATTATCGAAGTCTTTACGCAACTGGATAGCAATACCATTCGGGGTGTTGCACTGACTCCAACGCAGGGATTGACCCGCGGCGCGACGGTTACAGATACCGGAAAGCCTTTCGAGGTGCCGGTCGGCCCCGCGCTGATGGGCAGAGTGTTTAACGTCTTCGGGAATACCATTGACAAGAAGGGCAATGTGGAAGGGTGTGAAGTACGTTCCATTCATCGCGAACCGATTCCACTTCGCGATCAATCCACCGTCTCGGAAATCTTTGAGACCGGTATCAAAGCCATAGATGTCCTGGCCCCTCTGGAGCGTGGCGGTAAAGCCGGGTTATTCGGAGGTGCGGGTGTCGGCAAGACGGTTCTGATCACAGAAATGATCCACAACACCGTAAGCGGCCATGAAGGGATGAGTATCTTCTGTGGAATTGGTGAACGATGCCGCGAAGGAGAGGAACTCTATCGGGAAATGGAAGAGAGCGGTGTTCTGGGAAATACCGTCATGGTGTTCGGACAGATGAATGAACCGCCTGGCGCGCGGTTTCGGGTAGGTCATTCAGCCTTGACGATGGCGGAGTATTTCCGTGACGACGCCAAGCAGGATGTTTTGCTGATGATTGATAATATATTCCGATTTATTCAGGCGGGTATGGAAGTATCCGGTCTTCTCGGACAGCTGCCTTCACGTCTGGGGTATCAGCCCACACTGGCGACAGAACTGGCCGAACTCGAAGAGCGGATTTGTAATACCAAAACTGGAGCCATCACGTCTATTCAGGCAGTCTATGTGCCGGCGGACGATTTTACGGACCCTTCGGCGGTTCATACCTTTGGTCATCTATCCGCAACCATTGCCCTTTCGCGCAAAAGGGCCAGTGAAGGACTTTATCCGGCCATTGATCTTCTGCAATCAGGCTCCAAGATGCTGATGCCGAACATTGCCGGTGAACGGCATTACAAAATTGCCCAGGAAATCCGCAAGACGCTGGCCGTCTATGAAGATTTAAAAGACATCATTGCTATGCTCGGTATTTCCGAACTGTCCCGCGAAGATCAGCGGACTGTTTTCCGTGCAAGACGCCTGGAGAGGTTTTTTACCCAGCCATTTTTCGTGACGGAACAGTTCACCGGTACGTCCGGGAAAATGGTTTCCCGTGAAGATACGCTCAATGGCTGTGAGAGAATACTCAATGATGAGTTTGCTGATGTCCCGGAACGGGCGCTTTATATGATTGGACCTATTGAAGAGGCAAAGATCGAAAATGTTGCTTAAAATTTTATTGCCGGCAGAAATCATGATGGTGCAGGAAGTCAAGAAAATCGTCGCGGAAGCGGAAAACGGTTCCTTCTGCCTGATGCCGAACCATATTGATTTTGTTGCAACACTGGCTCCGGGAATTTTTACTTATGAGCCGGTTGAAGGGGGCCAGGAATTATTGGCCATGGATGTTGGCACACTGGTAAAAAAAGGACCGGAAGTGCTGGTGTCCACGCGTAATGCTGTAAAGGCGCCGGATCTGGGAAAACTCAAACAGGTAGTTGTTCAACAATATGATGTTCTGGACGAGCGGGAAAAAATGGTTCGTTCCGCTGCGGCAAAATTGGAGGCATCGCTGATTCGCCGATTTGTTGAACTAAAGTAGGGCGTGATCCCTGATCACGCCGCATTAATTATGATGAAGATGTGTTTTCGACAATAGCCAAACTGGCGATAAAACCGGTAATAATGAGGATTAAACATGGTTGAGATACGACGAACATCCAATGGAAGAAGGCGGAAGATGGCTGATCACTTCACCGAGCAGGTCGCCAAAAAAGAAGCACTGCGGTTGAAAGGACTCCGTCATAAGGATGAAACCGTCTGGTTCGGACTGGGGATGTTCGGGATTGTCGGCTGGGCGGTTGCCATTCCCACCCTGGTCGGCGTTGCCCTCGGCCTCTGGATTGACCGCACCTGGCCCACCCAGTATTCTTGGGCGCTGATGCTTCTGATTGCGGGTGTGATTGTAGGATGCATCAATGCCGCATACTGGGTGAGAAAAGTACGCAGCAGAATTATCGAGGAAGAATAACATGAGTGTTCCCCTGATGATGATTTGGGCAGGTTGTTTTTTCGTGGGGATGGTTCTTGGCGCTTTCTACTTCACCGCGCTCTGGCAGACGGTGCGGCGCCTTCCATCCGCGGAAAATCCCGTGCGCCTGATGCTGGGCAGTCTTGTTCTGCGCATGGCTGTGCTGGCGGCTGGATTTTACTTTGTCATGGGTGCCCATTGGGAGCGGCTTGCCGCCGCCCTGTTGGGTTTTATTGTGATGAGGAAAATACTCACTTATCGTCTGGGCCCTCAAAAGGCGGCTCATGCGGCTCATTAAAAAATAACCGGTCGTTCTCTCATCGGACCGGCCAAGGAGTCGATATGGAGATTGTACCTCTCGGTCAGATCAGTCCCGATCAAGTGATCCTCTGGAGCTGGGGCTTTGTTACGATCAACGCGACCATCCTCTATACATGGCTGGTGATGGCCATTCTGGTTGGCGGGTCTATTCTGGTCACGCGCAATCTTTCTTCTGAGATAAATGCTTCACGCTGGCAGCATTTTCTGGAAGTGATTATTTCTGTTGTCCGTGGCGAAATCGGCGAGATGACCAGGAAAGGGGCAGACCATTATATCCCGCTGATCGGCACGCTCTTTCTGTTCATCTGCACGTCCAATGTGCTTGCGGTCGTGCCGGGATATGTCGCACCGACTTCATCCATGACGACTACGGCTGCGCTGGCCACCTGCGTTTTTATCGCTGTTCCGTATTACGGCATTTCCCGAAACGGAGTGTTTCATTATGTAAAGGAATATTTTCAGCCCAATTTTATCTTTTTCCCGTTCCATGTCATGGGAGAATTATCCAGGACACTGGCCCTTACTGTTCGTCTTTTCGGCAACATTATGAGCCATGAAAAGGTGATCGGCATTCTGCTGGCAGTCACTCCCTTTCTGTTTCCGGTCGTCATGCAGATCCTGGGGCTTTTGATCGGGGTGATCCAGGCATACATTTTTGCGATCCTTTCCATGGTTTATATCGCTTCAGCGCTGTCCGCTGAAGACGAAGTTCATCATAATGTTGATATAAATAAAGAAGGCGTTAGCGCTTAAATCATTTTATTAAAGGAGGAAGTTTTATGGATAGTGTAAGTCTCGTCGCAATGGCCTCGATATTCGGAGCGGGATTGGCAATGGCAATTGGTTCAATCGGACCCGGTCTGGGGATGGGACAGGCAATTTCTCAGGCGCTTGCCGCAATCGCACAGCAGCCGGATGAGAGAAATTCTTTAACCAGAACGCTTTTTGTCGGATTGGCCATGATTGAATCTATCGCCATCTATTGTTTTGTTATTTCCATGATTCTGATTTTCGCAAATCCTTTCTGGGGGCACATTATAAAGTGAGGGGGATGATCCATGCATATCGACTGGTTTGTTTTCTTAGCGCAAATCTTTAATTTCCTCCTGCTCATGTACTTGCTGAAACGCTTTCTTTACGGGCGTATCATCAAGGCCATGGATGACCGTGAAGCGAAAATCACAGCGCGTTTTGCTGAAGCCGAGGATCTGAAAGTCAAGGCTAACGAGGAAGCTGAGCTTTACGAAAAGCGCAACCGGATGCTTCATGAGAAAAAAGAAATCATGCTCAATGAAGCAACCATGGCCGCCGATGCCAAACGCAAGGAACTGATGGATCAGGTGCGCAGGGATGTTGATGCCGTAAAGGCAAGATGGCAGGACATGCTGGTTCGCGAACAGGACGCCTTTTTCTATGATTTGCGCCAGAGGGCCGCGAAGCAACTATATGCCACGGCGCGCAAGGCTCTGGCTGATCTGGCGGATGTGGAACTGGAAGATCGGATCGTGGATGAATTTATCCGTCGCGTCAAAGAACTTGATGAAGAAAAAAGTGTTCAGATTCGAAAGGCGATCAGCGGCGGTGGCAACAAGGTCGTCATCCAGAGCGCCTTCGGTATTGCCGAACCAAAACAGGCACAAATCGAAGAAGCGCTGAAAAAGCAGATCACCAATGGTTTTACGATCCGTTATCTGCGTGAGCCGGATATTGTTTCGGGCATTGAACTGCGGGTGAACGGAAACAAAATTGCCTGGAGTTTGAATGAATATCTTGAGACGCTTGTGGAAAGTCTGACGGAAACTCTTCAGAGAGAGGCGCATGCGGCATGAGAATAGGCTGTTAGGCTGTAGACTAATAGCCAAACATTCTAAAGGTTAAGAGCTTAAAGCCTAACAGTCTACAGTCTAACAGTCTACAGCCTATTAGAGGAGGCGTGGAATGAATTCAGAGGTTAGCAAATTGGAAAGCCAGGAATTAAAGACGTTTCTGGACGATACATTTGACACCATGGACAAGGTTCTGGACGAACAGAATCCTGAACTGAGGCAATATGAGGTAGGCCAGGTAGAATTTGTCGGACGGGACATTGCCAGGGTGAGCGGCCTGCCGCACATCCGGGCAGAGGAACTGGTGCGGTTTACCGGAAATTATATGGGGCTGGTATTCAATATTGACCCCAAGGAGATCGGGGTTGTTCTTCTGGATCCCAGTGAAAATCTGCAGGTCGGATCGGAAGTTCAGCGCACCAAGCGCGTCCTGGATGTGCCGGTTGGAGACGGACTTTTGGGACGGGTGGTCGATCCTCTCGGTCGTCCGCTGGACGGTCTGGGAGAAGTCAATACGGTCATGCGTCTGCCGGTGGAAAGACCAGCGCCGGCGGTTATGGACCGCGCGCCGGTTGTTGTGCCGTTGCAGACAGGCATCAAGGTGATTGATGCGCTCATTCCCGTTGGGCGCGGCCAGCGCGAATTAATCCTGGGCGACAGAATGACCGGTAAAACGGCCATTGCCGTGGATACGATTATCAACCAGAAGGAAACCGGTATTATTTCTATTTATTGCGCCACCGGTAAGAAAAGCGCTGATGTGGCCAAGGTGATTGCCGATTTACGGGATCATGGCGTGATGGGCTCCTGCATTGTGGTGGTGGCCACCGGCGAAGACACACCGGGCCTGCAGTTTATCGCGCCTTACGCCGCTACGAGCATGGGGGAATATTTTGTAGAGCAGGGCAGGGACGTTTTGATTGTTTACGACGATCTGACATCACACGCAAGGGCCTACCGGGAAGTGTCGCTGCTTTTGCGGCGGCCGCCCGGACGAGAAGCTTTTCCCGGCGACATCTTTTACATTCACTCCCGGCTGCTGGAGCGTTCCACGCATATGAAGCCGGAACTGGGCGGCGGGTCGTTGACGTCTCTGCCAATTACCGAAACGGAAGCGCAAGATATGTCATCTTACATTCCGACCAATCTGATTTCCATTACGGATGGGCAGATTTATCTCTCGCCGGTTCTATTCAGCAAGGGTATTCTGCCGGCGGTCGATGTTGGTAAATCCGTATCCCGCGTGGGAGGTAAAACGCAACTTCCCGCTTATCGTTCCGTGGCGGGTGACCTCCGGCTCTCCTACTCGCAGTTTGAAGAACTGGAGTCCTTCTCCCGTTTTGGCACGCGTCTGGATGACAGTACCAGGCGTACACTGGAGCGGGGCTGGCGCGTTCGTGAAATTCTGAAACAGGGACAGTACAAACCGCTCAAAGCCTCCGAACAGATTGCCTCCCTGCTTTCCGTAACCGGCGGCGCTCTGGATCTTGTGCCTACGGAAAAAGTCCGTGAGGTGGAGGGGCATCTGCTTGCCGCTGTCAATGAACAATTGCCGGAATTGTGCAGCCGTATCGAGGAAGGTAAAAAACTGGAGCTGGCGGACCGAGACAGCGTCATGAATAAAATCAAACCCGTTATTGCGCCTTTTGAAGAGGTTGAGGAAGTCAATGCAAACAACTGAGTCTCTTAAAAGAAGAATGAAAAGTGCGGGGGATCTTTTGTCGGTCGTGAAAACGATGAAAGCCCTGGCGGCGGTCAGCATTCGTCAATACCAGAAGGCTGTTGAATCCCTTACGGATTATAACCACGCCGTCGAGATGGGACTGCAGATTGTCCTCAAGGAAAGAATGGGTGCAATGCTTCAGAGAAAGACAACCACGATAAAACGTATGGGAGTGATCATTTTCGGTTCCGATCAGGGTCTTTGCGGACAGCTCAATGAACAGATTTCCGTCTTCACGCTGGATCACGCTCAAAATGCCGGTGTGAAAAAGGACAACCGGAAAGTACTGGCGATCGGTGCCCGCGTGGCCGACTATGTGGAAGATGCCGGGCAGACTGTTGACGAGTTATTGCCCACTCCCGGTTCTACGGCAGGCATAACACCTCTGGTGCAGGAGATTATCATGATCATTGATGAATGGCATTTCCGCCACAGCATCGATCATTTTTTCCTGTTTTATAATAAATATGTCAGCGGAGCGATTTATCATCCTCATATGGTTCAGCTGCTGCCGGTCAACCGTGAATGGCTGAAAGAAATAGCCAGGAAGAAATGGGATTCCAAGTCCCTGCCCATTTTCCGGATGGATGGGGACCGGATATTTTCTTCCTTGATTCGGGAGTACCTGTTTGTATCGCTTTACCGGGCGTTTGCCGAATCGCTGGCCAGTGAAAATGCAAGCCGGCTGGCTTCCATGCAAAACGCCGAGAAAAACATTGAAGAGCAGCTGCAGGATCTGCACGTGCAGTTTCACCGTACGCGTCAGATGACGATTACCGAAGAGCTTCTCGATATCGTTGCCGGTTTCGAGGCGATGCAGGAAGAGGCATCATAAGGATTATTCAGAAAGGAGGACTGGCTTATGTCAACGGGTTCGGACAAGAGAATATGTGTTATCTGCGCATGGCGCGAGAACTGCTCAAAACGGTATCGGGTCAAGACAAATGCCTTGTTTGATGTCAATTGTCCCGACTATACAAGGGATATTAAACTGAAAGACAAAGATGTCGATAAGCTGGTCGAAGATCAGGTTATCCGCTGGCAGAGAGAGAAAAAAGAAAAACCCGGTCATGTTATCACACTTTCCAGTGAAGCCGGAGCGGGCGGAGGTTGGATAGCACGGATTCTGGCCACTGAACTGCAGATGAATATCGTCGGCAGTGAACTGATTCACAAAGTTGCCGAGAGTGCACACATGAGTGAAAAAGTCATCAAATCTCTGGATGAGAAAAGCATATCGTTTTTTGACAGCCTGATCAGTTCATTCTTTGAAGCACGCCATATCTGGCCCAATGAATACCTGCGCCACTTGTCCCTGGTCATGCACGCGAGTGCACAGCACGGCAATGTTATCATTATCGGACGGGGAGGCAGTTTCATCCTGAAAGACAAAGCGTTTCGAGTGCGCATTGTTGCGCCACTGGAAACTCGCGTGGAAAAAGTGATGCGCGACCGGAAGCTGTCTCAGGAGGAAGCGCATGAGTATGTCAACAAGTACGATGTTGATCAGATCGGCTTCATTAGAAAATATTTTAATGAGGATATCAACGATCCCAAGCATTACGACATCATGGTCAACACGCAGAATGTGGATATTGAGACCGCGGCTGAATCGGTTAAGAAGGCGTTTTTATCCTGGAAGGCGGTGTTTGAGACTCATCAATGATGATTTTGTTTATGAACCGGTGAGGGTGATCCGCGATGAATCAATATGAACGGGCTCTGCTGATGGGACTGGCGGAAGAGGTCATTCTGCACCTGCGTACCCGGTTGGCCGAGATTGAAAATCTGCATCCAAGGGAGTCAGCCGTCGGGATTGCTACATTTCAGGAGCGTCTGCGAAATATAGAGGGGTTGCTGGATTGCGTTAAAAACCGCAACTCCTTCCCTCCCTTATGACGACTTGCCATTTCTTGCGTCGTTCGGGGTTGCAGACAGGTAAACCATGAAAGTTGTGCCGACACCCACAAGTGATTCCACCGTGATCAGCCCGTTATGGTATTTAATGATGGAGTCACAGATGGCCAGCCCGAGTCCGATGCCACCCCGGTCCTTATTCTCTTTGGTCGTGAAATAAGGATCAAATATTTTTGAGAGGTTTTCACGGGGAATACCGATGCCGCGGTCCTTGATGATGATCCGGACGTAATTGCCCTTGCCCATGGTCCGGATGTTCGTTCCGGTTGTCGTGTTTTCCGCGATCACATCGATCACCCCGCCATCCGGCATGGCTTCTTTCGCATTGGTAATCATGTTTTCGATCACCTGTTTAATCTGCATCGCGTCAATCTCTGTCGGCCAGAGGTCCGGCGCGATCACCGGCTGGCACGTCACGTTGGAATCTTCAAGAACTTTTTGGACAGCCTCTTTGATGATCGTATCCAGCCTTTCATTCTTTTTAACCGGATATCCACCCTGGGCAAATGTAATCAGGCGGTGTGCAAGTTCCTTGGCCTGAAGACCTGCCCGTTCGGCTATGGCAAGCCCGTTTTCCAGAATCTTGTCTTCTTCGCTTGCGGATATTTTGGCCAGAAAAACGTTGCGCAGAATGGCCGTGAGCAGGCTGTCAAAATCCTTGGCTACACCGTCAGCAAATGTTCCCAGCGATTCATTTTTTGTCCTTTTGAGCAGTTCTTCTTCGGCGTTTTTCTGTTCTGTGATGTCTTCCAGGGTTTCCATGGCGCCGAATATGCGGCCGCTTGAATCGCGAAGTTTTGCTGCGGTAATACGGAACCATTTTCCTTTTTCGCCCAGTTCGGGGAAAAATTCCGTTACTTCGTAGGCGTCTCTGACCAGTTTTGATTTTATAACCTTTCCCTGGTAAAGGCTCATGGAGTGACTGATTTTGTCACTCAAAATCAAATCAGCCATGCAGGAGCGGGGCGCCGAATAGAATGCCCGCCATTGCTGGTTGGTGCCGATGACCTGACTGGCCTTGATGCCGTTGAGCCCTTCCAATGCTTTGTTCCAGTGAAGGATGGTATGATCTGTTGAGATGACGAAAGTTGGAATCGGAGAACCCTGGAGAATGCTTCGCAGGATCTGTTCATCATTTCGTCCCCGCCATATTGCATAAATAAAACTGACGATGGTGGTCAACGCCAGAAAAATTATAAACAGAAGGAACTCAAATTGCATTACAGGCTCCGTGCTTCAGGTTTTCAGACTGAGATGTCCCGACGAGGTCATATCGTTCAATCAAAACGGAAAACTTCATGTTTGCTGTAACAACCTTTCAGCCGCTGTTTCAATAGCAAGGTTGAGCTGAAATTGCAAGATTGGAAAAAACCGAGTTGAATCAAAATGTTTCATGGCGATTCGAATGGGTGTGACGATAGGGCATCTTTTTAGCGATTGAGTTCATCGCGGATGGCCATGCCGATGGTTTCCATCGCATAGGGTTTTTTAATGTAGGCCCCGGCCCCGAGTCTTTGGGCCTCCCGCACCCGATTGGTTTCGGAAAAACCGCTCACCAGAA
>Ga0116173_1000611_pt1 | contig 32645 bp, 29 predicted proteins | sample AD_UKC085_MetaG_FD_89800 | JGI IMG/M metagenome (GOLD analysis project Ga0116173, IMG submission 89800) | Active sludge microbial communities of municipal wastewater-treating anaerobic digesters from USA - AD_UKC085_MetaG | ecosystem: Engineered > Bioreactor > Anaerobic > Digestate | place: USA...
CCAATACCCCAAGAAGAAAAAATCGTAGAACAAATCACGAGGAATAGAGTTTAAAATGGTTTCATCATCATTATAAAAATCATCCAGTGAAACTATCCAATTTTGCAAAACACTCATAACCTCATCATCATCACCGACGAAGCCATTTTCTAAATATATTTTGGTATTATTCCATTTCTTCTTTATCTCATCCAGATTTAATACTTTTCTAATTTTTCCATCATTAGAAAGCAAAACATTCAATTTATGCATCGGTTCTGTCGATTTTATGAAAAAATTTTCTACAGGATTTGTACAGAATCGAGAGCCATCCTTCTTTTTATTCAACTTCTGCACAAAAAAAATTCTATCAGATTCCGATCTTGCCTTTTCCACTGTCAGACATATATCTTCGGTTATAAGAGATGAAGAACCTCCATTTTTAAAGCAATCTCCTTTCATAGAGACCTTTTTCATGGAATAATAATTTCTTATCTCTATATCCTTATCCGTTTTGAAAGCAAACTTCATGACATCTCAAATTTAGAATAGGTTTACCTTACCCTTAGCTTTAGCATCCACATCCCCACCGGAAGACAAAACCAAATTCTCTTTTGCACTATCAATTTCAATCTTTTTTGAATTCATCTTAATTTCTGATTTTGACAAGAGCGACAAATTATCCGAATTATGTTGCTCACCTTCCGAAGCAAATGTCGCAATATTCTTAGCGGTTAAAGACATATCTTCTCCACTCATCAAATCTGCATTTTTAATTGCAGACACACTAACATCTCTATTTGAACTAACTACAACATCTTCTCCTGCATTAATAGACACTGATTGCGCGGCATCAATATTTATATTATTTGCTAATAAAGAAATTGACTCACCAGCTGACAACGATATTGTTTTATTTTGCGTATCTAGTTTTATCACATTACCATTTTTATCTGAGATGGTAATACCCCATTCGCTGCTGTCGTCATTGAACACAATCTGATGTCCGCTCTTTGTTATCATGCTGTGGATCTTATTGTCTACTCCTCCGCCTTCTCCCGTCTTTCCATTAAACAAACTTCCCATTACAAACGGACGGTTTGGGTCGCCGTACTCAAAGCCTACCATCACTTGGTCGCCAACCTCCGGGATAGAGACAAAGCCACGATTTATTGGTACATCCTGACTTTTCCCGGCATCGGGCGTCTGCACACGAATCCAATTTGTGCTAATCCATTTCGGTTTCTGCCAGTCAAAACAAACCTGCACACGGCCCTGCGACTCAGGATCATTATTATCAGAAACAATCGCTACCTCCGGATAGGCAAAAACTTTCCGTTGATAGAATGATGACAAATACTCAGCCCCAACAGGAGATGCACAAAAAAAGTTGGAATAATTTCCTTTTTTGTCTATACGATGCAGAAGTTTTGTAATGCGATACTTCCCAAGCGAAGCAACGTTCATCTCCTTCGGAAATGTAATCTCAATCAGACTACCCAACTTTATCTTGCACGTCTTCGTCTCTCCCTCCAAATTCAGCATGGATCCCGACAAACTGTTTTGGCATGACGTGACCATATCATACAGATTAGCCGAGTCATAAGCAGGAGCAGCAGATGGAGTAACGCCTTGATTAGAAAAGAAACTGTCAGACTTTGAACAGAGGTCCTTCAACAAAGCATTTCCATTTTTCAAATCTCCACCCCCATCGTTACGAACAAATTCATCTTTCGAATCCAAATAGAGATAACTGCCTTGTTTCCGTGGCAAATTAGCGCCACTTAAACGCATGCTATATATGTCACTATCGTAGAGCAACGAGACTGAAGACGAATCTTCTGGTGCACCGAAAAACAAGGTATGACCGTCATAATAAAACAGTTCTCCGAAGGTATTGGCCAAGCGGCAAAGAAAATCAAACTCGTTCTCGCGATACTGCATAGCATAAGGTAACACGCCTTGATAGCGAGGATTGGACTTCACCTCACACAGCGAACCTTCCGTCAATTGTGAAACAATAGATGTCAACTGAGAATCGACAAACGAATTCATGGTGGGCGTTCCAGCCAAGCTGACCACATCACCCTGACCAATATAATGGACCCGATTATAACGACGAGACTGTTTTTTAGACTCCAAGTTCTCTTCCCAAGCGTCAATTTTGACATCTGTCACTATGCCTGAAAATTCATAGAAATCACACGAATTATTATGTTCGAAACGGATCAAGGCTCGTTTGCCCACCATATCCATCAACTTTTGTGGAGTCTTTTGCCACATTTCATTTTGGGTCATGAACTCTTTAACCACCTCAAAACGATGGCAGGAGTTCATCTCTTGATCCAAACGTAACGAGGAAAACGAGACCTCTTCTCCATCAAGTCTCAATTTTGTTTTCACAAAATTCAAAAACGATTCCATTGATAATCAGATTTAGTTCCTTTACTCTTGAGCATATTCACTGTTCCAACTTGTCTCATCATCTCCCTTTGTTCCATCCAAACGGATAACAAAACTCTTTGCAGGGAAATATGGAGTAATATGAATGTCCAGATAAATACGGTCCTTTTGGTTGGGATCGCGTTCCAATCGCATAATTTTCGAACGTTCTATCAAACGGTCTGGGCCTTGAATATCATCCAAAAACTTCACTATCTGACTACGAAGGTCACGCTCCGTCTTGCCACTCCAATTTTCAAACGAGCGACGATTCAAGAAGTCAAACAGAACCTTTGTCACATAATCAAACACACGCACTACAGAATAGGTCTGCAAGCCAAGATTATCGCCATTAAACAGAGTCTTTGCTGAGAAGGCCATCACCTTACCGTACTCATTGACCATAGGAACCAATCCCATAGAATCGAGCTGCGAAATTTCACTTTTTCTCAAAGGAAAAGCAACCGAATCGACCTCGTTCAAGCCTCCATATTTTTTACCTGCCGTTACCTGCGACATAAGCGTTGTATAAACCTTTCCGGCCAAAGCAGCTGCCGGAGAAACGTGCAAATCATCCGATTCTCCAATTTCTTTATATGCATTTCGGCCAATCAACCAGTTGCAACACATCACCGTGTTACACTTAAAGGCATCGCCACCAGCCAAATCTGCGGTATAAAACATATCGACCACATCGTCTGGATTGTCCAAATCGGCAAAGTCGGTAAACATCATCACCTTATTTTCATTGGCTATTTTAGACCATTTTTCAATGACCATATTCGATCCCAAATATCCTGGAATGACCAACAATGAATAGTTGTTTCTCAAATCCAAACGATCATAATTCTGTTTCAACTCATTGGCCACATAATCGATAAAAAGCGAATTGTCCAAGTCAGATATTTGCTCTGGGGATGCATTTACGATCGTAATATTCGAAAGTTTATCCGACTCTGTATTCTTATAAAACAGTTGAGCCGCACGATAAGACTGTTCCAAGACTTTAACCGAATCGACCGCCATCAATTGGTTTTTAGCCAAAAGCTCACCTACCGACTCTGCCTTGTTTTGACATATATCAACCATCTCAGGAATGTCTTTACTCTCTGTCAGAAGGTTCAACCAAAGAGAAATTTTATTGGTCAACTCTTTTCTCTCATTCTCTTTCTGTTCTTCTAAAAGAAACATCTTTTTACGAGCCTTTCTCTCTGGATTCATGTTCTGAATTCCATCGATAGCCGACTCTAAGAAACCGAACCCACCGAAACGGGAAAGGTTTATTAAAGCAGCATCCATCACCTGCTGAGAATAGACTTCTTTCGTCTTCTCCTTATATTCTTTTTGTACGGAAATCTCTTGTTCCGCTTGAATCATTTGTTCTACCATTATTTTGCCGAAAATTGGTTAAGTTCATATTTAAGTTGAGTCAATGCGTCGACCATAGCCTGACGACTTTCCTGATTTTCCAAAGCGCGTTGAAGCACTTTGTTGGTACGAAGTTGTTTTACCAACTTTTCATAAAAATCCTTCTGGATAGACAATCCATTCAAGAACTGACTGTTTTCTGTCATTTTCTTCACCTGAAAATCAGCAGTGTTAGAAAACCGAAAATTCTCACGAATAGGTTCTCCCTCTTCGTTCTCAAACTCAACATCCACATTAGGTTGAAATGCAGAATAAACATCCTCGATAGATTTCAATTTGTCTACAGCCTCAGGACTTATAGGCTCTTCACATGTCAATTGACCTATGAACATAGTTCTGTTTTGAGGAATATCTGCGATACCTTCGGAAGCATCTTGTTTTACCTCGTTTCCTCCAATCTCATAATTCAAAATACCCATATCACTTATTTTTAATGTTTTTATATAGAACGTGGTATAAATTACACCACGTTCCTTTTTTCATCTAACTGTCAACATCAATTTGTTGGCCAATTCTCCTCATATTGAGCACCGCCAATCTTGACGGTCTGAGCAGAAATAGTCACAGATAATGTCATAGGCGCATTACCAATGATGTCAATACCCTCTTCAAAATCAATGATATAAGCATTGTCGAAAGATAGCTCTTTCATTTTCGACTCTTCGTCTCCTTTTTTGAAAACAATACTGCCACTAAATGGTTTGAACTGATTCACCATGTGCTCCAGAATCGTTGTGTCAGAGGTAGATTCTACACGAACAGTTATTTTTCCTCCATAGATATTGGAAGAAGGACGACCCTTTGAGTCGACATCACGATGAAGTGAATACTTGCAGTCGAGCACATCGTACTCCTTACCGCCTAAATTTAATGATGATCTAAAAGCCATAACTACAGGTTTTAAATTTATAATAATGTTTAGTTAACAAAGAACATAAAGTTCTTTTTATCTTTTTGCCTATCAATAGATTATGCATATATGTCAAGGCAATTTTTCTATTTCAATCTTATAGTAAGTTTCTCCATTGATAACAAACTTATTGGAAGCCACGATAGCCTCTTCCAACTCTTTTCTTTTGGATATAAAATACTCTTGAAGTTTATCTAAATCCCTATCAGACAGATAGTCTTTATTCTTCAAATTGGCTAAAGTCAAAGACCGAAGTCGGTTGTCGAACGAAGGCATTGTTAGAATAATTTGCTGCACCTGAGAAAGCGTCTGACGCTTCAGTATCCTCTTTTTCAACGGATAAACCTTTTCATCTCTTGCCCAATTCAAATAAGCTTTTCGCATTGAATTACGAGCTTTTGACGTGTTCAGGTACTCTTGATCACCAACAGAATCGGTCTTTTGTTGCGTTTTCAGGAAGACATCAGGACAAGAAGGCCTCTTCTGCTTCTTTTTATTTCTCGTGGCTGCATATTTATAATCAACCCGTTCTGCCGTCAGATCTTTCATAAAGCCTCGAATACGATTCAGCTCCGACTCAGTTAAAAATAAAATAAACTTTCCCTTTTTCAAATCACGGATTGAAGTCTTCAAATAAACCGGATAATTCGTACTCGGATTTAATGAAGCCAAAGGTTGAAAGGTAGTCGGATTCACATCATACTTTTCGGAAACACCCCCCAACCTCAACCAGATAGGATTGATAGACGTTCTTCCAACTCCCGAACTTTTGAAAGAAGACTCGATACGGGTCAAGACATCCCTATTGTCTGCTGCAACTTCAGAAATAATAGAATCGGTAACAGAAAGTATCAAATCGGGAGAAAGAAACTCTTTATTCTTCGGGAAAAGAATCCATCCCTGAGTCATACTATTTTTAGGAAAATCCAAAGCATAACCATTTTCAGAAAACTCCTTGTATTGATTGCTTGGACGCAATTGCTCCGAATGAACCAACATTCGCTTTTTCTTTTGCGAAATGAGAGTTGCCGAACGGCTGATCATATCTTCTGTCTGCAAAACAAAGTTATTGAAGCTATTTCCCTGTTTAGAAGAAAGTTGGCAACCTAAAATCCTACAATTAGCATTCACCAGATCATTGACCAACGAAGCATCAACCCGCTCTTTTACATTTCCATTTTCTCCCATGAGAAGCACAATATTCGTCTGCGATTTACAAGGCGACATCACCTTCAAAGCACGTTTTAACGCACTCCATGCATCACCGTTAAAATCAACATTCTTCTTTTTCTTTGCATCCGCGTAAGCTTCCAAAGAGAACAAAACAGAATCGATATTTTCGCTCAATGCAGCTTCACTTCCACCTTTTTTCTTCGAATCAAAACCAATTACATATCCTATCTTAAAGGTACCATCGGCAGCATGACTCTTTATGATGCCATTCAAACTCTGCAAAGAGGAGACCATCTGTTCAAACTTCTCATAAACCATTTTCTGATCAGAAAAAACAATCATGATATTTATCTTCCGAAGGTCACTCTGCAACTTTTCGTAATATCCTTTTGTTATAACCTCGTCATTTAAACTATAAACAAAATTACGATGGTCATCCGTCAGCGGAATTGTAATTGAAGTTTTTATTGCAGCCATCACATCCCCATCATTGCATATAGAATAAACCGGATTCATTCCTACAAAATTGGGCAATTCAAAAGACTTCATCCTATTCTTCACATCTTCATCCGTAAGAGAAAAAGTCTGCTTTTCTGCCTTAGAAAAAGAGAAATCATGAATTGGCATTTTTGAAAAATCCGCATACAATTGTTCACCAAGAGGCATCACCAATGAAGAGGAGACCCAACCTGCCACCATTGATTTAGAGTTATCAGGCTTAATCATTTCCTGACCTATCAAAAAACTTTTCGTTCTGTCAGCACTTCTCTTTGCTAAGAAAATTGGGTTTTGAAAAGGTACAGTTCCGATAGGCGTCAACAACTCCGGCTCTTGAAAAATAACAACCTCACCAGACGAGAAAAAATCTTTTGTCCGCGACAATGGGGTTGTATCTCGAAACATGGTAATCATCTTCAAATAAGAACCAGTTGCCACATTCGTCATCGCTCTAGATGTCAACACAAGATTATCCTTGTGCATCCAACCATAATACTCTGCCTTATCTTTATCTTTCAACTGACCATCTTCCAAAATACTAGCGTCATATTTTACCAGACGGAGATATTCTCCCTTCTCTCCTATCACTAAAAATGGTTCCATAAAAGAGGCCTCCTTCATCTGTACCTTTCCGCCTGGATTGTAATAGGTAGCATTTTTACTTCTATCAGAATAAACAATCCAAGGACTTTTTTTATCGACAGATTTAGGAACGGCAACCTCTCCACAACAGTAGTTACGCGAGTATTCGTTTGGCGTCTTCTTCACCCTCGTAAAAAAATGAATAGGCGAACAAGCCGATAGCAAAAAAACTACTGTGCACAAAAACAAATATGTATTTTTCTTTCCTGAGATCATAATTTCTCTTTTAATGAATTCTGACTGACCAACAATCGCTTTACACAACTAGCCTCTTTGTCGGTCTCTAAAACCACCTCATCTATCCATGTGGAATTTTGTTTGCCCACAATCTTCAACCCATAGCAATAGGAGTAAAAGTCATTCTCCTTATCGCCATTCACCAAGACCATCACATTAGGATTATTGCCTAGATATTTCTTCAGTATATAATTATAGTTTTTGTTGAAAGAACCTTTATCCACGATATTTTGCAGATGCTCCTGAATGTCAGATGCAATCAGCATCATAGCATCAGACGAGTCACTCTCCGTATTTTCTGGGAGAACCTCAATCTGATGAACTATCGGATATTTTGTTGTCTCAGAGCTCAACCGAATTTCATAACTTCCCAGCTTGGAATACGAATAGATCGGGTTCTGGTTCTGCGAATCAACATCGCCAGTCTCGCCAAACTCCCAGCGCCAATCCTTGCAATCGCCATCGGCCATGAAGATAACGCGCTCGTTTTGCAGCACCTGCGTTGGCGCAATGATACGCATAGGCCTTTTGCCTATCTGTATTCTACGTTCCTTGACATTCACAATAAATTACATTTTTGAGCATCTCATATTGTAGTTTATTGCTCTTTCTTTTTTCATTTAGAAGTTTTATCGCACATCCAAATTCAAATTTACACCCTCGTCCAGACCAAATAATTACCTAAAATTACACCACCGATGCAGCAGGCTACGGAGAGCACGCAATAAAGGGCAAAGGAGAAGTAGTCGCCTTGTCGCAACAGGAACATGTTCTCGTACGAGAAGGTGGAGAAGGTAGTGAATCCGCCACAGAAACCTGTGGTCAACATCAAGCGAACGTCCGTTGAGAACCCGAAGCGTTCGGAAACGGCATAGAAAGCACCTATCAACATACTGCCCAATAAATTGGCAGTAAAGGTAGCCCATGGAATGGAGAAGAAATGGATGCTATGCAGAGCCATCTGAAGTAAATGACGGAAGATGCATCCCAACCCACCTGCACAACCTATTAAGAACAATGTTTTCACCATAAGTTTGAACATAAAAAAGAGAGATGACCTGTAGATCATCTCCCGATATTCTAATTAAAAGAGAATTTTACTTCTGAGAATCTAAAACAGATTGAGTAGCCTTAGCAGCCTCTTCTCTCTTCTTCTTTAATTCTATTTGTTTTCTGTATGAATCACTATTATCACGACCGATAGTCTTGATCACATAGATTGTATCAGCTTGAGCATCGTACTTCTCAACGTGCATTGTGTACTCATATCCCTGCTCATAATAGAAGTTTTTAAAGTGGCCACAGAATGGTTCCCATTGTGTTTTATCCTTACGGCTATATCCTCTTCTTATCTGATAACATCTCTGCATATCGTTGGTAAGTACCAACTCTCCAGAAACCTTCATAAATTCCTGTGGTATTGCTGGCAAAGCTAATGCGCTAAACAAAATACCTAATATTATCTTCTTCATGATATTTCAATATATTAAATTACATTCGACTGATAAACAACTCACAAATATAAATAAAATTAGTTTACTTGTTCTCTTTTTAAAGAAAAAAAGAATCTTTTGAAAATTTATCAAGCCTCGCCTGAATTACCGAAATTGATTGGTATGGGATTGTTAGGTTCATTAGGCTCTGGTTTGCGGATTGGACCGTATTGCATCTCATATTTCGCAATGTTATCCTGCAAAGCCATCAACAATCTCTTAGCATGCTCAGGGGTCAAAATAACGCGGGATTTCACCTTTGCCTTAGGCGCATTTGGCATAATCCTCACAAAATCAACAACAAATTCAGAAGAAGAATGCGAAATAATCGCCAAGTTTGAGTAAACTCCTTCTGCCACCTCTTCATTCAATTCTATACTGACCTGATTTGCTTTATTTGTCTCCTTTTCCATTTTATAGTCATTTTTCGTTCAAAATCTCAAGCTTCCATTTACAAAAAGAAGCATTTTAATTGCATGCGCTAATATAATATTATTTCAGAAACCTTCCAAACAAAAACAAACAAAGAGAGGAGACCAAAATGACCTCCTCTCCTCTTTATCTTAGTGGAAAACCCACATTAAATGTCATCTTCAACAACAACCTCGTGGTGAATTGGTGCATCGACAACCGATTTACGAGTCTCATAGACTTTATCCATCTCATCTTTTGAGCCTACGATAATCTTATCGAATTCACGGAGACCTGTACCAGCAGGAATCAAATGTCCACAAATAACATTTTCCTTCATGCCTTCCAAGAAGTCAACCTTACCACGGATAGCAGCATCGTTCAATACCTTAGTAGTTTCCTGGAATGATGCAGCAGACATAAAGCTAGTAGTCTGCAATGCAGCACGAGTAATACCTTGAAGTACCTGGCTTGATGTAGCTGGGATTGCGTCTCTTACAACGACCAACTTCATATCCTTACGCTTCAAAGAGCTGTTCTCGTCTCTCAACTTACGAACAGTAACGATCTGTCCTGGCTTCATCGTCTCAGAATCACCGGCTTCAACGACAACCTTCTTACCGAAGATTCTATCGTTTTCATCCATAAAGTCTAATTTGTCAACCAACTCTTTCTCCAAGAAGCGTGTATCTCCTGGATCTGCAATCTCGACTTTACGCATCATCTGACGTACGATAACCTCAAAGTGCTTATCATTGATCTTCACACCTTGTAGACGATAAACGTCTTGAACCTCGTTTACGATATATTCCTGAACAGCTGTAGGTCCCTTGATTGCCAAGATATCGGAAGGAGTGATTGCTCCGTCTGACAACGGTGTACCAGCACGAACGTAGTCGTTCTCCTGCACCAAAATCTGTTTTGACAATGGAACAAGGTATTTCTTAACCTCACCAGTCTTAGAAGTAATTGAGATCTCACGGTTACCACGTTTAACCTTACCAAAGTTAACCTCTCCATCGATTTCGGCAACAACTGCTGGATTTGATGGGTTACGAGCCTCGAACAACTCAGTAACACGAGGAAGACCTCCCGTGATATCGCCTGCCTTACCGACAGTTCTAGGGATCTTAACTACTATTTCACCACACTTAACTACTTCAGCTTCATCTACAACCAAGTGAGCGCCCACTGGCAAGTTATATGTTCTTAAGATTTCGCCCTTCTCGTTAACAACGTGTGCAGCAGGGATCTTAGTCTTATCCTTAGACTCGATAATGATCTTCTCCTTCAAACCAGTTGTTTCATCAGACTCAGTCTTATAAGTGACATTCTCTATGACGCCATCCAACTTAATGCGACCACCAACCTCTGTGATGATTACTGCATTAAATGGATCCCATTCACAAATTCTGTCACCCTTATCTACCATATCACCATCCTTAAAGAACAATTTAGCACCGTAAGGGATGTTACTATTAGTAAGAACAATCTTAGTATTTGGATCGACGATCTTCAACTCGGCCAAACGACCTACAACAATTTGAACTTTAGATCCGTCCTCGTTTTCAGAGGTAACGGTACGAAGTTCTTCGATCTCCAAAATACCTTTGTAACGAGATGTGATACCAGATTCAGCAGCGATGTTACCTGCGATACCTCCTACGTGGAATGTACGCAAAGTCAACTGTGTACCAGGCTCACCGATTGACTGAGCAGCGATAACTCCGACAGCCTCACCTTTCTGAACCAAACGGCTTGTTGCCAAGTTACGTCCGTAACACTTAGCACAAACGCCCTTCTTAGATTCACAAGTCAAAACTGAACGGATCTCTACTCTCTCAATTGGAGATTCCTCAATGATCTGAGCAGCATCCTCTCTAATCTCTTCACCGGCTTTAACAATAACCTCACCAGTTAGAGGGTGTTGGATATCGTGTACAGAAACACGACCCAATATTCTTTCATACAAAGAAGCTACAACCTCTTCATTATTCTTTAATTCAGTACAAACCAAACCACGCAATGTACCGCAATCTTCCTCATTGATGATAACATCGTGAGAAACGTCAACCAAACGACGAGTCAAATATCCTGCATCGGCAGTCTTCAAAGCGGTATCGGCAAGACCCTTACGAGCACCGTGAGTTGAAATAAAATACTCCAACACTGACAAACCTTCCTTAAAGTTAGAAAGAATCGGGTTCTCGATGATCTGACCACCTTCTGCACCTGACTTCTGAGGTTTTGCCATCAAACCACGCATACCAGAGAGCTGACGAATCTGCTCTTTAGATCCGCGGGCTCCAGAATCAAGCATCATATATACTGAGTTGAATCCTTGGTCATCTTCAGAAATGGTCTTCATCAAGATGTTTGACAACTTGGCGTTGATATGTGTCCAAGTATCAATGATCTGATTATAACGCTCGTTGTAAGTAATGAATCCCATGTTATAGTTATTCATAATCTCAGCAACCTCATTATAACCCTCCTCTACCAATTCATCTTTCTCCTTAGGGATAATTACATTTTCAAGGTTAAATGACAAACAACCCTTAAATGCCATAAGGTATCCTAAGTTCTTAATATCATCAAGGAACTGAGCTGTACGAGCAACTCCACAAGTCTTGATTACCCTACTGATAATATCGCGAAGTGATTTCTTTGTGATAAGAGTATTTACATATCCAGCCTCTTCAGGTACGTTTTGGTTGAAGATCAAACGTCCGACTGTAGTTTCAATCATCTTGTCTTCAATCTTTCCTTCTGCATTCAAATCCTTAACGTAAACCTTGATTGGAGCATGTAAGTCAACTTTCTTCTCATTATATGCAACCAAAGCCTCCTCTACACCGTAGAATACAAGTCCTGAACCCATAGCTCCAGCACGTGGTTTTGTGATATAATAAAGTCCAAGAACCATATCCTGAGAAGGAACGGTGATTGGAGAACCATTAGCTGGGTTCAAGATATTGTGAGATGCAAGCATCAAGATCTGAGCCTCCAAAACTGCCTCGTTACCTAATGGCAAGTGAACGGCCATCTGGTCACCATCGAAGTCGGCGTTGAACGCCGTACATGCAAGTGGGTGCAATTGTATAGCCTTACCCTCGATCATCTTTGGTTGGAATGCCTGGATACCCAAACGGTGCAATGTAGGGGCACGGTTCAATAGAACTGGATGACCTTTCATTACGTGTTCCAAAATATCCCAAACGACAGGATCCTTACGGTCAACAATCTTCTTAGCTGACTTTACAGTCTTAACGATACCACGTTCAATGAGCTTCCTAATAATAAACGGTTTATATAGCTCTGCAGCCATATCTTTAGGAAGTCCACACTCGTGCATCTTTAACTCTGGACCAACGACGATAACTGAACGTGCAGAGTAGTCAACACGTTTACCCAACAAGTTCTGACGGAAACGTCCTTGTTTACCTTTCAAACTGTCAGACAATGACTTCAATGGACGGTTAGCATCTGTTTTAACAGCGCTAGACTTTCTTGAGTTATCGAACAATGAATCCACAGCCTCCTGAAGCATACGTTTTTCATTACGTAAGATAACCTCAGGTGCCTTTATCTCGATCAATCTCTTCAAACGGTTATTACGGATAATAACACGACGATAAAGATCATTCAAATCGGAAGTTGCGAAACGGCCTCCATCCAATGGAACCAAAGGACGAAGCTCTGGAGGAATAACCGGAACGATCTTAACAATCATCCATTCAGGTTTATTCTTTCCGTTAGAAGAACGAAATGCCTCTACAACCTGCAAACGTTTCAAAGCCTCGCTCTTTCTCTGTTGAGAAGACTCTTGGTTTGCACGGTTTCTAAGGTCGTATGACAAGCTATCCAAATCAACACGTTGAAGCAAATCGTAGATTGCTTCTGCACCCATCTTAGCAACGAACTTGTTAGGATCCGTATCTTCAAGCATTTGATTCTCCTTTGGAAGAGCATCGATAATATCAAGATACTCCTCTTCAGTCAAAAGATCCTGCTCTTGAATACCGTCTTCAGCCTTTATACCCGGTTGAACAACGACATATCTTTCATAATATATGATAGCATCCAACTTTTTAGTTGGCATACCTAGCAGATAACCTATCTTGTTAGGCAATGAACGGAAGTACCATATGTGCGCAACAGGAACAACCAACTGGATGTGTCCCATACGCTCACGACGTACTTTTTTTTCTGTTACCTCAACACCACAACGGTCACAGACAATACCTTTATAACGGATTCTCTTGTACTTACCGCAGTGACATTCATAATCTTTTACTGGGCCAAAGATTCTTTCACAAAACAAACCATCACGCTCTGGCTTGTAAGTCCTATAGTTGATGGTCTCTGGTTTCAAGACCTCACCACTAGACTGTTCAAGGACCTCCTCTGGAGAAGCCAAGCCAATGGAAATTTTGGTGAAATTAGTCTTTATCTTATTATCTTTTCTAAAAGCCATATCTGTATTTTATAAAGAGTTATAAAGAATTTATAACATTAAACACCTTCACCTCAAAAAGAGGCGAAGATGTCATTTATTTTTAGTCAAGAGTGATACTCAATCCTAGACCTCTCAACTCGTGAAGCAATACGTTCAAAGACTCAGGAATACCAGCTGGTGGCATTGGATCACCTTTTACGATCGCCTCATAAGCACGAGCACGGCCCATGACATCATCAGACTTGATAGTTGAAATTTCTTGAAGTACGTGAGATGCACCGAATGCTTCCAATGCCCAAACCTCCATCTCTCCGAAACGTTGACCTCCGAATTGTGCTTTACCACCAAGAGGCTGTTGAGTAATAAGAGAGTAAGGACCGATAGAACGAGCATGCATCTTATCGTCGACCATGTGGCCCAACTTCAACATGTAGATAACACCTACAGTAGCTGGCTGGTCAAAACGCTCACCTGTACCACCATCATACAAATATGTCTTACCGTATCTAGGAACACCTGCCTTGTCTGTCCATGTGTTCAAATCATCCAAAGTGGCACCATCGAAGATTGGAGTTGCAAATTTAACTCCCAACTTAAGACCCGCCCATCCAAGAACTGTCTCGAATATCTGACCCAAGTTCATACGAGAAGGCACACCCAATGGGTTTAGAACTATATCAACAGGAGTTCCATCTTCCAAGAAAGGCATATCCTCTTGACGGACAATTCTAGAAACAATACCCTTGTTTCCGTGACGTCCTGCCATCTTATCACCTACCTTAATCTTACGTTTCTTGGCGATGTAAACCTTAACCAATTGAACGATACCTGCAGGAAGTTCGTCACCGATAGTGATATTGAACTTCTTTCTCTTAGTGATGGCATCAAGTTCCTTGTATTTCTTTATATAATTCATGATCAAATCATGAATCATATCGTTCTTATGAGCGTCGGAAGTCCACTTGCTCAGAGAGATAGTTGAATAATCAATTTCATTCAACAACTTAGCTGTGAACTTAGCACCCTTAGGGACAATATCAGCACCCAAGAAATCCTTAATGCCTTGAGACGTCTTGCCATTTGTAAGTGTCAACAACTTCTCAATAAGGAGGTTCTTCAATTCAGCTGCTTTCGTATCAAACTCTTCATCCAACTTAGGAAGAATAGCTTTGTCTGTAAGTCTTGACTTACGGCTCTTCATTGCCTTAGAGAACAATCTCTTTCCGATAACGACACCTCTCAAAGAAGGAGTTGCCTTCAAAGAAGCATCTTTTACATCTCCGGCCTTGTCACCAAAGATAGCTCTCAAGAGCTTCTCTTCTGGAGAAGGATCAGACTCTCCCTTAGGAGTGATCTTACCGATTAAAATATCTCCTGGTTCAACTAGAGCACCGACTCTGATGATACCATTCTCGTCCAAGTTACGAGTTGCCTCTTCACTTACGTTAGGTATATCAGCTGTCAACTCTTCCATTCCACGTTTTGTTTCACGAACTTCCAATTGGTATTCGTCAACGTGAACAGAAGTGAACAAATCATATTTAACTGCCTTTTCGTTCAAAACGATGGCATCCTCATAATTGTAACCCTTCCAAGGCATGAAAGCAACCTGCAAGTTACGTCCAATTGCCAATTCACCCTGATCAGTAGAATAACCTTCAGTTAACAATTGACCCTTAGTAACGCGCTGACCCTTAACACAGATTGGGCGCAAGTCGATTGTTGTACTTTGGTTCGTCTTTCTGAACTTAGGGATGCTATACTCCTTAACTGCAGAATCGAAGTTTACAAATTCCTCATCCTCAGTTCTGTCGTAACGAATCTTGATGACTTTTGCATCTACATATTCAACAACACCTTCGTTCTCAGCAGCAATCTGAGTACGAGAATCTCTTGCCAATTGTCTTTCAATACCAGTACCAACAACAGGAGACTCATTACGCAACAAAGGCACCGCCTGTCGCATCATGTTCGACCCCATCAACGCGCGGTTAGCATCATCATGCTCCAAGAAAGGGATCAAAGAAGCAGCGATAGACGCAATCTGGTTTGGAGCAATATCCATCAAATCCAACTCTTGAGGAGTAACGACAGGGAAGTCTCCTTCTTTACGAGCCTTAACCTTATCGGTCAAGAAGGTTCCATCTTCTTCAAGAGGACTGTTACCTTGAGCGATAATCTTGCCCTCCTCTTCCTCTGCTGTCATGTAAACAATTCCTTCCTCTAACATATCAGCCTTGCCGTTAACGATCTTTCTATATGGAGTCTCGATGAATCCAAGATCATTAATCTTAGCATGAACACAAAGAGAAGAGATCAAACCGATGTTTGGACCTTCTGGAGTCTCAATAGGACATAGACGACCATAGTGAGTGTAGTGTACGTCACGCACCTCAAATCCGGCACGCTCACGTGACAAACCACCAGGACCCAATGCAGAAAGACGACGTTTGTGCGTAATTTCAGCAAGAGGGTTTGTCTGATCCATGAACTGTGACAATGCATTCGTTCCGAAGAATGAATTTATCACAGAAGAAATAGTTTTTGCGTTGATCAAATCGATTGGAGTGAACACCTCGTTATCACGAACGTTCATTCTCTCACGGATGGTACGAGCCATACGTGCAAGACCAACACCAAACTGGTTATATAATTGTTCGCCGACAGTACGTACACGACGGTTGCTCAAGTGGTCGATATCATCGACGTCTGCCTTTGAATTGATAAGTTCAATAAGATATTTGATGATTTCGATGATATCCTCTTTAGTCAAAACTCTTACACCCATATCAGTAGTAAGGTTCAACTTCCTGTTGATACGATAACGACCAACATCACCAAGATCATAACGCTTTTCAGAGAAGAACAATCCTGAGATAAGTTCCCTTGCAGCTGCCTCATCAGCAGGTTCTGCATTACGAAGCTGACGGTAAATATAATAAACAGCCTCTTTCTCAGAGTTACTTGGATCCTTCTGTAAAGTATTGTAAATAATTGAGAAATCAGAAAGATTTGCATCTTCCTTATGTAACAAAATTGTCTGTACGCCAGATTCAAGAATTTGGTCGATATGAGAAGCCTCAATAACAGTCTCACGATCGATAACGATCTCGTTTCTTTCGATGGAAACAACCTCACCTGTATCCTCATCAACGAAATCCTCAGTCCAAGTCTTCAAAATACGTGCAGCAAGTTTTCGTCCAACAACCTTTTTCAAAGAAGCTTTAGACACCTTAATTTCTTCAGCCAAATTAAAGATATCGAGTATATCCCTATCACTCTCATATCCGATAGCACGTAACAGAGTTGTTACAGGAAGTTTCTTTTTACGGTCAATGTACGCATACATCACATTGTTGATGTCTGTTGCGAACTCAATCCAAGAACCCTTGAACGGAATAATACGAGCAGAATAAAGCTTAGTACCATTGGCGTGCATACTCTGTCCGAAGAATACACCAGGTGATCTATGTAATTGAGATACAACGACACGCTCAGCACCGTTGATTACGAAAGTTCCTTTTTCAGTCATGTAAGGGATAGGACCCAAATATACATCCTGAATTATTGTCTCGAAATCCTCATGGTCAGGATCGGTACAATACAATTTAAGTTTTGCCTTCAAAGGCACACAGTAGGTCAAACCCCTTTCGATACACTCATCGATAGAATACCTGGATGGATCAATATAATAATCCAGAAATTCTAGAACGAAATTGTTTCTAGTATCCGCAATTGGGAAATTCTCTGCGAATACCTTATACATTCCTTCATTTTTCCTTTTCTCAGGAGGTGTATCGAGTTGAAAAAAGTCTCTGAACGACTTCAATTGCACTTCAAGAAAATCAGGGTACTCCTGTTGTTTCTTAACAGACGCAAAACTAACTCTTTGTTTTTCAGTTTGTGAAGACATTTATCGAAGAAATTAATTGAACTTGAAAAAGAATATAGACATAAAAAGGTTAAGAACCCTATAAAAAGGTTCTTAACCAAAGTTCCTGAAAATCAGGTTTATACTATTTAAGTTCAACCTCAGCTCCAGATTCTTCAAGTTTCTTTTTAAGATCCTCTGCCTCAGCCTTAGAAAGACCTTCCTTGATTGGGCTTGGTGCACCATCAACTAGATCTTTAGCCTCTTTCAATCCAAGACCAGTTAATTCCTTAACAGTCTTAACTACTTGAAGTTTGTTAGCACCAGCTGACTTCATGATAACATCAAAAGATGATTTCTCTTCAGCAGCAGCACCACCTGCAGCAGGAGCAGCAGCAACAGCTACAGCTGCAGCAGCAGGCTCAATTCCGTATTCATTCTTTAAAATTTCAGCAAGTTCGTTAACCTCTTTAACTGTCAAGTTAACTAGTTGTTCTGCAAAAGCTTTCAAATCTGCCATTGTATTCTTATTATTAAATGTTTGTAATCTTGTTTGTAATTTTATTTTATCTTTCTGAGAGTGTTTTCAATACACCGTGGATAGTATTTCCGCCTGATTGAAGAGCTGAAATAACGTTCTTTGCAGGAGATTGCAACAATGCGATAACATCTCCGATAAGTTCGTTCTTGCTCTTGATTGCAATCAATGTATCTAATTGATCAGCTCCGTAGAAACTCTCTTCAACGTAAGCAGCTTTCAAAGTCGGCTTTCCGTTAGGATTCTTTGCGCTAAAACTCTTGATAAGTTTAGCCGGAACATTATTAGAATTAGACAACATGATGGCAGTAGGACCTTCCAATGAATCGAAAATAGGTGAATAATCACCTTTTTGCTCCAAAGCCTTGTGAAGTAAAGTATTCTTAACAACAACCAACTTTACATCTTGAGAAAAACATTCTCTTCTCAAATTGCTAGTCTGATCTGCATTTAAACCTGCAGCGTCAGCCACATAGAAATGGTTGTATTCACCTAATAACCCTACCAACTGCTCTATAATAGCTTTTTTATCTTCCTTCTTCATGATTTCAAATTTAATTAGAGTTCATCAATTGATTTAAGATCTACTCTCAGACCTTTACTCATTGTACTTGAAAGATAAATGCTCTTTACATATACACCCTTAGAAGAGGATGGTTTCAATTTGATCAAAGTATTGATGAACTCTTTTGCATTTCCATAAATCTGCTCTGGAGTAAAAGATACTTTACCTACAGAAGTATGAACAATACCAAATTTATCTACTTTAAAATCAATCTTACCTTGTTTTACCTCATTTACAGCTTTACCTACTTCATTTGTAACTGTACCGCTCTTAGGGTTTGGCATCAAACCACGAGGACCTAACACACGACCTAGAGCACCAATTTTACCCATGATAGAAGGCATAGTGATGATAACATCTACATCTGTCCAACCTCCTTTAATCTTTTCGATGTAGTCGTCAAGACCAACATAGTCAGCACCAGCAGCTTTAGCTTCTGCTTCTGCTTCAGAAGTACACAATACAAGAACGCGAACATTCTTACCTGTTCCATTTGGAAGAGAAACAACACCTCTTACCATTTGGTTAGCCTTTTTAGGGTCAACACCAAGACGAACATCTATATCTACAGAAGCATCAAACTTTGTTGTAGTGATTTCCTTCACCAAAGCAGCAGCTTCCATTAGAGAGTAAGTTTTTCCTGCTTCAACCTTCTCTAAAGCTAACTTTTGATTTTTTGTAAGTTTACTCATTTCAATTGAAGTTATTATTTATTACCAGGAAACTCTCCTTTTACAGATATACCCATACTTCTTGCTGTACCAGCAACCATTGTCATAGCCGAATCAAGTGTGAAGCAATTAAGATCGGGCATTTTGTCTTCAGCAATAGCCTTTACCTGCTCCCAAGTAATCTCGGCAATCTTTTTACGATTTGGTTCTGCAGATCCTTTCTTCTGTTTAGACGCTTCCATCAATTGGATAGCTACAGGAGGAGTTTTAACTACAAAATCAAAAGACTTATCAGCATAATACGTGATAACGACAGGCAATATCTTTCCACCCTTATCTTGAGTTCTAGCATTGAACTGCTTACAGAACTCCATAATATTGATACCTTTAGAACCTAAAGCTGGTCCTACTGGTGGAGATGGATTTGCAGCGCCTCCCTTTATCTGTAATTTGATAAATCCAGCAACTTCTTTAGCCATTTTGTTTTGAATTTTATTATATATACACAAAAAAATAGTCCAAGGAGAACCTTCAACTATTCTTTCTCAACTTGCATAAAGCCTAATTCGAGAGGAGTTTTCCTTCCGAATATTTTAACCATAACCTTTAACTTCTTCCGTTCGTTGTTTACCTCTTCGATTATGCCGTTAAAACCACTGAATGGACCATAGGCAACTTTTACAGTCTCTCCTACAAAGAAAGGAATGCTCATCTCCTCTGTTGAATCTTGCAACTCATCAACTTTTCCTAATATTCTGTTCACTTCACTTTGACGCAAAGGAACAGGATCCTTACTCTTAGATCCGTCTCCCAAGAAACCAATTACATTTGGTGTATTTGATAAACGATGGGGAACTTCTCCTATTAGCTCGGCTTCAACTAAAACATAACCTGGCAAATAGCTTCTTTCTTTAGAAATCTTTTTGCCATTTCTAATTTGGTATACTTTCTCAGTCGGAATCAATACCTGGGATACATACTGACCAAGGTCCGCATTCCTGATTTCTGTTTCAAGATACTCAAGAACCTTGTTCTCTTTACCACTAATGGCACGTAATACATACCATTTCTTTCCAGTCTCAGACATTCCTCCTCCTTTTTAGAATAATAAACCGTAGATAAACTTCATCAGAAGTTCGATTACTTTGTCCATAGCAAAAACCACCAACGCAAGTAGAAGGGAAGCGACTAGTACAACTATTGCGCTACTGATTAACTCACTACGGTTGGGCCAAGTAACTTTATTTACAAGCTCGTCGTATGACTCTTTGATGTATTCTACTACCTTCATTTTTAAATATTATTGCACGGGAGGAGAGGCTCGAACTCCCGACACCTGGTTTTGGAGACCAGTGCTCTGCCAACTGAGCTACTCCCGTAATTTGCTCTCCGCTTCGGCGGAGAGCTATATAATAAACTTAATGTTTATCCTATAATGCTAGTGATTTGTCCTGAACCTACAGTTCTACCACCCTCACGGATTGCAAAACGAAGACCTTCGCTACATGCAACTGGAGTAATCAAGCTAACTGAGATTTCCAAGTTATCACCTGGCATAACCATTTCAGTTCCTTCTGGAAGAGTGATCTCACCAGTAACATCCATTGTACGGATATAGAACTGAGGACGGTATTTGTTGTGGAATGGAGTGTGACGTCCACCTTCCTCTTTCTTCAAGATATAAACAGAAGCCTTGAAGTCTGTGTGAGGAGTAACTTCACCTGGTTTACAAAGAACCATACCACGTTTAACTTGAGCTTTGTCAATACCACGAAGCAACAAACCTACGTTATCTCCAGCCTCACCTTTATCCAACAACTTACGGAACATCTCAACACCTGTTACAGTTGATTTCAACTTTTCAGCACCAAGACCGATGATTTCAATTTCATCACCAACCTTAATGATACCTGTTTCGATACGACCTGTAGCAACTGTACCACGACCTGTGATAGAGAAGATATCCTCAACTGGCATCAAGAATGGTTTGTCGATATCACGTTTTGGAAGTTCAATCCAAGTATCAACCGCATCCATAAGTTCCATGATTTTCTCTTCCCATTGTGGTTCTCCGTTCAATGCACCAAGAGCAGAACCTCTGATCACTGGAGTATTGTCGCCGTCGAATTCATAGAAGCTAAGAAACTCACGCATTTCCATTTCTACCAAATCCAACATTTCAGCATCATCAACCATATCACATTTGTTCATGAAAACAACCAAACGTGGTACGTTTACCTGACGAGCCAAAAGAATGTGCTCACGAGTCTGAGGCATTGGTCCATCAGTTGCAGCAACTACGATGATTGCACCATCCATCTGAGCAGCACCAGTTACCATGTTCTTTACATAATCGGCGTGTCCTGGACAGTCAACGTGTGCATAGTGACGATTAGCTGTCTGATATTCTACGTGTGAAGTATTGATTGTAATACCACGCTCTTTCTCTTCAGGAGCATTATCGATTGAATCGAATGAACGAAGTTCTGAAAGACCCTTCTTTGCCAATACAGTTGTGATAGCTGCTGTCAAAGTTGTTTTACCGTGGTCAACGTGACCAATAGTACCGATATTAACGTGCGGTTTCGAACGGTCGAATTGTTCTTTAGCCATAACTAAAAATATTTTTAATAATTAATGTATATTCTTTTATTAAATATCTATCTCAACTAGCAGAGCCGATGACGGGACTTGAACCCGTGACCTCTTCCTTACCAAGGAAGTGCTCTACCGCTGAGCTACATAGGCAACGAAAAGAGCGGAAGACGGGATTCAAACCCGCGACCCTCAGCTTGGAAGGCTAATGCTCTATCGACTGAGCTACTTCCGCATTAAACCTTTCGGCTTAAGTGGGCGAAGATGGATTCGAACCACCGAAGACATAAGTCAGCAGATTTACAGTCTGCCCCATTTGGCCACTCTGGTATTCGCCCTTCCTAATAAGTTTAAAGAACTCCTTCTCTTTCTTTTGAGCCTCTTGTCGGATTCGAACCAACGACCCCGAGATTACAAATCACGTGCTCTGGCCAACTGAGCTAAAGAGGCGTTTCCTTTTTCATTCAAAAGCCGTTCCAAAAGAGTTCCCTTGAAACGGCTTGCAAATGTAGACATTTATTTTTTACCCACAAACATTTTAGTGGAAAAATTTTACTTTCTTGCTTTTTCTTTTGATTTAACGATCGCGCGAATCATCGCTTCCATCGCATTATCAAACGCTTCCTCAAATGAATCAGCAACTTTAGTCACTATTAACTCATCATTAGGAACAAGAACTTTCAACATCACTTCCTTATTCTCTGCAGACTCTGGTTTAACAACAGTCAATGCAATATCTACTGATGTGATAACATCTGAATATTGCTCCAACTTAGTTACTCTCTTCTGTATGAATTCCTCTAATTTAGCAGTCGCATCAAAATGAATTGCTCTAACCTTTATATCCATAGTCTTTCCTCCCATTTTTACGCCCTCGGATGGGCTTGTTTATAAATCTTTTGTAATTGTTCGAATGTTGTATGTGTATAAACTTCAGTGGCCGCCAAACTAGCGTGGCCGAGAAGTTCCTTCACTGCATTCAGTTCTGCTCCGTTATTTAACATAACCGTGGCAAAGGTGTGTCGCAGCACATGCGGACTCCTCTTTGTCATTGAACTGACCATCGTTATATATTTATTGACGATTCTGTAGACCAGCATAGGATAAAGGATTTTTCCATCTTTTTTTACAAATAGGCTTCCACAACGATCAGGAACCTCTTCGTTCCTTAGTTTTTTGTATTCCTTGATAGAAGTACTCAATCTTTCTCCAAAAGGAAGGAGCCTCTGCTTATTCCTTTTTCCCGTTATCAGTACGGTTTTCGCCGCAAGATCTACGTTCTCATCTTTAATGCCAATTAGCTCGGACAAACGGATACCTAACGAATAGAACATCTCTATTATCAGTTTATCCCTTACGCCCTCAAAATCTCCACTGAACGGGCTTTCTAAATCAACCAACAACTTGTCCATTTCATCCTCCCTCAGAAATTTCGGTAACATCTTGCTCTTTTTCGGAGCCACGATGCCCTTCATCGGGTTTTGGGTCACATAGCCATGCTGTTTCAAAAATTTGTAAAACGATTTAAGCGCAGAAAGCTTCCTATTCACGGAACTGGCATTGTCGCCAGATTCCATCAAAGAAATCACCCACTCTCTTATCGTCAACGAATCTATTTTCGCCGGGTCGAACGTTTCCGAACGACTTTCCACAAAACTCTTAAACTGATTTAAATCAGTCTGATAAGATACAAAAGTATGGGAAGAATAAATCTTCTCATACTTTATATATTGCAGAAATTTTGCTACTAACATAACGAAGCATATTGCCAATAAGTATTTGCAACTAATTTATGCAAAAGATTCGTATTTGCAATGCTTCTACAGAAGTTTTTTATTGCTCCTCTGTACGTTGTAATTGTTGAACGTAGATAGCGTGATTCTTCTGTTTACGTTTCAACACTGATGGCTTGTCGAATTGTTGACGACTTCTCAACTCTTTCACAACACCTGTCTTTTCGAATTTTCTCTTAAATTTCTTCAAGGCTTTCTCTATGTTTTCGCCTTCTTTAATTGGAACTACGATCATAATTTATTATGTTTATAAAATTATACTACTTTTGCGGTGCAAAAATAGACATTCTTTTTCTATTGCCAATTATTTTCAAAAAGTTTTTCTCAAAAATCATTTTTTAGATTCTTTTATATCTCTTTAAAGTCCATATTAACCTAGTCGAATCTATCTTTGTAAACTACGTTAACAAAGTCAAAGTTATGTCTGACATTATAATAGATAGAATCAAAGAGTTACGTTTTTTGATGGACAAGAATCAATTGTCCGCCTATATCATACCATCTTCCGACCCTCATTTAAGTGAATATGTGGCCGACCATTGGAAACTCAGAGAATGGATTTCGGGTTTCACAGGTTCTGCCGGAACCGTGGTCATTCTTGGCAACAAGGCTGGTTTATGGACGGATTCACGCTACTATCTGCAAGCTGCCGAACAATTGAAAGGCACTGGCATCGAACTTTTCAAAGATAGTTTAACAGAAACGCCTTCTTATATTGATTGGATCTGTTCTGAAGTGACATTTGGTTCAACCGTAGGAATAGACGGAGAGATGTTTTCCGTTTCTCATGTGGAAGCTATGAGGGAAAAATTGGAAGTGGCAAACTTAACTTTAAAGACTGACGTCTCACTAATTAACGACGAATGGGCAGAATTGCCTCCTCTTCCAAAGACAGAGACTTTTCTCCTGGAAAACAAATATACTGGAAAAGGCATCCAAGATAAGCTGAAAGAAATCCGATTAGAGATTTCAAAAAAGAGATGTCACCTTCTCCTACTCTCTGCGTTAGACGAAATAGCATGGACATTCAACCTCAGAAGTTCGGACATCGAATACAATCCGGTCATCATTGCTTTTGCATTGATCTCTCAAGATTCTGCCTACCTCTTTACTGATAAAGAGAAACTGACAGACAAGGCTTTTTTCGAACTTTCTCAATGCAACGTTACGGTAGTAGAATACCATAATATATATAAGGTATTATCTGAGATTCCTGCTCAGATGAAAATTCTTATAGACAAAGACAAAACCAACCACTCGCTTTACAGCGGTATTCAATACAAAGAGTCCGTTGTTTTCTGTCCTTCTCCTGTTGTCCTGATGAAGGCAGTTAAAAACGAAACTGAACTGAATGGCGTACATAACGCCATGATAAAAGACGGTATAGCTCTTACTGAAGCTTTCTGCGAATTAGAGAAAGAGGTAAAGAAAGGTAACTTTATATCCGAAATGGAATTCGCCGAAAGACTGAAAGCTCGCAGAGCTGCTCAACCCGACTTTTTCTGCGAAAGTTTTGGAACCATTGCCGGATATGGTCCCCACGGAGCCATTGTGCATTACTCTGCCACGAAAGGAAGCGACGTTAAAATTAAAGACGATAATCTGCTTTTGGTCGACTCCGGCGCCAACTATTTTGACGGAACAACAGACATAACCCGTACTTTTTCATTCGGAACGCCAACTGAAAAACAAAAACACGATTACACCAATGTATTAAAAGGTCACATTGCTTTGGCCTCCATTCATTTCCCGAAAGGAACAAGAGGTTCTCAATTGGATGTGTTGGCTCATCAATACCTTTGGAACGAAGGTCTCACCTACGGACATGGAACAGGACATGGCATCGGTCATTTTCTTTGCGTGCACGAAGGTCCTCAAAACATTCGGCCCAACGACAATGGCGTGAAGCTACAAGAAGGCATGCTTCTGTCGAACGAGCCAGGACTTTATCGTACGAATGAATACGGAATAAGAATAGAAAATATGATTCTCGTACAAAAGAGCTTCAAGTCTGACGATTTCGGAGAGTTTCTCTGTTTTGAAACACTGACGCTCTTCCCATACGACAGAACACTCATCGACAAAAAGCTTTTGACGAACAAAGAAATTGAATGGATAAACAATTATCACCAAACGGTATTCTCTAAATTAGGGTCTCTTCTTTCTACGGAATATAGAGATTGGCTGAAAACAAAAACCCAGACGATATAAAAAAAGCAAGTCCATTTCTATAATCGAACGTTTTTGACTAATTTAGCACGAAATTCAGAATAAGACAATTATACAGACTAACATGTCCATTGGATTTGAAGAAATAAGAAAAATGTTATATATATGAAAAGATTAATTTTAAGCATTGTCGCAACATTATTGATCACATCTGTATTTGCTGCAAAAGACAAAAAAGCAAACGGTGAATCAAAAACATACAAAATTCAAGTAACGATCCCGGAGATGAAAAACGACTCTGTGTATCTTGGTTTCTACTTAAATGGGAAAACTTATTCAAAAGACACAGCAGTATTAAACAACAAAGGTGTTGGATTTTTTACAAACATCGGCAAAGGAGAGAAAAAAGAAGCTCTGAAAGAGGGTGTGTACATGATCTATTTCAACTCAGATCAATATTACGACCTTCTTATTGGCAAAGACCAAGATTTTAATGTAACCATCACCAACACGAACATTGAAAAAGACAAGAACAAAAAAGTTGAGCCAAAAGTTGAGATTGAAGGTGCCATCGAAAGCGAAAGGTTTCAAAGTCTGATCAACTTTATGGTCGATCAAAGAAAGAAGCAGAAAGAACTTTCAGAAGAATATAAGAACAAAAAGATTGACTCTTTAACTTACGCGAACAAATCAGATGTTTTGACAAAAGAGGTATCTGCTTACCAAGAGAAAGACACCATAGATTACGCAGGCACTTTCTACGGAGCTTTCTTAAAAGGAACGATTCCTGTTGAGACTCCAGACATGAAAGATCTACCAGATTCTGTTCGAGGAATGGCTCGTTATCAATACGCAAGAAAACACCACTTCGACAATATCGCATTGAACAACCCTTGGTACTTACGTACACCTTACTTTTCTAGCAAGGTTGATAATTACATCAGCAGATACATTATTCAACACCCAGATAGTATTATCAGCGCCGCTTTCGACTTGATTGAAAAAAGTAAAGGTAACGAGGAGACTTTTCAAACCATGACAAGTAAGATGATCAATTATGGTCTTCAAAGCAAAATTATGGGTATGGATGCGGTTTGGTTGGCTATTGCTGATAAGTATTATTTTTCGGGTCAGGCAACTTGGGCAGACACATCTTGGGTAAACGATTTGAAAAAAGAGGCAGACAAGATAAGATACAACCTGATCGGCATGCAGGCTAATAACTTGGTTGCAAGAGATTCCAACAACAACGTTGTTCAGTTAAGAGATATGACAAAAGATTTCGTTCTGGTCTATTTCTACGAGCCTTCTTGTGGTCACTGCAAGAAGACCACACCCGTTCTTCACGATTCTGTTTACACAAAATATAAAGATTTGGGCTTTGAAGTATTTGCATTCTATACTCAAACAGACAGAAAAGAGTGGATTGAATTCTTAGATAAAAACAATCTTAAGGATTGGGTTAACGTTTGGGATCCTGATCGCGAATCTTGGTTCTGGAAATACTACGATGCTTCATCTACTCCAGGTGTCTATTTGTTGAACAAAGAAAGAAAGTTCATCGCCAAGAAAATTGACATGAAAACGCTTGATATGATATTGAACGAGGAACTCATCAAACGTAAAAAATAATCATGGCTCTAATAAAATCGGTAAGAGGATTCACTCCTAAGATCGGAGAAAACGTATTTCTAGCAGACAATGCCACAATTATAGGCGATGTTGAGATAGGCAAAGATTGCAGCATTTGGTTCAACACGGTTTTGAGAGGTGATGTCAACTCCATCAAAATAGGAAACAAGGTCAACATTCAAGACGGCAGCGTGCTACATACGCTTTACCAGAAATCGACCATCGAAATAGGCGACAACGTATCCATAGGACACAACGCAACTATCCACGGAGCAAAAATATGCAGCAACGTACTTATCGGTATGGGTTCAACCATTCTCGACGGAGCCGTAATCGGAGAAAACTCCATCATAGCTGCCAATGCCCTTGTTACAAGCAATACGATTGTAGAGCCAGATAGCATGTACGGCGGCATCCCCGCAAAGAAAATAAAGGATGTTTCTCCAGAACAGACAAATGAGATGATCAATAAGATTTCCAATAACTACTTGATGTACGCAAGTTGGTATAAAGAAGAGAAATAATGTAGACCACTACCATCCCAAACGCTCACCACTGAACGTTTGGGATTCTTATTTGAAAAACCACAGAAATACAACAAACATGAAAGTTTTAAGCAACAAGAGATTTATCTACTTCACTCTATTCATCGCCCTTTTTTTGTTGAGACATTGATCGCGATATTCCTTAACGACAAATTCATCAGACCCTACGGAGGAGACATCATCGTAGAATGGTTGGTCTACTGTTTCGTTCGGATTTTCATCCCAGAAAAGTACAAACTACTCCCCCTTTATGTCTTCATTTTCTCCGTTTTGATTGAAATTTCTCAATACTTTAAATTGGTAGAAGTGCTTGGATTGCAAGGCAATCCGATATTAAGGACAATGATAGGAAACACCTTCAATTGGAACGACATCTGGTGCTATGCAGTAGGCTGCATCCTGATTGCTATCGGAAGCTATATTTACAAAAACAACAATTTTTCCAAAAAAAAGTATTAAAACATTTTGTCACTATAAAAATCGAATATATATTTGCACATCAAAATCAAGGAAGATATGATTAAAAGTTGGTTTACATATTTTTATTTTTACTTTTACTACGACAGTAAGAGCGGGATTTTGATGTTTTAATTTGAAGAAAAGATTTTTTTAAATAAATATTAAGTCCCGCAGGAATGTGGGACTTTTTTTATTTTAATACTCAAGCATATGAATTGGCTATACAAACATACTAACTTCTTTTATTATTACTTCTTTTATTACTTTATGAGATCATAAGGAGGGAGACGTTGTGTAACATGCCAAATCAAAATACCGAATCCTATCCAAAAAAGGTGGGATTTTTTTATTATTTGTAAACGAAAAAAAATAAAACAATGAAAAGAGTAGCAATACAAGGAATCGCTGGAAGCTTCCACGACATCGCGGCAAGAGAGTACTTTCGAGGAGAAGAGATTGAAATAATCCCTTGCGAGACTTTTGCCAAGGTTTTCCAAACAATAAAAAAGGACAACTCTATCATTGGTACCATAGCTATTGAGAACACAATAGCAGGAAGTCTTCTTCAGAACCACAACCTATTAAAGGACAGCGGTCTAAAGATAGCAGGAGAACAGAAGTTAAGAATCAGGCACAATCTGGTAGCACTTCCCGGACAGGACATATCCGACATAACCGAAGTATACTCCCATCCTATAGCCCTGATGCAATGCGGCGATTTCTTGGCAAAAAACAGAAATATGAAAGCCATAGAAAGTGACGATACAGCATCAAGCGCAAAGAGAGTGGCCGAAGAGGGCATAAAAGGACACGCGGCCATCTGCGGCGAACTTGCCGCCCAGATTTACGGATTGGAAATCATCGTAAAAGGAATCGAAACAAACAAACGTAACTTCACCAGATTCTTAATCGTAGCCGACCCTTGGGTTACAGAAGACTTAAACAAAGGCAAATTTCCAAACAAATCATCATTGGTATTTTCTCTTCCTCACGAAGAGGGAAGTTTGGCAAAAGTCCTTTCCATCCTATCCTACTATGATATGAACCTCACAAAAATCCAATCACTTCCAATTATTGGCCGAGAATGGGAATACATGTTCTACGTCAACCTCACTTACGACAAATACCTGAGATATACGCAAGCCCTTTCAGCCATCAGTCCTCTCACGAAAGATTTGCAAATTTTAGGTGAATACGAGGAAGGCAGACAGACAATTTAAAATAAAACAACATAATTATAATCATAATAATAAAGAATATGGATTTCGAAAAAATCACATTTCCAGGAGTGGAAAACAAAAGACCAATGGTCATCGCAGGACCATGTAGTGCAGAGACAGAAGATCAAGTTATGGAGACTGCCAGACAATTAAAAAAGGAAGGCATCAGCATTTTCCGTGCAGGAGTATGGAAACCCCGCACTAAACCAGGAGGTTTTGAGGGTGTCGGAGTTGAAGCTCTTACTTGGTTGGAGAAAGTAAAGGCAGAGACTGGCCTTTATGTATCTACAGAAGTTGCCACTGCAAAACATGTTGAAGAAACTTTAAAGCATCACATCGACCTTCTTTGGATTGGTGCAAGAACAACTGCCAATCCATTTGCAGTACAAGAGATTGCCGACACATTGAAAGGACACGAAGAGATTCCGGTTTTGATCAAGAACCCAGTTAACCCAGATTTGGATTTGTGGATCGGTGCTATCGAGCGTATCTACAATGCTGGCATCCGAAAGATTGGTGTTATCCACCGTGGATTCAGTACATATGATAAGAAGTTGTACAGAAACCTTCCGCAATGGCACATTCCAATCGAATTGCACCGTAGATTACCAAATCTTCAGATTTTCTGTGACCCTAGCCACATCGGCGGACGCCGTGACCTCATTGCTCCTCTTTCTCAGCAGGCAATGGATCTTCAGTTCGACGGACTAATCATCGAATCACACTGTGATCCTGATTCTGCTTGGAGTGACAAGAGTCAACAGGTTTCTCCTGATGTTTTAGGTTTTATCCTTGACACTTTGGTTGTTCGTGAGATGAACCAAACAACAGAAAACTTGTCAGAACTTCGTAAACAGATAGATGAGATAGACAATAATATTACCGAGCTTCTTGCAAAACGTATGCGTGTAGCTAGAGAGATTGGTCAATACAAGAAGGAACACGACATGCCTATTCTTCAAACAACACGTTACGATGAGATTCTTTCTAAACGTGCTGCAGAGGGAAAAGCAATGGAAATGGATTCTGATTTCATTAAGATTGTATTTGAGGCTATTCACTCTGAATCAGTTCGTCAACAGATGGAGATTATGACCAAGGTTCAATAATCGTCGTTTGTATATATAATGAGGACAAAGTTCCTTGGCCAGTTGACAATAAATAAGGAAAAAATAACTAAAACGGCCTTGGACTTTGTCCTTCCTTTTTTCTAAAAATGGAAATCTAAAAAAGAGATTTTCTTTCCTATACAATTATAAATATCTTACTTCCGAACCTTCGTCAGAAACGGAGACACTGATGTTTGCACCATGAACAAGCGGCACATTTATATCCTCATGACCAACAGGAAAACCAAACAACACAGGATAATCATGACCCTCCACTGCAGATGCGATAATCTCTTCTACCGTTTTCCCGAAGAACAAAGGATCTTCTTCTATGTCAGAAAAACGTCCGACGATCAAACCTGAGATATTATCGAGCACACCACTTAACCTGAGATTCTGCATCATACGGTCAATATGATAGGGGCGTTCTGCCAAATCCTCGATAAAAAGGATTCCTCCTTTCTGCGCAACATCGATTGAAGTGCCTCTCAAACCATACAAAACAGACAAATTACCTCCAAACAATGTTCCTGAAGCTTGTCCATTTCGATTGAGTTTATGACTTGGCATATTATAGATTTCAGACATATCGCCCATCAAGATTTCTCTCATAGCCTCAACAGATCCCATATTTGTCTCATAATGGCACATGGCCTTGGCCATAACAGCGTGCAACGATTGAAAACCATGAGCGCAGAAAGCCCAATGTAAAATGGTGATATCACTGAAACCGATCATCCATTTAGGAGACTCCGCAAATTTGGAGAAGTCCAACTTATCTACAATTCGGACCGTACCATAACCGCCTCGTCCACACAAGATGGCACGAATGGAAGGGTCGTCCATAGCCCATTGCAAATCAGAAAGACGTTGTTCGTCCGTTCCAGAAAATCTTCCGCATCGGCCTTTTGCATATTTTCCCAACACAGGACAAAAGCCCCATGACTTCAACAAGTCTGCGGCTCCATCGATCAATTCAGGATCAATAGCACCAGAGGGTGAGACAATGGCCACTTTATCACCAGTTTTCAGAAAGTGAGGTCTAATCATTTTTTTATTCTTTAAAAACTCACATATAACCATACAAAACCGATGAATGTTAATTTCAACGGATGTTCAGCACAAATATACGCAAAAACAGACCTAAATAGAACCCTACCTCTAAAATTAATTTTGCAACGTATTCTATCTTTGGGTCATAAAAAGAATCAAGCGAAAAAAAAATGTAGTTGACATTGTTAAGAAAGACTTTTTTAGCTACAAATCAAAACGAATTTCAGAAACCACAGTTTACACAGATTTGTTTAAAAGAAAGCGGCTGCAACTTATTCAGATGCAGCCGCTTCTTCTATTTAGAATCTAAAAACTATTTCACTATGATTTTCTTGCTTCCATACTGCGTTTTTACAATATAAATGCCAACTGTCAAATAACCATTTTGAGATGTCACATCTTTTCCGACCGTATTGACAATACGGAAATCAACATTACAAAAAATGGTATTGTCGGAAACTGCGATTTGAAATTTATCAGACAAAGCATCATCTATCTTTGTATTATCAGAATCACTCACTCGTATCAATATTACATTTGCAGGAGCTCTGTTAAAAAGCTCATAAACTTCACCTGTTCCATCCACCTTCCATGAATAACCTTCTTTTTTAGGAAAATCAATGTAATCATTTATTGCTGTCCGGTAAACATTTTGAAAAAAAGAAAAAAAATGGGCTGGATTTCGGAAACGAAATCCAGCCTTTCTCGTTTATATTTGTTTTGACAAAAAAAATAAAAAACGATGGTCAAAAG
>Ga0116173_1000614_pt1 | contig 32562 bp, 15 predicted proteins | sample AD_UKC085_MetaG_FD_89800 | JGI IMG/M metagenome (GOLD analysis project Ga0116173, IMG submission 89800) | Active sludge microbial communities of municipal wastewater-treating anaerobic digesters from USA - AD_UKC085_MetaG | ecosystem: Engineered > Bioreactor > Anaerobic > Digestate | place: USA...
AAAGAAATGGCTGCCGCAAATACAAAAAGTTTTTCTTTCAAAAGGAACGGTTAAAACGATTTTAGTCCGTTAATCAGAAGAAATGAATTGAAAATGAGAAAAATGGGATTGAAATTAACAGCAAACATGCAAGTATTATAATCATAAAAATTCTGTTTCCATCAATTGTTTCAAGAAACTCAGAAAGAAATGTTCATTTGTTTTATTTCTGATTTAGGCTTTAAAAATAAGAGAAAGTCATTCCATTTGTTTAATGAAATTTGCAAATTAAATTTCTTATTTAATGTATTTACTTCTTTTTCCAAAACCAAACTTGAAAATTGAACAGCCAATTTATATAAGTCAATACGCATTAAAATATCTTTTGTGAAAATTCTTTTTGCATCAAGAAAAGTAATTGATTGTAGAAATTCTTTTGTTTTATCACAATTTAAAAGAATAGTTGTATAAGCTGCAAATTCAAGACAATCAAATCCTAAAAGATAACATGTATCATCAAGCATAACAGGTTTACCGTAAAAAGGAAGAATAAGCGAAAAAGAGAAGGTTTTGTATAGACCTGAAATTGCAACCTTATAAGGTGAAAAAGAATAATCGCCGATTCCAAAAATAGAATAATCAGGTTTATTATTGTAAATACTTGATTTTCTTTGACTAAAATAATTCTTATGAGAATGCAGATATTTAAATATTTGGGGATATTTTAATTTGATGTAGGTAGTATCCTGTCCAATTTTTTTTTGTGTAATAATTGTAAATTTTCTCGGCTGAAGGATTACTTCTTGCTTTAAATCAGAACTTTTCAACAATCCATATATTAACTCATCTTCGAGAATGACTTTTTCATCTTTCGCATTAATATAATATCCACTCTTAAAATCTAATTCCATAATAGATGCTAAATCATGTTTGATTCCTTGCCTCCATTCAATCGGACAAGTTCCATCAATATCTTTACCGTTTGAATAAAGGTCAATATTTGAAACAAACTTATTGTTAATCCAACCAAATTTACGAATATGTTTTTCAGGAAAATAAAAGTTATATTCATTACAAGTAAACTCAGTCATAGAATTAAGTTTACAAAAAAGTAAAGCTGCGTCAACAGAGGCATCAAATTCTTTTTTGCTATCAATAATAAATTTTTCAATGTTTGATACCTTAAATTTATGCTGATACTGATCAAAGACAATATTTTTGATGACAGAATTTTTCAACAACAAAGCCAGATGACCTTTTATATGTTGAAAAACATTTAATAGCATAAGAGCAATATATTCACCAATATCAAAATTACCTTTTCCTGTAATTGCATCTAATCCATTATGTTTTTTAAAATTCGATTTTTTTGGTAAGTTGATTGAACCGATACTACTTAGTTTAGAATTAGTTACCCATGGAGGATTACCTAAAATCAATATATCGTCATTAAAATCTTTTGCTAAAAAACTAAAATCAAAATCAAAAACGTTAAAATGATAAATTTCAATTTCCGGAACATTCTCTACTTTATTTGAAATATAAAATTCAATAATATTAAATTTAGTTTCCCAAATGTAAGGCTTATAGATTTCAACTCCAATAACTTTATTTATTTGTTTGAAAACAGATAGAGCAGCAATTATAAAATTTCCTTTACCACAAGTTGGTTCAATCAGAAATTTAGGATTTAAATGTTTAAAACTATCTAAATATTTTACAACACTGAAAGCTAAATCATAATTCGTTTGAAAATCTCCATATTCTGTTCTATCAGGTTCGGCAGCAACATTTTCAGAAGAAGAAATTGCTTTTTTAAGAAGAAGATATTCTTCTTGATTGGAGAAAAAATTTTTCATTCCAAATTCTTCGACTAATTTTTTATTTGCTATATCATAAAATGGAATGGATGAAATCCTGTTACATAATAAATTAGCAACTTGAGAAGAAATATTTGCATCAAATATCTTCATTTCTTTTTCTTCTACCCTATAATTTTTGTAATACCTTTTACTTCTTCACTTAAGTCAACTATTCTTTGATATTGCAACCTCCATTGCAAAGCATTTGAAATTGTTAAGTAACCTTGTTCCGGAGGATTTTGCAATATCTGTTTGGCCATTTGCAAAAGAGTAATTTCATCTGCCGGAATATTTTTATCCGAAAGATATGCAATTATATCTTCTTCATTCGCTTTGTCATTAAGCATTTCACGTAAACGGTATGTTGTAGTATAATCTGCTGTTCGTTCTTTTTTTATGAATGAACAACTAACAAAATTTAATAAAGCAGCTTTAGTTTTAGAATTATCAGTTTTGGTATAAACAAAAACCAATAAATTATATCCAAGTCCGAAAATTTTCTGTCTTGGGTCCTTAAATGGACAAGAAGATTGAGGCTGTTTTAAGGAAGTAACTTTAATATCTGTCAGTATATTTTCAGATGGCAGATCTATCCCATTAGCAGAAGAACCAATAATCAAAGAATATTTTTGTTTTAAATGATTTTTGAATTTATGTTCAATATGAGTTCCAACAGCCTTCCCATCAGTGACTCCAAAAAGTTCTTTGTTCTTGTTTTTGGATTCTGCAATACAAAAGCTATAAGCTTCTTCGATAAGCTTCTCTATAGTCAATTCCTCTTTCATTATCTTTTCAAATTAATATTACCATGCTATTTTCTTAAATAAGTTTTATCAGAAAACGAAATTTATTTTGCAATGAAACTATAAATAATTTCAAAATATACTGAATCGATTAATTTATTCAAAGTTAATCACATTTTATAAAAGAACAAAGAAGTTTCTTTGATTTATTATAATACACATATTATCAGTTATATACAAAAATAATCTAATAATTTCTTTTTTCTTAAAACAAAAATAGTTTTAAAGTCACTGCTACTTTCAATGTTTTCCTGTAAAAGGAACAAAACTGACTGGCAACAAACTATTGGAAGTAATTTTTCCATTGCTTTTGGTAACCAGCATCAAATGTTGTGTTGAATAAGGAAAACCAATCGGAATTACCATTCGTCCATTGTCTTTAAGTTGCTCAATAAGTGGCTCGGGAATGTCTTCCGAAGCAGCAGTTACAATGATTTTATCGTAAGGCGCATGTTCTTCCCATCCATAATAACCATCTCCAATTTTAATTTCGATATTGTTGTAATCAAGTGTTTTTAGTCTTTCTTTGGCTGAAAGTCCGAGCTCTTTTATGATTTCTACTGAATAAACTTTTTTAACCAGTTGAGCAAGTACTGCCGATTGATAACCTGACCCTGTCCCAATTTCGAGAACAATATCTTCATTATCAACACACAGGCATTCGGTCATAAAAGCCACTATATAAGGTTGAGAAATGGTTTGCCCGTACCCAATAGGCAATGGCGTGTTTTCATAAGCTTCTTCCCGACCATGTTCGCCCACAAATAATTCACGTGGTAATTTTTCCATTGCTTTCAGTACATGTTCGTCTTGTATTCCTTCAAATCGGAGTTGACGCCAAAGATTTTTCATACCGAACTATTTCTTGATAAGAGTCTAATTTATTTGTTATCAATTAAAAAACAGATTTCTCCAGACTTTTGTTTGCTCTCCAAAGAAAAAAAGACAGCCGAAAAAAGAATTTACAGGCTGCCTTTTAAAAATTGAAAAATAACTTTTTATTTATTCTTTTTGAATATTTGGTAACTCCAAACCATAGTTTTTCGCTTTATCCTCCTTTTTCAGCAAGAAAGCAAACAGAAGCGCCAGAACCCCAAAAATCATAAATACCAAACTTGGACGCGTATAATCGTAACGCAAAGCAATTTTATTTTTTACGATTTCCGAAAAACCAATCTGCAAACAAGTATTTTCCACCGCTTGGAGTTTCTGATTTTTGTCTTTTAAAGAATTTAGTTTTTCCAACGGCAAAGCAGCAACATTTTCTTGTATCCATTTGTTTTTGAAGGCAGCAAAACCAACAGTATCCTGAACACCCTCATAATCACTTTTTAACAACACGTCATTGATTAAAGCCGTAGTAGTTTTATCCACTGCTTTCTCAAATTCAATCTTATTCAGTCCCAATGATGGTTGAAATTGTTCATAAGTTTGCATTACTCCAGTCTTAACCATTTCTTTCGCTTTGTAAACAGTAGGATTCGCACTGTTCAGCACCAATCCGATCAACAAAGGGACACCCATTAATCCCCAATTTTGAATCCAGAAAATCAATGCATAAGCAGTTCCCAACTGTCTTTCAGGAATAATTTTAGGAACAGATGGCCACATGGCAGAAGGTACAAGCGACAAGGCAATCCCCAAGATGATAGTCACGGCAATTGCCAGCACCCAATTATTCAGAAATGGAATGGAAAAAATAGCATGAACGAATATGAGCAATAAAGCACCAAGAATCATAATGGAAGCGCCTTTCCCTTTTCGGTCGTAAATATTTCCAAATAAGGGAGTAAGAAATAATGTTCCCAAAGGAAGAACGCTCGGAATAAGTCCTGCCAAATCGGGATTAACCTGATACTTGTTGATAACCATGTCGGTAGCAAACTTTATCCACGGAAAAACGGCAGAATAAAACAGAACGCACAAAATGGCTATAAGCCAGAAACCTTTATTTTTTATAATAGTAAAAACTTCCGATACTTTAAACGGCTCTTCCATTTCCTTTTCATCATTTGCTTCTGAAGCTTCCAGCTTTTTGTCCATCTGAACGTAAACAATATAAGCGATAAGCCCGATGCAAAGCAACAAAACGCCGAACAGGATAGGAACCGAAACATCGTTGAAATGTTTGGCAATGGGAAGTGGAATAGCAACAGCCAACAAGGTTCCAAGTCGGGCAGTAGCCATTTGAAGTCCCATGGCCAGCGCCATTTCTTTTCCCTTAAACCACTTCACTATAACACGCGAAACCGTAATACCAGCAATTTCCACCCCGACAGCAAATGTGGCATATCCCAACGCAGCTATAATTACCTGAGCTTTTATGCCGAAAATTGTACCTGCGTCATCGGGGAAAAAAGGTGATATGGCAAAATACTTGATGGCTGCTCCCAACACCATTACGGCTGTTGATGCCAGTCCGGTGAAACGTACACCCATTTTGTCCAAAATGATGCCGCCAAAAATAAGCATCAACAAGAACACATTAAACCAGCCATAAGCGCTGGTAAATAGCGAATAATCAATATTGCTCCACAGCAATTGACTCTCCAGCAATGGCTTAAGAGGACTCATGGCATCTGCTATGAAATATCCGCAAAGCATGGTAAAGGAAACTATTCCCAAAGCTGTCCAACGTGCCACCGGCGATTCACGTAAAGAAACTGATTTTATCTCCGACATAAACAATTTTCTTTAAAGGTTGTTTTTTAATTGAAATTATGTATAGTGTACTTAAAAATAAAGAAATGCAAAACTACTGAAAAAATTTTTGAAAACAATTCCATGCAGGTATTCCCGTTCATATTTTTTCTGAAACTGACAACAATACAGTCTTTGCTGACAAAATTTCAGAAGTTGTGAAAAATACAAATCGGTATTGTTTTTGATAAATAAAATAAAATTTTGGATAACAAAGTTTGATAAAATAATTACAGTAAACGATTTTCAAATTGAAATTTTACTTATTTCGGTAAGAGAAAATAGCAGATGAATCGTTTTCTTATAAAAAATTAAAATTTCTAAAGTCAAACTTCGAGTGTCCAATATCACTTTAAATTGTTTATTTTTGTAGAAAAAAGGAGAAATCAAAATATGACCGTCAACTATTCGGAACAATTACATAATATTTTACTTTACAGCCTACAAGAAGCTGAAAGATTGGGAAATAATTATATCGGCCCTGAACATTTGCTGCTTGGAATCATAAGAAACGGCAAAGGAAAAGCCATCGACATACTCAACTACACACAGATTGACTTGTCAAAAATAAAGCAGTCCATCGAAAGTCAGATTCGTACGGATAACGAGCCTACGGGTGAAGAAATATTAAGTTTGAAAAGCACAGAACGCATTAAAAAGATCATGGAGTTGGAAACTCGTTCTCTTTCATCCGAAACGGCCGATTCCGAACATTTGCTTTTGGCCATTTTGAAAGAAAAGAACAATTTGGCTGTGGAAGTTTTAAATGAAGAAAATCTGACCTACGAAATTGCCAAATCGTATCTTGAACATTCCAAAGACATCCAAATGAGTTCAAATTTTCAGGATGATGATGATGAAGATGAAGAACCGCGTCAACATCAGCGGAACGTATCTGGAAGTGGCAAACAGAGCGATACGCCAGCATTGGATACTTTTGGTACGGATATCACCAAAGCTGCCATCGAAAACAGGTTGGACCCTGTTGTAGGCAGAGAAGTGGAAATTGAAAGATTGGCTCAGATTCTTAGCCGTCGAAAGAAAAATAATCCGGTATTGATAGGTGATCCCGGAGTTGGTAAATCGGCTATTGTGGAAGGTTTGGCTTTGCGCATCGTTCAACATAAAGTTTCACGCGTACTATTCGACAAACGAATTGTTGCATTGGATATGGCTTCCATTGTTGCAGGCACAAAATACCGCGGACAGTTTGAGGAACGAATCAAAGCTATTCTCAACGAATTAGCCAAAAATCCGAATATTATTCTTTTTATTCATGAAATTCACACCATTGTTGGTGCCGGCGGCGCTCCCGGTTCACTGGATGCTGCCAACATGCTGAAGCCTGCACTGGCACGTGGAGAAATTCAATGTATAGGTGCCACTACACTGGACGAATACCGCCAAAGTATCGAAAAAGATGGAGCGCTGGAACGCCGATTCCAGAAAATTATCGTGGAACCAACTTCTTACGATGAAACGTTGCAGATTTTACGCAACATTCAGGATAAGTACGAATATCACCACAATGTGCGTTACACGCCGGCTGCCATAGAAGCATGTGTAAGACTGACAGAACGTTATATTACCGACCGCTGCTTCCCCGACAAGGCGATAGATGCATTGGACGAAGCGGGTTCTCGTGTACACATTGGTTCGGTTTCCGTACCAAAGGAAATTGAAGAATTGGAAAAGCGTATTGAAGAGCTTCGTCAGCAAAAGATGAAAGTTCTTTCAGAACAAAAATACGAGTTGGCCGGTCCTATTCGCGATCAGGAAAAACAGTGCCAGTATCAGCTGGAAGACGCCATCAGACGTTGGGAACAGGAATCGCAACAGCATCCTGAAATTGTCGATGAAGAACAGGTTGCTGAAGTAGTTGCCATGATGTCGGGTATTCCCGTACAACGTATTGCTCAAGCTGAAGGTCTGAAATTGCGTCAGATGAAGGATGTGCTTCAAAGTAAAGTTATCGGACAGGAAGAAGCGGTCAACAAAATTGTTAAAGCCATTCAGAGAAACCGTATTGGCTTGAAAGATCCGAATAAGCCCATCGGTTCATTTATCTTTATCGGTCCAACCGGTGTGGGGAAAACTTATCTGGCAAAAGTACTGGCCGAATTTATGTTCGATAGTCCAGATGCTTTGATTCGCGTCGATATGAGCGAATACATGGAAAAATTCAGCGTATCGCGATTAATAGGTGCACCTCCGGGATATGTGGGTTACGAAGAAGGCGGGCAGTTAACTGAAAAAGTTCGACGCAAACCATATTCCATCGTGCTGCTGGATGAAATTGAAAAAGCTCATCCCGATGTGTTCAACCTCTTGCTTCAGGTGATGGACGAAGGAAGATTAACCGACAGTTTGGGTAGGAGAATAGATTTTAAAAATACTATTCTGATTATGACTTCCAATGTTGGAACGCGACAACTGAAAGATTTTGGTAAAGGTGTAGGATTCAATACCATTGAAACACCCGAAATGGACGCGGAATTTTCACAAGGCGTTATTCAGAAAGCGCTGAGCAAAACATTTGCTCCCGAATTTCTGAACCGTATAGACGAAGTTATTGTATTCAATCCGCTAAGCAAAGATGCCATTAAATCCATTATTGACCTTGAATTGAAAGGACTTTTTGGACGAATTACTTCCATGGGTTATCGACTCGAATTGACACCGGAAGCCAAAGACTTCATTGCCGAAAAAGGTTATGATGCACAATTTGGTGCACGACCTTTGAAACGGGCTATTCAGCAATACCTCGAAGATGAATTGGCAGATATTGTGCTTTCGGGAGAATTGGAAACTGGCGATACTATTTTAATGGATTTGGATAAAGAGAATGGGAAAATGAAAGCAAAAATAGTTAAACCGGCTCCGGTATTGAATCAAAACAACAATTAAAATATCAACCAAAAACAAAAATCTACCTGCTGTTGCATGCAATGGCAGGTATTATTTTACCTATGCGGAAGGAAAAATCGGCCAATTTTTCTCCTTAAAACCACAGGCGTTGTTGTAGGATAAAAGAAAAAGAACTATATTTGCACCGCATTTTGAAAATGTTGGAGAGATGGCAGAGTGGTCGATTGCGGCGGTCTTGAAAACCGTTGAACTGAAAGGTTCCGGGGGTTCGAATCCCTCTCTCTCCGCAGAAAAGTCCTGAATTTCGGGACTTTTTTTGCATATATACCTGCTGATTTGATTCAAACGTCGATATTAAATTCCATTAGTCATACCATTTTAAAATAATTGTCTTTATTTGTTTGAAGAAAAACTTGTATTTTTCAAAACAAAAAAGTGAACAAACCAAATCGTATTAAAAGATGAATTCGAGTAAACTCATTGAAAAGTTGATGTTTGTTGTTATTTTTATTTATACTTGTGTTTCTCCATTTTCACTGAAAGCACAACCTATTTGGGACAGTATTCAAAGCAATGAAGAAAAAAACATTTACATGAATGAAGTTATCGTAACCGGCACCAAAACAGAAACTGATGTCAGGAATTTACCTATGAGTATTTCAGTAATTACTGACAAGCAAATAATTGAACGACAAAGTCAGTCTGTAATCCCAATACTAAATGAACTGGTTCCGGGACTTTTTATTTCAGGTCGTGGAGTTATGGGTTATGGAATTTCTACAGGAGCTGCCGGAACAATGAAAATGCGTGGGATTGGAGGAAATCCAACTACCGGCGTATTAATATTGATAGATGGCGAACCACAATTTATGGGTTTAATGGGTCATCCGATAGCAGACTTGTACCAATCTGTAATTGCTGACCGGATTGAAGTTGTTAGAGGACCGGCTTCGGCTCTTTATGGATCCTATGCTATGGGGGGCGTTATTAACATTGTCTCTTCAAAACTTTATAAGGATACCGTTCAACAAAATTTCCACATCGGTTACGGCTCATTCAATACTCTGGAATCATCTTTAACCAATCGATTCAAGAAAAATCGGATAAGCGGAAAAATTGCAGTTTCATACAATCGGACTGATGGACACCGAGAAAATATGGATTTTGATCAATTAAGCGGATATGCAAAACTTGGTTATCGGATGGACAAATATTGGAATATCTCCGCCAACATGAATATTTCTCATTTTAATGCTTCCAATCCGGGAACAATCAATCAACCAATTATCGACAACGATTCTCGAGTAACAAGAGGATGGACAATTGCTTCTATTGAAAACACGTACAAAAATACTTCAGGAGCCTTTAGATTTTACTATAATTGGGGTCATCATATTATTAATGATGGATACGCTTACGGAAAACAACCGATTGATTCTCTTTTCCATTCCAACGATCAAATGTCAGGTATATCGTGTTATCAATCAACGACTTTAAACCCCTTTAACCGAATTACTTTTGGATTTGATTATCAAAAATTCGGAGGCAGGGCATGGCACAGATTTACAAGTGGAGTGGAAAAATCAATTATCGATACTACGCTGCACGAAATAGCGGGCTATGCAGATATTCGGCACGAATTTGGCACGCTGGCAACGCTTGATTTGGGTATTCGTTTTGATAACCATTCAAAAACAGGTTCTCAATGGATTCCCCAAATGGGCTTATCTTTTCAACTGCCGAAAAATTTCGAAGCAAAAGCATTGATTAGTAAAGGATTTCGGAATCCTACCATTCGAGAATTTTTCATGTTTACCCCCAAAAATCCTAACTTACTGCCTGAAAATATAATGAATTACGAATTATCCCTTTCTCAAAATAATACTCCAATAAATTTGTTCTATGATATAACCGTATTCTATATTGAAGGAGAAAATATAATTCAGACTGTGATTTCAAATGGAAAGCCACTGAATGTGAACTCAGGGAAAATTGAAAATTATGGTTTTGAAGGCGTCATAAACTACCGTATAAATTCAATTTGGTCGGCAAATTTCAACTATAGTAGACTCGGTATGAAATATCCCGTAGTGGGTGCTCCCAAACAAAAAATTTTTGCAGGATTTGACTATTCAAAAAAAAGGTTGAAATTTTCTTCCGGAATTCAATACATTCAAGGACTTTATTCCTCCATTAACCCGGTAAAACAGGAAAATTTTATTTTGTTGAATGCCCGAACGTCATATCAATGGAGAAAATTTATCGATGTATTTTTAACAGGTGAAAATCTTTTAAACCGTTCCTATGAAATAAATGCAGGTTATCCCATGCCAAAAGCCACTTTTTTAGCAGGCTGCAATTTTCATTTTTGAAAAAATAATTGTTTGGAGCAGAAGATTTTAAAAATTTTGCCAAAATTCTTCAGATCACGAAAAACTTAAAAAAATCGAAATTTTTTCGATCTTAAAATTCTTAGTGCAAATCAGAATTTAATAAGACTTAAAACCTCAATATGAGTATGAAAATGCATATCAACATACAACTAAAGGAAAACCGATGGCTACTGATTGCCATTGTAATAGGTTCTTTTTTCAATAGCTTCATGTCTTCCTCACTGAATATCGCCATGCCTGTTATTGACAATGAATATCACGTAGGAATAGCCAAAGTTGCATGGATCTCTGAATCTTTTTTGCTGGCTTCTGCCGTAGGATTAATGTTGGCCGGGTGGCTGGCTGATCAAATTGGGCGACGCAAAACTTTTCTTGTCGGAAATTTGATTTTCGGTTTTATTTCACTTTTCATTTACTTTGTTCCCGGTTTTTATCCAGCTGTAATTTTACGATTTATACAAGGATTGGGAAGCGCATTGATAATGGCTTCCGCTCCTGCCCTGATTGCTTCTGCCTTCGACCCTTCCAGAAGAGGATTTGTGCTGGGCATTCAAACCACCTTTACGTATGTGGGACTTTCACTGGCTCCGCTTCTGGGTGGCGCTTTGACACAAATATTTGGATGGAGAAGTCTGTTTTTGTTTAACTTTATTTTTGGTCTCGCGGCTTTGGCTATCATGTTTTTTGGCGTTAAAAACGAATGGAAAGCACGAGAGAGAAACAAATTCGATTTTGGAGGTTTTGTCATTTTTCTTGTAGCTATTGTTGCATTGGTATTGGCGCTCGACTGGATGAACAAATTTTCAATTATTATGTTGATCTTAAGCATTATAACAGGTTATATTTTTATTCGTTTTGAACTAAAAAAAGAAAAACCATTTATTTCTATCGCTTTTTTGAAATCGAACAAATACTTTACCAATTCAAACTTCGCTGCGCTTATCAATTATGCCACCACGTTTGCCATTAGTTATGTCCTTAGCTTGTATCTGCAAAATGTTCGTGGTATGACTCCTGTTGGCGCCGGTCTTATTTTGTGTTTTCAACCGCTCATGATGGCTTTGTTCTCGGCCTACGCAGGTCATTTGTCCGACAAACACAACCCTGGAAAAATTGCTTCTTACGGAATGGCCATGATTGCGTTTGCATTATTTGTCATAGGAATTTTCCTTAGTGAAAACCTTCCGCTTCCAATTATTGCCTTATTATTAGCATTTTTGGGATTTGGATTTGCCCTTTTTTCTTCTCCCAATACCAATGCCGTGATGAGCTCGGCTGATGCCGGTTCCTATGGTTTTGCTTCTGCTTTTCTGGCTTTCAATCGTCTTTTCGGACAATTTATTTCCATGGCACTGGCATCAGCATTTATTTTGTTGAGCAATCATTCCCATTTGGGAGCTATACCGGAACATGCTTTGCTAATGGCTTCAAAAATGATTTTTGTCTTTTTTGGCCTTTTCAGTTGTCTGGGAGTTTATCTTTCCTACCAGAGAATTCGCATGAAAAAATAGAACTACAAAAATTTTATACGAATTCCTGTTCACTTTGCCAATCTAATATTCTTAAAAAGAAAAAGTTATTGAATCACAACTTGTTGTCCTCCGGCATAGCTAATAAATTCCGGTGCATACTGACACTGAATGGACGCCGTCCCCCCATTGAATGTGCCACTGTTGTTAGCCCAAAGTTCGTATTCAAACACATAGGTTCCTTTTGGCAAAGACGAAAAGAAAAATGCTGCTGAAGTGTCTTTTATGGTCTGATAGAAACAAACACCCTGTTTCCACTGACATCCGGAAGTTTGGTTCACAGGCTCAAAACCCGCAGCCCGGATATCTTTCAAAGCTACAAATTCGAGATTTCTGTCGGTGGTAACTACCAACCGCGTAACGATTTTGTCTCCCAACGAAACCCTTACCTGTTCGATGGGAACAAGCGTTCGACCGGCGGAAGTTACTTTTTCCACAAACAATTTCTTGGAAACATTCAACGCCCCCGCTTGGCTTTGTACCTGATCCATTTTTTGTAAATATTGCCAGTAAATGGCTCCCCAACCAATTCCTTCCGAGTTTTTGCTAACAGAGATGCGACTTGAGGCAGACATTATCTGCTCAACAGGCAAAGATTGCTTGAAATATCCGGTTCCAGCTTCGGCGAACGAAGGTTGAATTTCTTTATTATCTATTTTGATGGTAACTTTATCATTATTCTGCAACCAATTATTTCCTTTTGCAAGTAAAGCAAAAACCGCATCAACAGTAGAAATGGGTGAATCCCAGCGTTGCGTCTGCTTTTGTTTCAGCAACCAGATTTTCATTTCTTCCAAGTCGGAAGTATCAACTCCAATTTCCGAAAAAGCTTCCATAATGGCTGTTTGAACGGCAACCGGACGTTCGTTCCAGAAATATCCTGCTTTGTTCTTTGCCCAATACATGCCCATCTCCTCCGATTTCAGTGCATTCTCTTTTAATGATTTCAAAATATTGCGAGCTAAAGCAGTTTTTCCGTCACGATGAGCAACAATGGCAGCCTGCGATTTTCCATAGAGCGAAAAATCCGTCCAATATTTTTCAGTCTGTTTACGATAAAATTTTATTGCTTCCTGAGAAAAATCGGGAACGGGAATTTCCGAGAAACCGGAACGAATATACAAATATTGCAATTGAAGAGGATTGACACAATTTTCTTTTTCAAAATTTTTACGGTTTTTCTTCAGTTGCTCAAAATCATTGGCTATTTCTTTGTCAAGATAATTCAACGCCAGCGTCATGGCCGACTCCAACCTCTTATCCATTGGTAAATCGGTCTTCTCGTGCAACTTTTTCATATTGCACAAAACAAGTTGAGTGATATAACGATTTTCCGTCATTCCTTCAAACCAAGTGAAAGCTCCATTTGAAAGCTGAAGTTTCAATAATTTGTCGAGATATTGCTGCGATTTGTCTTTCTGCATATTCAAATAGAAAAGTAAAGCCAACCGTTTTTTCTGCTCGGTTTCATTCTGAGCTGTCATCATCCAAGGAGTCTCCTTCAGTAAGAAGTTTTTCAGTTCCGGATTTTTCTCCAGATTCGATAAAAGTGCATTTTTGCCTGTTTCCGATTTCTCCCAAAGGCGAAATATTTTCTCAATTTCAGGATGCGACTGAACGATAAAATTTGCCAACGTAGATGCATAATAGGCAGCAAAATAATCAACAGCGTTTTTGTTTTCGGGCTCGGCAAGAGTTGGCAAAGCCTGAATGGCGTACCAAACCGGCTGAGCAGCAAATTCCAGCGTCAGATTTTTCGTTTCAACCTGTGAGAATTTTTTCTGCAAACTTTCAAATTGAAAAGTTTTGGTTTGATGACCGCGTACCGTCATGGGTAAACTTTCGGTTACCAATATCCGATCGGGTAAAACCGGAAGATAATTTTGTTCTCCGTCGCTAAAATTACCTGCTGTTGCCTTCACCTTACAAATCAGCAGTTCATGCGAAGAAAAATCTTTCAATTGCCACCGCACGGTTTTTGTTTCGTTGGCGGATAACTGTACTTTTCTGTTTTCAAAAACTGCAACAGGCTGTTCGTTTGCTGCATCCAACAATTCAAAATGTGTTACTGCGGAAATATCTTTTCCTGATAGGTTGGTAATGTTGCAACTCAACATCAACGTATCCGAGCAACGAACAAAACGAGGCAAATTCATTTGTATCATTAAGTCTTTCTGCGTTATCGCTTGAGCCTCAAGTTGACCAAAATACAAATCGGGTGTGTGAGCCAACATTTTAATATTCCATCTTGTTAAACTTTCCGGTGCAGTGAAAGAAAATGTCACATTTCCGGCGCTGTCGGTATAAAGTTGCGGATAGAAAAATGCCGTTTCATTGAAATTTTTCCGAATGGCTGGAGAAGTTTCAGGTTGTATGATTTCATTCGTAAAATCGGTTTTTACTGTTTTTACTACAGAAAAAGCAGCGACAGTCCCTTCTTCAACCTTCTTATCCATGATTGAAATTTCTTTGGATTCAGAAGTTGCACTTAAACTTTTTAAGCCTCTTATATAAATTGGCCCATTATACTTTCCACCTGCCATTAAATCCAGACCAAACCAGTTCAACCGATCCAACCGATATTCTTCTACCGGAATATAATTAACGGGAATATCAATATTATCGGAAATCATCCTGTTGTAAGATGCATCCCAGCTCGGACTTTCCATAAAATTTCCACGAAAATCAGGCTGAAATGTCCATTCATTCGGATGAATGACATCCAGCGAAGCATCATACATGCCCACCAACAATTCTGCTTGTTTATCTATCTGTTTAATTTCAGGAATATTAACTGTCCATTCGGATTTTTCTCCCGGAAGAAGTTTATTGCGAAAAACGGTTAACGTCGGCTTCAGTTTCTTTTCAATTATTTTCCGGCGAATGGTTACCCTTTCACTAAAAAATAGTCCTTTTTTCATAAAGGTAAACATCACCGTGATACCGTCTCCGTATTCTGGTTTCAACAGCATCGGAAAAATTTTAATTTCGTTGCTCAAACTGATCCATTTACTTTCTAAAATGGTATTTCCCTTCATAACTTCATACAACAAGGAAATATTTTCGGCTGACGAACCAAAAATAACTTCGGCTGTTTTGCCAACTTCGCAGGTTATTTCTGTCTCTGGCAACCAAGTCATGGTTTTGATGGGAGGACGCTTATCGTTATTCCCGTAAAGAACAAAATTTTTAACTGATTCCACTTTTTCTCCCAACTGATCGAACGCAGAAAAAACAATACGATAACCACCCGATTCCCATTTACTTGCGTCCAATTTCAACCGGCTATCTTTGGTGTTGAAAGTACCTTCCCATATTTTTTTAGCCGACTTCAGGGAAATATCTTCTTCACTTTCTTTTTCTTCCATTTCTTCCCATTCTTCATTGATTGCAAAATCTTCCGAATTTTCAAATCGATAAACGGCAAATTTCACTGTGCCTTCCACCTTTTCTCCGTTCAAAGTTTCGAGCCGCAGCGGAAAATCAGTTTTTTGTTTCTTATTCCATTTTTCGGGAACATCGGCCAGAATAAACAACGACTTGTCGCCAACCGTTACAAACTGTTCACCTTGTTGCGTTTCGCCTTTGGTATCGGTAACTTCGGCATAAACAGTATAAACGTAATAGGCATCTTTTCTGAGATAATCGTTTCCCTTTGATTTTTCGGGAACAAACGAAAGCGTAAAATTACCGTTTGCGTCAGTCTGCGTTTCTCCATGCGAAATTTCATTCTCCTCACTCCTGCTCCAACTCCAATACCAATGTGGACGGCGAACCACACGAAAAACAACTTTTGCATCAGCAATATTATAACCCGAATACGCCTTTACATTTCCCGTCAGCGTAACTTTTTTCCCAAATTTTACCTCGTCAGTCGGTTTTTGAATTTTCACTTCAAAAGTGGGGCGTTTGTACTCTTCAACCCAAACAGTTTTTGAAAAATTTCCCGACTCAAACCTGAAAGCACCATTCAATCCTTCAGAAGGCAAAACAAATTCTCCGGCAAAAGAGCCAAATTTATTGGTAAAAAATGTTTTTGAAGCTATTTTCTGATAATTGGCGTCAAAAAGCGAAACATCAAATTTTACCGATGTCGCCACTTCCTGACGTTGCGCATCTGCATAATAAGCTATTCCTTTTAAAAAAACTGTTTGACCGGGACGATAAACAGCACGATCAGTGAAAAATTCCAACTGAACAGGTTTTTCTTTATTTATATCTCTTTCCCAATAATAAGTATTTATGGAAGAACTAAAATATCGATCATCGCCTTTTTCGAGAAAAATCCATTTCGCGCCCTGCCTGTCGTAAGGAAACGTGCAAAAACCGTTTTTATCGCTAACAGTCGTCTGTAAAAGATTCATTTGGTAAGAATTACCTGTCCATTTCTGTTCGTAAAGATTTATTTTCACCTCTTTTTGTCGCCAACCTCTTTCGCGATCCAGCACATACAACCCTACCTTTTCTGGCTTGTTCTGCCGCACCATAAAACTTAAATCGGAAACCACATAAAAACTTTTGGCAACCACATTGGACGTATCTCCTTTTACCGACAACCGAACTTCGTAAATTCCATATGTTCCTGAAGAAATTTTCAAAACAGTATCCACGGCAGCAAAATTTGTATCGGGCTTAATTTTTATTTCTCCTGTTTGCAACAAGGTGCGATCAGGAAAATCAAGTCCTGAATTTTTGGGCGTTTTCGTGAAAGAAAAATAATCGAGCGACGAAGCATTGACGCGGTAAATTTGCAACTGCATCTCTTCTATATTTTTCGTAGAAATATTCAGTGCAAGTTTCGAATTTTTACCGACAACATGTGGATGGCTTAAAGAAACGGATTTTTGCGTGATTTGCCGCTGAATATTTTTCAACACGGCAATGCGCTGATAATCGGGAAAACGGCGAATTCCTTCGGAACAAATATCGTAAGCTTTTTTCGTAAAATTGTTGTTTTCCTCCGATTCATATACTTTGTCGAGATAATAGCGGGCCATTGCTGCCATAACTTCCACTACGTTTTCGTTGTTCCCATATTCCTTCGACAAGCGCTGCAAAGCCAAAAAATAGAGCTCATCGCTGTTCGACAACTGAGAATTTTCTCTGAGATATGCCAACCGCTGAAGATTGGCATACAAAAGAGCCGGTACATTTTTTTCCTTGAGGTGAAAAGAAAGCAATTGCTGATAGGTTTGCAGCACCTGATTTTCAACAGATTTTGAATAGATTGTATCCAATGGCAGAGAAACAAAACGGGAAACGTCCGAAAACAGTTCTTCAGATTTCAACGGATTTTTTACGGACTGTGCTTCTTGCATCGATTGCAGAATGTCGATACGGCGATAAGCCAGAAAATCGAAAAGCGTAGGTTGCAACTGATTATTGCTATCTCCTTTCACCAGCAGAGTTTCAAATTTCAGCACATCTGTTTTCTGAAGAGTTTCCGCCGGTTCCAATGAAGCAGCCAGCAATTGACTGACTTTATCGAAGAAAATATTTTTTGTCCACTCGTCAATATTCTCAGGGACATAATCAGAAATTTCCTTACGTTGCCGAATGGAATAAGCTTGTTGCTGAAAATATTTTGCATACAGTTCGGCCGTCATGGAATAAAGCAGCGATTTTTCGGCTGCATTGGAGACATTGGCAGCATAAGTTTCAAATTCCTTGATCAGTTTGGGAGCTTGATATGGATCTTTCTCCAATGTAAAACGCATTTTGTAAAGGGTAGCTTTGATAACTTCCGTCGAATTATTTTGCTTTTTTGCTTCTTTCAGAATGTCATCTACTTCTTTTAGCGCTGATTCGGGCAACTGTTTTTCAGCCAGTTCTTCCACTTTTTTCCAACGTTCGTCAAAGTAAACAGTCGGTTGCTGAAAGGCTGCAAAAACCGCCATAAAAAAAGCTGCTGCAAGCAGTGTAAAAGAGATTTTTTTCATGAGAAGTAAATTTTAAACGGGAATTATTTGTGCGAAGCGAAACCAAAAACAAATATAGTACCAAAATCGGTAAGAAAAAATTTTTTTGAACAGAATTAGGCAGGAGAATTGCTTTTGGAAAGTGATGATGCGCAATGCAGCATAAAAGATTCACTTTGTCTCCATGCGTTGACCTATGGTTATGAAAATAATTGCCTTTCAGGCGAAGCGGCTTCGTCAAAAACAAATACTATTCATCCTTTTTAGCAACATTTGGGCTTGAAAAGCCAATTTTTTTAACCGCAGAATTATTCTACGAAAAAAGAGGACTCCTGCCCTACACACTGCCTGAAAGGCAGAACAATGAAAAGAAGCGTTGGTTCGGATTGAAAATTTTCTAATTTAAGAACAAGCCACCGATTACAAATTAGCGGGAGCGAGGGCTTTTCTTTCATTGGTATTAGTTTAAATCAAGGTGAATCTACAATATTCGGGAAACTGAATCTTGCAAATTTTCTTGTTTTTCCCATTCAGTATTTATCAGAACTCACAAATCATTAAAACACTATTGATTGAAAACTTTCCGAAATTTTATTGATATAGAAGGGGATATTGTCTGAAATTTTTATTATTGTTTTTGCAGTAAAATTCACTACCTTTGTGAAAATTCAATTCGAAGATTTTTAAAAAGTCTGATATTTATTCTGACTATTAAGAACCTAATTTAATCTACTTGAAAAATGGACACTCAAAAAAACATTTTTCAATATTGGTTTTTATTTTAATTTATTGGTTTCAGATAATTTGACGCAGGATTGATACTTAATTTCAATCAAACAAATGATTTTGAAAGAATCAAACGTCTTTTACACATTTTGAATTAAAATAAATATAGATATACCACTCCCTTAAAATATATTTTTCGTTGTAACATGAGGCTATTCTTTCGTTATACCGATATTTTGATAATTTTTCTCTTTATTAATTTTCATGCCGAGGCTAATGGTTTGAAGTTTAATGGAAGTGAACATTTGATTGATGAACGAACATCATACAACGTTTTTTGCGAAAAATCTCCCTTGTTTACCAATAAACTCGATATTAGTTTTGATATTTCATTGTTAGAATCATCCCATTACGGTTATATTGTTCGAATTAAAAACAACGAAGCAAATAAAACTTTCAATCTTTCATACTATGTCGAAGGAGCTTCCACTGTTTTTAAATTTAATGAAGAAGGTGGAAAAAATCTTATTACGGCCAGTGTAAATCATGATGAACTCCAGAAAATAAATTGGTTCAGAATATCCATTATTTTTGACCTAAAAAATCATATTCTTTTATTGAACATTAATAATCAATTATTTAAAGAAAATAACGTTGTCCTTCCTCCAGAATGGAAACCTGAAATTTGTTTTGGACGAAGTGATTACCTGATTGATGTTCCTTCCTTTGCTATTAGAAATCTCTCTGTTTCAGACAAGAAACACAAATATATTTTCCCGCTTCAAGAGAGCAAGGGAAATACTGCCCATGATGTGAAAGGTAGAGAATTTGGCTGCATTACCAACCCCGTTTGGCTGATTAAAGACGCTTATTACTGGTCTTACAGGCAGACTTTCAAATCGGCAAGTGTTGCAGGTTGTAACTTTGACGAAAAAACAGACAACTTGTATATTTTCAACAAGGACTCACTTATAACTTATAATGTACGTACCGGGGCTTCAACAATGGAAAAGTTCCCTGAAAAATGTCCAGTAGATATTTTTTTGGGAACCAATTTTTTGGATAAAGAAGAAAAAAAATTGTATGTTTATGATGTTTATAACGAAAACAATAAATTGGGACCAAATGTAGCTGTTTTGGATTTGAAAACGAAACGATGGAAAGCACTGAGTAATGTTTCGCTCTATATGCAATTGCATCACCATAGTGCTGCCTTTGATGAACAAAACAAAAAATTTTACATTTTTGGAGGTTTTGGAGGGGTCGGCGGATTTGGAAATATGCAATACAGCAAAAGTTTATATTCCTTCAATTTCAATACGAATAAATGGGACTCATTGAAATTAAGTGGAGATAAAATTAATCCTCGATATTTTTCGGCAATGTGTTACAAAAAAGAAGATAACTCTCTTTACATTTTTGGAGGCATGGGAAACGAATCGGGAGAACAAGTTGTGGGACGCCGATATTATTACGACTTCTACAAAGTCAGTCTCAATGACAACAAGGTTGTCAAATTGTGGGAAATCTCATGGAACAAAGAAAACGTCGTTCCAGTGAGGCAAATGATTTTTCAGGACGATTCCTGTTTTTATACTCTTTGCTATCCGGAACATTTTTCCAAAACGCATCTGAAATTATATCGGTTTTCTTTAAAAGACGGTTCATTTAAAATTCTTGGGGATTCTGTCCCTATCCGTTCAGAAAAGATTAAGACAGAAGCTAATTTGTATTATTCTCATAGCCTGAACAATTTATTTGCCGTCATTCAGGAATTCGATAATCAGGACATTTCATCCGTTATTAAAATTTACTCTTTAGCCTTTCCACCTATCAGTTATGAGGAATTGGTTATGCATGAACCAAAATCCAATAGAAATTCTGTAATAATAATTTTCTTCATTTTTCTGCTTCTCATGGTTTCCGCTTTTGTACTTTTTCGTAAACTTCGAAACAAACGAAAAAGAGAAAATCTTGAATTGGAAATTATTTTCTCTGATGACAACGGAAAAGAAAATTCTCAGGATAAAACTCCAATAAGAAGCGATTTAAAACCAAACGGAATTTATTTGTTTGGCGAATTTCGGGTTCAGGACAGAAAAAACAGGGACATCACTTACATGTTTAGCAGCAAATTAAAACAGGCTTTTCTTATCATTCTTCAACACAGTTATTCAGGAGGAATTTCTTCCCAACGTTTAAGCGAACTCCTGTGGCCAGATAAACCTGAAGATAAGGTTAAAAATTCAAGGGGCGTAACAATTAACCATCTGAGAAAAATCATAAAAGAACTTGACGGAATCGAGCTCGTATATGAAAAGGGTTTGTTCAGAATTGAAATTTCTCAGGAATTCTGCTACTGCGATTACTTGCGTTGCATGGAATTAATTGATTCCAATATGGTTGAAGAAAATATCATGGAGTTTTTAAATATTATCAGGCAAGGTAAATTTTTGAGATCCATTGATTTACCAGAATTCGATCCATTTAAAGAAGATGTCGAAAAAAAGTTGGAACCAGTCTTGCTTATCGAAATTGAAAAAAACTTCAATAATGGAGCCAACAGTACAACGGTTGTATTGTGTGAAGCATTATTTAATATTGACCCAATAAACGATGATGCCATTTTCTATCTGATTCATGCGCTGATAAAATTAAAGATGAATGATGAGGCAAAAAAACGCTATTTTTTATTTGTAAACGAGTATAAAAAAATGATGGGAAAAGAATATCCGGTTTCCTATAGCGAGTTATTAAGCGGAAAAAGAAGAATTCGTAAAATCTGAAATATCCCTTCAATCAAAAAAATTTCCTGTTTTTTTTAATTTGATTAATGAAATAGCCTTTAAAATAACCGGAAAATAACCTCAAAAATAATCCATGTCTTTTCATATTTGTCTTTAGATATTTTTTGGATGTTTATAACTATTCAATTAAATGACCTTTCTTAAAAATAAAGTCAATTTATGAAAAACCGATTTATTTTTTTATTGTTGCTTTTTGAGAGCCTTACACCCTCCTTCTTTTGTCAATCAATAGTTGAAAAAAACAATCGAGAAAAAACAGTGTTCCAGACTGCTCAACCCTGGCGGCCAACTATAGATGTTAGAGGAGACGTTGCGGTGGTTTATGGCGTTGGTGGCAATCCATCCGATAGAAATAAAAATCAAAAATTTGAAGATAGAGTTAATTCGTGGCGTGAACATGGATATCAAACCCATTTCATGACAGGAATTGCTTGGGGTGAATACAAGGACTATTTTACAGGCTTGTGGGATGGAAAAAGTCATTTGGATGAAGGGCAAGTACAACTCAATGGGGACACAATATGGCATGGTCATTTGGTACCTTATATTGTGCCAACCAACAATTACTTGAAATATCTGAAAGAAAATCACATTAAAAGGGTAATTGATGCTGGCATTGACGCTATATATCTCGAAGAACCGGAATTTTGGGCACGAGCTGGATATAGCGATGCTTTCAAAAAAGAATGGAAAAACTTTTATCATTTCGATTGGAGACCACAAGATGCATCTCCTGAAAACACCTATCTTTCCAATAAACTGAAATACCATCTGTATTATAAAGCATTGGAAGATGTTTTTACTTATGCTAAAGAATATGGAAAATCGAAAGGAATGAATGTACGCTGTTATGTTCCAACACATTCGTTAATCAACTATTCCCAATGGATGATTGTAAGCCCTGAAGCAAGTTTATCTTCGATGAAATGTGTTGACGGATATATTGCCCAAATATGGACGGGAACTTCGAGAGAACCAAATTATTATAACGGACTCCCAAAAGAAAGGGTGTTTGAAACAGCTTTTTTGGAATATAGTTCTATGGAATCAATGACGGCTCCAACCGGTCGTAAAATGTTTTTCCTGACCGATCCCATCGAAGACCGTTCACAGGATTGGATTGACTATAAGAAAAATTATGAAGCCACTTTTACTGCACAATTACTTTATCCCAATATTGATAATTACGAAATCATGCCTTGGCCAGAAAGAATTTATGAAGGCCTCTATCCAAAAAGTAAAGGCAGCAGGGAACGTATAAAAATTCCTCAACATTATTCTACTCAAATGCAGGTAATGATCAATGCCCTCAATGACATGCCCATATCGCAAAATAAAGTTTCTGGCACACAGGGAATTTCTGTGTTGCTGGCAAACTCACTTATGTTTCAGCGATTCCCAACTCATAACGGCTATGAAGACCCACAATTATCCAATTTTTACGGGCAAGCACTCCCATTTGTTAAACGTGGCGTTCCGGTTAAAACTGTTCATATAGAGAACCTTCCTTTTGCCAAAACATTAAAGGACACAAAAGTTCTGTTAATGACTTATTCAAACATGAAACCCTTAACAGCAGAATCACACGATTTTCTGGCAGAATGGGTAAAAAATGGAGGAATAATTGTATATAGCGGTAGAGACAACGATCCTTACCAAACTGTTCAGGAATGGTGGAACACTGGTGATAACCATTATGAAGCTCCGTCGGATCATCTTTTTGAAAAAATGGGAATTGGAAGATCTCCCAAAGAAGGGGAGTATACATATGGAAAGGGTTTTGTTTACATTTTGCGACACGATCCGAAAGAATATGTTTTAACAAATCAGGGAGATCAGGAATTTGTTGAAACAGTAAAAGAATTGTTCGAACAAAAGGCAAAATTCGAAAAAATGATTTTTAAAAATAACTTTTTTCTGCAAAGAGGAAATTATGATTTAGTTTCGGTGATGGATGAAAGTGTGAGCAATGAACCTTACGTCGTTTCTGGTTTATTCGTCGACCTTTTCGATCCTAAATTGCCAATTGTTTCCGAAAAAATCGTTCAGCCCGGTTCTCAGGCATTCTTATATGATATTAAAAAAATAAAAAAGGCAAAAAATCCCTGTATTCTTGCGTCTGCAGCACGGATTTATAATGAAGAAATCAGATCAGGAAAATACAGTTTTACTACTAAAAGTCCAATAAATACAGTCAATTCAATGCGAATTTTCTTGCCGTCAAAGCCATTATCGTGCTCAATTGAAGACAAAAATGGAAAAATAGTTGAAAATTCTTTTTATGAATGGGATTCCATTAGTAAAACCTGTTATCTTTCATTTGACAACAATCCTGAAGGAATAACGGTAATCATCCAATTTTGAGATTTTACTAATGTACCTTTAACCATGTCCTTTAACTGAGAACCAACCATAAATCGTGTTATTATAAATATAAAGAAGAATATGAATTAAAGCTTAGATTAAATTTAAAAAACAATTTTCTCCCGATTTCGTTGCAAAAAAGGTAAAAATAATCTCTGACAAAACAAGATAAAAAGAATTTAAAGCTCGATAAGCGTGAAACCTATAAAAAATGCCTTGATAACGTGGACTGCTACTCTGGTTAACAAAAAAAGCCGTTTGAAAAATTTATCAAACCAGTTTATCTTTTTGAAAACGAAACAACCGATCAGGTAATCATATCTGATTGGATTTATACAGACACGCCCAACCAGCTTGGATTTCAAGCAAAGTCGGTAGTCGGAGGATACTTGATAAAAATGTTAGAAAATAAATTAAAATAATCGTGAAAAAGAATCAGATAATTTTTGTTTTTTTATTCTTGATAATAAACAGCTCAAATGCACAGGAAAAAACACTTGTAGATTATGTTAACCCATTGGTCGGAACTTTTTCTAAATACACCATTTCAAATGGGAATACTTATCCCGCCATTGCCATGCCGTGGGGAATGAATTTTTGGATGCCGCAAACAGGAAAAATGGGCGATGGATGGGCATATACTTATGAAGCAGACAAAATTAGAGGTTTCAAGCAAACACATCAACCCAGTCCATGGATAAATGATTATGGCCAATTTGCTATCATGCCTGTAACGGGACAGCCTTTGTTTGATGAAGATAAACGTGCCAGCTGGTTTTCGCACAAAGCTGAAATTGCAAAACCTTACTATTATTCGGTTTATTTGGCCGATTTTGACGTTCTGACGGAAATTGTGCCAACAATGAGAGCTGCCATGTTTAAATTTACATTTCCCCAGAGTGATAAATCTTTTGTGATTGTGGATGCTTTCGATAATGGCTCATTTATAAAAATTATTCCTGAAGAAAACAAAATTCTGGGTTATACAACCAAAAATAATGGCGGAGTTCCTGAAAACTTCAAAAATTATTTTGTCGTCGTTTTTGATAAGCCCTTTACTTATCAATCAACGGTAGACAATAATACCATCGTTCCCAATCGTTTGCAAATGGAGAGCACTCATGCCGGAGCAATCATCGGATTTTCCACCAAAAAAGGAGAAATCGTTCATGCAAAAGTGGCATCATCATTTATAAGCTTTGAACAGGCAGAACTCAATCTGAAAGAATTGGGAACAAATTCGTTGGATCAATTGAAAGAAAAAGGCAGGGAAGAATGGAATAAGGTATTAGGTAAAATTTACGTAGAGGATGACAACATTGACCATCTACGTACATTCTATTCCTGCCTTTATCGTTCTGTACTTTTCCCTCGCAGCTTTTACGAAATTGATTCTCAGGGGAACGCTGTTCATTATAGTCCATACAACGGACAGGTATTAGGTGGATATATGTTCACCGATACCGGATTTTGGGATACTTTTCGCAGCTTATTCCCGTTTCTTAATTTGATGTATCCGACCATGAACGAAAAAATGCAGGAAGGATTGGTCAATGCCTACAAAGAAAGTGGATTTTTACCCGAATGGGCCAGTCCGGGACACAGGGATTGTATGGTTGGAAACAATTCTGCTTCTATTGTTGCCGATGCTTATCTGAAGGGTTTGAAAGGTTATGATATCGAAACACTGTGGAACGCAGTAAAACATGGAGCAAACGCCGCTCATCCTACCATAAAATCGACGGGACGTCTGGGATATGAATATTACAATAAATTAGGTTATGTTCCTTACAATGTAGGAATTAAAGAAAATGCTGCCAGAACACTTGAATATGCCTATGATGATTGGTGTATTTATCAGTTGGGCAAAAAACTTGGTAAATCGGAAAAAGAAATTGCTATTTATGCCAAGCAAGCCATGAATTATAAAAATCTTTTCGATCCAAGCCACAATCTGATGCGGGGCAAAAATCTGGATGGCACTTTTCAGTCGCCTTTTAATCCTTTAAAATGGGGTGATGCCTTTACCGAAGGAAACAGTTGGCATTATACATGGTCTGTTTTTCACGATCCGCAAGGTTTGATAAATTTAATGGGCGGAAAGTTGATTTTTAACCAAATGATGGATTCTGTTTTCAATATTCCACCCATATTTGATGAAAGCTATTATAAAACTGTCATTCATGAAATTAGAGAAATGCAAATCGTAAACATGGGAAATTATGCTCACGGGAACCAACCTATTCAACACATGATTTATCTGTACAATTATTCGGGCGAACCGTGGAAAGCTCAATACCGGGTTCGCGAAGTAATGGATAAATTATATAACCCCAATCCTGACGGCTATTGCGGCGATGAAGATAATGGACAAACTTCAGCTTGGTACGTTTTTTCGGCATTAGGTTTCTATCCGGTTTGTCCGGGAACTAATCAGTATGTTATAGGTTCACCTTTATTCAAATCAGTGAAACTTAATTTTGAAAACGGCCATCACATGCAGATTACTTCCACAAACAACGGAAAACAAAACATTTATATCCAATCAATGTCGGTTAATAATGAGCTTTACGACAAAAATTTCCTTACCCATGAAACTTTGTTGAATGGAGGAACAATAAACTTTACAATGTCAGATAAGCCAAATAAAATAAGAGGAATAAAAGATGAGGATGCTCCCTACTCTTTCACCGACGAATTGAAATCAGACAGAAAAAATAATACCAAACATTTTTAACTAAAAACAAAATCAATGAAAAACAGTCAAATTAAAATTTTAGCCACTGCAACTCTGTTAGCATTGGCTATTCAGCTTTCGGCTACTAATTTCATGCAGAAAAACGACAACACAGCCGTTCGTATACCTAGTAAAATGGAAAAAGTTGAAAAAATGTACCAACAGACCAAGCGTCCAGACGTGTCAAACAGATTATTTGTTTCCATTGCTATTGAAAACGAAATTTCAAGAATAAAAAGCCAGTTGACAAATCCCAAATTAAAGTGGATGTTTGAAAATTGCTTCCCCAATACGCTGGATACTACAGTGAAATACAGCACAATAGATGGAGAAGAAGACACTTTTGTTTACACAGGAGATATTCATGCCATGTGGCTTCGCGATTCCGGAGCTCAGGTTTGGCCATATGTTCAATTTGCCAATTCTGATGAACATCTCAAACGTATGATCAAAGGGGTAATTCATCGTCAGATAATGTGTATTCTGATTGACCCGTATGCAAATGCTTTCAATGAAGTCCCTGATCCCAATGGACCATGGATGAGCGATATGACTGCCATGAAACCGGAATTGCATGAACGAAAATGGGAAATTGATTCACTTTGCTATCCACTAAGGCTTGCTTATCAGTATTGGCTTATTACTGGAGACACCAGCATTTTTAATGATCAGTTTGTAAAAGCGGTAGAATTAATAGTGAAAACGTTTAAAGAACAACAACGTAAAGATGGAAACGGGCCTTATACTTTTCAGCGAAAAACGGAAAGACAATTTGATACTTTATGCAATAATGGATTGGGAAGCCCTGTGAATCCTGTCGGATTAATTGCATCTGCTTTCCGTCCTTCCGATGATGCAACTGTTTTTCAATTTCTTGTACCTTCCAATTTCTTTGCTGTTTCGTCTCTGCGCAAAGCTGCCGAAATTTTGACCAAAGTAAACAAAAACATTGAATTAGCAACGGAATGCAACGATTTGGCACAAGAGGTAGAAACTGCTTTGAAAAAATATGCTACATTCAATCATCCTCAGTTTGGAACTATTTACGCCTACGAAATTGATGGATTTGGCAACAAACATCTCACTGACGATGCAAATGTACCCAGCCTGCTTTCAATGGCTTATCTTGGTATTGTTGACATAAACGATCCAGTTTATCAGAATACCAGAAATTTTGTATGGAGTCAGAGCAATCCTTACTTTTTCAAAGGAAAAGCCGGTGAAGGTATTGGAGGCCCACATATAGGCTACGATATGGTTTGGCCCATGAGTATTATGATGAAAGCTTTTACCAGCCAAAATGATGAAGAAATAAAAGCTTGTGTGAAAATGCTGATGGATACTGATGCCAATACTGGTTTCATTCACGAATCTTTTCACAAGGATAATCCGGAAAACTTTACCAGATCATGGTTTGCATGGCAAAATTCCTTGTTTGGAGAACTGATAATCAAATTGGTAAACGAAAACAAAACTTATTTGCTCAACAGCCTTTAACCAATTTTTATTTTACAATTTCAGGTAAAAACTAAAAAGGCAAAAACAAAATTTAAAAAAAGAGGGTGTCTCAAAAGGGCACTTTCTTTTTATTCCATTAAACAGCTAAATGAAGGGTTAAATTCTTAGAGAAACTCAGTTTTCCTGACTTTCTGCTTATGCCTGTTCAGGTTGAAATTTACTTCAATCCTGAATTTCCTTAAAGTTTGTAACACAGACATTGCAATGGTAAGCCGTTGAGGTTCTCGACTTCATAGATACTTATTTTTATAATATCTTCGGTATCGGCAAGATAATACCCTTAATATTTTCACGTACACCTACATTGGACAACTGAAATAATCTTCCTTTTGGTCGTAAAAAAATTTTTGAATATCAAAAATGTAGTTTGTAAACGTTTTTTTCTGTTCTTTGAAAATAGTTGTTCTTGACATAAGGTTCAATGTCTATTATTTGTCAATCTCTGAAGTAAATTGGCGTAACAAAGTAAGAAATTTCGAAAAAAATATAACTCGAAACTCAAAACTCTTATAAACTCATTCTTCATTTTCCCGTGCAATTTCTGCAAATATCAAACTGGCTGCGATTCAAGAGTAATTGTTTTCGAAAAGAATTTGCCTTATCGGAATGCCAGCAAGCATGAAAAGTAGCCATGCGGATATTCCCAAAAGAATATTCTGACTTTTTATCATAGCAACACGGCAATACTTCGCCCCTTGTATTAATTACTGCTCCTCCTAACAATCGACTGCATCGGTTGGGTTGCGAAAATTTGAGTTCAAATTTTCCGCATTCAGTTAGACGATATCGCGCATAACGACTGTTTTCCGGAATTTGTGAATTTCCATTTTCAAAATCACAAAACTGTGCAGATTTAAAACTGAGTTTGTCCACTTTCATCATTTTCGTTATTTGTTTCATCTCTCCCATCTGATGTTCATTGGACTTCAGAACCAAAAACTGTATTTCTATCATTGGAGTAAAAGACTTTAACTGTTTTTTCCAAACTGAAACTTTATTGATGCCATCAAACACTTTCTGCAAGTTTCCACCTTTGCGATACATTTCATAAACTTCTTGCGTTGTACCATCTACCGAAACAATCAACTTATCTAATCCTGACTGCACGACATTTCGAGCAGTTTTTTCAGTTAAGAATTGTCCGTTGGTCGAAACGGAAGTAAAAAGTTTCCTTTCATGGGCAAAGTGAATCATTTCTGTAAGTTGATTGTTCAAAAAAGGTTCACCTTGAAAATAAAATTGTACATGCAGCAAAGTTTCTTTCAATTCTTCTATTAAATTTCGGTAAAGTTCCAAATCAAAAAAATTTCCTTTCCTTTCTGTTGATATTGAATTTTTCAGACCAACGGGACATTCTGGACATTGCAGATTACAAAAATCAGCCGGCTCAACCGATATGAAAAACGGACTCAACTTCACAGTTCGATTCAAGCCCAAAAATGTAAATGAATAAGCGAACAGGAACCTAACAAAATTGACAATACGTGAAAAACTTAAATAGGACAACCAATGAAATAAATGGCACGTTTTTTGAAATTTTAAATTCATCTTCTTTCTCCTTGTTAAATACTGTTATTTGCGAAAAGCAAAAACTTTTCAAAACTGAAAAATGTTATCATTATAAAAATTCTGAAAAGATTTTCTGCAAAATAAAGAATAATTGGACAAAAAATAATAACTTTGGCTTCTGAATATGATTTATATCGAAATATTTAAGGTTAACAATAAAAAAATTTAAAGTATGAAGAAACATTTATTTTTCGCCATTTCTGTGGTAATGGCAGTGTTATTAAGCTCTTGCAGTAAGAACATGGGAGCACTTGATCCCAGTAATTTTAAGTGCACTCCTAATCCGCTCGAATTAAAAGGTGGAAAAGTGGATGCCGTTATCAATGGAACTTTTCCGGTAAAGTATTTTAATAAAAATGCAACGGTTACTGTGACACCTGTTTTACGATTTGCAGGTCAGGAAGTTAAAAGCGCTCCGGTAACTTTTCAGGGAGAAAAGGTTGTAGGCAATAACAAAACCATTTCTTTCAAAGCCGGTGGTTCCTATACCATCAATGCTTCCTTCAACTATGTACCTGAAATGGCCAAGTCGGAACTTTATCTCGACTTTACGGCTACCGTAAAAAACAAAACTTATCAAATTCCAAGTGTTAAGGTTGCTGATGGAGTGATTGCTACAGCAGAACTTGTTGCAGTGAATGCCTCACAAATGAACACAGCCATAATTCCCGACAAGTTTCAACGTATCATCAAAGAAACGCAGAATGCTGACATCAAATTCCTGATTGAAAAATGGGATCTTCGTCCCAACGAATTGAAAAAAGATGAAGTAGTTTCTTTGGTTCAAAAAATTAAAGAAGTCAAAGATGCTCAGAATAAACAAGTTTCTTCTTTTGAAATTTTGGGTTACGCTTCTCCTGATGGCCCAATTGATTTGAACACTAATTTGGCAGAAAAACGTCAGGATGTAACTTCCGATTACATTAACAAACAAATGAAGAAACTCAAAACGTCCTTAAAAATCGATACTAAATTTACTGCTGAAGATTGGGCCGGATTCCAAGAATTGATGGAAAAATCCAATATTCAGGATAAAGATGTGATTCTTCGCGTACTGTCCATGTACACCGATCCTGAAGAACGTGAACGTCAGATTAAAAACCTTTCAGTAGCCTATACCAAAATTGCTGATGAAATTTTACCCGAACTTCGTCGTTCACAGTTGAAACTCACCGTTGACGTTATCGGAAAATCGGATGCCGAAATTATGCAGTTAGCATCAAATGATCCTTCAAAACTGAACTTGGAAGAATTGCTTTATGCAGCCACACTGACCAATGATGCCAATGCAAAAGCTGCCATCTACAAAAAGGTTACCGAACTTTATCCAAATTGCGTTCGCGGGTTCAATAATTTGGGAGCTGTTTACTTTCAACAAGGAAAACTGGATGACGCATCTGCCATGTTTACAAAAGCCATGCAGCTTGATCCAAATTCTCCCGACGTAAATTATAATTGTGCACTCATTGCATTGGCTAAAAAAGATCTTTCCAAAGCTGAAGAATTATTGGGAAAAGCTGCCGGAACTTCTGGCGACTTGAGCAAAGCGCTGGGAACACTTTATATTATGAAAGGTGATTATGCCAAAGCTAAAACTTCTTTCAAAACAAACGATGTCAATAATAACGTAGCTTTACTTCAGATTTTGAGTGGTGATTACAATTCGGCTCGTAAGACCTTGTCTGCCATTCAAACTCCGGATGCCACCACAGCCTATCTGAGCGCAATCATTGGCGCACGTACAAACGACAGAGAAACTGTTTATTCAAATCTGAAATTGGCTATCAGCAAAGACAAATCAATGGCTAAAAAAGCTTTGAACGACATTGAATTTGCCAAGTTTGTAACCGATCAAACTTTCCTGTCAATAGTTCAATAATGAAAAAAAGCTTGTTTTAAAAAAGGGGATGCCTCAAATGAAGCATCCCCTTTTTATGTATTTTATTATCCTACTCTGTTTTATTAAAAATTATCCAAAGAAATTAAACATTTACACCTAAGAGTTGATTTAGCACATATCCAATAAAGAAAGAAAATGCAGCAACTCCCAAACTGATGGTTGTCATTTCGATAAAGCGTGGCTTAAAAGAAAGATTTTTTGCGACAGAAATATAATAATTGAAACAAAAAATAATCAAAACCGCAATAGAAAGCGTCACCACTAAGGCTCCAAATTTGCTGGGCATCAACAAAAATGGAAGTATCAACAAAATAACCGTCAGAAAATAGCTAATACCCGTATAAACTGCAGATTTTGCTGCACGACTGTCACCTTCAGCTTTTGTAGAAAGATAATCGGAAGCAGCCATGGAAAGGGCTGCAGAAATTCCTGTAACCAACCCGGCGAGTGAAATTATTCTGGTATTTCCCAAAGCCAGCGTAAAACCTGCCAAAGCTCCTGTTAATTCTACCAATGCATCATTTAATCCTAATACGATGGAACCCACATATTGAAGCTTTTCTTCATCCAGCATAGCCAACAACTGCTGTTCATGTGCATTCTCCTGCTCCGAAAACAATTTGGTTTCAGGATAAACAGTTGACAATTCATCATAGAGTTTTGAACCCGTTCCTTCTCTTTTTTCCATTTGTTTCAACACAAAAGAAAGTCCCAACAAATGCGCCATAAAAACCGTTCGACGTATTCTTGCGTAATCAGGTTTAACCTTTATTCCTGATTTGTTCTCCCAATATTTGGAATGTTCGAGTTCCTGCTCACCGATTTCTCGCAATATCCTCGCATTATTCTCATCCTTACAACTATCAGCCAGCTTTAAATAAATAAGATG
>Ga0116173_1000620_pt1 | contig 32364 bp, 45 predicted proteins | sample AD_UKC085_MetaG_FD_89800 | JGI IMG/M metagenome (GOLD analysis project Ga0116173, IMG submission 89800) | Active sludge microbial communities of municipal wastewater-treating anaerobic digesters from USA - AD_UKC085_MetaG | ecosystem: Engineered > Bioreactor > Anaerobic > Digestate | place: USA...
CATTGGAGCTTCTTTGATAATTTGCGTTCTATAGTCATGTACTTTTCTTGTTATATTACCGCAGCAAGGGCATTTATGGTCTTTTACTTCCAGTTTAAAGCTCAAGGTTATGCTTGTATCATTTTCTTCAATATTTTTTAAAATTACCCCTTTAATTCCTAGTAGATTTTCGATATAATTATTTTCGTAGAGCATTTAGAAACCTCCTTTGATATGGTGTGGTAACTTTATTCTAATGGAATTTTCTATTTTGCTCTACATTTTTTTTATAAATTTATTAAAAAAATGTTGAAGTGTTTTTTATACACCCCAACATTTATTATAGAACCTTTTTTCTTTGTTTGCAGAGAAGACTTATTTTTCATCACTCTTTTGATTGAATTGAGGTATTATTCTGCTCAACCTCCTTTGGTGTTTCAATGACGAAATTCAATCCATCGACCATAGCCTGAGCGGATGAAAGCTTTGAGTTATAATCCAGATGTGCATATATGTTGGCCGTTGTGGAGAAATCACTGTGGCCTAGCCATTCCTGGATCTGCTTCATAGGGACAATGTTTGCCAGCAGCAAGCTGGCGCAGCTGTGTCTCAAATCATGGAAGCGGATTCTTCTGAAACTGTGATCTTCTAATAGCTTTGGAAAAGCTGTGGTAATATGCCCAAGACGAAGTCTAACCCCCAGCTCATTGACACAAACATAATCCAGATAGTCTTTGCTATAGGACCTTCCGCATAGCTTCCTGTTGAATTCATATTTTTCCTTCATCGCCAATAGTTTTTCTTTGAAAGCTGGGACTAAAGTCAAAGTTCTCATGCTGGATTTATTTTTAGTTGAATCTTTTGCTTGAATGAAATATTTGCCATCAAGGTCCATAAATTGTATTGGTCTGCATGTACTGATTCTGTTAGCTAAAAATACTTCACAATCTATTTGACGATTGAGCATCATTGACCTGGTTAATTATCTATATTACTTTTTATAAAATTATTGACATATGTCAATAAAGGCGTATAATATAATTGAAAGTGATTTATGCTAAAATCATTAAAACAAGAAAGGGCGCAATAGATTTTTCAAAAGCTGTTAGAGTATTGACAGAAGCTAAGGTATAGTAAAAAATATGAATAATAATGAAATGATTTATTATCCGAAGGATGAAATGACTACTGCTTTACTGCCGGTTACATTTGGTTGTTCTTATAATAAATGCTCCTTTTGTTCTATGTATAAGGATGACAATTACCGTGAAGTCTCATTTTTTGATATTGAAATGCAGCTTCTTAATATATATAAATACACAGAAAAAATTTTTTTGACAGGAGCTGACCCAACATCGATAGGTTTTGTCAAAATGAAAAAATTGTTGGATATTATACATCAATACTTGCCATATTGCGCCTGCGTATCATGCTATGCATCCATAAGGAACATTTCCAAATATTCAGTTGAAGAGCTCTCTGTTCTTCATAATGCCGGTCTCAGACTGCTCTATATCGGTTTTGAAACAGGCAGCGATGAGATACTTAAACTGCTTAAAAAACCTCATAGCGTAAATCAAGCGATTGAGCAGGCCAAGAAACTTAACCAGGCTAAATTACGGTTTAATACTATTATAATGTATGGAGTAGCAGGCAAAGACAAGTCCATGGATAATGCATATGCTACTGCAAAAATGATTAATCAGTTTAATACTGAAAGCATCATTACAATGAATTTAAGAATTTTTGAAGGAACTGAGCTTTATAATATGATAAAAAAAGGAGAATATATCCCTTCGGACGGAGACGAAAGGTTATTAGAATTAAAAACACTCATAGAAAATCTTGAACCTGAGCAGCCAACAATATTTGATACTACACATCCGACAAATATAATCAAAATAATAGGAACATTGCCTCAAGACAGGAAAAGATTAATAAATAAAATAAATAAATATATATAAAAGGAAATTAAAGTTTTTATCTTTTATTAAAGCATTTGATAATTTACATAATTGATTGTATAATAAAATCGCAGTTAGCTGCGAATTCTTTTTATGATTGATGCGAGCGATAGCGAAGCAGGATTGGATGGCAGGTCAAACGCAATGAATGCCAAATTTGTGTGACGAAAGGAGCAGATAAATTTATTGTATTCCCCTAGGATGAGGAGACCATATGCAAGATATAATAAACAGCCTGCTGAATTTCTGCTATAATGACACAGACAGCATTGAATTTCAGCTGTTTTTAATTACAGTCAAATGCCTTGTTTCTTATGAGGACAGTATAGGATGCGGGTTTGTTAAAGATAGGTATAAATTAGAAGGTGAAAGTAAACCTCTAACGTTCATTTATCTTATTGAGGGCGAATTTTTAACGAACTTGCTAAGGAAAACTAGAGTACTACACCGATGAAATCATACCAAGTGGAATTCAATTGAATGCAATCGGTTGAGTGATATAATTATTATATAGGAAGTTATCACAGTTAGCACATGAAGGATGTGAAGTGATGAAAAAATTAATAACCGCAATTTTGCTAATTGCTTTAATTTTCAGCTTGGTAGGCTGCAAAGAAAACGATGATGACCGTGTTTTATGGATTACTCCGGAGATAACTGAATATTGGACATATATGTCATCAACACCTGGAATCGAATTAACAGCGGCATTTACCCTGGACTTGAAAAACAGTGATCTCAAATATCATTGGGTGGCTGAAAAGGGCACCTTCCTGATGTGGCATGGGAATGAAAAAGGAATGGGCCGGATAGAGGATCTGGGAAATGACATAACGACTAATGTCCATAAATTGTACTGGTCAGAAGGCACTGAAGCTATTAGCGAAAAATCCTTCTCAATCTATTTGACAATTGAGGATATTAATACTGCAGAAGTAATTGCCGAAACCAGTATTCAAATTGATCACCCCAAGGAAGGCTATTTTAAGATAGAACAGTAACAAAAAACGGTACTTAATGTATAAACACTTAATATCGGGAACGGAGAATCTGTATGATATTCCTTGCTCCAGCAGCCTTGCTCATAATATTTGGATGGCTGATAAAATATAAAAAAGTAACCTGGCTCATATCAGGATATAATACGGCTTCTAAAGAAAAAAAGGCGCTGTATGATATCGATAAACTGTGCAAACACATGAGCGATTTTATGTTTACATTAGCTGGTATACTCCTTGTTATGGCTGTGCTAATTGTCCTTTTTGAGGAATACACCGAAATTATTACTATAATCGGTTTCTGTACTGAAGCTGCCGCAATAATAGTCGGATTAATATATCTGAACACAGGAAACAGAGTAAAAAAAGAATAATCAGTAATACAATATAACCCTTATAAAACTGGCTGCTGCTTGAGGAAATAACCCCTTGAGTGGCGGCTTTATTTATTGTGTTAATTTTTAAAATAGTTATTGACATATGCCAAAAATGGCCTATAATGAAATTATAAATAACATATGCCAAAAACTATCGGGAGGTGATAGATATGCCAGGAAGAGATGGAACAGGCCCAGTTGGAGCAGGCAGGGGAGCCGGTATAGGTAGACAAACTGGAACGGGAGCTGGTAGAGGAAGAATGAGAGACCCTGCGAATGCAGGTCCAGTAGGCTATTGTGAATGCCCAAGCTGCGGTGAAAAAGTAAAACATTTACGAGCAGAGCCTTGTACAAGTATGAAGTGCCCGAAATGCGGCACGACTATGATTAGAGCTTAATCAAATCGAAAGGAGAAGATTACTATGCCAGGAAGAGATGGAACAGGCCCATTGGGTCGTGGAGCAATGAGCGGAAGAGGTTTAGGAGTTTGCACTGGAGCGAATATGGGCGGATATGGCGCTGGATTCGGTCGAGGAAGCGGCAGAGGATTAGGTCTGGGAGCAGGCTATGGATGCAGGAGAGGTTTTGGAAGATATTTCACTGGAGAAACGGTTGTGCTATCTGACAAAGAAATTTTGACAGAGCAAAAAGAGCTGCTTCAAAAAAGACTAGACATGGTGAGCAAACAACTAGAAAGTATGTCTGAGGCTACTAAGTAACAGGGGGATTCCCCTGTTACTTATGTTGGTTAAATGAGGTGAATTAGCAATGCCAAGACCAAGAAAATGGAGAAAAGTATGTTGTCTGCCAGAAAGCAACCTGTATGGACCGCTTAATGGGTCAGATATAGAAAATGAAATTATTATGATGACAGTTGATGAATATGAGGCTATCCGGCTTATAGATCTTGAAGACTTGACTCAGGAAGAATGTGCCGAAAAGATGCAAGTTGCACGTGCTACGGTTCAAAATATTTACAAGGATGCACGAAGCAAAATCGCCGAGTCCTTAGTGAATGGGAACCTTCTTAAGATTGAAGGCGGGGATTATCAACTTTACAATGAAAGTGAGCGAATGCATGGTTGCGGCAGATGCCGAAGAAATAGATGCGGAAGAAATTTTATAGATGAGCAAAACGATAACGAGGAGGATACCTAATGAAAATAGCAATGCCAGTAGATGAAAAAACAATGGAAAGCAGTGTATGTATATCTTTTGGACGTACACCATACTTCCTTATTTATGATTCAGAAACTAAGGAAAGTGTTTTTATAGATAATAGTGCGGCAGCCAGCCAGGGTGGTGCAGGAATCAAAGCGGCACAAACTGTTGTAGACAGCCAGGCAGGTGCCTTGCTTACTCCGAGATGTGGCGAGAATGCCGCAGAAGTAATAAATGCGGCGAATATAAAAATATACAAAACGATCAATGACTCCATCAAAGATAATATCGCTGCATTTGAAGAAGGAAAGTTATCATTGCTGGATGAGATCCATCCCGGATTCCATGGACATGGAGGAGAATAGTATGAAGATAGCCGTGTTAAGCGGCAAGGGAGGCACAGGTAAAACACTGGTGTCTGTCAATCTGGCTGCAGCAGCAAAAGAGGCGGTCTATATTGACTGCGATGTGGAAGAGCCGAACGGCTATCTTTTTTTCAAACCGGAGAAGCTCGAGTCGGAAATAATATCAATTAAGATTCCATATGTGGATGAAAAATTATGTACCGGCTGCCGTAAATGCGTCGACTTCTGTAAATTTAATGCCTTGGCTTATATAGGAACTAAATTATATGTATTTGACGAGGTTTGTCATTCCTGTGGAGGCTGTGTTTTGCTTTGCCCTGAGAAAGCTTTGTCTGAAAGAGATAAAGTCATTGGAGAAGTCCAAAAGGGTGTTTCAGAAAATGTAACGGTAATTACCGGAATTTTGAACACAGGGGAATCTTCAGGAATTCCGATTATCAAAAAGCTTCTGGATGATAAAAATGAAGGCAAGAACTCAACCTTTATTGATTGCCCGCCAGGGAGCGCCTGCATCGTTATGGAAAGCATCAAAGATGCGGACTATTGCATATTGGTAGCAGAGCCGAGCTTATTTGGTGCTCATAACCTGGCGATGGTTTATGACTTGATAAAGTTATTTAAAAAACCGCATGGTGTAGTTCTCAATAAGTGCCTGAACGGAGAAAATCCTTCTGAAAAGTTCTGTATAGAAAAAGGAATCAAGATCCTCGGGAAGCTTCCTTTTGATAATGAGCTTGGGACATTGAATTCAAATGCCTTGATTTCAGTCAAAGAAAGCGAAAAGTACCGGGATGTGTTCTCTTCCCTGCTTCAGACTGTGACGAAGGAGGTGCAGCATGAAACAGCTAGTAATTCTTAGTGGAAAAGGCGGTACCGGAAAGACGACGATTGCCAGCGCTTTTATCAAGTTGTCAAATGCGAAAGCCTACGCAGACTGTGACGTGGATGCACCTAATTTACACTTGGTTATGAGCCACACAAATGAACCAAAAAGAACAGACTATTACGGACTGCCCAAGGCGGAGATTGATCCTGAATTGTGCATACAATGCGACCAGTGCAGACAAAACTGCAGGTTTGGTGCAATAGCTGTGGAAGCAGACTATAGCGTTGATCCCTTTGCATGTGAAGGATGTGGAGTCTGCGAGGCTATTTGCCCCGTTGGCGCTATTTCGTTAAAACCAGCAACAGCAGGAGAACTAATGCTTTATGTGGATGATGCTGTTTTTTCAACCGCTCAACTCAAAATGGGTAGCGGTACATCTGGTATGCTGGTCACCGAGGTGAAAAAACAGATGAAGGCAGCGGCAAAGGATGCGGAACTTGCCATAATAGATGGATCACCCGGAATAGGCTGTCCGGTTATTGCGTCGTTAAGCGGTGTGGACATGGTATTAATCGTTGCGGAACCTTCAATATCTGGCATAAGCGATATGGGACGCATTATTAAAACTGCCGAAAAATTTCAGACAAAAATAGCAGTATGTATCAATAAATATGATACCAACCTTGAAAATACAGAACATATTGAGGAGTTTTGTCAAAAGTCCAAGCTGCCTTTTGCAGGGAGAATACCCTACGATTCGGATGCCGTAAAAGCAATCAATAATGCAAAGAGTATTGTAGATATGGATTGTGCGTCAGGGAGAGCAGCCAGGGATGTATTTGATAAGACGATGAGAATACTTTTAAAAGAAAGTAATAGGTAAAGCTTATGATCATAAAAACCCTAGTGGAAAACACTTCTGCTTCTGAAGCTTTAAGCAGCGAACATGGACTTAGTTTGTATATAGAACTTATTCATGAAGGATGGAGAATCATTTAAACCGGATGACTTTTCTCATGAACAGAACATGATAATCAAAGAAAACGGGAATTCGGTCCTGGTTGCGGGTTGTGCTCATAACGGGATTGTAAATATTCTTGAGCATTTCCATGCTGATAAAAACAGTGAGCCAGGCCACGCTATTGGGGGATTTCATCTTTATAACCGATCCGCTGACCAATATGAGGACCCCGGCGTGATAGCTGAGATTGGATCATATCTTCTGAGTACGGGTGCCATATTTTATACCTGTCATTGTACAGGGATTCAAGCATATGAGCAGTTAAAGTTAATAATGGGTAATCATATAAATTATCTGTCAACGGGTAGTCAATTAAAAATTTAAACATAAAAGGAGTTAACCAAATGAGTGAGAATTGCAATCAAAATTGCAGCAGCTGCGCCGATGACTGCGCAGAAAGAAAAGAACCGATGGATTTTTCCGAGAAGCTGAATGAATTAAGCAGCGTCAAAAAGGTCATCGGTGTTGTCAGTGGTAAAGGCGGTGTAGGCAAGTCATTAGTCACTTCTATGCTTGCTGTTACAATGAACAGGATGGGATATCATACTGCCATTCTCGATGCTGATATAACCGGTCCATCTATTCCAAAAACATTCGGGATAAAGGGGAAAGCAGCAGGAAGTGAATTAGGTCTGTTCCCCATCAAGAGCAAGACGGGAATTGATGTCATGTCAATTAATCTTCTGTTGGAAAAAGATACAGACCCTGTTGTTTGGAGAGGACCCATAATTGCTGGTACGGTGAAACAGTTCTGGACAGACGTCATTTGGAACGAAGTGGATTTCATGTTCATCGACATGCCGCCGGGCACTGGGGATGTGCCGCTTACTGTTTTTCAGTCCATTCCTGTAGATGGAATTATTATTGTAACGTCACCACAAGAATTGGTTTCCATGATAGTTTCAAAAGCTGCCAAGATGGCTGAGATGATGAATATCCCTATTATCGGAATAGTTGAAAATATGTCTTATTTCAAATGTCCTGACAATGACAAGGATTATAAGATATTTGGCGATAGCCACATTGATGAGATTGCTGAAAAGCATAACTTAAAAGTTCTTGCCAAGTTGCCGATAGATCCCAAAATGTCAGCCGCCTGTGACAAGGGGATGATCGAGCTTTTTGATGGCGATTGGCTTGAGCCGGTTGCAAAAATATTAGAGAAAATGGAGGAAAAAGAAATGATGAAAATAGCGGTAGCAAGTGAAAACGGAATGGTGACTGAGCACTTTGGACATTGCGAAGGGTTTATGATTTTTGATGCTGAAAATAATCAAATTGTGAAAAGTGAAACCATTGCAAACCCTGGACATAGACCTGGATTCTTGCCTAACTTCTTGAATGACATGGGTGTTAATGTAATTATTTCAGGAGGCATGGGTGGCGGAGCTATTGAAATATTTAATGAAAAGAATATTGAAGTTATTGTTGGAGCCAGGGGTAATGCTAAAGAAGCTGCTAAAGCATATCTTGAGGGTTCTCTAAAATCTACCGGTTCCGTTTGTCATGAACATCAACATCATGATGAATGTGGAGAATAGGATATTATATTTGTATTATGAAATAGTGTTTGCACAGTATAACTAGTGTAAGCACTATTTCGTAATCAATATTAAAGAAACGTACTTGACTTGATAGTAAATTATTAAATAAAAGGAGGATTTACAATGGCTTATTCACCAAAATTATCGTCTGCATTCAATGATACATATTTAAGAAGCAATCATATTTCACCACAATCTGGTATGTGTTCATTTTGCACAGAAGAATGTGATGGAACATGTGAAATTGCTTTAGCATCTGTTTTAGGAAAACAGACTGTTTATCCAACAAATACTGGAAATAATCAAGTTGCTTCAGAGAAGGACTATCCAATTGATTTTTCTCACTTTAACATCAACGGACGTGTATTTGGAGCTGTTGGAGCCAATGCAAACTATGAAGAAGCCAACATATACCGTGTGAAGTTGGAAAGAGAATATGGAAAATTTAATCCTGTCAAATTGGCGATGCCTATTATTTTACCTGCCCTTGTTAAACTGAACTGGAAAGATTACTTTGCCGGAGCGGCCATGGCGGGAGTAACATGTGTAATTGGTGAGGAATCTAGAGACAAGGACCCTGATTTAAAGATTGAAAATGGTAAGGTTGTTGAGTTCAAAGCCTTAGGAACTATATTAGATTCTTTCCGCAAATATTATCGTGGATATGGACAAATTGTATTACAGTGTAATGTTGAGGACGACATGTTAGGAGTTCCTGAATATGCAATAAAAGAACATAATGTAGATGCAATAGAATTTAAGTTTGGGCAAAGTGCAAAAGGCACACAACCAGTTCGCAGAATAAAAGATAGAAACCAAGCTTTAGAAAAACAAAAAATAGGAGCATTAGTATTCCCAGATCCAATGGATCCTGAAATTATTAAGAAAGATGAAGATGGTATTTGCCCAAACTTCTATTCATATGGAAGATTGCCTCTATGGAGTGATGAATATTTAACTGGTAGAATTGAGCAATTAAGAGAAATGGGCATTAAAAATTTTTATTTAAAGATGGCAGGATATGACAGAAGAGATATAGAAAGAGTCATAATGATTGGAAGTAAAGCTCAGGTTGATATGATTACTTTTGATGGTGCAGGCGGAGGAAGCGGATATAGTCCAAATAAGATGATGAACGAATGGAGTCTACCTACAATATTAATGGAAGATGCAGTTTGTACAATTGTTGAAAGATTAAATACTGAAGGACATTATATCCCAGCCATTACCATGACTGGGGGATTAAGTTCTGAAGACCAAGTCTTTAAGTCGCTTGCCCTTGGAAATGGTCATGTCACTGCAATAGGATTATGTCGTGCTTCCATGACAGCAGCTATGGCTGGTAAGAACATTGGACAAAAAATAAAAGAAGGTAATGTTCCTAAGAACATGAAAAAATACGGTAACACTGTAGACGAAATATTTGGTGACTTTGCAGATTTAAAAGCTATATATGGTAAAGAAGCATATGAGTTTTCTTTAGGAGCCGTCGGAGTATTCTCTTATTTAAACAAGATTGCTTTTGGAGTAAAACATTTTGCAGCGTTAAATCGCAAGTTTGATATCTCGTATCTAGATAGAAGTGATTTGATTCCTTTAACACATGACGCTAAAGATCTTATTAAAGGAAGATGGTTTGACTAGATTTTACACTTAAGAATATAAGAGGAATTTCCAACGTGGACAATAAAGGCTTTTCCAAAAGAGGGTATTGCGCCAAGCACAAGATGGGAGAAACTGCTTGAGAATTAAGTTTGTCCACTCTGTGGCTTTGTTTAATTTCTACTTGTTCTTAATTGAAGGATAAAAAATGTATATTTTAAAGGACTCTGTCCAAGATGCCTTTCTGATATAAATGAAGTCAAATGAAGGAGGTAATGAAATGGTAAAGTATGTATGTTCTATTTGCGGATTCATCTATGATGAAGCAAAGGGCATTCCTGAAGCGGGCATTGCGCCGGGCACAAGATGGGAAGAACTGCCAGATGATTGGGTTTGCCCTCTCTGCGGTGCAACAAAATCAGAATTTGAGAAACAGGGTGAGTCCGCTTCTAACGAAGTCAAGAAAACAACACCTATCATGGAGCAGTCTGCTGACATGAAGGAAATGTCTGTATTAGAGATCAGCGCTCTTTGCACTAATCTTTCGAGAGGCTGCGAAAAACAGTATAAGCTAGAAGAAGCAGCCCTCTTCAATGAATTGGCAGGATATTTTAAGAAGGCATCAGCGCCTGCGGATGCTCCGAATATTAATCAGCTTATTACACTAATTGAAAAAGACCTTGAGGAAGGTTTTCCAAATGCAAATGCTGTAGCAGCTGATGCAAAGGATCGGGGTGCGCTTCGTGCTCTGGTCTGGAATGAGAAGGTTACACGCATCTTGAAATCTCTCTTGACCCGATATCAGAAAGAGGGCGATGCAATGCTTGAAAATACTGGTGTATATGTTTGTACCATCTGTGGCTTTATTTACATAGGTGATAATCTTCCAGATGTTTGTCCTGTGTGCAAGGTGCCAAATTGGAAATTTGAAAAGATAGAAGGGAGGTCATGAGAATGTCTAAGAAATATGCGGTAAGAAATATTCGTTTATGTACCAAAGACTGCTTGTGCCTCTATGTCTGCCCTACAGGGGCAACAGATACAGAGAACAGCATCATTGATTTTGAGAAATGCATTGGTTGCGGAGATTGTGCAGATGCCTGTCCATCCGGGGCAATTTCTATGGTCCCTGTAGAATATCCACCTCAACAAACTAAAACTGAAGCAGTTGTGGGTGCACTAAATGCTCTTCTACACAGCAAGTCGGAACAGGAGAACATCGCTGCTGGACTACCCGGTAAGCTGGCTGTCGCCATTCAAAAATCTAATCATATCATGGCGGAGGATATCGTCCGTGAAGCAGGATATATGCTCCCACAAAGTGAAAATGCGATGGATTTTTTGCAATCACTTTTAGATAATAAGCAACCGGAAGATTTTCCAACTGAGGTTGTAAATAAATTGTTAGAACGTTTTAAAACTAATAATATCAAATTACAGGAGGATAAGAAAATGGTTAAATATCGTTGTTCTGTTTGTGGATACATTCATGAAGGAGAATTACCAGAAGGATTTGCATGTCCAAGATGTAAACAACCGGCTTCAGTATTTGTAAAAGTTGAAGAGGAAACTAAGTCTGGTAATCAATATGTTGGGACAAAGACAGAGAAGAATCTTATGGAGGCTTTTGCAGGGGAAAGCCAAGCTCGAAACAAATATACTTATTTTGCAAATATTGCTCAAAGAGAAGGCTATGATCAGTTATCAGAAATCTTTTTGAAAACAGCAAGAAACGAGCAGGAACATGCTCGAATCTGGTATGAAGAGCTTGGTAATCTGGGAAAAACAACAGAAAATCTTTTACATGCAGCCGAAGGAGAAAATTATGAATGGACAGATATGTATGATCGCTTTGCGAAGGATGCCGAAGAAGAAGGATTTAAAGATTTAGCTGAGAGATTCCGCAATGTTGCCGCTATTGAAAAAGCACATGAAGAACGTTATCGTGCATTATTAAATAATGCAGAGATGCAGCAGGTATTTGAAAAAGGTGAGGAAATCATGTGGGAATGCCGTGTATGCGGGCATCTGGTAATTGGTAAAAAAGCTCCTGAAGTATGTCCTGTATGTAAATTTGCTCAAAGCTATTTTGAGGTAAGAAAAGAAAACTATTAATTTCTGAATGAAGGATTCAAGCATATTAAAGTAATTAAATATGGTAACATAGTTAACAGAAATGGCAGGGTTTCAATTATGATTTATGATTTTTACTTTTCATAAATTGTTTCTTGATTTCCTGCCTTTGATTTATTATAAAAGAATTCATGAGTTATCGTCTTATAATGGAAGTCACATATAAAGTATTAGAGTACATAAAGCAAAAAAAATATAATTTTACAGTTTTATCGTTTTTTCATTTACTGGTGTGTCTGATTCAGATATAATAAAACTAAATACTTAGCTCAGGTGAAAAATAATGTGGAATGAAAATATATTTTTATCTATAGGACTTACTTTATTTGCTGGTTTATCTACTGGAATCGGTGGACTTCTTATTGTATTATTCAAAAAAACAAATAATAAACTCTTATCAATTGCGTTAGGTTTTTCAGCAGGAGTAATGATATATATATCGTTTGTAGAGATATTTCCAAGTTCTGGAGAATTATTGATATCCAGTATGGGTAAGACTGTTGGATCGTGGCTCAATGTTGCTTCGTTTTTTGCAGGGATGCTATTAATTGCAATTATTGACAATCTTGTACCTTCATTTGAGAATCCTCACGAAATGCATAAAATCGAAGATATTGATGTGGTATGTGATTTGAATGCTAATAAAAAGTTGATGCGAACTGGAGTATTTACGGCATTTGTTATAGCTATACATAACTTCCCTGAAGGTATGGCTACATTCATGTCTTCAATTCATAAGCCATCTTTTGGCATAGCTATCGCTATAGCAGTAGCAATACATAATATTCCAGAAGGAATTTCTGTAGCAATACCAATATATTGCGCTTCTGGGAGTAAAAGAAAGGCGTTATGGATATCATTTTTATCAGGGCTAGCTGAGCCTGCAGGAGCATTAATAGCATACCTCATATTAATGCCAATACTTAATGATTTTATTTTTGGTTTATTATTTGGAGCGATAGCGGGAATTATGGTTTTTATTTCATTTGATGAACTTTTACCAACAGCGAGCGAATATGGCGAGCACCATTATTCAATTTATGGACTTATAGCAGGTATGATAGTAATGTCAATCAGCTTACTTGTGTTTATGTAATTATGTTATACTATTTACCAAGATGAAGTATGTATGGTGATGTTTATACCTGGGAGTCTATTAAGTCTGTTGAGTTGGTGGAAGAATTACCCACTGTTGAAATGCGCACCAACGGTTCAGCTTTGGGCTCAAAGTTGAAGGGGCATTTCAGAACAAAAGAACTGGGTTCAGTGAAGCTATTTGTTAATACCCAAAAACCTCCTTTTATTTATCTTGGAACAGATAAAGGGATTACATTTCTTAATTTAAATAATGCAGAGGAAAACAAGAGATTTTCAAAGAAATTCTAAGAAACAGAGAATAATAAGAGGTTTGATAATACGTCGGAAAATAAGGATTAAGAAGGGAGTTTGGAATTATGAAGATTCAAATTTTGTCTAAAACGAAGATTGGAAAATGGGCATCTTTACTTACATTGCTTTTTATCGTTTTAATGGGATTAAAAGCAATGAATATTGGGATTAGACTCCCATTTCCGTCACCATTTATTGCAGTTTTGGGAGTGATCGGCTTTGTTTTAGGAATCATTTCAATTTTCAAAAACAAAGACAGATCGTTATTGGTATTATTGTCTATACCAGTTGGACTGCTGATTATTTTTTGGGTAGCGGCAGAAATAGCGTTTCCTCATTAATAGCCACTATGTTACATTTCTGACCCGGAAGGTAAACTGATTGAAATTGGTTCATTTATTAAATAAAGCCTGGTCTGCAGGATAAAATAGCATCCAGATTAATCACTTAAGGCAAGCTATCCTTATTTGGAAAAACAAGCAAACGCTTTTTTGAATTTTTCCCAGAAACATATCTGTTATTTGTTATTCAACATTGAAAAAGCTGTCCGTGCACAGAGGATTAACTTCAAGATTCCTGAATAATTCAAAAAACATCTTGACATATAGGTAAGCATACGCTAACCTATATGTATAGTTAGCGCTCGCTAACCGCATATTAAGCTCATCAATAAACGCGATCATAAAGTATAAGAGGAGTTGTTTGTTATGCAAATACTGAAATCCGGCGAAATGTACCTTGAAACTATATTGATACTCTCACAAATAAAGCCGAAGGTACGCGCAATTGATGTCGGTGAATATATGGGATTCTCAAAACCAAGCGTAAGCCGGGCAGTAGGACTTCTGAAAAACGGCGGGTATATAACAGTTGATGCGAAAGGATATATAGCACTTACCGAAGCCGGATCTGAAATTGCAAATAAAATTTATGACCGGCACAAACTGCTGACTGAATTTTTTATGAATCTTGGAGTTGACGAAAAAATAGCAACAAAGGATGCTTGTAAAGTTGAACACGACATCAGTGAAGAAACATTCGATGCTATTTGCCGTCACGCAAAGAAAAATTGTATAAGGTAGGAATGTAAATGACACTGAATGAATTAAAAATCGGTCAAAGTGCCTGCATAAAAACAGTCGGTGGAAAAGGTGCCCTGAGACAACATTTTCTCGATATGGGAGTCATTCCCGGTACTGAAGTTTCCGTGGTAAAACTCGCACCCATGGGCGACCCTATGGAATTGCAAATTCACGGCTATGAGCTTACGCTCCGTCTTGCTGATGCGGAACAAATCGAAATTGAACCGATTACTGAACGCACACGGGAGCATACCGGTGCCAAAGACATTCCGGATTCACCCCACCCGGGTCTCGGAGAAGACGGTAAATATCATACAAAGAAAGACGGAAACCCTCTGCCGGAGGGATCACTTTTGACCTACGCTCTGGTTGGAAATCAGAACAGCGGTAAGACAACACTTTTTAACGTTCTCACCGGTTCCAACCAGCACGTCGGCAATTTCCCCGGCGTTACGGTGGACCGAAAGGACGGACCTATTCGCGGGTACTCCAATACTTCCGTTACAGATCTGCCGGGTATCTATTCTATGTCTCCGTACAGCAGTGAAGAAATTATATCACGTAATTTTGTTCTTAATGACAAGCCGAAAGCCATTATCAACATTGTTGATGTCACCAACATTCAGCGCAATCTGTATCTGACTATGCAGCTTCTTGAAATGGAGATTCCGATGGTCGTCGTACTGAATGTAATGGACGAATTAGCGGGAAACGGAGGTACAGTCGATATCAACGGCATCGAGACAGCGTTGGGTGTTCCGGTTATTCCGATTTCGGCTGCAAAGAATGAAGGCGTTGATGAACTGGTAAAACATGCGATCCACATTGCAAGGTATCAGGAAAAGCCAAAAAGAAATGATTTCTGTTATAAAGAAGATCATAACGGTGCCGTTCACCGCTGTATACACGCGGTCGAACACCTGATTGAAGATCATGCGGAACGTGCGGGTATCCCTGTCCGATTTGCCGCAACAAAAGCCATAGAAGGCGATCAACTGATTATCGAACAACTTGCACTCGATAAGAATGAAACGCAAACACTCGAACATATAGTGTTACAAATGGAGGAAGAACGAGGTATTGACAGAAGTGCTGCCATCGCAGATATGCGTTTCGAATTCATTGAAAAACTCTGTGAGCAAACCGTAGTAAAGCCAAAGCAAAGCAAGGAGCGCATCCGCAGTGAGAAAATCGACCGTATTCTGACAGGTAAATATACGGCGATTCCTTGTTTTATCGGCATCATGGTTCTGGTCTTCTATCTCACCTTTAATGTGATCGGTGCAGTTCTGCAAGAACTTCTTGAAAATGGCATCAACGCGTTGTCTGCTGTGATAGACTCGGCATTGACCGCTGCAAATGTCAACAGCGCGATACACGGGCTTATTATCGATGGTATTTTTGTTGGAGTCGGAAGCGTTCTTAGTTTCTTGCCAATTATCGTTACGTTGTTTTTATTCCTCTCCTTGATGGAAGACAGTGGCTATATCGCGCGTGTCGCGTTCGTCATGGACAAACTGCTTCGCAAGATCGGTCTTTCAGGGCGCAGTATCGTTCCGATGTTGATAGGCTTCGGCTGCACGGTTCCAGCAATCATGGCAACGCGGACGCTTCCAAGCGAACGTGACCGCAAAATGACCATCCTTTTAACACCGTTTATTAGTTGCACGGCGAAGCTCCCTATTTATACCTTCTTTGTCAGCGCTTTTTTTCCCGGTCATGGTGGATTGATAATGTCCGGCTTGTACATTATCGGTATCGTTATAGGTATTATAGTCGCTCTGTTGTTCAAGGGTACTCTGTTTCGCGGAAAAGCAGTACCCTTTGTTATGGAACTGCCAAACTATCGGCTACCCAGTGTTAAAAATGTGGTACAGCTACTTTGGGAAAAAGCAAAAGACTTTTTACATAAAGCTTTTACTGTGATTCTTATTGCTACAATTTTAGTCTGGTTTCTGCAGAGCTTTGATCTGCACTTTAACCTTGTCAGCGATTCTCAAAACAGTATGCTCGCCAAAATATCTGGCTTACTTGTTCCGATGTTCAGACCTCTCGGGCTTGGTGACTGGCGCATATGCACTTCTCTTATAAGCGGTTTCATGGCAAAGGAAAGTGTCGTTTCCACGCTGGAAGTTCTGTTCGCCGGTTCTGTGCAAACGGCAATTACATCGGTCGCAGCAGCATCGCTGCTTGTGTTCAGCCTGCTTTACACGCCGTGTGTAGCCGCCATAGCTTCTGTCCGCCGTGAACTTGGTGTAAAATGGGCAGCAGGTGTCGTGGTTTGGCAGTGCCTGATTGCCTGGATTGCCGCATTCTTAGTAAGGCTTATAGGTTTATTAGTTGGGATGGTGTAAAATGAATATTTGGGATATCATATTAATCGTCGTAATTGCTGTAATCGTTGCCGCGGCTGTTTTTGCTATTATTAGACGTAAAAAAAGCGGTAAAGATTGCTGCGGCAACTGTACACAATGCAATCATAACTGTGATCGCCGTTTATGACGAGGGAAATGAAGATAATATGCTGGGCGCATTATTGCTTCGAACGGACTGCACTTAATAAACAGGAAACACAAATAGAGGGATCACTTTGATTGGAAAAGAAGCATATGCCTTATATTTCCCTTAGCGCAATTTTCATACTCGGGAAGAAAGCAGAGATTAGCAATCGAACTTATAGGCAGCCCACCTGTTTCTGTTGTACATCGAAATGTGTTAATATGTTTATTAGCCATAAGTGTTACTTAAAGATAAATCCAAAATTAGAGAGGTTGAGTGGTCGAATGAAAGCAATTGCAATAAACGGAAGTCCAAGAAAAGGCTGGAATACAGAAAAGTTGTTAAAAGAGGCATTGAGAGGTGCGGAATCAGTTGGTGCAGAAACGAAATTGGTGCAGTTATATGATTTGAATTATACAGGCTGCAGAAGCTGCTTTGCTTGCAAAAGGCAGGGAGCAGAATCGTATAATTGTGCGTTTAAGGATGGGTTGACCCCTGTATTAGAGGAAATCTTCAATGCAGATGTGTTGTTTTTAGGTTCACCTATTTATTTTGGAGGTATATCAGGTCAGATGGTTGGTTTTATCGAGAGACTAGGTTTTCCGCTTCTTTCCTATGATGACTACACAAAACGGTTATTTGATGGAAAAATCAATGCTGCATTATTCCTTACTATGAACGCTCCAGAAGCATTCTATAAAAGCAATATGGAGCAATCACTTAAAAACAGAGCTGGAATTCTTCAACGGCTTGGCGGAACTGTCGAAGTATATGCTGCTTGTGATACATACCAGTTTAGCGATTATTCGAAATATCATACTGGTATGCTTGATGAGGTCCATAAAAGAAAAGTAAGAGAAGAACAGTTCCCAAAGGATATGGAAGCTGCATACGAAATTGGTCGCAGACTGACTTCGTTTGAATAACAAATCAGGCTGTGCAGTTTGAAATTTTGAAAATTAATTTAGGAAAGGAGTGTGAGATGCTTATGTCAAACATGCCAGCTTTATTTGTAGGACATGGGTCACCGATGAATGCCATTGAAGATAATAACTATACAAGAACTTGGAGCAGCATAGCTGAAAGGATACCAAAACCTGAAGTGATATTATCTGTTTCAGCTCATTGGTATACTAAAGGAACTAAAATTATGAACGAGGAAAACCCAAAAACTATATATGACATGTACGGTTTTCCTAAAGAATTATATGAAGTTAAGTATAACACAGCAGGTTCACCTGGCTTTGCTAAAGTCTCAAAGGATCTGATTTCAAGGGAAACAAAATATGATAATTCTTGGGGTATTGACCACGGAACCTGGTCAGTATTAGTTCATATGTATCCGGATAGAGATATTCCTATATATCAAATCAGTATAGATGAAGATGCTCCTCCGAAAGCACATTACAAAATCGGTAAGGAGCTGAGAGCCTTAAGGGAACAGGGCGTTCTCATATTCGGTACCGGGAATATTGTCCATAACTTAAGACTGGTTGACTGGAACAAAACAAACGAAGGCTTCGATTGGGCATATGAATTTGATGAATATATTTATGAAAACATTCTAAATAAGAATCATGATAATATTCTGAAATTCAATGAGCTTGGTAATATTGCAAGGTTGGCAGTGCCGACTCCGGATCATTTTTATCCTCTTTTATATGTACTCGGAGCGTCGGATGAAGATGATAAAATCAGTGTTTATAATAAATCCTGCGAACTGGGTTCATTGACAATGACGACTTACCTTTGGGAATAATGCACCCTTTCAAGCGGAGCACAGCAAATATATCGAAACATTTACAAGGAGATAAACTGATGGAACGAAAAATTAAACAACAGGTCAGAGGTTATAGAACGAAGGACGGAGCCGGAGTGAGTTTGGTCAGGGTTTTAGGAAACCAAACTGTTCAGGAATACGATCCGATTTTAATGCTTGATTCATTTGACAGCACAAATCCCAAGGATTATACAGCGGGATTTCCCATGCATCCGCACAGAGGTATAGAGACAATCAGTTATGTATATCGTGGGTACATGACTCACAAAGATAGCTTAGGGAATGAGGATACCATTGGTGATGGAGAGGTTCAATGGATGACAGCTGGTTCAGGTATTATGCATGAAGAAAAATTGCCAGCTGCCGAGCGGATGCTTGGTGTGCAGCTTTGGCTGAATCTTCCCGCAAAGGACAAAATGGCTCCTCCCGCTTATCACAGCATCAAAAATTCAGAAATTGAGGAAATAGAGTTTGACTGGGGTAAACTAAGACTTTTGGCGGGTGAATTCGAGGGAAGAAAAGGATATATGAGCAAATATCTTCCGCTAAATTATTATGATTTACACCTCAAACCAAATGCATCAGTTGTCATTAATACAGGAAGTGAGCGCTCTGTCATGGTGTTTACCCTTTCAGGTGACGCATACATCGGAGATGAGTTGGTAAAAGAAAAGACGGCGGTGAAACTTACCTCCGGTGACCAGGTAGAGATAAAGGCTACAGAAGAAAAAGCCCAGGTACTATTTGTGAGTTCAACTATCCTGGAGGAACCCGTAGTTTGGGGTGGCCCTATCGTAATGAACACAAAGGAAGAATTGAATAAGGCTTTTGATGATTTGAAAAAGGGCACTTTTATACAGAAGACTATATCTTATTGATAAATATAAACCGAAGAAAAGGAGACCATCATCTTGAAAAAGACAAAGATAGTAGCCATTGTTGGCTCTCTGCGAAAAGAATCCTATAACCGTCAACTGGCGTTAACCGCAAAGGAACTCGTTGGGGATCGAGTCGATTTTGAATTGCTCGAGTATCATGATATTCCCTTAATGAATCAGGACATTGAATATCCCGCACCTAATGCTGTAATGAGAGTTCGTGAGAAAGTAAAATCTGCAGATGGTGTATGGTTCTTTACACCCGAATATAATCACTTTTTTCCTGGTGTACTGAAAAACCTCATCGACTGGTTATCACGCCCGATCAGTGATGCGGAACCGCAGGTTCTTGCCGGAAAGCCAGCCGCAATAAGCGGAATTTCTCCCGGTATGTCCGGAACGGGTCTTGCCCAAGATCATTTAGTTACACTTATCAGTTTTTTGAACATGGATATTATGAATTCTCCGCGGCTTACTATACCAAACGCGATGCAGCAGCTTGATATAGATGGCAGGCTGACGCTTAAAGCAAGCTATCCGTACTTGGAAAACCAAGCGAATGTCTTTATAGATTTTGTCGAAAAACGTATGCATGTTCAATAAAATCAATCCAGTGAAGGCAAGCTATACCAAGGAGAAACTCACCCTTTGAGTCATTCTATCCGATGAGCTCTATCTCTGATCTATTATTCTCCTTAAAGCCCAATATGTATTGTGGTTTTACAGCATAATAAGAAATCGCTCTTGGGGGAAATAATGCTTGGTATAGACTAATCGGTTCATAATGATGCATTGAGAGGTATTTATGACTGAACAAAAAATGTGGGAAATTCATACTGGTGAATCAGGGCGGGATGTTAACTATAGAACTATTGTCAGTGTGACAAATCGGTATTTGCAGGGTCGAGTGTTAGTAATTTATATTGGAAATTATAGGAAAGTGAAAATATGAAAAAAACAATTTTTTCAATTGAAAAAGAGGGTTTCTATGGAGCTTGGTTTCCTAATAAACAGGAAACAGAAAAAGGAATGATACTTATGCTTGGTGATGATGCATTGGATCGTATGGCAGTATGCGGAGCCAGGTGGATACATAGTCAAGGGTGTCATGCCTTGACTATGGCTCCATCAAAGAAAGACTATGGGCATCACAACTATCCCCTTGAGCGCTTTGGAAAAGCAATAGAATTTATGAAGTCACAGGGCTGCAGGAAGATAGGAATTGTAGGAGCTTCCACAACAGGAATGCTGGCACTGATTGCCGCATCATACTATCCGGAAATTTCAATGACCATAGCTTTGTCTCCTTCTGACTTTGTAATGGAAGGATTTTATCGAGATGGTAAGGATGGGATGAATGAACGTCCTGGAGATAATGAATCAACTGTTTCCTGGGAAGGCAAACCGTTACCTTATTTACCGTTTGCATACAGACATCCTGAATATTGGCAGAAAATAATAGAGGAATCAAAAGAAGGTGGAGATAAGTTTGCCTCCAAAAGAATGTTTGATGAATCAGAACGCAGACATCCAATTAAAGAAGAAGTGCTTATAAAGGTTGAGAGAATACAGGGGAAAATAATATTTATCGGCGCAGAGGATGATGTCCTTTGGGATACCTGCAAATATATTCGCAGAATGAAAGAACGTCTTTTTGCTATGAATGGAAAAGCCGTATGTGAATATTTATTATATAAGCATGGTACACATTTTGTGTTTCCGGAGAGTTTGCTTAAGATGATGCTTCCAATAGGTGGAAGTTTTTTAGTTAAGATTATGTTTAAAGCTGGTAGAGAATATCCGGCAGAATGTAAGCGTACGAGAATTAATATTGATAAGAAGCTACGGAATTCAATTCAATGCTGGTAAGCGTGTGAATATATTTTATAGTATCTTGGATCAGGGAAAAATATATGATTGTTAATATAATATGGAGCGAAAAAATATGCTGATGACAACAATGGTCGTCGGGTTTCTATGGAGCACTGTTGATGTTCTGTGGAGAAATGATCCTTGGCTATAGAACCAGAGTAACACCTGAAGGTCCGGATGGTGGTGTAGGTATTATCGCTTATAAAGATGAACTTGGTTTGGAGCCACCGATCATCAAAGTACAAGTAAAAAGCAATGATTCGGATATCTCCCGTAAAAGTACAGGCACTGTACGGCAATGTAGCAGCTCGCGAATATGGCCTGTTCAGGGAAACATATAATATAATCACTAAAAAACCAGTCATGTCAGGAATTATGCTTGTACATGACTGGCTTTTATTTGTACCACCGCTTGAGGGTTGTCACTCAAAAATGTACTTGTTATCGTAAATCCCTAAGTTGCTCCCCCAATCGAGCGAGCTGTTTTTTTTGAATAGTGGTTATCGGTTGATCTAAATTTTTTTATTTCGGCAATTAGGGCATAATCCTTCGAAAACTGCACGGTGTCTCTCAATGGTATAGCCCGTTTTATTAGCTGCCTGTTCATCCAGCTCCGCATGGTACGGCAATGGCACATCGCACACTTCGCCGCATCCTTGGCATAGCAGATGATAGTGCTTATCTGATTGACACTCAAAACGATCCATATGTGGGAGCTTTACCTGAAGAACCTCCCCCAGCCGAACTAAAATGTTAAGATTACGATATACCGTGCCGCGACTGATCCTATCATCGATAGCTCGAACATCTAAATATATCTGATCTGCACTGGGATGGTCCCAGCGCGCCCGAACCGCATCTAAAACCAACTGACGCTGTTTGGTGTTTCGCCGCTGCTTCATAAGAGAACACTCCAATTAGTTAATATTTGTTTACATGGAAAGGGTAGCTTGAACCAATCCGTTATGATCAAGTTTGGACAGCTCCTTAACTTTTTCCATGTTCAGTCCGGCGGCTTTGGTAAAGCGTTCACCATATTCCGGATCGGCAAGATAACAGTGAACTGCATGGCGGTACTTGATATTTTCAGTAACAGAAGCCATATCTCCGGCTGTGTTTTCAATTAAAATTTGCTTCTTGTCTTCTGTCAGCACTCGCCACAAATTTCCACCGGCACGGAAGCAGTCGTCTGTCGGGTCATCTTTGGGGTCGTACCGGTACATTGCACCTTCTAAATCCAGCGGCGGCTCCATCACTTCGGGCTGCGCAGTCCATACACCATAGCTGTTCGGTGTATATGCCGGTGCGCCTCCATAATTGCCATCAACTCGCATAGCGCCGTCACGATGGTATTCGTTTACTTCGACTTTGGCACGGTTCACCGGGATAAGGTTGTGGTTGACACCGAGACGGTAACGCTGTGCATCACCGTAAGAAAACAGCCTGCCCTGCAAAAAGCGATCCGGACTGAAGCCGATACCGGGCACAACATGTGCAGGTGTAAAGGCGGCCTGTTCAACTTCGGCAAAGTAATTCTCGGGATTGCGGTTCAGTTCCAGAACACCTACCTCGATAAGGGGATATTCCGCATGACGCCATATTTTAGTGATATCAAAGGGGTTCTCGTAGTGGTTTTTTGCCTGTTCCTCAGTCATTATCTGCACATACATCGTCCATTTGGGGAAGTCGCCGCGCTCAATTGCCTCGTAGAGATCCTTGCCGTGATACTCTCGGTCCATTCCGTTAATCTTTGCTGCTTCCTCATTTGAGAGGTTCTTAATGCCCTGTTGAGTCTTGAAATGGAATTTGCACCAGACGCGTTCATTTTTCGAGTTGTAGAAAGAAAATGTGTGCTCACCGAAAAAATGCATATTGCGGAAGGAGGCGGGGATGCCTCGATCACTCATGACAACGGTTATCTGATGGAAGCATTCAGGCAGTAACGTCCAGAAATCCCAGTTGTTCTGTGCGGAGCGTCGGCCAGTACGAGGGTCGCGTTTAACGGCGCGGTTCAAGTCGGAAAAGTTGTGTACATCGCGGATAAAAAAGGTAGGAGTATTGTTTCCGACAAGATCCCAGTTGCCTTCTTCAGTATAAAACTTAACTGCAACACCACGGATATCACGCTCGCAATCGGCCGCACCGCGCTCGCCTGCAACTGTGGAAAAACGAATAAACAATTCAGTCTCTGTGCCGGGCTGAAGGACCTTTGCTTTGGTATACTTTGAGATATCCTGGGTTACGGTGAGCTTTCCGTAAGCGCCCCATCCTTTGGCGTGCATTCGGCGTTCAGGTATGACCTCTCGGTTGAAGTGCGCCATTTTTTCCATCAGCCATACATCCTGCATGACAACAGGGCCACGCGGACCAGCGGTAATGGCGTTTTCGTTGTCGGCTACTGGTGCACCGACCTCATTCGTGAGTTTTTTGTAGTCGTTCATGATAATGCTCCTTTCATTTTTTTGTATATGTAAATATCTTAGGGATATTTGCATCTATAATGACAGACACATCGCCAGCATCCATAAATATGCACAGGTTTTTGGCAGCATGAGCATGCCGATTCTGGGATTTTTGTTTGCCCATAAAACAACCGGTAAATAAAACAGAAAGCTGAGAGCTATAGCAAGCCACATATGACTAAGCTCCGGGTTGATGCTTCTTTGTAAAAAGAATAATCCGGCGACTAATGCACCTTGCAGAAAAAAGGGAGTATTTCGCAGAACCCCCCATATTACCGGAGGATACCGCTCCTGCCATTTGTTTTGAGGCAGCAGACAAAGAAAAATCCGTATAGTTGTTAGCGCATAAACAGAGTAGGACCATCCACTTATATCTTTCGGCGAAAAAACGAGTACTCCAATGTGCCAAAGAAGCAGATAAAATAATGTCATGGTAATGGAAGTCACTTGTTTCCCGGTTCCGAGTGCCCTTTGCAGTTGTTCTTCTCTGCCTGTCCTAATAACGAGGATGCGCGGAACCAGATGAAAAGCATCGCCGCCGGCTAAAACTAAAGCCATGACTCCTGCTAATGTACGCACAGAATTACCTGACGCGTACATAAGAAGCGTCAACCCAAGAATGAATGCTGCGGTTAGGTATAATAGATCGAATATTGCTTCAACAGTTCCAAATACACGTTTCATTCTGTCTTAGCCTTCTTTCTGCAGTTGTCTTTAGCCATCCAAAGGATGTGGCTTGTAACAGCAACGCCGACTACGAAAAGGAGTATTACTATCCAAAAGGTTCGAATGATTGCCATAGAAAGAAGCAGCATTCCCCATAACCAAATCATGCTTTGGCAGATAGTTTTACGTGATAGACCCGTTCTATGTTCGTAGTTTTCGATATGCTCTCTGAAAAATGGAATCTTCACAATACGGGCTTTAATGCGATGCGCTGAAGAGAAACAAGCGACAGAAACTAAAACAAAAGGAGTTGTCGGCCAGACAGGCAACAATAAACCAATTGCGCCCAACCCCAGAAATACAAATCCTAGTGCTGTTAGTAAAATTGTTTTCACTTGCATATCATCACCACACTTAGTATTATTAATAGGACTCATTACTATTATAACATGATTAAGGTGTCAAAAGCAACTAATAAATATAGTATTAGTATATAAAAAAATATATTCTTAAAACAATTGGTACAAATTTTGTTAGTGCTTGATGCAATTTGTCCGATTGAGATTTAAAAAAACGGATATGTATGAATTATATGATATAAGATTCAATAAATAACACATTAAAAATTGTTTAATAATAAGGAGTGAAAGCGAAAATATGAAAGAAAATAATCAACCATGGTACAAACGTTGTTAGCATTGAATGATAAAATACATTCTGCTGTTAGCAGTGTTTATATTTTTATATTTAGCCTGAAAGTTTTCAAATTAACATTAAGATTTAAGGAAAACGTAAGAGCGAAGTGTTTTACATATATTGCCAAATAAAATAATAGTATGCTTATTACATACATAAAATGAAAGGAGTAACATCATGTCAAATAACTAGTTTAGCGGACTTGAAATGCTTAAAATTGCAATGTTAATGTAAGAAGAAGGTTATAATTTTTACAAAAGTGGAGCAGACAACACAACAGGAAAAATCAAGGAATTTCTTATATCAGCAGCAAGTTAGGAATTTTTTCATAAAGAAAAATTTTCACAGCTTTATGATGAACTTAGTAAAGGAAATGAAGTTGGCTCAGAATATCTTTATGATGACGAAGTAACTAAATATTTAAGATTATTAATAGAAAACCAGGTATATAATAAGGACGAACCAAAGGATGCGTTCAAGGATCTAAAATCAGCTGTTTTAAGTTCTCTGAATACAGAAGAGTTTACAGTAAAAGTATATAATGAAATGTACAAAGGAATAACAAATGAAACTGCCAAAGACGTGATGCAAAAAATTATCGAAGAGGAAAAGCAGCACGTAGAGTATTTTAAGAATTTACTTATGTTATAATCAAAAAAGCATCCGTGAGGTTTGCTTTTTTGCTATACAATCATTATTATCTTCCATTAATTGACTTTTATAAAAAACTGAAGTACAATGATTATGAAAACGATATCTATTGTATTGGGAGGCATTATGAATAGTGAATTTTTTGTTCCGTCTTTTGACAACACGAAGCTTTTTGCTAAAAGAAATATTCCGTCGGACCCTAAAGGAATTGTGCTGATAGTGCACGGCCTTTGTGAGCACCAGGGAAGATATGATTATCTTACAGAAAAGCTAAATGAAAGCGGTTATGGAGTTTTCCGCTTTGACCACAGGGGGCATGGAAGGTCTGAAGGAAAGAAAGTTTTCTACAGTGATTTTAATGAACTTATTGATGATGTTAACTTTTTTGTTGACATGGCTAAGAAAGAATATCCCTCACTTCCTTTATTTGTTCTTGGACACAGCATGGGTGGATTTGCAGTTTCAATGTTCGGCATAAAGTATCCAGGCAAGGCAAATGGATTTGTTATGTCCGGAGCATTGACACGAAACAACATCGGTCTTGCTTCCGATTTGCCTAGAGATTTGCCCGTTGACACATATTTTCCAAATGAACTTGGTGGAGGAGTTTGTTCAGACCCTAAGGTTGTTGAAGCATATGCCAACGATCCATATGTAGAAAAACAAATATCTGCCGGACTTTTCTATGAGGTTTTCAAGGGTGTTGAGTGGGTTAAGGAGAATTCGGAAAAATTTGTAGAACCTGTTCTTCTTCTTCACGGCTGCAACGACGGTCTTGTAAGCGAAAAAGATTCAAGGGATTTCTTTGGAGACATTTCTTCCAAAGACAAAAGTCTTAAAATATATCCTTTGTTGTTTCATGAAATCTACAATGAGCCTGTAAAAGACGAAGTAATACTTGACACAACAAACTGGCTTGACAAGAGAATATAAATTATATAAAAGTGAAAATCATAAGCTGCTGCACTGAGAAATCAGTCAGCAGTTTTTAAATCTGTAATTGCTGATTCAAGAAAAGTTATTTAAAAAATAAATTTTTTGTAGTACAATAAATTATTATACTATGAAAGCTGGACGTTATGAACTGGATAGAATTTATAAAAAACTACGAACCTTCCTGTGCTCAAGAAATAAGCGACAAGGAAATAATGATTAAATTTATTGATGAGTTTGATGATGTGCTGACAAGAAACAATAAAGTAGCCCACATGACAAGCTCAGCTTTTGTTGTAAACAAAAAAAGGGATAAGGTGCTCATGGTTCATCACAACATTTACAATGCATGGTCATGGACAGGCGGTCATGCTGATGGAGATGAAGATTTGTTTCATGTAGCAATGAAAGAACTGAATGAAGAAACAGGAATCACGAATTTTTCAAATTTAAGCGATAGCATTGTTTCACTTGACATTATACCTGTGTATGGTCACATGAAAAATAATAAATTTGTATCTCCTCATCTTCATTTTAATGCAGCATTTCTATTTGAAGCTGACGAAGATGAAAAACTCATTGTGAATACTGATGAAAACAGCAGCGTATGCTGGATACCTGCCATGGAAATAGATTTGTATTCCCATGAAAATCATATGAAAAACATATATTTTAAAATCTTGTCCCGTTTGAAATGATTCTGCAGGAATAAAATGCGCCCTGCTGTGAATAATAAGATTAAAATTCACAAGGAGCAATGTTATGGAAAAACCTGAAATGCAAGAAGAACCAGAAGTACCATTGAAACAACCTATAGCCATACAGCTAAAGCAAGGTGAAGACTACTATTACGCTGCACGTTGAGACGGTGGTGTTGATAGAGAAGAAATAGCTTGAAATAAAAGAGTTTCACGATTTTTTCAATAAAATATTGGTGTGTTTTATGTTCCCTTGGACGAAAGTTTGAGGGAATTTTTGCATAGGGGGGGTAAACAATTTGGCGAAATTGAGGAGTTTAGCTAAATATTATCCTTTGTAGCCACAACACAGATTAAGAACAAAAGAAAAGAGAACGAGAAGCTGACGAATGCTCCGTCTAATGGACGAGATGGGTAAAATCACGGAATTCGATTATATTCTCTCTGTTAATGTTCTCGACCGCATGGAACTGATGCCGGAGAACAAACTGGCTGTAGTATTCCTTTCCGGGATACGCATTACACTATAAGCATATAAGAAAAACTCCTCGCTGCGATGCGGGGAGTTTTGTTCATTTGATAGTATACTCATGACGTACAACAGGTATATGTATGCGTATTAAAATATCCTGCTCTGTCTATTCTTAATTGGCACAGTTTTGGCTATTTTACAGATTATTTGCTTTTTTACTGAATATAGTTACTGCTCCGTTGATAAACAAATATAACGCGACAGCAACCGAACCCGCTATGTCCATGAAATATGCGGCACGAGAGCTGGGAGAAACAGCAACAACGATTAGCGCTGCTGCAACGCAGGTATCAACCACTGCCTTTGCGCTGTACAGCCTACTTTGTATGGCAAGAATTGAGTTGGAATTTGCTTTGTTTAGTATTCGGTAACGAATCCAAAACCAGGTATTTGTCGTAACACCCAAAATGGCTATTACAAGACCTGGTATTACATTACCTTTGTCTTCTGCGGGATATAAGAGCGCCACTATAAGCATTGCTATGCCGCTAAGGCACATAGCTATACCGACGCAATGATTTGCAAACCGCTCCAGGCGAAGTCTGTCATTCGTATCGTATTCTGTGCCTTTATGTGTCACCCTATATACAGCCCAGGATACAATTATTGCAACAAGTTCCGCAGTTCGGCGTATAAAATCAGCAAGTTGTGTGGAGGACTTACCTAAAAGCAGACCGATTCCAACAACAATGGGCCCGGGTGAGCTTAGAACAACAGACGCAAGAAGTGTGCGTTCACCTGATTTGTTTTTCATGGCTACGCGCCCAATAAATACAATAGCGGCAAAATCACGGCCGCAGCTGCAAACGGACATGTAATTGTATCCATACCATTGCGGGTATAAAGCTCAACAGTGGAGCTGACAGCTGCGGTAAGCGCGGCTATTATCAAGCTGATGTACCAAGCGACATTCGCATTGATTAGCAGAACAATGAGAACCGAAATAAAAGACATTGTAAACATTGCAAATGTTCCTTCAACGCTTTTGCGCCCTTCTATGAGTTTTCCTTCAAGATAGTGCTTCCCATATTTTTTCCCAATCAAAGCTGCTGCTGCATCACCAAAACCCCAGGCGCATATGCATGTAAGAACAAGCCATCTTTCTCCCAGCCATCCCCAGCAGATACTGTTTAGTACCGCAAACATGCTGAAAACAAGAACCAGGCTGCATTTAATTTCGCCGCTTTTCCGTTCGGTGAGCAGTTCAGAATAGCAGTTCAGTTTTTCTGCCAAAGATAGCAACGGAAATACGATCGCAATAAAAATCACAGCCGCAAGTGATGCAATCCACCATGTCTGGAAAGCATATATCCATACGAACAAGGAACACAGCAATATAATATGTAAGAGTTTACGAAACACTTCTGAAGGAATACGGACAAAACGCCGTAACAGAAGTGCTGCTGAAGCACATATGAGAAAGTATCCGCACAATATTTCGAAGCCCTGCAAAAATTCAATCATATCTCAGACTCCCCCAAGTTCAAATTTTCATATACTTTTTGAAGCAACCTGTCAAAGCTCTCAAACTCTGATTCGCTTATCCCTCTCAGAGAAACTTCATATGCCATTCTATAGGCATGTTCAATCCTATCGCTAACGTCTTTTGCTGCATCAGTCAACGTAACGCGATAGGTGCGCGAGTCATCGGCTTGCCGCTCACGATGAATATAGCCCTTGCTGTCAAGCGAATTAACTATTCTGGATATAGCGGCTTTGCCGATATCAAGACGCTCTGCAAGGTTCTCTTGTGAGAGGCCGTCTCTTGTCGAAAGAAGGTGAAAAACGATATCGTCTTCCGCGCCTGTCAGGTTTAATGACGTTAATTCAGAATTTACTATCTGTCTAGCTGAGCGCAATATAGCCTTCATGTGAATCCAAATATCTCTTACATCCAACATAACTCAACCTCTCGTTAAAAAAGGGAACTAAAATATATTATAGCACACAATAGTTGGCTAATCAACCATTGTGTGCTATTGGTTTGTGTCAAGTATTCGTTGGCACGTTTTATCCTGGTAAAATCATCTATTTAATGTTTTGTAAAGGGTTGGAACATATTACCACTTACTTATATGACAAGCCTAAAAAATCGTAATTCGCCGCCACCATTGACAATCCAATAAATAAATGCTTTGTATTTTTTACCCGAAGGCGATAAACTCAAAGCAAGCTAATAATCCAGCCTTCGTTTTGAAGCATTTTAGCATTTATTTATTGGATTATCAATTGCAAGCCCCTTTGGGGTGGCTATGTACCCTTCAGGCTCAAAATCGAGTTGCCCTACAGGGCACGTGGGTTCGAATCCCACCGCTTCCGCCAGAAAACCATTGGCATTCCTCAGTCTCTGAGGAATGCCTTATTTTTTTATGTGTGTACAGAAGCGTCCTGTTTTTTCTCTTCTCATGGCTGCTCATGGTTCACAAAAATTTCGTTTCCACATGCTTGTAATATGTTTAAAATACTTCAGTTCGGGTATATATATACAACAAATATATTATATATAAAGGAGGTCTGCAGAATGAGTATTGTTAGTAAAATTTTAGTACCAGTTGACGGTTCTGCAGCTTCGAAAAAGGCTGCGGAAAAAGCCATTGAAATTGCAAAGAAATATAATAGTAAAATTACATTTCTTACGGTTGCATCAACTCCTGATTTGCATTATCATGGGTATTATTATGGTGTAGGTTTTGATTATAATGATTTGACCAAAAAAAACCTTAATGCCGGTAAAAAAATGCTTGAGGATTTCATAAGCAAACTTGAACTTGACGGGATTAATCATGAAGAAGTGGTTGTTGAAGGGGAAGCTTATGAAGAAATTTTAAAGGAAGCCAACAAGTCTGAATATGACTATATTATTATGGGTAGAAGGGGATTTTCGAAGATTACAAGATTTTTTATAGGTTCAGTAACACAGAGGGTTATTTCAGAATCTCCATGTCCTGTGATTGTTGTAAAAGAATAGTTTTAGAGTATATCAGATAATACATTGGAAACTCCCCATCGCTGATATTATAACAGTGATGAGGAGTTTCTTGATTCCCTGAATTATTCTAATACAAGGGCTTCCAGAATAAATATTAAAGCAATAATCGCAAACACTGTTGACGAGATAATAAATATCTTTTTATTTTTCTTTACCAAGCCGATTATAATTCCGGCTAACGATAAAATTCCACTTAATTTGATTAAGGGACCAATAAAATTTACCATTACTACATCCTCCTTTGTCTATATATCAGGCAGACCAAGCATATCGCCATATATAAACAATAGAACAACTATACCTAACAGTATAGCTGAATAAACTAAAATTGAGTGGTCTTTGTATTTAAAAACAGCCGTGACACCCAAAACTAAAGAAGCAATTTGCGCAATAACAGCTATAATCGCAAATATTGAAACCAATATATCAGATGTAATTATATGTAACAATTCCGCAGAAACATATAAGAATATACCAATCAAAATGAAAAAAATGCTCAACCATACTGACCTTTTACCATTAATGGTTTTTGGCGAAAAATTAATTTTCATATTTAACCTTCTTTCTTCCTTCAGGAAATTTCTTAATGAGGAAATATTATTTCTGCTGTTGTCCAAAAAACTATCAGCAATCCGATTAGTATGGAAAGCATTGTCAAAACAGTTCTGTCCTTATTTTTCACAAATGATGCAAATCCCATTACAAAACCGGCAAACCCTATAACTGCAATGAAAGGAATAGGCAGAGGAAGTCGAATATACGTAGCCAAAGCAGATAATTTTATTGCCATTAATGTGATATAAAGCAGGGTTAGGATCGCTGCCCATTTTCCTGATGTCGTTTTAGAATAAAGCTGTATTTTCATCATTCTTTTCTCCTTATTACTTACAGTCAATTTATATGTAATATTTACCCGTAAATGTGTATATAAAACATGCATGAAAGTATTTATTTTTTTGAATCACCTACAAGAAAATCATTCTTGTAGGTGAATATTATTTAATAATATCTCTTGTTATTGGAATACTCCTCAACTAATCTTAGTCCTTCGCCGAATCTCTGAAAGTGTATTATTTCCCGTTCTCTAAGCCATCTTAGGGTGTCTTTTATCAAGGGGTCGTCAGTTAATAAAATTAAATTTTCGTAGGTTGACCTGGCCTTTTGCTCGGCAGCCATGTCGTTGTATAAATCTGCTATAGGGTCTCCTTTCGCCTGAGTAAATCTTGAATCCCAATGCTCACCGTCTGCGGAAACTAAGAAGGGGCAA